>JACLAA010002257.1_pt1 | contig 14418 bp, 20 predicted proteins | sample 8027891 | NCBI WGS metagenome assembly JACLAA01 (sample SAMN15724900, study PRJNA655200) | protist metagenome | isolation source: fluorescence activated cell sorting (FACS) single amplified genomes of... | place: Spain: Blaines Bay Microbial Observatory, Mediterranean Sea | collected 2016-01-19 | reverse complement strand
CTAAAGAGATATGTTGGTCTAATTTAAAAGAAATGCTTAATCAATTTAATTGGATTGAGGATATTAACGAAACGACTCTTACTATTAGAATAAGAAAAACAAATAGTACAATATCATTAAAAGGTGCAGATAATTATGATGCACTTAGAGGTACAGGATTAAACTTTTTAATATTAGATGAGTTTGCAGATATAGATAAAAGAACTTGGTTTGAAGTATTAAGAGCATCAGTATCAGACACATTAGGAAATGTTTTGATGTGTGGAACACCTAAAGGTTATGGTAATTGGGCTTATGAAATGTATCTTAAAGGTAAGCAAGACAAACAATGGTCTAGCTTTCAATATACTACTGTTGAGGGTGGTATGGTTTCTAAAGAAGAATTAGAACAAGCTAAACAAGACGTAGATATAAGAACTTATAGACAAGAGTTTGAGGGTGCATTTGAAAATTATGCTGGTGCTGTTTATTATAACTTTCACCCTGTCGATTCTGTTATAGATAAAAAGATAGATTGGTCTAAACCATTTCATTTAGGTATGGACTTTAACGTTGACCCAATGTCAGCTTGTGTAGCACAAATAGAAAAAGATAAAGTTTATGTAGTAGATGAGATAGTAATTTATTCAAGTAATACTGATGAAATGTGCCAAGAGATAAGAGATAGGTATGGTGCAAAAGCACAAGTATTTATTTATCCTGACCCAGCTTCAAGACAACGTAAAACTTCTGCTGGTGGTAAAACTGATTTATCTATATTGCAGAATGCTGGTTTCAAAGTAAAAGCAAAACATAAACACCCATCAATTAGAGATAGAGTCAATGCAGTAAATAGTAAGCTTAAAGATTCTAAGGGTAAGAGATATATTTATGTTTCAAAATCTTGCAAAACAATGATAAAAGGATTACAAAGACAGATATACAAGGAAAACACAAATATTCCTGACAAGGAACAAGGTTTTGACCATATGAATGATGCTTTAGGTTATTTAATTGATTACATTAAACCACTCACAAGTAATATTCCATATTCACAACCGACAAGATGGGCAATTAAGTAATGGCATATTCAAGAGATACTGCAATAGACGTACATAAAGATTATAAAGAAAATGTTTCTAATTGGGAATATTATATACGATCTTATAATGGCGGATATGATTATACTCTTGGTCAATACTTAAACAGATATAATCTTGAATTAGATAACGAGTTTAATCAAAGACTTGCTAATACACCTTGCGATAATCATTGCAGAAACGTAATACAAATCTATTCATCTTTTTTATTTAGAGTTAAACCATCAAGAGACTTTGGTTCAATGTCTGAAGAACAAAGTTTAGACACATTTCTACGAGACGCAGATTTAGATGGTAATAATTTTAACAACGTAATCAAACAAGCACAAAACTATTCTTCTATTTATGGTCATTGTTTTATGATTTTAGATAAACCAAATCTAACATTAGGAACAAGAGCAGAAGAATTACAACAAGACGTAAGACCTTATGTATCAATCGTAACACCTGAGAATGTTTTAGATTGGAATTTTAAAAGAGAACCAAATGGTAAATATGTTTTAGACTATCTTAAAATTAGAGAAGAAGTTGATAAAGATGGTGGAACATATATGAGGGTTTGGTATCCTGATCGTATAGATACTATTTATATGGCAGATAGAGAAGAACCCACAGTAATAGATACTGCCGATAATCTGATTGGCAAAATACCAGCAGTTATTTTATACAATTCCAAATCTCACAAAAAAGGGATTGGTCAATCAGACCTAACAGATATAGCAGATTTACAAAAAGCTATTTACAATGAGTATTCAGAAATAGAACAATTAATTAGATTATCAAATCACCCATCATTAGTTAAGACTCCAAGTGTTAATGCTTCTGCTGGTGCTGGTGCAATAATAGAAATGCCTGAAGAAATAGAACCAAACTTAAAACCATATTTACTTCAACCTAATGGTTCTAATCTAAACTCAATAATGACATCAATAGAAAACAAAGTTAATTCAATAAATAGAATAGCCCATATTGGTGCAGTAAGAACTACAAAAACACAAGTAAGTTCAGGCATAGCTTTACAAACAGAATTTGAATTACTTAATGCTAGACTATCTGAAAAAGCAGATAACTTAGAATTAGCAGAAGAACAAATATTTAGATTATACGCACAGTTCCAAAATGTTAATTTTGATGGAGAAATTAATTACCCTGACTCATTTAACATTAGAGATTATGCTAGTGATCTTATGTTCTTCCAACAAGCTAAATCATCAGGAGTTGAATCAGCTACATTAACTAAAGAGATTGATAAAGAAATAGCTAGAGCAGTAGTTGATGATGATGAGAAGCTAAATGAAATCTTTGAAGAAATAGATACTAAACCTGAAGTAGGTTCTTTCACACAAGACGAACCACAGCAAGAAGATCAAGAGGTTGAAGAAGAACAGATATAAAAAAGGCGACCATTTCTGATCGCCTTAATTTATTTAATCAACTATTGCTAATTTACAATTATTAGTTCCATCATCAAGAACTTCTATTGTAAAATCATCAATAGGTTTATTACCAAGCCAATATGGTAAATCTTTTTTGCTATCTAAATATTGTAACAACATTTTATAGCAATATCTTTTAGTGCTTTCTAAATCATTTCCTATTGCATATGCTCTTACAATACCACCTTGATCTTTAGCACCTACCATATATTTATACTTACGAGTTTTTTTCATTTTCTGTCCTTATTTTTATTTATTCCCTATTATACCACACGCACTTTTTCAAAAGTTTAAATAAGCAAGCAAAGTGAATTAAGGCAAAAAATAAGTATTGAAGCAGTAGGCAAAAAAAAATGAAGAAAAAGCTTTTTTGAGTTTTTAACTTTTTTATGATAGACAGAAAAAATGGCAGATATAGTTCAAAAAAGTACAGAATATCGAATCAAACAAATCGAACTCGCAGAAGCTAAATACTACAAAACTTTGACTTCAACATTAGATAGGATTGAAAGAGAAGTAGTATCATTAGCCAATAGAGATTTACCTACATCAAATGGTAAGCTTATAGAATTACAAGCGGCAGTAGCTATAAGACCAAAAATAAAACAAATCATTGATGCTGAATATTTACCTTTTGCAGATCAAGTTGTTAGAGAGGGATTTAACAAACAAGCTAAGAGAATAGAAAAAGCTTTTAAGAGAGTTGGTAATATACCTGTTGAGTTTCAAGAATTAACTAAAGGTGATCTTTCTTTAGTACAAAATTTAAAACAGCAATATTACACACAGTTTAAAGATGTGTCTAATACTTTTACAAGAAGATTATCAGAAAAGGTTTATCAGAATACTTTAGTTGGTTCAGACTTTGCAGATTTAGAAAAAGAATTAAGACAAACTATTAATGGAATTTATGCTAGTTCAGATGATGCAGAAGCGAATCGTTTAGTAAGTTTTATAGAAGATAATAAATTTAAAAAGTCTATGCAATCGAGAGTTGATAAAGCAATACAAACATTACAATCTAAATTTGCTAGAGATCGTGCTGGTGAGAATATGAAAAGATTTGCTGGTCAGATATTAAACGACTCTTTACGAGATTTTGATGCTACTTTAAACTTCAATAAGTCAAAAGATGCTGGTCTTACATTTGTTAAATACTATGGAGATGTAATACCCACAACAAGAGACATTTGCAGAAGATTAGTAAATGGTGTAATAAAATCTAAGAGAAATGATGGTCTTTTTACGATTGATGAAATCAGGCGAATATGGTCATCAAGAAGCTGGTCAGGGAAAAAATCAGGGAATCCCTTAGTAGTTCGAGGTGGTTATAATTGTCGTCATCAATGGAGTTACGTCAATCCTGATTGGTATGATAGTAGCGGTGAACTAATAATATAGGAGTAAAAAATGTCAGAAGACAAAACACAAGAAACTTCAGCACCCGTTGAAGCTAAAGAAGAAGTAAAACAAGAACAACCAAAAACAGAATCCAAATCTTTCACACAAGAACAATTAGATAATATTGTTCAAGCTAGAATAATGGCAGAACGTAAGAAGTATGAAAGAAAAATGGAAGAAGAAGAAAAACAAAAAACAGAACTTCTTAAACAAAAACAAGTAGATGAAGCTAAATCAAAAGCTGAAATAGAGAAGTTAATGAAAGAGAGAATAGCAGAAAAAGATAGTGAAATCTCTAAATATAAAACAGAAGTTAAAAAAGAAAAGATTGATAATTCTATCTTATCTGTTGCATCAAAGAATAATGCAATTAATCCTCAACAAGTCGTACAGTTAATTGAAAGAGAAGTTAAATTAAATGATGATGGAAGAATAGAGGTACTTGATAATAATTCTAATGTAAGATATAACCCAAAAGGTGAACTCTTAACAATAGAAGATAGAGTTAAAGAGTTCTTAGATACGAACCCACACTTCCGCAATGCAACAGTTCAAGGTTCAGGAAGTAAAGCAAGTATCGGTGGTAATACTGTAAAACCCTTAAAAATTCAGGACTTAGATATGAGTAAGGTAGAAGATCGTAAGCGATATGCTGAATATCGTAAAGACCGAGATTCTAAGCCAACTCAGATTAATTTAACAAATAAATAATAAGGTAAATAAAAATGGCAAACGAAAGCACAAGTTCTACACTATCGGAACTATATACAGAGATAGTGGCAGAAGCATTATTCGTAGCATCAGAGCAATCAACAATGAGACCTCTAGTACGAAACTATGCTATAACAGGTGGTGGAAAGTCAGTTGAAGTTCCAATTTATGCGGCAGTAAGTGCGGCGGCAGTATCGGAAGCATCTGATTTATCTAACACAGCTATCAACCCATCTTCTGTAACAATTACAGCAAGTGAAGTTGGTATAATGACAACTCTTACAGATTTAGCAAGAAATGCGGCTCCAAGAAATGTAGCGGCAGACATTGGTAGATTGTTTGGTGAAGCTATTGCTAAAAAAATCGACACAGATTTAGTAGGCAAATTTGATGGTTTCTCACAAGAAGTAGGAGACGGAACAGCAGTTTTAAGTGCGGCTAACATATTTAATGCTGTAGCAATACTTAGAAAAAATGCAGTTCCTATGCAAGACTTAGCTGGTGTATTCCACCCTCTAAATGCGTTTGATTTAAAAAGTGGTTTAACAAACACATTCGTTGGTAGAGATACAGAATTATCAAACGAAGCTTTAAGATCAGGTTTTGTTGGTAATGTTGCTGGTGTTCCAATATTTGAAACTTCAAATGTTGCAGATAACTCAGGCAATAATCCAGGAACAACAGGCGACTATAAAGGTGCTGTATTCCATAGAGATGCTTTAGCATTAGCTATGATGCAAGACCTTAAAATCGAAACTCAAAGAGATGCTTCTCTTAGAGCAGACGAAATCGTTGCAACTGCTGTTTATGGTACAGGCGAACTTAACGATACTTATGGTGTTGAGTTGAACGTAGATTCATCAATCCAATAATCATAACTTATTCAGGGGGAGCAATCCCCCTGATACTTAATAGGAGAATTTATGGATATAAAATTAACAAACGGCAAAAAGACTATTACGAGATCAAAAGCAGATTACGAAGCAAATATAAATCATTTTAAAATGAGAGGATTTAATCCTGTAAATAAAGAAAAAAAAGAAATTAAAAAAGCGACTACAAAAGAAATTTCTGATAAAGTAGTTGAATTAAAACCTAAAAGAAAAACAAGGAAGAAGAAATGAAACATTTAGAAAAATACATAACATTAGCAAAACAACACCCTAAGATAGCTTGTGGTATTGCAGTAGCTTTAGTTATAATAATTTGGGCTTTATAATATGGCTAATTATACAGGTGCGAATGTAATTGTTGCTGGAGATGTAACTAAGTATCAACCTGATGCTTTTGGTTTTGGTATTGGTGCAACAGATACAGAAGCAGTAAATTTCTTTGCACAAACTACTAATGATATTTTAAGACAATTAAGAACTGAATGGTGGTCTGTTTATAAAACAAATGTATATACTGATATTACTGTTTTAAATACAAATGAGATGGATAACACAAAAGTTAATTTAGATCAGTTTGAACGTGCTGGTGTATATTTATTTTTAGGTAGATTTCTTTGCCCAGCTTTATCTAAATTTAGACCTGAAACAGAAAAAGATAGATTTGAAAGAATGGTAGAACATTATATGTCAGAATATAATAAAGAATTTCAATCTATTTTAGAAGATGGTGTAGAATATGATAGTACAGGTGATGGTTCTATTGTTAGCAATGAAAGAGAACCTTTACACGGAACTAGAAGATTGATTAGATAATGGCAATCCAATTATTATTAATACCACTTAGAGTCGCTGGTGGAATGAGACTAGCTGGTATTGGTGGTAATAGAGATAAAAAAGTTGCTGGTGATATACAGTTTGGAATGAAAACAAACTCCAAACAATTACAAAAAAAATTAAATTCATTTCAAGGCAGAATACCTAGAATAATTGATAAAGGTGTAAAACAAGCTGGTTTTCAATTATTAGATATTATTAGAACTAAAACAAAAAAAGGAATAGATATAAATTCTTTACCTTTTGCACCTTATAGTTCAGGATATATTAAAAAATTAAATAGAGAGGGTAAATCAACTAAAGTAGATTTATTTTATACTGGTAGAATGTTAGGTTCATTAACACCTAATTCAACTATTAAAAAAACAGGTAAACATAAGATTACATTAGCTTTTACTAATGCACAAATGAGACAAAGGGCTTTATATAATCAAGTATTAAATGAACCTCAAAGAAAATTTTTTGGCTTTAATAAAAGAACAGAAAAGATTATAAATAAATCTTTTGAAAAGTTTGTTAATAAAGAATTAAGGAAGTTTAGAATATGAGTGTAAGAGAAAACATAGCATCAAATTTATTATCAACTATCTCAGGTATTAGTAGCCCAATAACAATTAAAAAAGCTACAAGACAACCTTTTCCTATTGATGAACTTTCAGAACAGCAATATCCAGCAGTTGTAGTACAAACTTCAGAAGAAACAAGAGATGATTCAGAATTAGGAAGTGGTGCTAAAACAAGACACGGAACTATTGATTTTCTTATATCAGGATTTGTAAAAGGTGCAGAATCTAATATAGACACACTTAGAAATCAATTAATTACAGCTATTGAAACTGCTGTTGAATCTGATATTACTAGAAGCGGTAACGCATTAGATACAATGGTTGTTGCGTGTGAAACTGATGAGGGTTCTTTATTCCCTGTCGGTGCAATACAAATGACTATTAGATGTATGTATGAATATCAATCAGGAACACCATAAGGAGAAATAAATGGATAAAATTATAAATAAAATTCAAAAGAAAATAGATGCAATAGAAAAATTACACGATAAAGAGAGTCTTATGTGTGAAGAAGTAAAAGACCTACTTGAAGAATTAAGAGAAAATCAAGAAGAAGATAATGTTAATGAGGACGATTTTGAAGAAGAATTTGATGAAGAAGAAATTGACGAAGAAGAAGATAAATAGTAAAAGGACGTATGGCTAAAGATATTAAAATATATAAAGGCGAGAATGAAATGACTATTAATGAAACTCAACTAGAAAATTTTTTAGCTTTAGGTTGGAAACAAGACAAAGAAGTAAAATCAAAAAAGGAAAATAAAAAATGGCAACACATCACGGAAAAGAGGGAGTAGTAACTGCTGGTGGTACTGCTGTTGGGGAACTAACAGGGTTCACACTAGAAACAACTGCTGATGTTGTAGAAGATACTCAACTATCAGATGCAACAAAAAGTTTTTTAGCTGGAAGAACATCATTTTCAGGAACTCTTGAAATGAGTTATGATGAAACTGATTCTCCTCAACAAACTTTAACTGTTGGAAGTTCTATCGCTTTTATAGTGCTACCTGAGGGAAACACATCAGGTGACGAGAAGTTTAGCGGAACAGGTATTGTTACAGGTATGTCTGTAAGTAATGCTATGGACGCAGTAGTCACTAGATCAGTTACTTTTCAAGGAACGGGTGCATTAACTAGAGCAACTGTATAATATTAATATATGTCAGTTATAGACATTGCTAAATCACATTTTGAAAACATAGGAGTTCAATCTATGGAAGTTCCTGAGTGGACAGATGAAAATGGTAAAGCAGTTGTTGTTTATTGGAATCCTATAACACTATCTGAAAAGAATAAGCTTTTAAGAAAATCAGAAACATTAAATGATGTTGCTATATTAGCTGATATTATGATTATGAAAGCTTTAGATAAAGATGGAAATAAAGTATTTAAGATTGAAGATAAGATTACCCTTATGCACAAATCCGACCCTGATGTCCTGACAAGGATTGCACAAAAAATGGTTCAAGCACCCTCTACCGACGAGTTAAAAAAAAAATAAAAAATTTCCCTGAAATTAGGAATTTACTTACACTAGCAGATAGATTAAAAATAACATTACACCAAATTTTACAAATGGAAGTTTGGGAGTATAATCATTGGTTGGCTTATCTTATGATAGAAGCTGATGAACATAAGGAAGCTATAAATAGAGCAAAACATAAGTAATGGCACAAAATTTAAAAATAAATATAACTGCAAAAGATAAAACGCAACAAGCTTTTCAAGGTGTCAAAGGAAAGCTAAGAGGACTTAAAGACTCTATCTTTTCAGTTCAAGGTGCATTAGTAGGTCTTGGTGGTGGTTTAGCAATTAGATCAATTATAGGTACAGGAAGAAGCATTGAGGACTTACAGGTTAGATTAAAACAATTATTTGGTTCAACAGAAGAGGGTGCTAAAGCTTTTGATGTAATGGCACGATTTGCTGGTAGAGTTCCATTTTCACTAGAGCAGATTCAACAAGCTTCAGGAAACTTAGCAGTTGTTGCTGGAGACGCAAATCAATTATCAAAGATATTAGAGATTACTGGTAATGTTGCGGCAGTAACAGGATTAGACTTTGCTACAACAGCAGAACAAATACAAAGATCGTTTGCTGGTGGTATAGCTTCAGCAGATATATTTAGAGAACGGGGTGTAAGAGATTTATTAGGATTTAGTGCTGGTGCTACTGTTTCAGCAGAAGAAACAATAAAAGCTTTTGAAAAAGTATTTGGTAAAGGTGGTAGATTCGGAAAAGCAACTGATGAATTAGCTGGTACATTTACAGGAACTTTATCTATGCTTGGAGATAAGCTATTTAACTTCAAAAGAGGTATTGCTGGTGAGGGTTTCTTTGATGAACTTAAAAAAGAGTTTAAATCTTTAAATGAATTTATTGAAGAAAACTCAGCAGAATTTGAAGCAATAGGTAGAGCAATAAGTAAAGTTTTAACAGTTGCAGTAAAAGGTTTTGCAATAGCAGTAAGAGCAGTTGGAAAAGCTGTTGGATTTTTAAGAGATCAAGTTAATAGAATTAAAAGATTATTAGGTATGGATATACCTATTGAGATTCAAAAAAGTGAAGAAGCAGTAGAAGAAGTAAATGTTAAACTAGGAAAACAACAGACATTATTTGAAAAAATAGCTGAGGGTATTAAAAAACAAAATGATGCTTTTGATTTATCAAAAGAAATAGTAGGTCAGATAACTAAAAATGTAAGTTCTGTTTCTAAATCTATTGCCGAATCTATTGTTCTTGGTAAAGAATTAAACGCAACATTAAAACAATTAGCACAACAAATATTAGTTAATATTATTGCAAAAACTATTGAGAGGATTGCTTTAATGGGAATAGAAAAAGCATTACAGATTATTCTCAACAGTAAAGAAGCAGAAAAAGACAATTTAATTAGAAAACAAAATACTAACTTAAAAAGACAAATTGCACTTCAAGCTACTTTAAATGCTATGGGTGGTGGTGGATTTGGTGGTGGTGGTTCACTATTTTCTTTATTTGGTTTTTCTAAAGGTGGTGCAGTATCAAAAGGACAACCAACTATTGTAGGTGAACGAGGTGCTGAGATGTTTATTCCAAATCAAACAGGACAAATCACACAATCAGCTAGAGGTACAGGTGGTGGTGCAGTAAATGTTAATTTTACAATCAATGCTGTTGATGCAAGTGGTATTGATAGATTATTAGTTGAAAGACGAGGAACTATATCAAGAATAATTAACGAATCAGTTAATGAAAGAGGGAGTAGTAATTTAATCTAATGTCAGGTGCTTTCCCAATATCAAATTCTAAATTCTCTACTATGGGAATAAAATCAATGCAAACTACAATTATATCAAAATCAGATAGTGGTAAAAAATTAGCAAGACAAATAGATGGTCAAAGATTTGCTTTTACAGCAGAAGTTATAACAGGAAAAAGATCAGATGTTTATGGAGAACTTATGGGATTTATTATTAAACAAAGATCAGGTAAAGAAAATTTTACAATTATCCCGCCTGAGATTGAAGATGCTAGAGGTTCTGAAACAGGAACAGTTCTAGTTAATGGAGTTCACGCAGTTGGTGATACAACAATAGCAATGGACGCATTTGCTGGTGATGGTGCGGGGCGATTTAAGACGGGAGACTTTATTAAATTCGCTTCGCATAACAAAGTATATATGGTTGTTGCAGATGTAACTTCAAGTTCTAATGCGGCTACTGTAACGATTGAACCACCACTTACGACAGCATTAGCAGATGACTCAGTTGTTACTTACGACAATGTTCCTTTTACAGTTTATTTAACATCTGATGTTCAAGAGTTTGGTGTAGTTGGTTCTGATAAAGATGGTAATTTACTATATAGTTTTCAATTTGATGTTGAGGAAGCTTTATAGTGAAGTATTTGGTGAGACATTGGATTACTGTTGATATGATAGCTGAAGAAGTTATAGATGGAGATGGTGTTGATTTAAAAACAAATAATATAGGAAAACACGAAGAACCATCTGATAAAGCAACTTATATCGTATCAGATTATGTAAAAGTAAAAAGGAGAACAATAGAAGATTATGACGAGAAGCTTAACGACAGCAGTAAAGAACGAACTAGCAACAAATGATATTAGACCCGTACATCTTATCACAATCGGTTTTAGTAGCCCTGTTAATATTACTGATTGTTCATTTCCACTAACAAGTTCTGTATCAGGTTCTAGTGTAACCTATTCATCATCTAGTTTTGTTATGGGTATTTCTAACTTTTCTGAAGAAGTAGATATTACAAAGACAACATTAAATCTTGGATTATCAGGTGCAGATCAAACTTTTATTTCAACAGCACTTAATGAAAATGTTGTAAATGATTCTGTTACAATACATAGAGGTTTTTTAAATGATTCTAATGCTTTGATAGCAGACCCTTTTCTTCTTTATAAAGGAACTATTGATACATTTGAAGTCTCAGAAAAAGGTGCGGATAGTAATATTATATTTAAAATAGTTTCTCATTGGGCAGACTTTGATAAACTTAGTGGTCGTAAAACAAACAACACTTCACAACAAAGATTTTTTAGTACAGATGTTGGTATGAACTTTTCAAGTCAAACAGTACAAGATATTAAATGGGGTAGAGCATAATGCAAGAAATAATTAAGTTGTTCCAAACTTTTGATAAATACAAAGATAATAGTTATCAAGAATTGTATTATCATATTTTACCATCAATAAACTTACAACAATACAAAGTTTTTAAAGATGAAAGAGGTTTATATGCTTTTGTTAATTGGGCTAAATTAGATAACAAAGACGAAGATCAATATAGTCAAACAGGATTATTATATAAGAACCAATGGAACACAGGTAAAAACATTTGGTTATATGATATTGTAATTATAAGAAAAGCTAAGGAAGTTATGAGATGGGTGTATAATTATTTCAAAGGATATTTAGAAACTAATCAATCTATTAATTGGTTAAGATTAGATAAACAAAATAATATTTATAGAGTAGGTAAAAAATTTAAAAGGGAGTTTCATAATTAAATGGGTGGTGCGGTCAAAAAAATAGTTGAGTTTCCGATAAAAGTTGTAAGTAAAGCTTTATCTTGGATTATGCCACAACCTGAAATACCTGAGTTTGGCGAAACAGATTTTGATTCTTTCGAGCAAGGTATCTTATTAAATAAACAATCTAATGATGCAAATATTCCTGTTGTTTATGGTGAAAGACTTTTAGGTGGAACAAGAGTATTTTTAGAAACATCAGGTACAGATAATGAATTTTTATATATGGCTTTAATATTATGTGAGGGAGAAATAAACTCAATAGAACAAATTAGAGTTGATGATAAAGTTGTAACATTTGATGGTGCATTTGCAGACAATACACAAAGATCAGTTGATAGTTCAGATGGTAATTTTTATAAAGATTCAGTTTCTTATATTACAATAGAACCTCATTTAGGTACTGATAGTCAAAGTGCATCAAGCTTATTATCAACATTATCTAGTTGGGGTAGCAATCATAAGTTATCAGGTCTTGCATATTTAGCTTTGAAGTTTAAATGGAATCAAGATGTGTTTAGTGGAATACCAAAAGTTCAAGCTAAAATAAAAGGTAAAAAGGTTGTAACACTAGCTTCTAATTTATCTGAATCATCTGCCACATTTTCAGCAAATCCAGCTTTTTGCTTATTAGATTATTTAAGAAACACAAGATACGGAAAAGGATTAGCAACAACAGATATTGATTTACAAAGTTTTTATGATGCTTCACAAGTTGCAGTAACACAAGTAACACCATATTCAGGTGCATCAGATATAAACATATTTGATTGTAATGCAGTATTAGATACATCAAAAAAAATAATAGAAAACACAAGAACTTTACTTAGAGGTTGTAGAGGATTTTTACCTTATTCATCAGGCAAATATAAATTAGTTTTAGAGACAACAGGTTCAGCTTCAATTACACTTACAGAAGATGATATATTTGGTGGGTTTAGTTTGGCAAGTGAAGATAAAAATAATAAATATAATAGAGTTATTGTATCGTTTGTAAATCCTGACAGAAACTTCCAAGTAGATGAAGTTCAATTTCCACCAATAGATGATTCAGGTTTAACAAGTGCAGATCAACACGCAACTATGAAAACAGCAGATGGTGGTTTTTTATTAGAGGGAAGATTTGACTTTCAAACTTTAACTTCACCATATCAAGCAGAAGAAATGGCAGAAGTTATTTTAAGAAGATCAAGAGAAGCTTTGAAGTTTAATATAAATGCTGGTGGTAATGCTTACGATTTAGCCATAGGAGATATTGTAAATATAACACACGCATCAGTAGGTTTTTCTGCAAAAGCATTTAGAGTTAATAGTATGTCTTTTAATGAAGATTTTACAGTAGGATTAAATTTAATAGAACATCAAGATGCACATTATACTTGGGCTACTAAAGGTCAAGTTGCTAGTACACCATCAACTAATTTACCTGACCCATTTACTATCCAACCACCAGCAAGTGTTACTCTTACTGATGAAATGATTGAATATGCAGATGGAGTTGTTTTAACTAGATTAAATATTATAATAGGTTCATCACCTGACTCATTTGTTCAATACTATCAAGTTGAAGCTAAGAAAACATCTGAAGATAATTTTAAAATAATATCAAGTGGTACAGAACTTAGACACGAGTTTTTAAACGTAATTGATGGAGAAAACTATACTGTAAGAGCAAAAGCAATTAATGCTTTAGGAGTATCATCTACATTTACATCAGCTACACATACAGTAGTCGGTGCAACAGAAACACCAGCAGATGTAACTGATTTATCAGTATCATTAGTAGGTTCAAATCAAATGGAGTTATCTTGGACTCCTGTTGCAGACTTAGATATAAGTTGGTATGAAATTAGATTTCAAAATGTTACAAGTGGTGCTACTTGGAATGAAAGCACACCGATAGCTAAAGTGGTTAGAAGAAAATCAAATGCTTTGACTATAAATGCACAAGTTGGTTCATATTGTATAAAAGCAGTAGATAAATTAGGTAATAGTTCTGCCGAAGCATCTATTGTTTCTACAAATGTTTCTTCTTTAGCAAATTTTACAAATGTTTTAACTTTGAGTGAATAATGGCAGATTTTAACGGAACAAGAGATAGTAGTGTAGCAATTTCAACAGATAATGCTGGAAGAAAAGTCTTAATCTTAGATACAATAACACAAACAGATAGTTTAGTAGGAAATGTAGATTCTGCTGAGGGTAACTTTGATTTAGGCGGAACAGACTCAACATCTAATCCTACAAATTTTGGTGGTAATGTAAAAGCATCAGGAGAGTATATATTTTCTAATACTCTTTCACTTGATGCTATTTATGACACTACATTAGGTGCTGTTATTGGTATGAGTTCTGAAGATGAATATGATTTATTTGATTCAGGTAGAGGTGCAACTAATTTTGAGGAAGCTAAAGCACCTTTTGACGGAAGCCCTGAAATACAATGTGG
>JACLAA010000217.1_pt1 | contig 14430 bp, 16 predicted proteins | sample 8027891 | NCBI WGS metagenome assembly JACLAA01 (sample SAMN15724900, study PRJNA655200) | protist metagenome | isolation source: fluorescence activated cell sorting (FACS) single amplified genomes of... | place: Spain: Blaines Bay Microbial Observatory, Mediterranean Sea | collected 2016-01-19 | reverse complement strand
AGGCACACGAGTGGCTTTCAGAGTAGTCGTAGTAGTAGTCGTAGTCGCCGTAGTAGTCGCGGAAGTAGTCGTAGTACACACCTGTGCCCACAGCGATGCTCGTCGCTGTAGAGATTCCAAACACCTGGACGAAGCTTCCACGCCCACCCCCTAGGAATTCGGTAGCACCCCAGCACCTCATCGTGCCATCTACCAGCAAAGCACACGAGTGCTGGTCACCCACAGCAATGCTCGTCGCTGTCGAGATGCCAGGTACTGTAACGAAGTGTCCACGTGTATAGCTGTTATCTTCGTTACCGTCCAACTTCCCATAGTAGTTCATACCCCAACACGTTATGTTGCCGCCCTTCAGCACGACACACGAGTGAGAGGAAGAAAGAGAAATCGTCGAGTTGGCACTCCCTTTTATATTTGCTGCGTTGCAAGGAAGCTCCACTGAATTTGCTATCATGAGAGATGGTCGAGCTGATGTCCACCAGCTCAAAGCTGTTGTCACTCGGGTCAAACACTCCCACGCTTTCAGCATTACAGGGCGCGAAGATGATCTTGCCGTCGCTCGCAGTCGCGGCTCCACGGAATTTCCAGTCAATAGAGATGGTCGAGCTGATGTCCACCAGCTCAAAGTCTCCGGAGTGGGACGAGGTCAGTTTGCGATCTATCCTATGTGCGGAGATCACGTTATTGCCCATCTGGTTGCTATACATGAGCTCCGCGTATGCCAAGATGGCAAGCACAAAAAAAGGAAGGGAGCAGATTTTCACGTTTAGGGTTTGTACTGTAGCCCTCGCCACGCGCAAGCGGGCGGTCGACGCAGGATGTTGGACAACCGTACGAGTTTGACGCATATGATTGAGCACATGTCATCTCCACGCAAATAGCAATTCATCAATTTAATGGGGGTCGACGGAGGGTGGAGGGGCAAGTGGCGTCTGCACTAATATTCTACGGTACCTTCGAACTATCTCACGATCACTCGGTCAATCTCCACCTCGAAGGACTCCTCCCACGCCGCTACCAACGTGGCGGCGTCGAAGCCGAACCCGTTGAGGTTCGTCGGGATGACGCCGTCCGTGCGCGCCGCGCACGCCGCGCCTTTGTCGTTCGATTCGCGATTCGCGTTCGCGGGCGCGGGATCCGCATCGGCCGTGTGAATCACATTCGTCGCGTCGCCAGGACCTCCCAAGTGGGATTCTTTTGCCGGAAGTCCTCAGCGTCGACGACGGAGATCGTCGTCGCCGTCTCCGCGTGATTCGCCGGGTTCCGAAAAACACGCACCTCCTGCCCGGGGACGAGCACGTGGGCGACGATGGCACTGCCAGCAGGCGCCCTGGGCCCCTGTGACAAGCGCGCCCTGGTCGACAGGATGTTGATGTTGGCCATCGCCTGCTTGATGCTCTGAGAGAGTGCGAAGCGCTCGCCTCCTTTTTTGCGGGAGGTCTCCGCCAGGCCCGGGATGTTGGTCAACCCGAGTTTTTCCCACAGAGCATTCGCGTTGTCGCAGAACTTGGACGTCTCCTTGCACGACCCCGGCAGTTCTGCTGGAAGCTGCTGGCACTTGTACATGCTCGTCGCGCTCAAGTCGCGTCTCCTGCGACCACGCGACTTCCATTTGCTCCCGCCCCCGCCCCGGGTCGCGCCCCCGTCGACCGAGTCGTCGTCGGCCGAGGCGTCCTCGGACGACACACCCCCCGAGACGGGGTCGGCGCCCCGCGCGATATCTACGAGGGTTTCGTCGACGGTGGAGGTCTGTAGACGCTCCGCACGCGCGGCCGCCCGCTTCGCACTCGCGTCCGCCCGCTTCGCACTCGCGTCGTCCGAGGCCGGACCAACGGTCATGCGTCTCGCGACCGCGCGCGCGGCCAATTGGGGCGCGGCGAAGCTGCGCTCGAAGAGGAAATCAGGACGATCAGAACCGATCCGGACTGCCGGCCGGACTGGCGCATTTATTTCAGACTAAAAAGATACCCTGTGCATCACCAGCTTGTCGCGAGAGAACAGGTTTCAAAACAACTTGAAGCTGACGTGGCACCTAACTTTCGACAACTTAAAGTTGACGTGGAAACTAAGTTTCAAAGAAAAGTTGCGTTGGTTTCAGTTAACTTGTCAAATATAACAGTAGTGCCTATTTATCTTAATCTGCAACTCGAAACTCGATTTTAACTCGATTTAACTCGATTTCAGACTGGGCTCCATGCGATTACGGTAACTCGATTTGACTCGTTGCCACTCGAAAACCGAGGTCCCGCTGTCCCCCGCTTGAGAAGGCGTCGCGCGGCCGGCGCCGGCGCCGGGGGCAGGCGCGACGGGCGAAAGTGAGTCGAGCACGACTGGTTCTACCTCCTCACCGAAGTTTGTCGCGTTTGATGGCGCGACGCCGCCTCCACGTTCTTCGGAACGCGCCCGCCCGAGCGTTTCTCTGAGACAGTCCCAGATGCAAAACCGTTTCCCGCGCGAAACGCCGCGCCCGCGGCACCCTCGGACGCGAACTCAACCCCGTTTTCGCGCGAGCTACGTCGGGTAACACGGGGAACACCCGGTGCGGGCCCACGAGCGCGCCACAGCGAGAGGCCTGACGACCTCAAGTCCCCACTGTTTCCTCGGTTGGTGATGATTGCGACAAACACCGATTTCGTGATGATGGGCCTCGGTCGAATGCCGGGACGCGCCACGAGGGCACGCACGTGGTCACCGCGAGCGCGTGGCGTTAGATCACGAGCCAACGAAAGCACGCGAGGACGCGCGCGCGCTTTCGTGGCCTGCGCGTGTCGCCGCGCGCGCGGGAAAGGTATCGAGTTACTTCGAGTTAAACCGAGTTACCGAAAGTAGACTATGAACAGCATGTAAGGGTAGTACGTAGATAGATAAGAGCTCCAATAAATAAATTTGGGCAAATATGCCAGCCAGTTTATTACAAATATCTGTGACATATGTTAAGATAGGCTAGTTGTGGGCCAACACCACCGCTGAGTGGAAGAAGCGAAACGAGCAAGCTCATTTTTTCAGAACCTTTGTCGCTCGCTATGAGTCTTCGGTGCACTCGAAAACGGCGTCTTGCGGTCTGCGCGTTTCTAGGACCAGTGGCATTGTCTTTAGCATATGTGCTCTATTTTGCTGGAGGTGAAATTTTTTTTCGTAGAACTAAAGTCAGTCAGAAGAATCCTCCTGGGATATTTGAAGTAGATGATCTCTATAGTGACCAAGCAGGAGCACCCCTCTTTCCGCGCGTCTGGAAAACTACCACGGAGGCACTCGAAGCTCTTCGACATATACAAGACAACTCTGACGAGAGATATTTTCATGAAGGGACACATCTTCTGTACGACCTGCGAACATTTATTGGGCCTCGACCAGCGAGCTATCTCGAGATAGGTTCTTATACCGGGATCTCGGCTTCACTTATGTTGAAACATCCGTATCCCACCTCAGTGACAGCGGTCGATCCTTGTGTGTTAGACAAAGAACACTTCCAAGGCAGTTTCCCTCAGGAAGATACCATTCGAAGAACCTTGTCGAAAGTATCGCCACCGGGTTGCGAACTCAGGAACCCCTGGGAACTGATCGTAGGTTTTTCGCCTGGTGCTATCCCCACTCACAAGTTGTACGACATGATATTCATAGACGGTGATAATTCCTATCAAGGCGTTTGGTCTGATTACAACGCAACGTTTAAATTGCTTCGTCCCGGTGGGTTCCTTGTTTTCGATGACTACCTGGACTATAAGGATTCGCCCGAGGTCCGTGTGGCGGTCGACGAGATCGCACGCGCCACAGACCTTGTAGTCGTGGGATTATTGGAGAACATCCACCAAATTTCTGGTCACTCTGACCAGGTCGGTGAATATATTTTTCAGAAGTTGGAGCCTTTTTCACCAAGGACAGACAAAGAAAATTTGAGTTCGAGGCTTCTTCCCACGCTCTGCATTGTCGTTGCGACTCATGAGCGCTTGGATGGATCATCTCCAAGAAATCTTGAGCGGCTTTGGAAGATGTTGAGCGAACAGTCATATGATAATTGGAAACTTTACTTGACCGGTGACGCTTACGCGAATTCCACAGAGTTCAACTCCCTCAGTTTTGCTGGCGAATCAAAAGCAAACGTTGTAAATAGAGCTGAACCAGGTGAACGCGGCTTGATGAATGAAGAGATGATATGGATGAATGGTGGTGTAGCTGCCGTGAATGATAGTATAGAGCGGGCTTTAAGTGACGGCTTCGAATGGGTTGTACACCTGGATGACGACGATATTTGGGACGCTGACCACCTTGGGAACATTCTCGCTGGAATTCAGACCGGGGCGACTTTTGTGATGACTGGAGCTCAACATATCCAGGGTTATCTTCCACATGAAAGGGCCATCAAACAAATTAAAATCAGACACGACGTGTTGCCTGCACCGTGCGCAGTCATTCATTCCGCGACTGCCTTCAACTCAAAGGAAATTACTTCGCGTTATGCTGTGAGTTTGATGCCAGCAGACGCAAGCCTGTGGTCAAGGATAATTTTCGACGAGAAGTTCTCTATGGCATATGTTCCAGTTGACTCTGTCCATCATGTGGCTGAGAAAGGGATGAACGGCAACGCCTATGTGGGGCGGCTGTGCACCCTGATAGGCATCGATATACCACATGGTTGGACTTTTACGGAATACAAAACTCTTTCAGATCAAGAATATGTGTCGCTGGCAACTGATCAGTTCCCAGAACATGTCAGTCATCACTGTAAACATATCATCGGGCCATTTTCCGCAACTTCTGGGTTTCGTAGGCTTGATGACGCAGATGTACCATATTACATCCGTGTCTCGAAAGCTTTTGAAAACTTACCTGTGTGGGAAGCACTTACATGAAACCCGCAAATAGTGACGATAACTTGAATTGAGATTGAGATAAATATTGACACCTCTTCCGAAATGTTATCCGAAAGGTTGGTCGCAATCATCGAAACGCGAGAAGCGGTACTCGTCAGGTCCTCTTTCAAATGATAAGTGACCATGTGTTTGATTCATACTTTAATGATTGTTTCGCAGTTTGGCGTTTCCTTATAATGGGAGTTCGGGTAACAGCGCGCACCTTGGTTCGTGCTGTCCTGACTCACAGGCGCGCGCGCTTTTGGTCTCATCACTCCCTCCTCTGGTGGGCGCGATTTCGTGCTCGTCGAGCGGCAACCGGTCGAGACGGTCGCGAGCGACGGTCTGGATCCGACGCACTTGGAGTTCCGTATGGTTGAGGGCGCCGTGCTCCGACACGGCGACCCGCACGGCGATACCCGGAGCAACCCGCCGCGCGCGCCTTGCGACGTCGTCGCTGACGTTGCACGGAACTCGGTGGAGGACTTGACGCGGTGGCTACGGACTCGGGACCTCCCGAAACCAATGGAAGCCCCGAAAGGGGCACTCGTCGAGAGCGTCTGCGACCGTTTGAGGAAGGAGAAGCGGAGTATTGGAGAGGGTGAGGTGGTATTAATCCTGACGGCGGCTCCCTGCACCGTTACCTGCAGCGACGCGGAAAAAGTTTCCCGCAACTCGATGGGCGGTACGCAGCGCCACCGGCGTTAGCTCCCGGGTGGAAGACGGATATGAAGGATATCTGTCGCGACTGCCCCACCATTGAGCGCAGCTTGCTTGATATGCAGCTTTTACCAGGTGAAGAACTTCGCCGAGGTCCCGAAGGTTATGCAGGACTCATACAGAAGGATGGTGAACCGCGCCGCATTCCCGTCGCTTCGCTTTCACGACGCGGATCCTGCGGGGGAGCCGGGACTTTGCTGGGCGCAGTGCATGATCCCGGCGAGCATGAAGCCGACTCCGTACGCCGTCTCCATCGCGCTGCGCTACGTGGAGCAAGAAGGACATCCCAAACTCGTTTGCGACATCGTGAGTGTGCGTTGCGAGTGCGTCGCCACCGCCACGCGTACTGCGTGCACGGCGCCACGCTCCTATGGATCCTTCACAACCTGGCGCGGGAGGATGACATCGCGAAGAATCACGTCCCTCCAACGAGCGCAGCGTGCAGGTGGAACACGCCGACGACTGGCGAGGCGTACGATGACATGAAGCCGGTGGCATATATGCCCATCACAAAGGATGAAGCGAGCAAGCGGTGAAGCGGAACTCTGCTGCGCGAGCGGAGAGCGTCGGACGGGTGAATTTCGTGGCGCACGCCCCGGCTGATCTCGTAAACAACGACTCGACGAAGTAGACGCGTGTCGATGCCATGAAGGCACTGTGCGATATCTTGACCAAAGACCTCGAGGGAAAGTGTGCGTACGAGATCCAGTGGCTCTCTCAGGATAAGCCCTAGGTGCTGCCGTTCTCGGCTGTCTGCTCGCGTAGAAAGTTTTTTTTGGTCATCATGTATTTTGCAGGGATTTTCATTCGCGGACCGTACTGGCGCTCACTCCTGCTGCGCGATATACAGGTACAAACACTTCAAATAGTGTCTCGTGGGCACGGGCGATAATGACAATTCATCGAACGGGTAAATGGCGTCCGTGCGTGCGCGGGTGTCTCATATGAAGTTGCGCTCTATAAGAAAAAATATTGGCAACAAAACAAACAAGAAAATGCTTATCGAGACAAACTTTGGCGCGTGCTGACGTTCGCGCGTCGCGTGTCCGCGTCGCCCTTCGGGAAGTTTTCCGTGCCCTCCGTGCGGGAAGTTGTCCGTGCCCTTTGTGCGTGTGGGACGCCTTGAGACGCGGTCGCCGGTCTATATCGCGCATGTGTGAGGAGCGATGGCGTGGTCCGCGCATGCAAAAACCTGCAAATCTCAATCACATGTTTTTTCCCGCCGCGCGCGCCCCCCGCCTACTCGCAGCGGCGCGTAGGGTGGGGGTAGATGAGAACGCGGTCGGGGGCGGGGGCGGGAGAGAGAACGTTTCCGCACGATCATGTGTGAGCAAAACAACATGCACGTGGATTGCATATTCGTTGTACAACCTTTAAACTGTCTCGTCCGACGCCAGCGCGGGCCGTTACACCGGGCCGTTACGCGCCGCAGAGGCGGCGCGTAGCAGCTTGTGAAAGTTCACAGAACACAGGAACACGACGCGGAAGATGCGGCTGATCATGTCCGCGGCATCCAAGTTCAGCTCTCCCGCAACGTAATTGAACTTACACGCGGCGGCATACGCTCTCTCGATGTGGATGCGTAAGTTGGCCTGCGCGCTGGACTCCTCGACGTCCTCCGCCGCGAGCGGGAGAGGGTCTCTTTTTCCCGTCACCGCGTCTTTCTTCCCCTTGGAACCTCTTCAGCGGGTGGGTCAACGAGCACCCCTTCTTGGCAAGCATGTGCGCCACTTGATCAAAGCCTCTATCTGCCGCATATGTGTCACCATTCTGCATCAGGTCCAGGAATCCAGACACGCGGCATATATCCGTGTCCGAGATCTTCCCCGGGAACGCGTCTGAGCACCACAGCGCCGCGCCCGCGGGTGTGATGGCGCTCACGAACTTCACCGTTCAGTGTTGCTTGTACTCGGACCAAAGCGCGCGCTGCGCCATCTTCTCGGACGCCGTCTCGGTGTATATCTCCTTGCAGTCGATGATGCACGACAGGTACTTCGTCCTGTACATCTTGTGGTAGTCCGCCGGAGTGGTCGCCTGGATCCGCTCGAGACTCGGCTTGGGAAGCTGCGCGCGCCAGAAGTCGTCCTGGAAACACGTAATGCTGACGAACTTCCTACTCGCGGTGCTGGGCTCGATGCCGAACATGAACGATGCGACAGTGCGATCCACACCCGTCTTAACCACGAACCACCAGTAGACACGAGCTGCGTTCGAGGCTAAGTCGTCCCCCAACACATCGATGCGAGAAGCGTTCGACGCCAAGTCTGTTTCCAGCACACTAACTCTACCAGCGTTACTCGTCAGGTCCTCTTCCAAAGCAGTCACCCGAGAACTGTTATCCGAAATGTCGGTCTCCAGCATCGAAACGCGGGAGACGTTACTCGTCAGGTCCTCTTCCAAGACACTCACACGCCCTGCGTTCGACGCCAAGTCTGTTTCCAAGACACTCACTCTACCAGCGTTAGACGTCAGGTCCTCTTCAAAAACGCTCACACGCCCAGCGTTCGACGCCAAGTCTGTTTCCAAAACACTCACTCTACCAGCGTTGCTCGTCAGATCCTCTTCAAAAACGCTCAAACGCCCGGCGTTCGACGCTAAGTCTGTTTCCAGCACACTAACTCTACCAGCGTTAGACGCCAGGTCCTCTTTCAAAACGCTCACCCGAGAACTGTTATCCGAAAGGTCGGTCTCCAGCACCGAAACACGAGAGGCGTTACTCGTCAGATCCTGTTCCAAAATACTCGCCCGAGTAATTGGTTTTTTTATTCCGTCGGCCAACCTAGAAATTAATTTCGAATTAATTGCTCGCATCGGTTGGCCGACGAAAACTATGAAACAATCAATTTCAGAAACCATACGAGGCATTATTAGCCCGTCATCCTTGAGTCAAATTAATTGCCAAATTAGTTGGCGGAGCTCTTGGGTGACCTGAAAATGAATTTTATCAATATCGACCGACGATATGTGTGCTATTCCAGCTCATACATACTCCGTAGATGACGCCTATCCCAACGTCCCGAATTCCAACGTCCTGAACTTCGTAGATCGACCAATCCGAAACGTGACAGAATCAAAGATGAACTCACCGAATGACTTACGATGGTGCCCCAAAAAGCCGTTCAACATCGAACGTTTCAGCGGATATTTGCAAAACAGCATTGACCAAAACCACCTCACAAATGACGGCCCCCTTCAAGCCTTGTTGGCAGATAAGCTTCGCTCATATTTCGGCTGTACAAACACAGTTCTTCTTGCTGCAAATGGTACAGCGGCACTTCACTCGATTGCTTCGGGGTACAATTTAAAATATGGTAGGCCACTCGTGTGGGCAACTCAAGCTTTCACCTTTCCAAGCTCTGTTCAAGGTCCATTTGAGCGTGCAATAGTGGTGGACTCTGCGTCTGCACACTGTGCTGGGCCGTGTCTGAAAGCTCTCGAAGATGTGAAGAGCAGTATTGACGGAGTCGTCCTGACAAATGTTTTTGGTTTCCAAGAGGATGTATTAACATATGAACGTTGGTGCAAAGCAAACGGAAAGCTGCTGATCTTGGACAACGCTGCGACAGGCGTAGGTACAACACGAGATGGCAGATGTATACATGATGTGGGAGATGGATCCATGGTCAGTCTACACGAGACAAAACCACTCGGAAGAGGCGAGGGTGGAGCTTTGATAGTCCCCCCTGATGTAGCGGAGTTTTGTCATCAGGGAATGAACTTCGGCTTTGATATTCCCAAGTGTCTTCGGGTTGGGCACAGGTTCTGCAGTAACTGGAGGATGTCTGACATTGCCGCTGCTGCAATAGCGGACCACTTAGACACTGTCGTGGAACAAGACTGGGTTGGCAAACAACGCAAACTTCTGGCGGATGTAATTCCATATATGAACCAGAAAGGACTTACTTTTCCTGAGGGTTTGTATCGAAGTGAGCGGAGCCTTTTGGCTTGCCTATTCATCAAATTACCAACCAGCTGCTCTGGACAAGTAAAAAGAATATGCGCAGAACTTAACGACAGTGGAACATGGAGAATCGAAGCAAAGCAGTATTACAGACCCCTGTGCGGGAACGGGCCCACGCCCTTGGCCTGGGAGTTGTTCAACACATCAATTTGCATGCCAGTCCATGTTCAAATAGGTGCACACGATCTGAGACGGGCAATCGACCATATTTGTGAGTTATGCAAAAAATATGAGACGCCTGAGGCACGTGCAAGTTTCAATACCCGTGACTGTTTGACCCAGCCGAATGAATCTGGCGTTGAGGTGAGCAGGACAGATAAGTCTTATTTTCCTCAGCTTCGAGCGTTTGTTCAGAGCTTCATGTCGCGTTGTGCAGAGAGATATGGACAGGCGGGCAAACTCTTGCTAGACATAGCTCCTGAAACCCACGAAGGAGCGTCACCCTTTAAAAAATTTGGCGTAAATGTTAAGACTCTCGATATAGTTCTGGGTGCGGACTATTGCGCAGATATAACCAAGAACAACTCAGGAACCATTCCTGCTGACCACTTCGATATGGTAGTATGTACAGAAGTGCTCGAGCACACGACTCAGCCGTTCGACTCAATGGCAGAAATCAAACGCGTTTTGAAACAAGGCGGGCTGTTGTTTTTATCTGTCCCCTGTAACTTCCGCATGCATGGGCCTCTTCCTGACTCCTGGCGCTTTACCGAATGGGGTGTGCGCGAGCTATGTGAACAAAACGATTTCGATCTCATCGAACTTACTGCGTTGGAATGCGGTGAGCGCTCCCTGTTTCCCATAGACTACGCTGCCGTGTGCCGCAAGCGGTGATGCAAACTCCAGAAGAGACCTTCCTTCAAAACCTGTCTTCTTAGGAAACGCGATGAAGGGGGCCGTAAACACGAACGGCAGCAAGATTTTTCTTCCTGAACTCATATGTCTTCTTTTTCCAAAATCTTGTCTTGTCTGATCTGGAAGCTAGCGAGTGGGAGGCACAAATCAACGCGTTATGAGGCTTTATTTCAGGTCGAGTTCTCAAAAGCGGTAAGCCAAGAGCCCTTTGGGAAATACTGCATACTGACTTAGTTTTCCCTTATGAGCATTTGGCTTTGATACAAAGGGTTGGTCCATGCTCTACACTGTGCTGTTCGTGTCGAACCCAACAATTGTGTCTTGAGAATATGAGCCTGTTCCTGTTGAAGTAGGTCGAACAACATTCTAAATAACCCACAGTAGCTAGTGCCTATCATGATTTTCGGGTGAAAAGGAGATTTCAGGAGAAAATAGATTTGAGATCGCACCCCCCCCCACGGCGCACCTTACTACGCGACGCGCACGGCACGAAATGCGCGCGCGCTTCGTCGCACGTACTTCTGGACTCGTGATCTACGCATGCGCGCTCGCGGCGACCGCGTGCGTGCCTTCGCGTGCCCCCTCGGCTCGTCGACCTCGGCTCCTCATTTCGAAAACGGTGGCCGTCGCCACCACCACCGTTTGAAGAATCATCGGGGACTCGACTCGTCGGATCCTCTCGCTCTGGCGCGCTCGTGGTCCCGCGCGGAGCGTTTCTCGACTGCAAACGATTTTGGCGTGTCACCCGACGTGGTTCGCGCTAAATCGGGGGTGAGTGCGCCCCCCGAGGGTGCCGCGGGTGCGACGACGCGCGCGGGTTTCGGTTTTTCGTGCGGTGTTCGGGGCGTTCGTTGGATTACTCGATCTCTGTCACGCTCGCGGCTCGTTGCCACCCCGACCACGCGCGCGCGGACGTTCGCATCTCCGCGCCCGGCTCGCCTCGCGTTTTCTCACGGCGTCTCCGAGCTCGGGAGCTGCGCGTCGACGCCCCGAAGCTCCAGTAAGTGCTCCATCGGACGCTGGTAGTCGGCGAGTTGCTCGAGGAACATGTACAAGCCAGCGGCGGCGTGCTTGCACGGCGCCCCGGGGGGCTTGCGCTTCGCGGAGAGCTCGCCGCCGGTGCCCTGGGCGTCCACGCACATGAACTTGAACGCGAAGAAGTTCCAGGACTTGGGCGTGATGAGTTTGGCGTAGTACTCGTCGTTCTCGAGGTCGTCGTCGGGGCGCTTCCCGGACTCGATTCGTTTTCTCGCTTCGACGACGTCGTGGTCATCGAGATGAGAAAACGCGAGACGCACCGCGTACCGCTCGGCGCCGCTCCCCCTCACTGAGGTCGAGAAGGCGCCGCCGGGCTCGCGCTGGAGCGGCTGGACCGCGGACTTGCTCTTGCGGAAGAGTGCGGCGCCGCGAGCCAGCCTGTCCTTCGCGGGACCGCTGCGCGAGGCGAGGCGCTCGAGCGCGTTCGTGAAACACACATCGAAAGGATCGGGGTGGGGGATAGAGGTCATGGGACGCGAGGATACCCGTCGCTGGGGTGTCGAGCGCGCTGGATACGCTCGCGTGTGGCACAACGGAGTCGCCGCGCGGGTCCGCGCACGTCGAGAATGGTGATACGATAGCATCTGGGCGGAGTGTCTTCACCAGATCGCGGCGGTTCATTTCTCGAAAAGAAGAAAACTGCCACACAGAGTTCACTTGATCTCCTCATCGCGTCATGCCGCGGCGCGGCGCGGATACAGAGTGCGTCAAAGCTTCATGGGTTCGTTACACGTAGTCGATCGTGGCGTACGTCTCGCTATCTGTGCTATGCTAATCGTCTCGCTATTCTCTTCTAATCGTCTCGCTGTCCTCCATCTTGTCGAACGTTAACCGACGCCGCGTGCGCGCAGGCCGTTTGCAAAAGTACGACGCTCCGCAGCCTTTTGTCGCTCCGTCATCTTCGTCAACGGCGCCGTGCCCTTAACCTGCAAGTACTCGAAGCACCTCCGCCCGGTCTTCGGATCGCAGCACGGTACGCAGTTCAACTCGGTAACCATGCGCGTTGTCTTGGTCTGCTTGCCGAACACCCGGTAGCACACGACGCAGTTTTTCTGCAGCCGAGCGCCGTCGTCGTCGAAGCTTTCGTTCCCGCCGATGGACAGGATGCGTTTCCCATCATCGTCGACGCGCTCGCCGGCGGCGTTTCGCGCCGTGCCGGAGACCGTCCGCTTCGCGCCAGACGCACGCGACGGCGCGCTTACGACCAACCCGCGCGTGTCGTCCTCCTTGTTCGTCACGAGCGCGCGGGCCAGCGCGTCGGCAAAGCCCTTGATGGTCAAGCCGTTCAGCCCGCTGGCGTGGTTGGAGCAGAGGAACGCGTTGCAAATCTTGTGCATGTCGACGACGGTGATGCCGATGATCGTGGTCCAGATGCGGCTCCAGCACGCACCCTTCTCCTGCGACTTAGGGATCCAGTGCTTCTCCAGCGCCAGCTCGTGCTGGCGCACCTGGTTGTGGTTGTCGACTTTGGGGGAGAACTCGAAGTACTGCGAGACGCACGCCGGGCGCGGGAGTTCGCGCGTCGCCAGATTCCCATACTCGTCGCGAAAGCGCGCGATGTACGGTCGCCCGCCGCGCGTGGAGCAGTCGCTGGTGAACACGAAGGAGAGGACCTTCTTCAGGCAGTACTTGTAGCCGACGGCGACCAGCTCGTTCTCCAACCCGGGTTGTTTTTTGTACTGCGCTTCCAGCACAACCCAGGTCCGACGGGAATTCCTCCATCAGATCCTCGATGTACTTCTTGGGGAAATCACGCCGCGACTGCTTTACAGGACCGCCGAACGACATGCTGAAGCCGAGGCTGTCGTCCTTCGCGGCCACGCCCCGCTGCATCGCGTTCGCGACAGCCGCGCTGGCGAAGAAAGAATCGCCGAACACCACGTGGCCGGAGACTCTCGGCACGGCGGGCGGACCCGGGGGCTGGGGCGCGAACCCGCTCGGGAAAACGCCCGATTGGCTGTGCCCCAGAAGCGACGGCGACTCGAACTGGAACGACGCCTGGGACTCGGCCAAGCCGTCCGCTTCCCGCTTCCGACGCGCCGCGCCGTGGGACACGCGCAGTGCAATCGCCGCGTTGACCCCGAACTCGCCCGCGAAGTCGGCCTCCTTCATGGCGTCCTTCCCCTTCATAATCTCCGCGTACACCATGACGCCCGTCGTTGCGCAACACGCCGACTTCACCTCGGTGCCCAAGGGCTCGGGCTGCGCGGGATGTAGGAGATGTTCGGTAAGCCGCCGGTCGCAGTGGTCTGGGGACACCACGAACACATGCTCTCGTCCTCGGTGATCGGACGCCCCCCCCGCGAAGCGATCCCTGCGCGCCTGGTTGAAGTCGTCGAAGAGCTTGTTGTTCATCCTCCAATCACATGACCGGCACATTGTTGCCGGCTTGCAGAACGCAACAGCTTCGAACACGTCCACGAACCTGGGGTACGACATTCCATATCGTCCAAAGTTCGGCGCCGGGACCAACCCGTTGGTCGTGGTGGCCCACAGCGCAATGCCCTGCGCGCGTCACGCGGGGAGGAGCGAACGTCAGCGCTCGCTCGCTGCCGGCGCGTCGGCGCGCGATGGCTCGTCGTTGAGAGTGAAACGCTCGGGGGCTCGTGGGCTCATCGTCGAGAGTGAAACGCTCGGGGGCTTGGGAACATCGCGCGGGGGAAAAGGGCGCGCGCGGCGTACCTGACTACCGTACAGCGGGGCCGCGACGAGCAGTCCGTGCCACAGAAACCACTCGCGCACGGTGATTTCCTGCCACTGCGCATACCTGTGCGCCATGAAACTGTTCGCGCGGTCGATGTCCTCGGGGACGCCCGGGTACATGTGGCGAAACAGCCGGAGCAGGTTGAAGTCATCGAAGTCGAAGCCGATGAGCTCGGGCTTCCCGACGCTATCTCGCGTCGGGGCGCGGTGGTGCTCTCGCACGACTTTCCAGGTCGTGTCGTTCACGGTCACCGCTTTGCCAATCTCCCCGTCGAGCTTCGCCTTCGCCTCCCGCCCGCGACGCGC
>JACLAA010003761.1_pt1 | contig 14431 bp, 2 predicted proteins | sample 8027891 | NCBI WGS metagenome assembly JACLAA01 (sample SAMN15724900, study PRJNA655200) | protist metagenome | isolation source: fluorescence activated cell sorting (FACS) single amplified genomes of... | place: Spain: Blaines Bay Microbial Observatory, Mediterranean Sea | collected 2016-01-19 | reverse complement strand
AAGGTAGAGTGTGGAGCTTTTTAGTTAGACAGTTCGATTTCTAAATCCTGATCTACTCGTATCTTTCACCTTCCTTCGTACTGTACCTTCGTACCTTCGTACCTTCGTACCTTCGTAACTCTTAGTCTACTACGAAGGTACGAAGGTATCATCGAGTAACACCCGTCAAAAAAGAAGACTACTTTTCTGGCAGTCTATTAGACGGTCGAAAAATCATCGCCGTGAAAGTCGAGTTGATTCGCAATCTGAGAGGTCACGATGAGCATGACACTCAGTTCTGAGAGTTACGTCACGGTCCGTGGTCTGAAACCCAGAAGAACTGGTTTGATAATTCTGGAGTCGTCAAGGGTCCACCCCGGCCCCGCGAGCTCGCAAACAGCGCCGCAGCGGCCGTGAGGATCGAACGACAGGCGGGGCGTAGGCGTCTTCCCGCGTGCGTCGCGAGTTTCCTCGCTAGCTCTTCCAGGCCAGCAGCGCGTCGCGTGGAGTCCCGTGGAGAAGGGTCTTGGAAGGAGTTTCCAACTGGCCAGGTCAGGGACCACGCGTGGGGGCGAGCAGGTGTACACCGGTCGCCCTTGAGCGAAGTCATCGACGGGGGTTCGGAAACCTCGCCTTTCGACTCGGATTGAAGAGTACGCAACGATGTCCACGTGAGTGCACCTCGGCATCGGTCACCCCGCGCCCACAGTGCTGGCCGAGCGCGAGGCCCCCACGGCGAGCAGGCATTCAAGCTTGACCGACACGGAGCTGCTCGTGTCGAATCTCCCTCTTCCTTGGACAGCTGGCTTCTGTCCCGCACCCGGTTTTGGCGATGGATTGCCGGTTTCCGTCGAAAGCGTCAGTCTCATTGATCTCACCCTCCTCGGAACACGCCCGCGTGTGCTCGGGGATCTACCCTGCTCCCCGTCGCCCCTCGCTTTCCGACGGCCAGGCAGCCTTCGGCGCATCTTGCAAAACGTGGCGATCAACACCTGACCCGTCCCGCTTCCTCTGCCTTTCTCACCCATACAGGTTCTCTGGATCGGGCCGAGCGCGCAGCGATCGCGATGCTGGTGGTCTCGCACGCGTACCAGTCGATTTCGGCGACCTGAGCAGCGAAGATGACGATGTCGGCCCCGGCAGCTCCAGGGTGAAGGTCGGGGCGCCCCCGGGAAAGAGTTTGGACAAAATTCAGCCCAGCCACGGGTGGGATGTGGACGGCGGTGCTTCGGACTCGGACTCGGACTTGGACCGGGAAGCCAAGACCAAGATCGATGGCGATATCAGTGTCATCGCAGCCGAGCTGCGGGCAAGTCTGAGGGAGAAGCGCAAGCGTAATATTGGCTACATGAACCTCTGCCAGTACCTGTTCTTCTGCCTGTTCTACATGTTGGTCGTTTACATCCAGTCAGACGCACTCAACGCATTCAACGTGCTGTCGTCGGTTCGAGACGCGGTAGTGCCAATGGGCACTGACGGACGACCGCTTACTAAGATGGGCTCGCCGGTGGATATCTTGAACTGGCTCGTGGGCACTGCGTACCCGGTCTGGATCGATGAGGTCTGTGGTGACGGGGTCTGCAACGAGCCTTTTGAGTTCCCAGCGTATGGGAGGTTTGGATGCCGATCAGACTGCGGCCCGAACACTAACCTGACCACAGTGCTGATACAGGTCAGAGCGGACTTTAGGGACGATCTGTACTCCCCTCGGGCGCTCATGTCGTCGGCGACGTGGAACCTTTGTCGGCGCGACGAGGAGGCAAAGAAGGCGGGTTTCCCAGACATTTGCTGGTGGGAGGAGGACCGGAAGTTTACCAAGATCAAGGAAAACCACGTCGAGACCGTAAACGTCCCTCCAGACACGCTTTGGTTCATCGCCATCAAGGGTGACTACATGGGTCGCGTTGTGGGGAACATTTTTCTCACCGAAAGGGATGATCTACCTTGGGTAGGGACTATGCCCGAGTGGAAGGCGTGCAAGCGTAATGTGATTGGCTCACGTCGCAACATCGAGAGCAGACGCAGGCTTCTTGCCGTCGATGGGACGGAATCAGAGACATCCGACATGAATGCGGAAAGTCTGAAGACGCAGATGTCTACGCACAAGCGCATTGCCGAGCCAGGAGAGGGGCAGCGCCTGTTGGAGGAGGCCATGAAACATGCGCGCACGCCACAACCGCGAGGATTTGAGAAGTCAGACATTGCAAATGACCGAGTCGCTGTTGCTTCGGACGTCGAAGAGACGGTCGATGAAGTGTTCGACTCAATGAAGCAAGTAGATGCGCGCGATCGACGACGCCGTGGGCTGCTGGGGATGAATGCTGTCCGCTTTGACGGCGTCAACGCCGGAGTAATTTCCCCAGGTGAGCTCAACTGGGCCATATCCGAGGAGCTCACATTTGAGGCTTGGGTCCGACCTGAGACTTCCGGGCGCATGCAAACTCTTGCGTTCGTGGGAACTGGCGACAGCCCAAGTTGGGGCATCATGCTGATGTGTCCTGCTGGGGATGGAATCGGTTGTTGTGGTTCGCACAAGTTGAACTCAGTGGCATTTTTCGTTCCCGGAACTTCATCAAACGAAGCGTGTGAGAGGATGCCCTCTTCCGACAAGGGCCTGGAGCTGGATGTATGGAGCCACATTGCGGTGATTGTGTCGGAGACCAGCATGAACGTCACGTTTGTGATCAATGGTGTATACGCAGGTCACAATGACACCAACGTTATCATTCCAGACAACAGCAATGGACCATTTACTCTTGGTTGCATGAAGCTGGAATCGAATTGCCCATCACAGGGCTGCGGATGTTTCGTGGGTATGATGGATGACGTAAGGGTGTGGAACAAGGCGGTGAACGTGCCCTACATCCAGCGCTGGATGATGAGAATGGACAATACACATCCTGACTACAGCAATTTACAAGCACATTATGATTTCAACACGCACTTTGTAAACGAGGAGGGTCACACTGAGGTTGCTAGCGAACTCGTGTTCACCAGCTGGTCTGCACTTATGCATTCTAAGGATAGACATGGCTGGTCCCTCAAATTTGACCGCAACGAGCATTCTATCGCGACGACATCAGGCGATGGTATTCAGCCGGTGATCTTGGCTGGAAAACTTACTTTCGAGGCTTGGATCAAGCCAACAAGTATTGATGTGTCACAGGCTATTGCTGCCCTCGGAACAGATGGCTGGCAAGTGCTCCTGATGTGTGGCGGTCCCGGGTCGGGATGCTGTGGAGACCACGTCAATGGTTCGATTGGCTTCTGGATGGATAGTGAATGCAAATCAACACCCTCCTCGAAGGTTGGTGTTCAGGAAAATGAGTGGTCGCATATTGCTGTCGTGGTTGACGTGCACCAAAGACAAGTGTCCTTCTATGTAAACGGCGAAGATGCCGGTAGCACGCCGCACGCATCCAAAATTATCATTAAGGATGACACATCGAATGGTAGCTTTACTCTCGGTGGCATCGCATCGTGTGGAGGGACCTCTGGCTCTCAATGCCTGGGCTACTCTGGTCTGATGGATGGTGTGCGACTTTGGAACACAACGAGATCCATTGTTGATATTCGCGAGGATAGATTCTTCGTGGCAAGCTATCATATGAGCGACTACGTAGAGGCCTCTTTGATTCTCGCATACGACGCCACGAATGCTACAGTTGAGGCCTTGCAGGATGGGTCGGCGACTGGTGCGGATGCAAATTTGGTGAATGTGAAATTTGCTTTCGACTCACCTAGGAGTGGGTTGCTCACAAACTTTTACTCTCAGCGCGATGAAAGCAACGCGAGCATATCGTTCGATGGCCTGACTGCGTACGGGCATGTGCCTTACACCAGCGACCTGGAATTCGATGACGAGCTCACATTTGAGGCTTGGATCAACGCGAATGATAATAAACCGGGCACAATTGCTGCCATGGATGAAAACGGTTGGGGAGTTTTCAAGTTGTGCTCTCAGGGTTTTCACGGAATCGAGTCTGGATGCTGTCAAGCAAGTGAAGGAAGAACACACAATAGCATTGCCTTCTTTCCAGGCCGGTCGATCTCAACTGATGGGATTTGCAGCAGTGCTTTTTCTACGGAGGAGCCGATTCTCATTGGTCGATGGACGCACATCCTGGTGACAGTCAAAAGTGGTTCTTACGTTCACATGTACATCGACAATAAACTTCAACAACTATCAAATGCGACAGGTCCCATAACAGACCCAGCTTACTCTCGGCCTATCTTCAGGACTCGTGGTGAGAATGCAAAAACAGGGAATGGACTCTTCATCGGTGCGCTGCCAAGCTGTGGGAGCACATGCATGATGTTGAATGCGACCCTGGATAAGATCCGCATTTGGAACGCCGCCGTGGATAAGGACACAGTTGCAAATAATTATGCTTACCTTCCTGCTTCGGTGAATCCCAACTACGAGCATATCGTCGCCGACTTTGAGGTCAAGGGTAAACATGATGGTATCGTGGAAAATCTCGCAGGCACGGCGCAAGATATGCATTTGCTCGGAGCTGCATCCCTCGATTACGAAAATTTTGCGATGGTGGATCACCCTGTGCATGGCAGCGCACTGTACTTTGACGGTCACCGCATGTTCATGGAGGTGCGCGATCGCGAACCTGGATGGTTCAACTCAGATAACATGACCTTTGAAGCTTGGATTAAACCTAACGACATCAGCAGAGGTGAAATTCTGGCGATGAAGGACATGTGGGGCTGGAGCGTTATGCTGATGTGCAGCGGCACAGAAGGAGAAAATTGCTGTGTTGATGGCGATCACCTGCAAGATTCAATAGCTTTCCATCCCTTTGATGGCCAAGGCCCATGCAGCGAATATCCATCGTCAACTTTACCGGTGCAACGTGGAGTCTGGAACCACGTTGCTGTGACGACGGAGAAGCTGAGTGGTGGTGGCCTGACAGTGAAATTTTTCGTGGACGGCATGGCTGCAGGGAAGTTCTCCAGTTTCGATTACACAGTGAGCGGCACCGGATCATATGATGGTACCATCACTTTTGGAAGGATTCCTGACACGAGCTCTGCTTGCGAGGGAGGGTCATGTATGCAGTATCATGGCCACATGGACAATGTGCGCTTGTGGTCCATGACACTCGGAGGTGACACTCTGGCTCATTACAAGGACGTACGCCTTGGACAGTTGCATCCTTATTGGCTAGCTCTTGTCTTTGGTTACGACTTCGATATTGGCGCCGCTGGTAACGGGATTGCTGTCGACATTTCGCAGAAATTCAATGCCAAAATCGAGTTTACAGGCGAGGAACAAGATTTAATTCAAGGACAGACGACTCATTGGCACGCGGATGAGCTGAATGTGGGCGAGGATTTCTTCCCTTCTCTCCCAAGGTCAGTGTATTTTGATGGAAAGTCTGTTTACGGCGTGGACTTCCACCCAGAGCTTGCCCCTCCTGAGTCCATGACTTGGGAAGCCTGGATCCAACCAGATAAGATCGGAATTGATGAGCACAGGGCAGAAGTACTCACTAGTCTTGGAGATCCACACATGGGATGGGGGGTCATGCTCATGTGTGGGAAAGGCGCTACTTCCCCTGGATGCTGTGAAAATGGAGATCACATCGAGGATTCGGTTGCCTTCTTCGCTGGAGAAAATGACGGGGATTGCAAAGATTACCCCTCATCCACTGGTCATGTGAATCGCGGTGATTGGAATCACGTTGCCATCACCGTCTCGCACATCGGAAATGGGAAACAAATCACCTTCTACATCAACGGAACAAAATCTGGTTCTTATTTTAGTGATGCTTATCGCATCGGCGATGGCGGAGGCGAGAATACCGATGAAGATGTGATGCTTGGATTCGGCGGCTTCTCATCATGCGAAATGATTGAATTAGAGGAGGAATCATGTGCCAGTTACCGCGGTTACATGGACAACTTCCGACTCTGGAATGCTTCATTGGGGCAGGTTGCCATCATGACCAACATGTTTGACTACATCCATGAAGACAACATCTACTTGCCGTACCTCATTGCTGAGTACCTTTTTGACGGTGGCAGCAGTAATTCTGTTGGCGACAAGCACGACTTGAACGTGCCTTTGTTTGAGTGGCACACAGCACTCTCCACGAGCGAGACGCGTGAACTCAAAACTGGCATACCTGCAGAGTCTGCTGATGCGGCTGCACTGTTCTCTGGATCGATCATGTATACTGGACCATACACTGATGCTCTCTCGCAGCTAAAGACAAGCAACTTCACACTCGAAGCGTGGATACGGCCAGATGTTGGAATCGAGGGCCAGATGATTGCCATGCTTGGTGACTTTGGTTGGGGAGTGATGCTCACGTGCAACGGAACTGGAAACGGATGCTGCAGTGGGTCTGCGCACATGGACAATACCATCGCGCTCGTCACCGACGCATCGTGCATGAATTTCCCTACCTCAAATACAGCTGTGAGGCGGAACGAGTGGAATCATATTGCGATCGTCGTCACTCCCAGTTCTAAGCATGTTGATTTCTTCATCAACGGGACCGCAGCCGGCTCGCAGACGGGTGAATTCACAATCGAAGATGGGAAGCAGACGGGGATCTTCATTGGTGGAACTCCGGAATGTCAGCTTACTTCTCACACCTGCATGATGTACAGCGGCTTGATGGATAACGTTCATATTTGGAGTACGGCCTTGACACCTAAAGCCATCAGAGTTGTGATGAATCATGAAATACCCGAGGATGATAACATTATTAGCAGCTTGATCGCCAGCTATGCTTTTGACGGCCATTCTGAAGACACTGCGGGCGAGCATCATCTCAATCGTACGGGTATTAATATTCAACACCTCTGGCCCTTTTCCATCGAAGAAAACAGAGAACTGGGTCCCAAAAAGACGACACATCCGACATCTGACGCTCTTTACTTTGATGGCGTGGAAACCCTGGTCTCAGTTCCTTTCAGCGAAAACCTTGTTCAATCTTCCATGACATTTGAGGTTTGGATAAAACCAGATGAAAAAGCCAGGGGTGGTTTGATCGCATCTATGGGTATCGGTGGCTGGGGCGTCATGTTGATGTGTAATTATGATGCATCATACGCTGACAACGCTGGTTGTTGTGAAGGAGGGAACCACATAGAGAATTCTATTGGTTTTTTTGCTTATGGCAACAGCAACACTGATTGCGTTAGTGTGCCATCTTCTTCTCTGGCTGTCGAGCCCGGAGAGTGGAATCACGTTGCCATCACCTTCGCAGCGCCTTTCAGCAGGTCAAACCCCCGCAAAAATGACACAGAGCTTTGTTTCTATGTCAACGGCGAACAGGCAGGGTGCTCCTCCGACCCGGGCTACATCGTCAGTAAGGGTGCTGAGTCAAGCGATTTTACTATTGGCGGTTATGACGACTCAAGCTGTGGTTCTGGCAGCTGCGCCGGCCCTGGTTCACGCTATAAGGGGTACATGGATAACCTCCGAATTTGGAAGGCTCTGATCGATGCCAAGTCTATTGCCCTTTACATGCAACGCGATGCCGAGTCTAAACACCCATACTTTGATGTGTTGGTGGCTGACTTCAACTTTTGGCCCGACGCTTCTGACCATACAAAGTTGGACGACAAGACTGGTCAGTTCCATGCAACCGTAACGGCGGGCGCCTTTTTCGACCCTGAGGAGGATCAGTACTTATGGAATCCTCGCTATACTGATTTGGTTGGCGTTCCCAAGCAAGGACCAAGCGCGATGTACTTCAACGGAGTTGATCAGTATGTCAAGGTTCCCAACAGCGCCAAGTTGGCCTTTGATGATTTCCTCACGTTTGAGGCGTGGATCAAACCTATGAGCCCCACGCCATACTCCGAGCCCATCGTGACTTTCGGCGACCTTTGTTGGTCGGTGTATCTTCTCTGTGGAGGTGAGGGTCACATGTGCTGCGGAGATCATGTTAACGGGTCAATCGGAGTACTTTCGCATAATGGAGATGATGCCAATACTTGTGCAAACGCTCCATCCTCTACCCAAGCCGTGAAGTACAAGGAGTGGAATCACATCGCAGTGACCCTGGACAACGAATTCAAGAACATCACCTTCTACGTCAACGGGGAATTCGCCGGGAACCAAGTCTCGTGGGATGTGTCCATTTGCAGTCTCACCAGCACCAGCCGCGGAGACCTTGTCCTTGGCAACTTTGAGGCATGTCCCGACTGCCTTCCGTTCCTTGGCTACATGGATGAGGTTCGCATTTACAAAACGATTGTTGACGTTGATGCACTTGATCTCTTCAGGACCATACCTGTTTCTGCAGCACACCCAAACTGGAACGAACTCGTCGCGTATTACCGATTCAGCCATGGGAATTCATCAACTGTGTATGATTCCAGCCCTGCGGGTGGTCTCGATGGAACAATTCATTCGGGTGTGCCGGTTGAGTACCTTGTGTGGACGTCGGATCAAGACCAGGTGTCCGCACCAGGCCTACCGGCTCCCCCACCTTCTCCGCCGTTACCTCCGCTCCAACAAGGTCCAAGCTCCCTTTATTTCAACGGCCGTGATACGTACGTCAAAGTCGATCGCAGTGACTACGGCGATAGTCTAACTCCACACGGCGCAATCACGTTCGAGGCCTGGATCCGACCAGACATGGAGGTGCGCGCACAGACAATCGCAATGCTCGGAGACCTTGGTTGGGGCGTGATGTTGATGTGCGGCAAAGGACAAGGCGTCGGCTGCTGTGGCAATCATTTGGAAAGTTCGCTTGGCTTCTGGACTGCTAACATTTTCCCGAACGCTGGAGCATGCGCTTCAATTCCTTCATCCAACAAAACGGTGACTCGAGGAGCCTGGAGTCATATCGCAGTTGTCGCAGAGACCAAACCTTTCAACGAAAACTCAGTCACGTTCTACATCAATGGCATTGTTGCTGGACGCACAATCGGCTCATCCGTCTCTGTGAATGATGGCATCGGCGATTTCTACATTGGAGGCTTGGGCGAGCGCTGTCCTTTGTGCGTCATGTATAAGGGTCACATCGACGAGGTGAAATATTATACCGCTGCACTTACAGCAGAAGAGATTGTTTTCCTCAAGGACTTTGCTGTGGCTGATTGGCATCCAGAGATTGCAAAGCTAGCGCTCTACTACAAGTTTGACTCTGCGAGTGGCGATGCGGTCATTGAAAGAAGAAATCCATCTGCTCCTCCCTTATCTGGTGAAATCGTTTCATCTGACGCTGATCACGTCATATGGGACACCGAGCTGCTGAAGGACGCTTTGGATGCCCCCGCGCCACCGCCTATGCCACCGCCACCTGTATCACCACCATCACCACCACAGGGACAGACGGTCGATGCTTCTTTATACTTTAATGGCCATGACACAAGGGTCATGATACCTTTTCATGCGGAGCTAGTGCCACAAGATTTCTTAACTTTTGATGCATGGATCAAACCCGACATGGATGTTAAGGGTGAGGTTATTGCCATGATGGGGACTTGGGGTTGGGGCATCATGCTCATGTGCCCTGGCGGCACTGGGAAGGGCTGCTGCGGCACTCACGTGACCAATTCAATCGGCTTTTGGAGCGAGAACGTGACTTCTCCTCGTGCCTGTGAGAGACAGCCCTCATCAACACGAGGCGTCACCCGCGGGACATGGAATCATATCACGGTCGCAGTCAATAACTCCAATGAGGTGCACTTCTACATCGATGGGACTCACGCAGGCTCCCAAATGCAAAATGACCTCACAAAAATTGCAATCAACATGGGCAGCCTCAGGCGCGACCTGAAGATTGGTGGAGGCCCCTGCCCCGATGGATGCCTTAACTACAAGGGCTACATCGACGAGGTTAGCATCTTCAACGACTTATGGTCTAAGGAATACATCTGGGATAGGAGAGGCATGCGACTGGACCCTTCCCTGCCAAATGCCATCGCCGCTTACACCTTCACGCGCACTGAGTACAAAGCGAACGGAACAAATATTCAGGAATTATACGGTCGCCAGGGATTTGATGGCGTCCTTCTTTCCAGTGACCTTCCTCAGTTTGTGTGGAGCAATGATGATTATGTTTCATTAACGCAAATCCCACCGCCGCCGCCCTCGCCTCCACCATTCTACGATGAGAAGTACCGAGGTCCGAGCTCACTTTACTTTGATGGAGTGGATGTCTCAGCTCTCATCCGCGAACAGCAGAACGACCCGCTAGAATTCAATTTCTCAGGCGGCGACACTTTCTTTGCCGATGAACGTTCGGGTTACATGACCTTTGAGGCTTGGATTATGCCAGAACGTGTAGATAAGTATCAGTTCATCGCATCAGTCGGTGTCTCAGGGAGTGACGACGTCTCCAACTGGGGTATCGCGATTATGTGTGGAAGAGGTCGAGGGCCAGGTTGCTGTGGAGATCCAGATTACACGGATGGTTCCATTGGATTTGTCGCAACCAAAAGTTCTACGGAGCTTCTGGCTTGTTCTCTGGCTCATTCGTCTAATTCGTCTTTCCCGGGTTCTGACAAGCTTCAAAGCAACAAGTGGCAACACATAGTGAGTACCTTTCCCCCCGCCCCTCCTCTGGCCGTTTACTTCGCAACCCGGCCCGCATTTTTCTCTGGAGGCATTTCTACAGCCCCGGTGTGGTCGATGGCTATCGCTTTTGAACTAGCTAACATACATCACATATTGAACTAGCTAACGTGAACTCTCACCTTTCTTCTGCAGGCCGTCGTGGTGGATGCACATGCTACTCCAGAGAACGCTCGGCCAGAGTTGCTAGTGAGATCTGTTCATTTTTATATCGGGGGCAAACCAGCCGGGAGTTATACGACGGAGAAGTACGAGAGAATTCACTTCCCCATGTCCAAAGATTACAACAAAGTCGGATACAATGGCAAAAGTGGCTTACATCTCGGGCACGGCTTCTGCGGGAGGTATTTTTCCAGTGCCTTTACTGGCAAAACAGAAAAGAATCACTGTTGGCATTTCAAGGGTCACATCGACGAGCTCAAGTTGTGGAAAACGGCGATGTCGAAAACCAATGTGCAGACTCACCACCTGAATCCAGTCCTCTCGTGGCACCCAGATCTTTCGCACCTCATGTATTACTTCAGATTCGACCATGGTAGTGGCGTCAACATTGTCCCAAAGAATCACACAGTCGGCCAGCACGTTCAATCACGGGGTACAAACATGACACTATATCCTCAAAAGAAGTTGGAATTAATTTGGGACAATAAAACTCACCACCCCGCGTTACCTGAGGGCAGTGTCTATGCGCCGCCGCCGCCTCCCCCGTCTCCGCCTCCGCCGCCGCCGCAGGAAGGCAAAGCTGTGATGTCCTTCAATGGATACGACACGTTGCTTGCGACGTCGTTCGATTCCGCGCTTGCTCCGTCTGACTACATCACGTTTCAGGCCTGGATATATCCCAAGGAGATCAACAGAGCGCAAGTGATTGCTATGATGGGCATCGACGGATGGGCCGTGATGCTGACATGCCCTGAAGGTAGCGGAGCTGGTTGCTGTGGCACCGAGGATACGCATGCATCCGGGTCACTGATGTTCTGGACTTCACCCTTCCCAGGTGAGGACAACTGCGAGGTTGCGCCAACTTCGACAAAACAAGTCAAGCTACGTCAATGGCAGCATGTGGTGAGTAAAGTGTCACGATTTCCTGCGTCAACTGTTTTTGCTCTCTCCAGCACCTGAATCAATCGTGAAAATTTCCATCTTCTCGACTTAACTCTAACCTCCTTGCTCCTCTGCTGTAGGCTGTGGTGGCTGATGTTTACGGCGGCACGGTGAGCTTCTATATCGACGGTGAATCTGCAGGAATGTCATACGTGCACATAAACAAAGAGGCCTGGGAGTTCACAACGGAAGAAAGCGAGGAGGCAAACTCAGGCCTGCACATCGGACAGAGTGGCAGATGCAAGTGCTTGCAATACAAAGGTTTCATCGACGAAATCAGCGTTTGGAATGCCGCGATTTCTCCGGCAGATATCAGATTGCACTGGAGAACTGAGCCTGTCGAATGGCACACTAATTTCGACGACATCATCGCCTACTGGAAGTTCAATACGGCACACAGGTTGCCAAGTGGCAACATCACTTCAGAGTACGCAGTAGAAGGATCTGGCGACAAAAAGATAAACATCACAATCGTCGAATCGTCAGATCAAGACCAAACGCTATTCTTCAACAAGACACAGATGATGGGCATTCCGATTCCCACATACAATTTGGCGGGTCCTCCTGCGCCTTCACCACCACCGCTGCCACTGCCGAGTCCCCCGCCGCAGCTTGGTCCAAGTGCCATCTACTTCAATGGCAAGGACACCCAAGTCAAGTTCGATTTCTCGAGCAACACAGATGAAATGATAAACCATTTTGCGCCCCAAGATGCTTTCACCTTTGAGGCTTGGGTCAAACCATCCACTATTGACAAGCTCCAGTTCATCGCTGCGATTGACAATTACGGCTGGGGGATATCGTTGATGTGCAACCACGGCGTTGGATGCTGCGACAAACATCAACCCGGTGCGTTGTCCTTTTGGACACACGAAGGTCCTGACCCGTCAAATTGTGAGAATTCAATTTCTTCCAATCGAGGCTTAACGGTGAATAAATGGCAACACATCGCTGTTGTCGTGTCAATTAGACCAACTGAGACGGATGATGCAGGCTGGACCCATAAGCTGCCGTCAAGTGTGAAGTTCTACATTGACGGTGAGCCCGCTGGGTGGAAGGAGACACTCCCTGCCCAACCACAGAAAGATCAGATTCGCATCTTGAATGGTACGGACTATAAGCTTAGTAAACCGAGCGCGATGTATTTCGGTAGATTCGGCACGTGCCAATGCATGATGTACAAGGGTTTCCTCGACGAAGTCCGCATGTGGCACGCCTCATTGGCTGGTGAAACAATCAAATCATTCAAGGATCTTGGCCTTGTTAACGTGCACCCCAACTTTGAGGATGTCCTTGCCTACTATAAATTTGACAGGTCCTACGGCTCGGTGGTCTACGACAGGAGCGCTCTCAGAAATGACCCATACAACGTCACAGAAAATGCAGGTTATCAAGGCGTCATCACTTCAACTGACGCGGAGTATTTGATGTGGAATAACTCAATCAACATGAATGTCCCCGATTCCGCCCCAAGTCCTCCTCCTCCGCCTCCTCCGGGTATGACTGCATCTGATGGCGCCTCTTTGTACTTTAACGGTGAAGATTCTATGGGTGTCGTCGAGTATCATCCGGCCATGACGCCAGAAGAGGTGTTCACATTTGAGGCCTGGATTCGCCCTGAGAATCTTGACAAATATCAGCAAATTGTTGGCATCTCGAACGATGGTTGGGCAATTGATTTGACCTGCAATTTGCCGAGCAATAACGCCACGGATTACCAAAACACGATGTGTACCAATCACTCGGATGGCACGATTATATTCTATCAAGGTCACGAGTCTGTGGGTTGTGATGCTGTCGTGGCGTCAAACTTCACGGTGATGAAAAATGCCTGGAACCACATCGCGGTAACAATAGTCCGCGGAGAAAGTGTCAAGTTCTACATCAATGGGACATCCGCAGGGACCTACACCACCTCCTCAGGCGTGGAGGGCACACGGGTTGTCACGAATGACTGCCTGGCGATGTCCAATGGCACCAAATACATTGATCCACGCGTCGGAGAGCTTCATTCTTACCTCACTTTTGGTGGTTACCATGGGAAGTGTGCAGATGATAAGATTCGCTGCCTGTTCTTCACTGGTCACATCGATGAGGTGAGGTTTTGGGAAGCCGAGCTTGCTCGAAAGGATATCAAGTTTTTCATGAATTACGGCGTGGTCTCTTGGCACCCGAATGCTGGTCACATCATTGCCTACTACAAATTCGACAGAGGTTACGAGATCGTCGCGCACGAGTACTTCCACACCAGAGGTTTCGACGTGGAGCTCAGGACAAACAGGACGGATCAGATATGGGACACCAACACATCTGTTGCTGCTCCTGCGATCGATCCACCCACCTCTCCTCGTCCACCACCGATGCCGTCACCGCCGCCGCCAGAGCCCTTTTTGCCTCCCGCACCCCCTCCAAAACCACGAGGAATGTACGAGCCTCGCGAAAACGAGGGAAACACAGCAATCTACTTTGACGGCTCTGCATCGTACGGCAAGATTCACTCGACACCGCGCCTCACTTCTTTCGCAAGCACGCAAGCACTTACAGTTGAGGCATGGATCAAGCCTGACACCAGCGGTGATGAGTTTGCGCGACTGCAAACAATTGCCATGCTTGGTAATCTCGGCTGGGGCGTTCAGCTCATGTGCCCGCATGGCTCAGGATTTGGATGCTGCGGTGATCACAAGATGCGAGCGGTGGGCTTCTTCATGGACAGCAAACCGAATGAGCTCACTTGCAAGGACACCATGAGCTCCGACGTTGGCGTTGATCTCAATCGCTGGACCCACATTG
>JACLAA010007036.1_pt1 | contig 14441 bp, 10 predicted proteins | sample 8027891 | NCBI WGS metagenome assembly JACLAA01 (sample SAMN15724900, study PRJNA655200) | protist metagenome | isolation source: fluorescence activated cell sorting (FACS) single amplified genomes of... | place: Spain: Blaines Bay Microbial Observatory, Mediterranean Sea | collected 2016-01-19 | reverse complement strand
TACGTCGCGATAACTCGTTCCTTCAAGCATACCGAGTGCGTAAACTACTTGCTCGAAAAAGGGTTCCAGGAACCAACGGACGAACAATACGCGCACATCATCGCGTTCTTGGACATCCACAAGAAGCAAAACCCATCATCACAGCATCACAACGACGCCTAAAGGAGGGAAAATCCTCCTCCCCCGCGTCGTAAAAAAAGTCAACGCATATACACGCAAAACACAAAACCTCTCAAGCCGGAGAATCGATTACAGTCGTAATAAGGGCAAAAATACACTTTTATAGTAGCACAAACTAAAGTAACTCCTCCATTATAAATCTGCGTATCCGCACTTTTGCCGTCGTTCCATCATTGGGATACGATTAAACTTTCGCTCGGACATTTTTTGTCTCTCACAAAATTCAAATTCCTCACTCCAAAGGAGCAGAAGACTTTGAGCAATTCATATCATCTCGTCTCGAGTCATCATGCTCGCTTCTTGAAAGCACGCAACAAAACGACGCACACGCAGAGAGGGGACTTCTTGCGACCGGCGTTCCTCCTTCCTTCCCCTCTGTTTTGAACTCGTCGTCTTTGATCGCTAAGAGAAAGAAACAGAAATGCGCAGCGCTTTGCTCCTTCTCGTGTCCAATTTGACGAATGTTTATGACGACGACAAAGAAGAACGAGAAGCCTCCCAGGAAACACAAAACCGCGACGATGATGATGGATTCCTCGACGTCGATGTAAAAGTGCGAGAAAAAATGAGCGCTGTGGTGCGCCTGTGCGAATCGAGCGCGAAGATGAAGACAAAGCTGAAAGATGTCACGAGAGAAAAGGAGGATTTTGTACCGGAGGACGGATGCGAGATTGCGGCGGTGTCGTGGTTTCCACCAGTTCTCGATGATGCTACTACGTCTAATGCGAAAGAGGACGATGTAAATGCTTGTTTCGTGCCGTGGAGGAAAGCTACGAATGCATCATCCGATGATATGGGCGAACGGTTGCGACTGACGAGAAGTAAGCGCTCGATGCTTTTAGCGAAGAAAACGGCGGAAGATTTGTTCATGGAAGAGGTACAAACGCCGACGAGAAAGAAGAAGAAATCAGGAGGAGGGAAGAGTACGAGTAAGAAGAGTGATAATGAGCGCAAAAAGGGATTGGTCGTGTTGCAAAGACGCGCGGCGACGGAGGCGATGAAGCTCGTCGACCATATGAAAAGGAAGGCATTGAGCGCGATGGATATCGTGTGCGTGGTTCCAATCGTATTAGGGAAGGATGTGAATGCTGCTCTGTTTGATATGAACGACCCAGGGAAATGGCCGGAAAGCTTCATCCTCGCACACGGCGTCGTAAAAAGGGCGAAAGAAAGGCTCGGTGGCGAGAAGATGCGAGTGAAAATCGTTCCCGTTTATATCGCCGCGGACGATGATGAAGACGAAGTAGACGAAAGAACGAAAACATCGGAAACGAGGACGGAGAGAGAGGCACTCATCAACGCGCGTTTAGAACACGTTTCGAACGCGTGGGGGTTTACGAATGCTGTCGTTGTCGAGTCATTGAATGCCGGCCCTGTCACCGTGAGCGACGCGTCGGTGATTTGGCGAGGAAAGCTTCTCATCGGCGGTGGATTGAAAACGAATGCGAAGAACAAGAAGAAGAATAACAGTAGTAAATGTAAAACATACGATCGGTGCATAGCCGCGGTGGAGGTCTCGAGAGAGTGTTCTCAGTGCGCCATACCGTTTTTTCCTATGGAATCGAATATAATCGACGATGGTGAAGAAGCCGCCGTAATAAAGGAAGAACGCGCCGGCGAAAAGAAATCGATTATTGAGAAAAAGGCACCACCGGTGAAGAAATCGACGACGGCGACGACAAGGAAGAACAAGAATAATAATAATAGGATAAACGGAGGAGAAAACGAAGTAGAAGACGAAGAGGAAACGGTGCTCAAAATTAACGACATCGTTCTCATGAGCGCCATCGACGCGGTCGATATCGACTCCTCGCAGGCGCCGAGACACGTCTCGTTTCATCCTTCAGAAAGTGTCGGCAACTCTGCTTCGAATTGGATGTCAGCCTACGCGTCGTTTTGTGCACAGAAGCACGACGAAGGCGTTCCCGGCGAGTGCCCAGTTCTGCTTTGCTCTATCGCGACGGCGATGCCGATGGTTGTCGCTCGCGGCAAAAATGGTGCCGTCGGCACCAAAGGGAAAGAGAAGAAGGACGACGACTTCGACTTGGACGACGACGACGACAATGTTCGCAAAAAAGTGCGCGACAAAGGAGCCGCGTTAGCAAATCACGCGAACAACAAGTATTTCCCAGTGCAATCGCGAGATGAGCGCGTGTTTGTGTTAGTGCCGGTCTTCTCAAAGAAGAAAACGACAACATCGGTGACGTTCAGATTGGTCAAATTGGTTGACCCGCGAAGCGCTTTGGAACGAAGAGTTTTGTTTCCACGCAATTTTTTGAGTCAAAATCAAAACGCAAACGACGATGGTGATGAATACTGCTCTTCGCAACCTCCGCTTCTCGCGCTCCCAGGCTCGGACAACCGCCGTCTCTCCGCAGAAGAGGAACGCTTGGACGAGGCTTTAAAAACCGTGGCAAAAATGGTCGTCGCGCGAGGAGGAGGAGAAGGAGGAGGTAGGTCTAAATCGAAAGAAGTGGACGAAGTATCGAACAAAGACGACGATACATTTGAGACTCTTTTTCGAATAGTCGACGACTATTTCGCGAAACGAGCGAGATGCCGCGGTGGCAAAGCCTCCGATGAAGACGAATCCATGCGAGAGTATTGCATCGCGTGGATGAGATTTCTCTATTTGACCAAGAAGGACGCGAGCGCGATTATCGTTACGTCATCATCGAATGTTCTATCCGACGCGCATCGTCATCAATTTTCGACGAAGGCAAATAACGACAAGAAGATGAACGATGAAGCCGAACACAACGAATTGAAACGCTTTTACGACGCGCTCGAAAAATCCTCCAAGGAAACCGCGGACGATATTCGCCACGACGTCTCGTTGGTCTCTGTCTTGCGTTCGGCGGCGATGGATTGCGAAAAGAAACTCGAGAGCTCGGAAACGGTCGCGAGATTGTTGCGTTCACGCATGCCTTCGAGGAGAAATGACAACACCATCTCGTCGATGAAAAGACAACGAGGAGGAAAAGGTGACGACGACGGTAAGAAGAGAAAGAAAACGGGAGAAGAGAACAAGAGCGCGGCCGCGATGAAGAAAAAGGCGAAGAAGAATGCCACCACCACCACCTTAAAAACGGCGGTGAACGATAAACTCGCCAAGCTCCGCGGAAGCGGTGGTGGTGTCGTTGCCGGCAAACTTAAAGCTCCGACTATGATGCACAATCCGATGACGACGACGACCGCGAACGGTGGTTCAGCTCCTCTTTCAATGCGATACGGCAGAAACAAAGCGCCCTCGAATGGCTCCGCGTTAGTCGCCGCTGCGACGATGAGCACGGACGATGCGTCGTTGGAGGCTTGGAAATACGGCATGCACCGCACGGCGGCCAACGCGCAAGGGCCAACGTCCTTCAGCGGGTTGGGTCTCAATAACAATAATAATAATAACAACAACAACAACAATACCGCTTCGTTATCGCAACAGCGACCGAGCGAGTCCGGCGCGGGAAGTGGCGCCATCGGTGCTCGAGGCACAATTTTGTGTCCAAACTGTAACGCGGATTTGAAACTGACCGGAGGCATGAAGTTCTGCCCGTACTGCGGCGGGACTTTGCACTGATGAAAAACTTTTAACATACTAAATAGACGAAAGAGCTTAGCGAAGATAATAGAGATAATTATAAATAATAGATGATTTAGTTCGAGTATACTTGATGATAGAAGTACAATAATATTGTGTTTTTCTCTTGACAATGTTAGTACACGGAATACAACAGCAGTTTCATGCGTAATACATCTTCTCTCTCTTCTTCTCGTTCCGAGAAGAATGTTCGTTGTTAAGAAAAAGACGCTCTTTCCAAGAACCTTCTCCATAAATACGGCAAAGTCTCCGTAAACTTCCCGTACGGAAAATACTTCGCCACTCGTTCGCCTTCGTTCAGTAAAGATAACGTCACCTCGTCGTCCATGCCCATCAGCTGCGCGAACTGCACGTCCTCCGAATGCCCCAACGCCGATTGAATATTATCTTTGTTCCTCGTCGCCAACAAAATCTTCACCCCAGCAGGAGAGTTTTCGTTTTTCTTCTGCTTTATTTTATTCAAAGCGAACACCAATCCGTCCGCGAAGCTCTTATCCGTCTCTTCTTTCGTCTCGAACAAAACCCCGGGTTTCCCCTTATCTGCGTTTAAATAAGCGCCTCTGACCAATTTCGCGCCTAAAACAAAACCTTCTCTCTCCGCGGTCGTGATGTCTCGTTTCAACTGTTCCACACTATCCTGGCGATACATTTGGTACGTTTTATACACCGCCGCGTTTTTACTCGCGCTCCCGCCGCCGGATTTGGTGTTCATCGTCCGCATCAACTTCATGCTCACCGCGTCCACTTGCTCGTGCAAAAAATCTTCCTCCGCGTCCACGCACAACCCCGTCGCCCCAACTTCTCTGGCCATTTCCGCGATATCCATCGTCAACCGTTCGCACAAACTCTCGTTAAATCCCGCGCCTAACGCGGAGAGTTTTATCGCGTGCATCTCGTTCGGAAACTCGAGAAGCGTTTGCGTCGCCATTTTTTTCGTCTGTTCCGCTTTCCTCTCGTTTTCCGAGTGCTCCAATGCGGCAATCAGAAGTGATTGTAAACCTTGCTCTCGGTGCGCCTCGACGGTCGCTTTGAGTTCAAAATTCAAGGACGCAAATCTCAACAACGCACTATTGGTTATTCCTTGAACCAAGGCGGTGCTTTTTGTCTTCGTTTTGTTCGTCTCGTCGTCATCTTTCGACGAGAGTGGGAAGACCGTTATGAGTGGTTTCCCGTAAACTCGAGAGGTCGAGAACGAAGCATTGCCTCCTCGCGACAACAAAGCTGCTTTCCTCCAATACAAATTCGCACCGCGACGCATCAACGCAAGAGACAGAGAGGTAAAGCGGCGCAGATCTCGGTTTTTATCTCTTTATTCTTCGTTTATTCAAAGCGTTTTTAATACGAACGTTTGGCTTTAAATTTTGAGGATAACGTTTGGGGGAAAAAGAAGGATGTCGACCGATTTTAAGTGCAAAAACACATTTGAGGACGTTTTGGATGAGAAGTTCGCTTTAGGAGAGGCAATGAAGGACTCTGAACCTTTAAAGAGTTCCTTCTTTATGTTTTCTCGCGTTTCGTTTTTAAACCTGCGTCCGTTTCTCGCGCTTTTATGTTGTCGTTCATGTTGTTGTTCTTCTTTTTTTTCTCGTCAATTGAATGTCACATGTGCAGGAGCAGAAAGAAAAAAGTATATCTCTACAACCAATTCTCTTCTAATTGCGACTGAACAGTTACTCAATACACTCGCTTTACATTATGCATACTCATCAAACAAATTTCATTTGTTGATCTTGTCGTTGTAACAGAAGAGAACAGAAGAGTTGAGAACTATTCAACACAAATCACGCATAAAATTGCAGGAACAGAAAGGCGTTTTCGGGGGAAAAAACTGTATCTCTAAACCTCATAAATTACACGCGCGGGAAGCGCAACAGAACACCACTACGAAAGAAACCCCGCGATATTTAATTCAAAAATGTCCATCATCTACCACGGCATAAAACGCGCGCCGAAAATGGGATATCTCGCGATGCAAAAGAAACTTTTGATACAGGAAATGGTTCGAAAATCATCCTTCGGAACGAGTTCGTTACGAACAGAGACGAACGCATTCAAGGAAACATTTTTCATCCCACGCGAACACTGGGCGACGGTAGAACCGGAAACGATGTCCAACGCGATCCCTGCAATTGCCTCGTGCATCGTCGACGGGCAGTTCGCGTTGTCGGCAAAGAAAGAGTACAAAACCTTCCCGGATCCGATGGATAAAAACGAGGATTCGTTCCTCTTGGTACCGGAGATAACGAGAGAAGAGTTGGGACATTTTCTACAGTCGAGAGTCGCAAAGACGCCGAAATCAGGCGCACACAACGCGTTTAAACATCCAGAGAGGTATTTGAAATATGGGGATGTCACTACGAAGCTAGCAGAGGCGTTGAGAGATGCATCGAACGTGACGTATTTTGCGAAATTGATACAACGCGTCGCTCCGAAATCGTACGCTCAAGCCGAGGCGGAAGTCGTGGTGACGAGGAAGTTTTTGGAGAATTTTACCGGGGATAACGTGAGGTTTTTGTCGAGAGGGTTTTCCGTGCCTGGAGACCACACGGGTCAGACGAGTTTCGGGTACCGATGGCCGTACGGGAAGGTGTGCATTATCACGCCGTTTAACTTTCCGTTGGAAATTCCCGTGTTGCAATTGTTAGGCGCTTTGTACATGGGCAATCGAGTGTTGTTACACGTCGATTCGAGAGTGTCGATCGTCATGGAACAGTTTTTACGATTAATGCACGCGTGCGGGATGCCCACTGAAGACGTGGATTTGATTCATTGCGACGGGCAAATCATGGGAGAGTTACTCGAACAGTTGCAACCTCGGATGACGCTGTTCACCGGATCGCAAGGCGTCGCCGAACGATTAGCGTTGCAGTTGAAAGGGAGAGTCAAGTTGGAAGACGCCGGCTTTGATTGGAAGATTTTAGGTCCGGACGCGAAGGAAGAGGAGTTGCCGTTTACCGCGTACCAGTGCGACCAAGACGCGTACGCGTGTTCCGGACAAAAATGCTCCGCGCAGTCGATTTTGTTCGCGCACGCGAACTGGATGCGATTGGGCGTCTGCGACGCCATGGCGTCGTTGGCGAAGAAGAGAAACTTAACGGATTTAACCGTCGGACCGGTGTTGACGAAAACCACCGAGCAAATGTTGACGCACGTGAGACAAATTTTATCGCAAATCGAAGGGTCCAAAGTCTTATTCGGCGGAAAAGAGTTGCAAAATCATAACATTCCGGAACGGTACGGCGCGATCGAACCGACCGCGGTGTTCGTACCATTGAAAGAAATGTTGAAAACCAGAGACAACTTCGAGTTGGTCACGACGGAAATCTTTGGTCCATTCCAAATCGTCGTCGAATACGACGATTCGACCTTACCAGACGTGCTAAAAGCCATGGAAAAGATGGAAAATCATTTAACCGCGGCCATCGTGAGCAACGACGTCGATTTCCGAAGAAAAGTGTTATCGGAAACCGTCAACGGCACCACCTACGTCGGGAACCGAGCGCGAACGACGGGTGCGCCGCAAAACCACTGGTTTGGCCCAGCTGGTGACCCTCGCGCCGGTGGAATCGGCACAAAAGAAGCCATACAGTTGGTCTGGTCGTCGCACCGAGAAGTCATCGTCGACGATAACGAGAGCAAAAAGAACTGGACGCAACCGGCGCAATCGTAAAGAGAAAACAAATAGAATACACCATAGAAGTCACACAACATACACGCATACAAAAAAAAAGAGAATGTACGATAATTGAATTCAAGTCCGCCTCCTTAACCACTCGGACATCGTAGCTAATAGATATCGCTACGAACAGGATTTGAACCTGCGCGGGCATTGCCCAGCGGATGTCGCAAAATTCGCTCTTTACTTTTCTCTTTGCAAAACAGTGCTGTTAGGGTTTAGTATTAACAATATTAAACTCAAAATTTAGGGTTTTAAGCCGTCTTTCTTTCCTCCTCTTCTCTCGTTTTTCCTCAGAAACACAAGCACTACGAATACGAATACAAATGACCACGATCGAACCAACGACGACTTCAAAACCGCCTCAAAAACACGACGTCGAGGTCAACTGGGAAGACCAACAGCGCATATGCGCGTTCGGCCGCTTAAACACCCGCACGCACGAGTTACGCGCGATGATTGCTTCCCGAGAGGTACGAACACATTTCGTTTCCCCGCACGAGTAAAACGTTGACTTTTCTCTTCCTACACAACAGAAACAATTGGAGGACACCGAAGACGCGGAATCCGAAATCACCTTCGCAGAGGACGACTCAAAATGTGATCTCGTCGTGGGTGAGTGCTTTTTCGAAACCGAGAAAGTAAACGCCGAGGAAATGTTACGCACGAAAAGCACGAGCGAGAGGAAAAGCATCGAAGAGAACAAGGAGGAATTGACGAGCGTCGCGCGAGCGATGGAACAATTGAAAGGACACTTATACGGGAAGTTTGGCTCGAGCATTAACTTAGAGGAATAATAATAATGAGACTACCATATAGCGGTATAGCAGAGAGAGAGAGGGAGAGAATGCGTGCGCATCTTCATAGTCTAGCGTGATGTACATTTGATATACAATTAAAAGCATCTAGTCCTCTGTTGCTTCGTTTCCCGAACGCTGCTCGGAGAAAAACGCGCGCGAGCACTCTTTTTTGCACGTCTCTGTCCTCAAACGCTCGTAGTCTTTCATTTTCTGTTCGTCCGCGTGGAATTTTAACGACGTGGAGTGGTAATACGCGTCTGCGCACGCCCGTTCGCAGGCGTTTTCGGACGCGTTTGATTCTAAAATCGGGGAGGAGCGACAGACGCGATTTGAAGTTTTCGTGTCGTCGTTTTCGAATTCCACGCACACGTCCACGCATTTCACGGACGAGCTCGTCGATTCTGTCGTCCTGGTTCGATAGCACGCGCTTTCTGGATCATCTATTGTGTTTTCGGTTTCGTTCATGTCGTTTAAACGCATGTTTTGTGATGATGATGATTCGATGGATTTGAAAGTGAGGAAAGAAAAGATGAGAAAAATCCTCGAAAGCGTTCGACGATGCGAACGAATGATGTCGAAAGCAGTTTTGCACTACCTCTCTGATCGTTTTGCGATGACGACGATGATGATAACAAAGTGAGTTTTAAAGTGGTGGTGGTCGAATGCTACGCATTTTTAAAAGTATCGTCATCGCGTAGTATCGTTACGTTTTCTTCTCGATCTCGATTATCTCGTCAAAGTCTCAAATCCTTCGCATCCGCCTCGCGCCCGTGGCGCCGCCGGCGACCGCTCCCGCCGACGCCGGTCCAACTGCACTGCTCTCCTTCGCGAGTCCAATAACATCCAACGCGGAGGCGAAAGAGGAGGACATTTTCTTCGTCTTCTCGAACTGTTTCCCGCCTTCTCGCGTCGGGAACTTTTGGGACGTGAGCGCGGACTGTCGCTTTGCGCCTAAAGGCGTTTTCAACAGCCGGTCGAGCTCGTTCCGCAACGAAATCTCCCGTTTCGTCACGTTTCTAAGTTCGGCCTCTCGTTCCAGTTTCTTTTGCGTCAACTCTTTCTTCATTTTATGTTTCCCGTAGGATTCGAAATCCTCGATGACTTGGACGCCGTCTTCGTTATCGGAAAAGTGCATCACGTCCTGGTCGTCGGAATCGGAATTTTTGTCGAAATCGGAATCGTCGTCTGCGTCGAGACCGAGGTCCATGGCCTCGGCCGTTCTTTTCTTCCACGCTTTATCCGCGCGCTTCTTTTCGTTTTTGTGAACGATAGCGTCTAATCTTTTCGCCAATTGTACTCTCTTCGTCGCCTCGCGAACGGTTTCTTCCGCCACCGGAAACGGCGGTAATCGAAAGCCTCTCTCGCGACCCATGGCGGCGAGCATGGCGAGGTACCGCGAGCGTTCTTTTGGCGTGACTAAAGCTACGGAAACGCCCGATAGATTCGCGCGACCGGTTCGTCCGCATCTGTGCACGTAGGCGTCCGCTTGGCGAGGCACTTGGTAGTGCACGACCAACTCGACGCCTTTAATGTCTAAACCTCTCGCGGCGACATCCGTGGCGATTAGAGCGGACGCCTTATTACCTTTGAATCGGTCCAACGCTTTCAAGCGAGCGCGTTGTTGCATTCCAGCGTGTAAACCAACCGCGTTGACTTTCATGAGTTTTAAAAGCGCCGTTAAGCGGCGTAAGGATGAGATAGCGTTGACAAACACAATCGATGGTTTTCCGGCGTGCGCGGAGAGAAGGTATAAAGTCAACGCGTCGCGCTCGTCGTCCGTACACTCTAACGCAGATTCGTGCACTTTAGATGCCACTTTCGTTGTTGATGTTATCGCCGCTTTTGAGGATGATTCATCGGGGTTGTTGTCTTTCTTCTTTTTCGTCACCGAGTCGCTCACGTCGCAAAGCTTGACGCGGCCGTAAAATGGAACCATTTTCATGAGATTACCCATCGTGTTCGTCGACGCTAACTCTTTCGGTGGTTCCAAGCAATACATGGTTTCATCGTTCCCGTTGTTGTTCTCGCCTCCGCTGCCGCCGCCGTCCTTCTTTTTACCGTTGTTCACTTTCTTGGACGACGCTTGCGGTTTCTTCCGATCGAGTTTGTATTTGACTTCATCCGGAACGGTAAGCGTCGCGGAAAAGACAAACGTCTGACGATCTCGCGCCGTGATTCGATTATCCGCCGCTGGTACATTTTCTTCATCATTTTTTTCTTCATTTTCTTCTTCTTCTTCTCCTTTCTTCGTTTTACTATCATTGCTAACTTTCGTCGCCGCCATCATCGGTTGTTTCCGTTTCGTCAGCTTTGCGGACCGCGCGATCCTCCTCGTCTCTGGCGGTTCCGGAATCGATTTAATCACGCTCTCGAGCTCCTTAAAGTGACCTCTCTCTACCATCCTATCCGCCTCGTCGAGAGTCAAAAACGTCAATCGATCCAAACTCGTCAAATGTTTCTCTCCGTCGCGAATCAACTCCCACAACCGCCCCGGCGTCGCGACGATAATCTCCGGCTGTTTCTTCAACACTCTCTCTTGTTTCTGCTTGGATATCCCTCCTACGATCGCCGCTATTTGAATGCCCGTGTATATCGCGACGTCAGCTAACATCTTCGCCACTTGCAACGCCAACTCTCTCGTCGGCGTCACTATCAACGCTCGCAAATGTTTCTTCCCTTTCCCCGGTTTCTCCTCGTCCGCGTATTCTTCGTACCATTTCTCTTCCTCTTTATCTTGCATCAACCGTTGTAAAATGGGCAAACCAAACGCCAACGTTTTCCCGCTCCCGGTTTCCGCCGCGCCGACGATATCCATCCTTCCTTTAATCGCCGGGTGCAAAACTTTCTCCTGAATCGGCGTCGGCGAAGTAAACCGAAGCTTCCGAATAGCTTTGAGCAAAAGAGGGTGCAAATCGTACTGCGCCCACGCGGCGACGTCTTCTTCATCGCCTAACAAATCGTCGTCCTCGTTTTCATAGTCACCACCACCACCACCCGCCGTTTCACCGCCACCACGTTTTGCCTCGTCCTTTTCATTCCTCTTCCTCTTCTTCGCCTCTTCCACCTTCTCCTTCCACCGTTTCTTGCGCTTCAATATTCTCGCCTCTTTCGCGTTCGACGCCTTTGATTTTGTCGCTTCCTTCTTTTCTCTTCCATCTTCTTTTTCTTTTTCATTTTCTTTTTCTCGGACGGTGATGCTACAGTCGTCATTGTTGTCGTTTTTGCTCGCGCTCTTCTTTACTGTCTTCTTTCCTGTCGTCTTCGTCTTCGCGTCGTCTTTCTCTCCTTCTTTCTCTAACGAGAGCACTTCGAGACTCACGAATCCTTCCTCGGAACTTCCGACTAAAAATTGCGAGTTTACGTCAATCGCGTGCCAATTGTTGTTCTCAGTAACCTCGTCCCCCTCCCCGACCGCTCCGGAGGCGTAGAGTTCTCTCAATCGTTTCAATTCTTCGTCTTTATCTTCGTCGTAACGGAAGCTTTTCGTTTGCTTTTCTTCGATGAATTCGCCGCCGGATGCTCTTGACTTTTGCGCGGCTTTCAAAGCTTTCCTTGCTTTGGAACCGAGCTTAAAGGGTTTCTTTTTACTCGAGTTATTGCTCTTCATCTTTTTAAAGCTTTTGGTCTCAAATGTATTACTCTCTTATCGTCGTCGTCGCAAAGTATTGCGCGCGTTCGAAAGTGAAGAGAGAAGAGAGAGAAGCGAATTTTAGTAAAGGAGATGTTTAGGGTTTTAGGGACGGTGTTCAGTCAACAAGGAGCGAAGAATCGATTTGTGTAATGATACAATTATTCATTTCGAGAAGACACTACTATGCATATTCATTACTGCTCCAAATTCTTTTCTTTTACGAAAAGATGATCGTTTTTACGTTCCAGTTTTCTCATCTTCAAACTACTCTCTCTGTCTTTTTTTCTCTCTCGCGGCGAGAAATCACGCTTGCGTTCAATCCGCTATTATTATAACAAAACCAACGGCCCGTCCCAGGGATTGCTAGATCCTCCTTCTCCTCCTCCTCCTCCTTTTGTACCGTAGCGTTCGAACGTGCCGAGGGGTACATCTGGTGGTTGCCGGTTGGAGGAGGATTTTTGGTACCGTGCTGCCGCTGTTATCGTCGCTTCTTCAGCGTTATTGTTATTCGATGATGATCCTCCGACGTTGACGATGACTTTTTCCACGTGGCTCCGAATCGCCAAGCAGGCGCTCGCGATGGGCGCGTCGCCGCCGCGAGGGTGTTTCACCGTCTTGATGCACTTGCCGCTCGCGCGATCCCACAGACGGCAGGTGCCGTCTTCCGAGGTGGAGAGCAAGTGGTGCCCGTTCGACGTGCAGTGTAAAGAGACGATGGCGCGGTCGTGGCCGCGGTAGGTCGTGAACGATTCGTTTTTGTTCTTCCATCTCCTTCGTTTTCTATTGTTGTTGCCCTTTTCTTTATCGTCTTCTTCTTCTTTAACTTCTTCTTCTCCTCCTCGGTCGTCGTCGTCTGAATCGTCGCTTTCGACGTCGTGTAAATGTCCTCCGCCTCTTCCTCCTCCCCCTCCCATTTCCACCACCGGCGCTCCGTTGATGTTGATCTCGTAAATCTCCCCGTCGCAACTTCCTACGAATATGCATCGATCTTCTCCGTCCATGCATATCGCCGTCAACGCTTTCGGCAAACCAAACGTCGCTAAACACTCGCTCCCGGTTCCGTGCGTCATCGAAAACACTCTCGCGGTTCGATCGATTGAACAACTCGCGACTAAATCCGCCCCGGCGCCCGCGCTTTTCGAACAACACACGTCCGTCACTTGAAGCTGGTGACTGGTCCAACTCTTCATCGGTTCCAACGATGAAGACGACGTAAACGACGAAGACGCATTAATGTTATTCAAAGTATCGTTGTTCTTCAACGCTTCGCAAACGCTCCACGCGCTCACCGCCGTATCTTCCGAGCACGTGATTAAACTCGACCCGTCGGACGTAAACTGCATCTTCACCACGCGTTTAAAATGTGCCGTAAATTTCCCACGCATCTTACCCGTTGTTCGTTCATAAATCGACACTTCGCCGGATTCAAATCCAACCGCTACCAAGCTCCCGCACTTGCTCGAGCACACACTCGTCGGTTTTTCGTTAAACAAGAACCGTTTTATTCTCTGATCTTTAACTGTTACTCCTCCTTTCCCTCCTGGACAGTCGTAGACATCTACAGCGTTCTTTTCCCGTACAATTTGGAACAGAAATCGCGTCCCGCACAAGTCCAAAGAACGAGGACTTTGGTGCGTTCCCGCGCAAGATTTAAAGCGTCGAAGAATTTGGAAATGCGGTAAACTCAACGCGAGTAAAGAAGAAGACGACGAAGAGGATGCATTTTCGGAGGATAAAGAGGAGGCAAGAATGATGCACTCTTCTGTTGTGTCTTCTCCCTCGTTACGACGACTGCGCATACTCATATCTCTCAATACTAAGAGCGTTAGATGAGAGCTTTTTATGGCGGCTTAGACCAAAATTGACAGAAGGCGTTCGTGTAATATTTAGGGTGTTCAACCCTACTGGCGAATAAGGAGTTCGTTCTAAAACCTGGCGACGCGTTTCGGCACGACACCTATAGGTGCGCCGTTCCCTCTATATAAAGTTCTCTCTCGTTTTCGTTCGTCTTCTTTCACTTCTTCTTCTCCCGTGACTTCTTCGTTTCGCCACCGCTCGTATTCCGCGATTAAATTTTTCTCGATAGCGCCTTGTAAGTTTGCTAAAACCGCGTCGTTGATGGCGTTGACGACGTCGTCTAAACCCGGGACTAAAGCGACGAAGTCGTTCACGGACGCGTCGAGGGTCATGACCACGTCGCCTCGAACTGCTCTTTTCATATCATTTTCGTCCTCTTCGTATTCCTCTTCTTCTTCGTCTCCTCCAACCTCCTCGTACGAAGAAGAAAAACAACACCACTTTCAGAAAAAGCAAACCACGTACACCACGTGAGAGAGAGAGATAGAATAAAGAGAGAGATAAGACTCTTTCCCTCGCATGTCTCATCATCTCGACATCTTCCTCCTTTTCCTTTTGAGTAGACCTTTGAGAGAAAAACGCTTCAGAATTTCTCATCTCTCGTCTCTCTTTTACATCTGTTTTTATCACATCTTCTCTCCTTTCAGACGGAACAAAATGAGCAGCAGTAGCATTAATGTTGGTAGATTGCGTAGTAGTAGC
>JACLAA010005867.1_pt1 | contig 14466 bp, 15 predicted proteins | sample 8027891 | NCBI WGS metagenome assembly JACLAA01 (sample SAMN15724900, study PRJNA655200) | protist metagenome | isolation source: fluorescence activated cell sorting (FACS) single amplified genomes of... | place: Spain: Blaines Bay Microbial Observatory, Mediterranean Sea | collected 2016-01-19 | reverse complement strand
GAAGTTCTCGACGGTCTTGGGCACGACGTCGCCGTACAGACCCATGACGACGCGGCCGGCCGGGGCGCCGCCAATCGAAATGTCGAAGAAGACCTGCGTGTTTTGCGTGCGTTGGATTGCTGCGCATTGATGCCTCTCGCGCGTCGACGGTCGGGACAGCTGGAAGGTCACGGCTGTTCAGACGCTGGATCTCTGCCTTATTGGTGACCATGGGCTCAGCTGCTGCCACAGCGGCGAGGAGTGCTGCGGAGAATGCGAGACGCGCCATGATCTGCTCTGTTTTCAGTGCTTTGAGCCGAGACGTGCCTGAAAAAAAGTCCGTCTTCGGTGATTCCTAGTGTGTAACAGCACGCTAGCCCTGTTTTTGCGCGACGGCCACAAAAAAGGTCTTGAGGAGTGCCTGGGCGACAGCGCGACCCAGGAATATATAGCGACTTGCAACACCGCGATGCTGCTCGCGAGAAATGCATCGTTAAGAGCGCGGGCACTCAGCACCACTGGGGCTGGCAGCTATGCAGCGAGAGCAATGACAGCTAGCCGTGCGGCCACGGCCGTTGCGGCGCGCACGGCCGCAGCACGCTCGCCGCCGCGCTGCCTCACCTCTGTTCGCCGCGCATACCAAGCAGGATCGCGGCGCCGCATCGTCGCGCGGACGCCCGCCCGAGCCTTCGCCACCGCGAGCGACGACGACCGCACGAAGGAAAAGGAGCCGTCGCGCTGGGAGAAATTACAGCAACTTTTCCGGGAGCACGGCGTGGCCTTCGGCGCGCTGTACGTCGGCGCGAACGTCGTGACGTTCATCCCGATCTTCGGCGCCTTGACGTTCGGAGGCGTCGACGGCCCGGAGCTGATTCTCTGGGCGGCGGACCAATTGGAGATCACCTACGACCTCTCCTTCGTCGAGACGATCCACAAGGATCTGGTGAACGCGTTCATCGCGCTTGAGTTAAATGCGTGGGTCGAGCCGGTCCGGCTGCCGGCGGTGATCGCCTACACGCCGCGCGCGAGCCGCTGGTTGAAGGCGCGGCGCGGTGGTGAGGTGCCTGTGGAGTCTGTGAAGGCTGAGCCGGAGCCGGCGTCGACGCCGTCGCGGAAAAACGAGAAGCGGCGGCGGCGACGGCGTGGGGGTAGGTAGTCTGTGTATGTCCGTTTTTTAGTCGATCATTTCGTCGGGTAGGACCCTGAGTAGGAGTAGTCCGATCGACGCGGGTTTTGCCCAGGCCTGTTTGTTCAATGCCAACCTTGCGTCGTCTAGGTCACTGACAGTACGCGCACGCGCGTTATTAAACGCCATTTCGTACACCTTCGCCCAGGGCCGCGAAAATTGTCGGCTCGAAAGCTGTTCAACCACTCACAATCAATTGGTGGCTCACACGGAACCCCTCAGCGAGTGAGCGGAGGCGCCCCGCCTAAAGATTACTGTATATATTTGGCCGCGCCATCGTTACGCGCGCTGATGCGTTTGCGTCTCTGCACGAGATACAACTCTCCTTGGCCGCCGCGGCGGAAGCTATCGTGTTCGAACACCATCGGCGCGAGGCCGGCCCGCGCGGTCTTGAGCGCTTCTAGCACTTGTTGCTTCTCCACACACAAGTCGTTCACGTCCCGGCGAAGTCGGAGCTCCTTCACGAACAGCCGAATTCCATGGCTTCCTAATTGTTTGCCGTCTTCGGCGTTCACGACCTTGCCGTAGCAGCTACCGTTTTTATTAATCTTTCTCGAGACCTCGGCGCGCGCGCGCTCCTGCTTGTCGTTAATCTGAGTCCACTCGCCACGTTTCGAGTCCCACTGGTGATGTAGAGGAGTTCTTCCAAGGGGTCTTTTGTAGGTTCCGTTTTCGTTTGTTTTTAGTTTGCTTTTATCAGGCTGCTTTACTTCCACGCCCTCCTTAATCCCTACAGGTAATTTAACATCCACGACGACCTTGCATTGCCGTTTATCCGGGTCGTTGGGCACCTCTATCGACGGATAGTAGTCGAAATCTCCGGAAATAATGATCACGGGGTACGTCTCTTCGTCGAGCCGGACCGTCTCTTCTACTAATGCTCGCTCCAATCTGTTCTTGCACGTCTTGCACGTGCGCTCATTTTCCGGTGAGTCCCAGTGCTCTTTCATCTGATCCTTTCTACAAGATTTCTGGCACTTGCTGCAGTTCCTCCTTTCTGGCGGCGGCGGCGGTGGCGACCTCGCACGCCTCGCCGCTTCGACATCGGCCTTGGGCGGCGGCGGCTTGTATGCAAATTCGGGCGGTTGCCCGCGGCGCGACGCCCTCGTGGGTGCCACGACAGGAATCAAGGATCTATCCTGAATCGTGCAGGTACCGCACGTCAGGGCTTTCCTTTCCCAGGCCGCCCAACACTTGGGACAGGCCCGTTCTCCGGGCGCCGCCCCCCTCTTGACCTCGATGGCGTCGCTCTTCATTAAATCGAAGCATGACTGGTATTTCTTGTCGTCGGGGGAAATCCCGGCGCCGCCCGCGTCCGCCATCAGAAGTGCTGAGTGCCGCCTGGTGTCGGCGGGCTGCGGTCTTCCGCGTGCGGCCGCCCTCGCGCTGCGCCGCGGCGGCGGTCTCTGCGACGTGTGCCTCGACGGGCGCGATGTGCGGCGGCTTGCGAGACGCAGGCCGCTTGATGGGAAGCGCACGCGCTCGTACGGCGCCGGGCTGCCCCAAAAATGGGCCGAGCGCCTTGGCAGGAGGCCGGGCGCCGCTACCAGCGCCACGGCTATCGTCGTCCACCACTGGAAAGCCATCTAGAGTCGCGATTATCAGCTGGCTGAGAGCCTCTGAGACGCTGTGCGCCTGCCCGCACGACGTTACTTACGCGCCCATTTGGTCCATTACTCGCTTCTGAGCAAGCCATGACCTGCGGGACAAATCTGCCAGGTGCTGAAAAACCCAATATTTGCGCTCCGGCCGAGCTCGAGGCCACGAGGCTTTGCGCCAGACCGACGGACTTCGAAGGCGGCGCAATATCGCAGCTCCTTAACGCGGCGCCCCGCCGCGATCACGCAGCGCCCCACTCGGAGCAGCCCCTTGCTCCGCTGATAAAAACCAGCACACCAAGCTCCAGGCACACGAGACCAGGCGACGCCGGCGCCGTGGTCAGTCAGAGCGTCAAAGATGGTGGGGTGAGAGCTGGCGAAATTTAGTCCCCACGGCGAACCATTCGCCAACGCCGGCTGGAACAAGTACGAACGCGACGGCCGCGAGATCACCAACCTCTACATAAACAACAGCGAGTCCCCGCCCAAACTCGCCGTCTTCCGGAGCGTATATGATGCAGATGGCCGGGAAAAGAGACAATGGTGTCATCGCAATTTCTCGCGCAAGAACCTAAAAGCGTTTGCCAGCACGTTAGCTTCTGCGGGCCGGATCACTTCGGTCGCAAACGACCGAATTCGTCACGTCGTGGGCAGCCTCATGAAAAAGGAGGGCGGCATCGAACTTGACGAGGGCCGCTGCGCCGAGCTGGAAAGAAGGTACAGTCAAGCAATTAGCAAAAACCTGAGCGATGACGTCGCGGCGCTACGGGACGCCATGAGGGCCGAGGCGAAGGAAGACTTGGAACACCTCAAAAGGATGTGTGAAAGGTTGAGGAAAAAGCATTTCGGCCATCTGGATCCGGACGCCCTGGCCCCGCCGACGGGGGAGCGCGCGATGGCTCTCGCTCTCGTCAACTACCCGGAGATTTGCAGGGAGATTATGAAGAAATTCTACAAATACGGGGCGCGGCGGCTGGAGGGCGGCCTCCTGGACGAAGTGCGCAATCACCTGAGAGACTCGCGGATACTGCACATGATGGTGGGTAAGGCCTACCCGGAGCTGTCGGCCGAGGACGTCAATAAGCTCTGCCGCAAGGGGTCGAAGAAGGAACGGGCGCTCATTCACATCGACCACTACATCGCGCAATTAGGCGACGGCCCCCACCACTTCGTCGCCATGATTGGAGGTCCGAATATGTGGTTCGGCGCTTCGCGGCGCCACATCGCGAAGGATTTATACGTGACGCAGGAGGTCGCGGACGCCATCCGCGCGGCCGCGCTGGAGACGATCCGGGGCGTCCGGGCGGTGATTCGCGAGGGTCCCGCGAACGGTGGCGGCGACGAGAACGAGGGTGAGGAGGGGAAGGACGTGTGGTCTTGGGCTTGGGAAGGAGCGTCGCGCCCTCCTCGTCGATATGGATGGTTTCTTCGAGTGTGGTCATCTTGTCTCGTCTTATTTGCACGACAAAGCGAAGCTACTGGGCGAGAGTACTTAAGCGGTCACGAACGCTAGACTAACTGGGCACGACGAGAGATTTAAGGGCTTCAATTGAAGCTTATTCCAGGGCTGTCGCAGCCTCTCAGAGCAGTCCGATGAAACCCACTAGTTCAGAGGCCTCCACGACTCGACGACGCGCGGTCGTCTACATTTCACGTATAGATCTTAGTTGTGCGAGAGCTCCACAAACCCGAACAGAACCAGAGATGCGAGAAATTTTTGCATCCAAAGCACGTGGGCTTCCCCGCGTCTGCCAGAGCCAGCGGTAGCGCCAGCGCCGGCGTCAGGGCGTCTTCCGAACGCCGCATCCGCAGCAGCAGCGAGCGCTCCGCGTCAATGGTGATGAGACAATGGGCTCCATAGGACGGTGCCTGGTGCTGGTCGCTGCCGCGCGCGCGGCCGCCGCGACATCATGCGTAACAAACACGACGAATGCGACGGCGGACGAGAGGGTCTATGCGCTGAGCCGCAAGTTCCAATGCCCGGACGTCGACGACGTGCCCATGGCCTGCGCCTGGACGACGGCGTGGCAGCGGCGGGTGTTCCATCTCCACATGTCGAAAATGGCCGGGCGCGAGGTGCTCGCGCGCGCGCCGGCGGCCATCGACGTTCAAAAGTGCCCGGGCGAAGCGCCAGGCACCCTCGCGACGTTTAGGGGACACGTCCGGCCGCCGGTCGCGCCGTGTTTCTATAGCTATGAGACAACGTGGGATAATGCTGTCGCGGCCTATGCGAGCAGACCGCCGCCGCTCGTAGTCACCATGCTAAGAGCGCCCCTACCGTGGGCAATCTCGAAGATCACGCATAAGAAGAATCGCAAGGCGTGACTCAGCGTCGGAAATCTAACTTTGCGGTCGCGGCGATGGCGCGCTCCGGCCGACGCGACTCCGTCGGAGAGATGCCGCTCGAGAACCGCGCAGTCGACGCGACAGTCCACACACAGGTCGAACCCATGGTCGCGGCGGGCTGCATCGAAGCGCCGTCGCCGAAGCTCGAATGCGCGAAGATCAACTTTCCTCGCTTCGCGCTCGAACACCTGGGCTCGCCGCTGGGAACAGAGTGCGACGCGCCGGCCCAGGCGGCGCTGGCGCAGCAGCGCCTCGATGCTTCGATCGTCGGCCTCGTCGAGGATCTGGACGCGTCGCTGTGCCTCTGGGAGTACCAGTTCGGCCACCACCGCGCCAACGCGACGGACTACGCCCGGCGCTGCGACTGCCGGGGAGACGCGCGACGGGCTTCGGCGGCGGCGAGCGCGGCAGCGCTCCGGGGCAACGCTCCCGTGGGCATCGCCGGGGGTCCGAAACACGCTGGCAAATACGAGGAAAAAGTCTCGTTGCGCGCGGTCCTGCGCATCGAGGCCGCGCTCCGGCCCCACGCGCGGCTCTACGACTACGCGGCGGGGCTCTTTCGGCGGCGCGCCGACGCCGTCGCCCGCGCGACGGGCGTGCAGCTCATCTGCGATGACCACGCGCCGACGGATTATTCCGGTGCCAAGCCAGCCCACAGACAAGATACGAACGTCTTGTTAGGCAGCGCGGGCGGGGGCGAGGGATTATCGCCTAAGGGAACCCGCTCTTCTTGGGCGCGGGCGGCGAGCGCTGCGTCTTATTGCGGGAGACAATGTAGTAGACATCACGTAGATCTTAGCCGGCTTCTGCGAGCAAAAACTACCGGACGAGGTCCCGAGCCGCCGCCGCGCCGAGAAAACTCAAAGGGGTATTCCGGTGCCGCTGCCCGCTGCCCGCGGATAAGAGGGTATGATGAATACGAACGTCTTGTTAAGCCTTAATCTGAAAAAACCCGTCGAGAATGAGATATATTGGCCTAGGTATAGATCTTAGCCGGCTTCTGCGAACGAAAGGACGAGCTCGAACCGAGCCGCCGCCGCGCCGACGAGTACTCGGGCAGCGCCTCGTCCAAGGCGTCGTCGAGCGCGGAGCCCGATCTTTGGAGAGGACGCGGCGCCTCGCCGTCGTCGCGGGCCCGCCACCGATCCGAATCATCCAGTCGCCTTCTAGGCGGCGTCCTCACTCTTAAATCTTGATCGAACTTCGCCGGCACGAAGGCCGCCGACAAAGCATCCCCAAAGGCCGCGGCCTCCTCTCTGAGTTTTGCGACGCGTTCCGTGATGGCTTTGGCGACCTTGCCGATCCTCCTTATATGATTCCGCTCGAACTCGTCGTCGACCCTCAAACGCCTTCTACCACTGGTCAGAATGTCGAAGTCCCCGGGTACTTTTTTGTCGTCGAAGGAGTCGCGGACCGGCGGCGCGCCGATGGCGTCGGACCTTCGAGGCCTCCTTATTCGATCCCTCTGGAAGTCCTGGAACCAGCCCTTGGACGTGTCCTTGCCTCCCAACGCGTACAATGCGACTAAACCGGCTTGGCCGAGGAAGAAACACGTAGCTTCGCCGATCTCGAAGATTTCTCGTCGGTAGGGGTCTTCGGCCATGTGCGCGACGAAGATGACCAGAGGCGTCGCCAATAACCACATCGCGCCTAAGACTCTTAAAACCCTGCAAAAAGCTTGCTTCTGGGGGAAGTGCTTGATCGTATCCGTCATGGCCTTCAGGAACCAGGCGCACGCTACTAGTCGTAAAACAGCTAAAAATATACCTGTGCTACCGGCATAGGCGAATTGTACTTCGACGTCGTTTCTGACCCTTTGCGACCACGCCAAACAGGCGAATGATGCCATGGCATAAGTAGCCGCAAAGGCCGCGAGCTTCATCCTAGATGCGACTCGCAATTTGTGCCTTACGATGGTCCAGCCCTTTCCCAGTAACACGAGTAGTATGACGATCTCGACGTCCGCGACGCCGTGGCAGACTCGAGACAACGTGTCCAACCATAGGGGTGCCTGGCCCTTGCCCTGATACCTCAAATAGAAGCACATCCTTAGTAGTAGCGCAACCCACTCGAAGGCCACGGCCTCGGTCAACACACGAGTCGTCAGGTGCAACTTTTTACCGCCCGCCTCCAAGCGCACCCTAACCCGATACGCCGCAACCAATGCCAAAGTTTGCAGACAGAATAATAGTATAGAAGTAACGGGCAATGCATCTTCGTCCGCGGAGAACTCTTTGCTCCACTCGTTCCCGTTCCACAGGTGGAATTCGTATTCGATCTCCGTGGGACCCATGCACCGCTGCTTGTACTCCAGATCGCAGGATGTTATCAGTGCCTCCTGATCTTCTGACAGACCAGTAGCGTTCTGGAAGTCTGTGGAACACTTATCGTTGCACCGGATGTTGTAGTTCGTCCACACGAGATACACGAACCGCGGGCTTCTTGAAATCAAATACGACTTTTTGGTGGATGTCGTCTCTTTCCCATCAACCATAAGGAAGTCGTAGGCCACGGTAGCTTTGGAATACCTCTCTTCCAGCGACAGCTCCGTGAACGTCTTGTTGGCGATCGACGGAAAGGCATTGGCCCCTTCCTCGAAGTACATCAATAGACTTCCACCTCGATGCTTGACCTTCAGCTCGAAGTTCGCGTGGAGCTCGAGCACCGGGGGCTCGCCCGTCTTCTCCTCTTGGTCGTCCGGTGTTTCTGAGAAGCAGAAGCGCTCGAGGTAGGTCCAGCTCGTCGGTTTGGAGACGGTCTTCTTCGTCTTCATGGCATTGATGGTGGGGAGGAGGAGGAGCCATAAGAGGCGGCGCGCCATGTCGTCTCAGGGGCTGCCCCCCCCCACAGCTTCTGAACTACGAGGAGAACCGGCGACGCGGAACGGCGCGCCGCGTATCACCCAGGACGGGCAGCTGTTGCGCTATGCACGCAGCCACGCAACGGGCAGCCCTTGCGGTGCAATGCAAGCCGTTGGGCGCACGCGCCGGTCGAGCAGCTAGCGGTGTAAGACACTAGTGCGTTTGCATGCGATCGGCGCCTCAGCAAGGCGTAAAAAGGCAGCCCGAGCATGCCCCTCGGCGCCAAGGCAGCGGCGGCGGCCGAGCCCATCGTCGTGTATCAGTCGTCGGGCTTCCACCTGGTAAGCTTCCTACTGGGCATCCTCGCCGCCCTCGCGGCCGTCGCGTGCTACGCCGTCCAGACGGACGCGGACCCGTACATGTTCGACGCGCCGCTCGGCGAATGCGTCCGCGACAGCGCGCACCGTAAGAAGAAGTGCTAGTAAAATGGTCGGCTACGCCTGCTTCCTGGCGACGGGCTACTCGCTCAACAGCGCGACGATGGCGATTGCGAACAAGTGGGCCCTGACGAAGTTCCCCCACTCTGGTACTTTGACTTGTTTACAATTTGGCTTTTCAGCGGGGATGGTCTTACTATTGAAGTTGTGTCGTGTTTTAGATGCGGACGCGCTGCAATTGACAAAAGTGAAACAGTTTGCACCCGCGGTGGTCATGTTTTATATCTCGATAGCGTGCAACATGCGTTTACTAGCTAGAGCTACCGTGGATACGTTTATCGTCATCCGAAGCGTCGCTCCCATATTAACCCAAGTCGGCGAGGTGTTTTTGTTGGGCGCCGACTGGCCGAACCGCGACGCGTGGCTCGCTTTACTGGTAATAAGCATGGGCGCCGTGGGCTTCGCGCATAATAACCTATCACAAATGTCCGACCCGGTCGTGTTATTTTGGGCTTCTACGTACTTGTTATGCATCACGGCGGACATGTTGATTGTCAAGCGGGTGATCACGTCCATCAAACTCAAGCCCTGGGGCTACGTCTACTACAACAACCTGTTGGCTTTATGCGTCTACCCATTTTGGTCAGTGCTTACGGGTGAGGAAATTGGGAGAACGGACGGCCTCGACGACACGAGCGTGTTAATTAGTGTCGCGACGAGCTGCATCCTGGGCCTGGGCATCTCGTTCTTCGGGCTGAACACGCGGCTGGCCCTGTCGGCGACGGCCTTTACGGTGCTCGGCGCGGCCTGCAAGTTCCTCTCTATATTCCTGAATATGGCGGTGTGGCACCACCACGCGCCGCACCCGGCCTTGCCCTGGCTGCTGCTGGCGCTGAGCGGGTCGCTGTTCTACCAGCGGGTGACCTAGGTCGCGAGCGGTGGTGGACTAATAATCTTAGGCCCCTAGCGCGGCGGCGACGAAGCTTTGTCGCTTCCGGGTGAGTGAACTAAGTGTAGTGGCTAGAAATCTGAAATTAGCCAGGGCCGTCGAGCCATCCCGGAGCAAAGGTCCTCCGAGTCGGCGACGGCGTTTCGCGCGCGCGGAGCGCGGCTCGCGCTTGTCGCAGGCCTTCCTTAATTCCCATTGTGAGCGGATTTGCACCTCCCATCACGCGCTGCGCAGTCCGTCCTGTCTCCTCGAGCATGGTCACGCTCTCGCGGATATCGTCAAGCGTGGCGGCGGGGTCTTGGTGGGCGTGCTGGAAGACGTACGTGGGGCGGCCGGAGGCGGACTGGGCTCGGCGCATGGCGATGGGCATACTTGGGAACGGTCTATTCGCTGTACAAGACCGCCGCGGGGACGCATTGCCTGTGCAAGAGGCCGAGCTGTCCATGCTGCGGCGCCTTGATGCTGACCAAGATTGCATTCTCGTCGTGCAGAGCACTCTTGCGGGCACGTATCAGGCGCTCGGACGAGGTGAAGATGCCATGCGTGTGCAGAAGGATGTATACTCCGGACGTTTGAGGCTCGACGGCGAGGAACATGGAAGGACTCTAGAAGCAGCCAACAACTACGCGCATTGCCTTCTTTGTCTACAGCGCTTCGAAGAAACCAGGTCACTGTTGCGCAAGACGATGCCCGCAGCGCGACGCGTTTTCGGCGAGAGTCATGAAGTCACGCTCAAAATGAAGAAGATTTACGCGGATGCACTCTGCCTGGACGCCGGCGCCACGCTCGACGATAATCGCGAGGCTGTGACGACGCTCGAGGACGTAGAACGGACCGCGCGGCGCGTTTTCGGCGGCGCGCATCCTTTTATCGCGCATATCCAGCGGGGCCTTCGACAGGCGCGAGCGTTGCTCGCCGCCCGCGAAGCACAGCGTTCGTAACCATAACTTGTCAAATAAAACCCTGGTGGGGGAGGGCACCCCGGACACGACCAGCTACTATGTACCAACCCTTAGTCCAGCTCGATGACCCCCCGCGCCTTGATGAGCGCGCGCGTGTTCGCGTAGTGCCTCTCGACGGCTTCCCGCGCCTCGCCGGCCTCCATCGTCTCGACGTGCTCCGTGATCAGCGCCACGAGCCCGGCGATGTACTTCGGCGTGATCAATGGGTTGCCCGCCTCGAGGTGCGCCAGGTAGTGGTCCAGGATCTCTACGAACAAAGAAATGGGCGGCTGCGCGCTCGTCATGCAGGCGTCGGCCGTCTTGAGGGACCGCTGGAGGCACTCGAGGACGCGCTTGGGGTCGCGCTTGCGGCCCTCCTTCTTCGGCGCGGGCGGAGGCGGCGGCGCGGCGTCCTCGTCGCCGCCCGGCGCCGTCGCCGCGTCGTCGTCCTCACCCGAAGGGGCGGGCGGCGGCGGCGCCTCGACCGCCTCGACGCGTTGTGGAGGCCAGAACAGATGACTACAAGCCGCGACCATCCGACACTGGTCCGGCTTCCGAAACAACTTCGCGGCGTATTGAGTAGCCTTCGCAGCTAAGGCGTCGTAGTCGGCGGCGTCGCAGTTCTCCGCGGCTAACAGAGTGCCGACCATGCTCCTTAAAGCTTTGACCTGAGCTTTGGAGTCGGGCAACTCGTCCTCGTACAAGATGAAAGCTTGGGAGACAAATTCATAAGAGATCGCGCCTAGGGATTGCGCGTCGGCCTCCAAGGCCGCGGCCAGGAAAACACGTAAAGCGCGAGCGGGCGCCACGCCCGCTAGCGCCGTCGCCGTCTCGTGGACGAACTGGAAGACCTTCCTTGCAGAAAACTCGGGCCCCTTCGCTACTCGTGCTAAATCTAAACCTCTGTAAGCCAACGCCGGCAAGGTATATGCCGTCCTCCTCGACCCGCCCTTGCCCAGGGCCCTCCTCAGCGTTCCCAGCACCCTAAAAACATCATCCGTCGATTCTGAACGACACAGATGCGCTAACGATGCTACAGAAGTTTGCTCCTTCTCTAGAACTTCGTCAGTCATTGATGAGTCGTCTCCACAGAGCAGCGGTTCTAAAATAGAGCAGAGCTTGACGACGGCTTCTGGTGAGTCTAAAGCGTCGTCACCATCCAGCACTCGACGCAAACACCTCCTGGCAACGTTCTTCCGCTGGTCGAGGGGTAATCTTCTGCAGAGCGGCGCGACGTCGTCCAACGATAACAATGCTGATAGGGTCATCTGTTGTGAAGAGACCGGTGCTAACAACAACGTTTCCAACTCCATGGCGTCGTCTCCGACGACATCGGCCGTGATGGCTGCTGACGTTTGCGCTAGGCACCGCTGGACATATTCCAATTCCCCGGGATAGCACTCCACGGCGAACTCCAGCAATGCTGCTCGCAATTGAATCAGATCCGCCACTTTCAGAGCCTCCTTCTTCTCCTCTACGAGTCGAGACGCACAAGCATCAAAGGCATCGAAAGCCCCGGGCGGCCCCAACACTTCACTATCCTCTTGCCTAGCGCCGTTCGCCAGCCGGCGCATCATCGCCTCTAAAATAGATCGGACGCAGACCTTATCTCTCAACTGCGTGCAACACGTCAAAAAACTATCAAGTGTAGCGAGGTGGAACTCGTCCGGGAAAACGTTGGTGATGCAGTCCAGCAAGTAAGGTTGCGCTATCGCATCCCTACAATTCACGACTTGTTCGAGGAGCGGCGGCAGGACCTCCGACGCGTACCTCGCTTCATCCACGCCTTCCAATTGGGATAACCTTACTAAGTTCGTCCCGACTAAGATTTTGAGTTGTTTGCGTTCTTCCTCCCTTCGCTTCTTCTGGGAGGCGGGGCCCTGGTTCTGCATCCTCACCCACAACCTGTTGGTCTCGCCGAAGTTCCTCAGGATGAAATCGACCGCGTGCGAGACGTCGCCACCATCACCTTCAAATTTCGAACCGGTATCTGGTAGGGCATCTTTACAAGCCTGGGCCAGGTAATGTCTCAGAAACAGCCCCCGCATGGGGTGCTGCACGCCCTTGGCCATCTCGACGAGGTCATGTAATATATCTTTAGCGGGAGCTTGCATCGTCTTTACGTAGACCGCTCCTGCCGTTATTAAGAGGTAGAGTCGAGGTAACACATCGCCGCAGGCCTGGGCGCGCTCGTAGATATCTGCTGCGGGTGTCCCGTCCGCAACTAATTGTTGAAAGAACTGGTCTAAGTGCCTCAGCTCATCACACACCTTCATGTAGAGCTCGTAGTAGTTTCTGGGTGTGAGTAGCGACGTCCTCAACTCTCGTAACATGTCGGACGAATGCCTTAATGCTCCGGGCAGGTCTCTCGCCCCGCAGGCCTTCTTCGCGTAGAAGCCCTGCTCCTGGACGCGGCGCGAGGCCTCCGCTAAGTATCTAGGCTGCTGCTCGACGGAGGGCGCTCCATTAGATGCGCGCAGGGCCATGGTTTTTCTAGGTCACGTGTTATGATCGCGGCGGCGCCTGAAACTCCTGACCTCCTCCGCTCTCTGGTCACGTGCTGTTACACGACGCCGCGACGTCGCCAGCGACGGATGATTGAATAGTGTGATCGCTGTGCAGCTATGTGGAGCTGTGATCCACCAACTGACCAGCACACGAGTACAGCGGCCGTCTTCCTTCGCGGAGAGACTGCTTTGGGCTAGAGAGTGTCGATACGCTAGCTCCGTGTTGCGACTGTCGAGCGATGCATCCGTCATAGCACGACGTGCTTAACCCCTGGAACGACTCCTGCTGCGGTGCGGCTCTCTTGCTTTCTGGACTTTGGCTATGCGCTGACCAAGTCCAATCACCCGCCGTGCGGCTCCAATTTGCAAGCATTTGTGGTGTGGAGCGCTGGACGCGCACCTTGCATAGCGTGTGTCTGATCAGGCGCGTTGCAACCAGCTATTACAAGCGACAAGACCCAGTTTTGCAATGAGGCTGACATCGCTGTGCGTACTCGTCACGCAGGCCGCAGCGCTGTCCGCGCCGCGCCCGCGCGTCGCCGTGGTCGGCCCGGCCGGCGACACGGTGGCGGACGCCGTCGCCGTCCGTTTAAATGATGCCGACGTGATGCGTTGTACGGACGGTCAAGCGGGCTACGTGGACGCGGCGGTGGTCTGCGCCGACGGCGGCGAGGAGAAGCTGAGTGCACTCGCGGAGCGCTGCGCGGGCGCGCGGGCTATTGTGCTAGTGGCGCCGGCCGGCTCTGCAGACGAAGACGAGGGCTTCGCCCTGCCCAATCCGTTGAAGCTGCTGGATGGCGCTGCCGAGACGAATGATGTCGAGGAGGTGGCGGAAAGGTGTAGAAACGCGGGGAGCCGAGTCGCCGTCGTGCGGCACGGCCCCCTGTTCGGCGCCGGCGCGAGAGATGCCGATGTGGTTGCTTTCAGCCAAGGGCTGCGAAGAGCCCCGACCCTCGTCGACGACTTCGGTCGAAGAGGCGCTAGAGTAGTAAGTGTCCAACAGAACGAAGACAAGCAGGACCAGTTCCTCTCGACCGGGACGTGGCTCGGACTCGGCGACATGGACGCGGCACGGTCAGACGTCCAAGCTAGAGAAGGCAAGGCCGAGCCGCAGACGCCGGCGCGGCGCGGCGCCGTGGCCGACGCGGCCGCCGCTACTGTGAGACGGTTCCAGGACTTGCCCGGAAGTGTGGAGTTTGAAGTACGGAGCGGCTCGGGTTCAACGTCGCCATCTCCAGAGGAATGGGACGCCATGGTCCTGGCCGTGTGTCGCGAGAGGTCATCCCCGGAAGCCATGTCCAAACAATTGCTGTCCACGAAGGTCTGGGACCCGGCTCAACTAGGTGATTGGTTGAGAACAGAATGGGGCCCTAAAGCTTTAATGTCGGTGGACGCGACTCTAGCTATCCGAGGTGCTAGACCCGTGGCCTTCGAGGCGCCTTCCGTCCAAGCGGAGGCTTCGGGTCAGTTGGGAGCGCTGCGGTGGGAGACGCTCGAGGATGATGGCATCAAAGTCGCCGGGCGGCTGACCTTCACGGTATCGGATAACGTCCTGAGGGCGACGCGGGATGGCGGGAGGGAGCTGTCGGGCGAGGCCGAGCTCGTGGACAACTTGATTGATGCCGTCGACGACTTCGGTCGATCAAGATGCGCCGACGTCGTCGAAAAGGCCATGGAGGCGGCTGTACCGGAAGTCTTCGCGGCCCAGGAGGCGGCGCTCGC
>JACLAA010001767.1_pt1 | contig 14475 bp, 12 predicted proteins | sample 8027891 | NCBI WGS metagenome assembly JACLAA01 (sample SAMN15724900, study PRJNA655200) | protist metagenome | isolation source: fluorescence activated cell sorting (FACS) single amplified genomes of... | place: Spain: Blaines Bay Microbial Observatory, Mediterranean Sea | collected 2016-01-19 | reverse complement strand
CTCCTTAGGTTTCTCCCAGGTAAATAAATCATCTTCGCGACCAAAATGACCATATGCAGCTGTCTTTTGCATCATTGGCCGTCGCAACTGCAAATCGCGCACTATGCAACCAGGCCGTAGATCAAAATTAGCTTTTATGATTTCCACCAGCTCAACGTCAGTTTTGCCACTCAAAGCAGGTCCGGTGCCGTAGGAATTTGCATGTATTGATAAAGGATAAGCTACGCCAATGGCGTATGATAATTGGACTAGAACACGGTGGCAAAGTCTGGCATTCACAAGGGACTTAGCTACCCATCTAGCGGCATACGCAGCAGAACGATCTACCTTGGTCGGATCCTTGCCCGAGAATGCTCCACCACCGTGAGTACCCCATCCACCGTATGTATCGATGATAAGTTTTCGACCAGTCAAACCAGCGTCTCCATGCGGTCCGCCAACAATGAATCGACCGGAAGGATTCATGTGATAAATTGTATCATCGTCCATATATTTTCCTGGAATAACAGCCCGCACAACTTGCTCCATCAAGCTTTCACGTATCTGCTCTTGACTAACAACCTCAGTGTGCTGTGTTGAAATCACAACAGTATGCACGCGTTGGGGCAATGGATGTCCAGACTTAAGTTTGTACTCGCATGTAACTTGTGTTTTACCATCTGGGCGAACCCAGTCCAAGATTTTTGTTTTACGAACCTCTGTAAGTCGCATGCTGAGTTGTGTTGCAAGCACATGGGTCAATGGCATCAACTTGGTTTCCGTTTCATCGGTTGCATAGCCAAACATGATGCCCTGGTCTCCAGCACCAATCTCTTCGATTTTTGTGGCATCCACACACTGGGCTATGTCCGGACTCTGCTCCTCGACAGCAACTATCACATTAACAGTTCTATAGTCCATGCCCTTGGCAGGATCATCATACCCTATCTCTCGAAGTGTTTCACGAATTACTGCCTCGTAGTTGACAGTTGCTGATGTAGTGATTTCACCGAATATCATTATCATGCCAGTTTTGGTGCAACATTCACAGGCTACTCGGGAAGTTTCATCGTCCTTGATGCATGCATCGAGCACAGCATCACTCACCTGATCACAAACTTTATCTGCGCACACATAAAGTATTATGGTAAATTCTAATCGTTATAGGCAATACCTGGATGACCTTCACTAACAGACTCCGAAGTGAACAAGAACGTGCTTTCATCCATAGTAAGCTGCTTGCCAGTGCTAGTCAGCCTACGCCTGGGGGGGGGTGAAGAAAAACGAAAATTATCGCCAATTTGTGTAGACATTGGGCAGGTAACGAGTTCTCATTCTCTCTTGGTAAAACGTCCCCCGTCACTGGCATGATCATGATGCGGACTCGGAAACGGCACCGTGGGTACATGCCCGCTTGCGCATGGGTGCGGAAGCGATGCGACGAGCCGACAGAGCCGCCGAGATCGCCGGGAACGGAGCCGCAAGCTCGTTTGGCACTCGTGCCTACTAGCTCTGCTAGCAGAGCTCTGTGTGCGGCGCGCGGCGCGCCTCGGCGGAAATCACGCCGGCTCCCGAATTTGGCATCGTAAGGGCGGGGCTGGTGCTTTAGGCGTCTTTGCGAGCGTATGCGGGCTTTGGTTGAGTTTATGTGCGGCGAGCTGGTACCTGGTACCCAGGCTATTGACGGCAGGGGCTCGGAGTGTCACAGATTGCAACGTAGATGAGCACCGGAGAGGCGAGCAGTGGGCGTCAGAGTGCATCGACGAGGCACTCGATAGCGGCCTCCTAGCCCGATATTGGTTGCTGTGTCCCCCCGCAGTTTTAGATATTGGCATAGCACATATCCCCAAGCTCGTCACACATATCCGTTGCCGAGATAGCATCGGCCGAGCAGCAGCCGCGCGGGCGCCAAAGGAAGGCTTGCAGTGAAGAGCATCAGTGGATATTCGGCTGCTTCTTAGTCTGGGACGCGCCTTCGTGCCGGCCCTGCGGGCTGCCCCAGGCTGGCGCACTTACAGGCATCGCTGGCAGCCGTGCGACTCGCGTACTTTTTCCTAGCGGCATTCCGTTGAAAGTTTTGTAGCCATGCGTACAAGAGGTAACTAGGAAGAGGATACGGGTTTTAAAAATGTAATCGTCTAGGGTTGCATACGAAGATGCCGATGCCAACTATGGTGTCAAAGATTTCTCGGCGTAGATGGAGTCGTCGTGATAATTATCAGTTCGCCTTTGTGGCACCAGCATTAGACCTTATCTCCTTGCTACGCGGTTTAACAACGGCAGGGAATGAAACGAACGCACTCTGTATCCTACTTGTCAGATATATGCGTGGTCTCGGCCAGACTGAAATGCCCCTGCACTTATGTTCAACCACAATGCGTTGTCGAGCACGAATCCTTGAAAAGGTGAATGTCTTGCATTATACACCTCTCTGGAGGGTGCTTCAGAGTTTAATCATACTCATGAAGAATCATAATGTCTCCATGAGTAAACAAAGCGCATCGTACCTGGTGAGCAATCATTGCTTCATGGTCAATGGTATGTATCTTTATGTATTTTTAGGCAGCTCAGTTGGCGGCAATAATTAGTTCATCGAGTCACGATGGCAGGTATGCAAGCATTTTAGCTCTATTCCGCGGCTTTATCCAAGCTGCTGTTGGTGATGTGTCAGTGACCTTGGATGAGACGCCACACGGACTGAACGCACAGACTGAATATTCAAGTTTAACATTTCTCCTTTCGGTATCATCATCTCTTGACTTACCGTTTTGGCTGATCCACAGTCTGCTCCGAGAGCTCACTCTCCTGGTCGATTTGAAGCTTCCATTGCATAGTTTTGCATATTCTTTTTTAATAATCTGGTCAGAGAAACCATGCTATGTGCACCATTAATATTGCTGGTGTGAGTAGGGCGAATGCACAGAATTGTCCTGATCAAGAGCCACAAAATTACCTGAATCATGTGCTTGCAATGGATACTACCAGCACTACCTCAGGATTACCTGTGATACATGAAAGACGGGAGACTGATTTGCACATTAAACCAGCTGGATCAAATCTGTCCGTGGAAGAGTCGACATCAATCAACCCCATGTTGAAGGTCCTAGCAGAAAATTTGTAGGTGCTTCCACTTCCGATGTTTTGGTGAGCTTGTGCACACTATCCAAAATTCTTTCTTGTCATTATTGGAACGAATGCCAGATTCCTTGCCCAACCAAAGAATGAACAAATTCGAAGATATTGTTTGCAATGCTGTCCTTGAAATGACTGGAGAGCTTCAGACGTTGAGTTCAAGGGTAACCACCGATCGCGCATTGGATCTCCTGATATATATTGCCATTCTTTCGGGGCATCCTATTGATGTTTGCAGAGCAATGAACGTTTTCTCATTGCATTATACTTGCTATGTTCCATGAATTCTATGAGCATAGGTTGATCGTGCTTGCGGACATGCCCTACTTGTTCTAGTTGACTTTCTCGCGCCACACACCAAAAATGGTAATGCCTTTGCTTGCTGGGATACCGTACTGCACAAAATTATTGAGCTACTGGACATTCAGTCTCGATGCACGATATCATCGAACTGTAGACTATGTCATTCTATTCCTCTTAGCATAGTACTAGAGACCCACATATTTAATATTTTATTGAGATCCGCAACAAACGAGCATTCCGGCGCCAAAAAAATCTCAAGCAAGACATTGTGGTATTCTTGATATAGGCTCATTTGCACCTGGCAGTGAACTCAACACTTAGTGAGTTGGCAACGCTGGTACTTGGGAGTCCTGTTTTTTCCCGTGGTCCTGCTTGTGGTTCTGTGCGAGCATTGTCCATGGCTGGAGCACACAATGAAGATGATACCTCTAGGCGCTTGTTGATGCAGTTTTGTCTGAGGCCAGAATAGACCAGAAGCACCACAAATTGATCTTTGAACTTGAAGCCCGTAGCTATGGTCTATTTGAAAGATGTATTTCACCGACTCAAGCTTGCATGCTACTGGAGTAACTGATTGAGCCATAATGAAATAATCACACTCGTGTCACAGAACCATCAGTCATCTAGGTGGCTACTTGAGGGTGACAGTGACTGCTGCTCATACCAAAATGTACGCGTATTCGAGTTCTGTTTGGAAATAACTCAATATTGCCCAATAGGCCTTAAGCAATGCCTCAATCTACGCAAATTTCTGTGTCACTTGAAAGCAACAAGTCTCCAACCATCCAACTGATATTGTAGGAACAAGCTTTCATTGGTAACATGGTGCACACGCCGTATCCCCTTATTGTACATCACAGTTCAGCTATTCAGGTTCCTGTGGTGATGTGTCGTGTCTTCCATCGACATGTCTGTGGTCTGATTTCACCTCCTTTTCGTGATCCTTCCAGCCCCAAGACACTTCAAAATTTGGTTGGGAGCATACGATGTAGTCAAACTCACACTATGCGAAACTCATATATTGGGCTGCGTCAACCCTTTGAGCGCATAACTCAACGAGTCAGTTGCATGCCAAATGGCTTCACTCCAAGGCATTTGTGGCTAACTTGGCTTCCTGGGTGCTTTCAAGCTCTTCTCGCCAGAGAACTGTCTTCAGAGGACTCATCCTCAGTAGTCTCCTCTGTCCAATGCTTGTTTTCAATTGGTTACGCCAGTGCTCTGGCAACATATCCCCCAAAGCCAATGAAAGAATTGACAACTTGGTTATTTCTTGGAACATTTATTGGTTGCCAAAAGTTTATATTAGAGTATACATCTTTATTCTTCAAGGATCTGGTGTGGATTGTCAACAACATTGTACATGCACCCGGGAATACCATGAAAAGTCGTCATCGAGCAGTGCCTTTTAGCTTGTCATTCAGATTGGCCAGCTGTTAGGCTCGTGGGCAGCTAGTTCCTATTTGCTCCGTCTTGACTTCTACATGCCAATGGTAGCTGTCTGTTAGCTGCGCCTTCTCTTTGCAATTCACAGGGTTAGCATGCTCCCTCTCAGGTCTGGTCGCCCAATGACGTTTCTATCAAAAAGGAAAGCAATTTCACTCACCTTGTCTCAGGGCGATGCGGCCACTCATCTTTTCTTACTTACCTTCAGCGGGATATCAATCGAGACAATAGAGACGAAAGCAAGCGGTATTCTTTATTCCTTCGCCTCTGGAGTTTTTTGTATGCACAACGTAGTAGCGCTATAAGGTCTTCTGGTGAAGATAAGCTCCCCTATAGCGCCATGGCGTCTAATGACCTGTGCTGCTGCCTAACCTCGTTCGCATGCAGTCAAAGCTACCATTGTTTGACATCAAAGCTGCTGGACGACAGCGAAGTAATCCTTCTGAATTTGATCCAGTGCATTCGGGCCTCCTCCAGAATTCGACGCCTGAGCCTTCAACAGCTTGATCTGCCACCCTTGCTTTTGGCAATTCAACTACTTTCTGGCAACGCTACTGGTATGCGTCTTCCTTGCGTGGTCTTGGCTACTCTTTCCTCTGTTTCTGCAACTGAATCGTCGTTGTCGTTGAAAAATGTTATGGGATCCTGCAATACATTTCGACAGCTAGCCACCAAGCACGATACGTCTCTCACTTGCCACGTATTTACCGTAGTTTTGAGCATGACATATGAGTACAATCGCTTGCTGGAAAAGTTTTTTTCCGCCAAAATCATTTCGCTTCGAAAGTGGCTGCATGCTGTTGGTTTCCTCTCTCAGCTGCTTAACCAAAACCCACGAGTGTGTTCTCAGACTGCAGCGTTAAGAAGCTTAAATTCGCGTGTTCAGTCACGTGCCCTCAGTAGTACATTATCGCATTCCACTAGTCAGATGGAAGCACTGCTAAATGAAGACAAGTATCGGAGGCAGTGGATGATAGAAGGTGAATTGAATTTGTTGTACAAACAGGCAGTTCATGCTGATCTCCTGCGCTCTAGTACTAAATGCCAGGGGCAAAACAGTCAACCTCCCAATGCTTTATCCCAATGAAATCGGTTTTGAACCTGCTCAAGAAGTTTTAGGAACCGACCATCTGCCCCGAGTTGCCCAAAATTGCCGACGGTGGAATCTCCAGGTACTTGAAGTTCTTACGCCCGAGGAAGTCGCCACTTGCTATAATAACCTCCAACCCTATCCTATACCCTTCTATATACACTTACACACACACAACACGCCACGCGTAATTAAACACCGTGACCGTAAACTTGAACCAACTTGAACTAAAAAACTACCGTGACTTAAGTGTATTTTAAGGTAGCCGCTCCTCGGCAGACTATCTCAGCCGCCGTGCTCCCAAAGGTGCGTACTCCGTTTGGTCTTGCATCATTCGCAGGTTATGGGCCCACGGTCCTAAGAGATACTTCGCCGTATTGCCTTTTGAAATCCGACACTGGCACATCAAGTTCGCGAGTGACCACACTTCACTCGTTGGGAGAGAAACCCAGCCGTCTGTTGGCATTTTAATAAACGAACTGGTTTTCCCGTGAGCGATCTAAGCAAACCGAAATTGCGACGGGAAGGGGCCATCGAATGTCAATAATGCACTCTGGAGGCTGCTGCGCGCCTCGACGGCCTGTACCCTGGTTGCACCCCGTGGCACTTCGATAGATCGCGAGCTCGGGGTCCACTCCGCAAGTGGGCTTGTGGTCTAACTTGACGATCCGGCCGAATAGCGGCCTGCCAATTGCGACGCTTTGTTTGGCTAAATTTAGCAAAGCGCACCGTCCGGGTATCAGTAAGAAGAAGTTCATACCTTTTTGGCCACGAGCTCGAGGCCGAGGCCTGTGAACAGCCGCTCTCAAACACCACCGCATAGGCTTACGGGACACATTTCGTCAAGCAGCGTGGCGGGCGCGTGCTGTCGGCTGCCACGAAAAGCTTTTGCAGCGCTGACAGCCTCGGCACGCGAGTGACTTCAAGGAGACCTGTCACAGATGCCAGGCCGATGGTCGAGGTGGCAGTTTCACGCCTAGCAACAGCGCGTTCAATTTCCTATCCATTTTAGCGTTCGATAGCGTCCAGGCCAAGTAAAGTCTCAACAACGAGGGCCTTTTCCTCAGCAAATTGAGCATCTGCGTCCTTGTCGTTGTGGAAGTTACGAAGGTATGTAACTAGCTTATCTCGATTCTTCACCAGAATGAGGGTAATATCTACGGGTTTCCGGGGATTTGCAACAAATACCTATCATCCACCATGGTGACTCATTAACTGAACTTGCAAGACTACCTTGAAGAGATGGAAAGCTTCAATTTGAATGCGTTTTCGTTTGCATCTGAGCAGATTCATAAGTATCTTTAGGTTCTCACGGTCTGAAATGTAACTCATCATAATACTGAAGTTCTCACGCTGAAGAAGGAGCTCGCCGAGGAGTCGGATACTTTCACGGCATGTCACATAATTATTTGATTGAAGCAAAAGGTTGAAATGGCACACAAAGGCTGCATAATTATTTTGGATAAACTTCGCAGCCAGGACACCATGTCCCATGAGAAGGACCTTCAGCAACTCAAATGCATCTGCTGTTACCTCAAAACTTTTTAGCTGCACTAAGTCCTGAAAAAGAAGGATTGCTACCTGGATCCCCGGAGTAAAAAGTGACACTGCTTGGATGCGGTGAAAAAGAAAAGCCAGAAGTTTGGGGCCTCCAAAAGTGACTTTGCCACTATCTCATGTCGCGCTGCTTCCCGGAGCCTAATTTTATAATAAACTGCAGATTTGATCTGGGAGCATGCTGATTCTGGTGGATTTGGGCGCTCACTTACATCATACCGCGAATCAATGCGAGGTCGGCGGTCTCATCTTTGTAGGCGTTCGTAAGAGAGGAGATGATTATAGGGCTCTTTGCAATTACTGTAGCAAATTCAGTAGTATCTGTTCGATTCACCAAGTTGGCAAACACATGCGCTGCACTTTTACGTTGTTCCAATGGCAAAAGATCAAGGCACGAGACCAAGCCTGCAGCAAAGTCAGGTTGCGTAGCAGCCGCAGCTGCAACACGGGCTCCTCTGCTTTCATCAGGATCACTCTCAGCGTCACCTAGATCAATTGGAGTTAGTTGATTGAAGGTTTCCAAATGATACCAATCAGTATCAAGCCAAGTTCTTGAAGGTGCGTGGCCACAACTGTCGTAGACCTGTTTGCAATTTCTAGCGATGTTTTGTCAACACCAGCAAGTCGAGTTTGAAACCGCGCGTATCTGGTGGAAGTCAATTCCAAAGTTGCGGAGACTAGGCCAGAGACCAACTCCTCGGGAGGCGCCGGTCGTCTTAGAAACCACATGCGCGTTGCGTCTCGAGCCAACCACAGGCGTCAGGCACGACCGACCGACACCTGCTGGCTACGAGCTTTAGAGCTTGTACTAGCTCTCTACATGTTTAAGCCAACGGGTAATCGGAATATGCGGCCCGGCCGCTGGCGAGCTTATTTTGCCAAATCGGGAAGCCAGCGTCCTCGGGAGTAGCGGGAACGCTCGTTTCGCATCAGGTCGAAGTGGCGCGTCGGGCGGCGTGCGGCACGCGTCACGCACGTTTTCGGAACAAGTGACACCGCAGCGGCACATGCTGCACATGGTTGCGGAAGCGATGCTAGGAGCCGACAGAGTCGCCAAGATCACCGGAAACGGTCCGGGCACGGCAAATTCTGCCGCGCATATGTCGCAGCGCGCGGCGCTCCGACCCAAGTCATCTCTGGCGGTCGCTCACAGTGGAGAAATCGTTCACACGGCGCGTATAGATGTGCTCGTAAGCCGCAGGTGGTGGCGTTGCGTACACGCCGACTCATTTTTCACTCTTACTAGAAGTACCTACTAGCGGAAGTAGCAGAGCTCGGTGCGCGACGCGAGCGGCGCCTCTGCGGAAATCGCGGCGGCTAGCCGAGTTTACGACCAAACGGTCGGGCCTCAACAAAAAAAAACGGAGCGAAAGGCGCCTTTGCGGGCGCACGGGCGATTTCGTCGAAAAAAGGGACCCAGTATTAAAGCTATTGGAGCTGGGGTTCCTAGTACCCAGTATGTCTGTCGAGTAAACGTACCTACGTCTAGTATCTACGGTATGAGAGGAGAGAGGAGAGCAGGGTAACTAGTACTCAGAACTTGAATTGGATGTGCAAATAAAGCTCAAGGGCTCCCGGCCTGGATGTAGTATGATATAGAGCCGGGCCCCGGGGGCGCCGGGCCGTGGCACTGCATGGGCCGCGACGAAGTATGATTGGTGCTTAACAGAATGCGCACCCTGAAGTCCCAAGGTCTGAGTAGTTTCATCGCTCGCGTGCTTCTATTGACCGCTCTCCCTCCCGTCGCGGTGTTTCGCGGGTGTGCACCATCGTCATTTGTAATTATTTAGAGCCTGAGGTGGCCTTGTGCGTTTATGATTCTTCTTTGGGCTGGCCGGCGCAGCGCCTTGTCCCCAGGGGGCCAAGATAGGCCGGTGCTACCAGTGCGTGCTAAAGGCCCCGGGGGCTCCGCGATCGTCGTGCGATAAACAGGGCGAAATTACCCCCCCCCTTAATACCCTTCTAGATACACTTACACACACACAACACGCCACGCGTAATTAAACACCGTGACCGTAAACTTGAACCAACTTGAACTAAAAAACTACCGTGACTTAAGTGTATTTTAAGGTAGCCGCTCCTCGGCAGACTATCTCAGCCGCCGTGCTCCCAAAGGTGCGTACTCCGTTTGGTCTTGCATCATTCGCAGGTTATGGGCCCACGGTCCTAAGAGATACTTCGCCGTATTGCCTTTTGAAATCCGACACTGGCACATCAAGTTCGCGAGTGACCACACTTCACTCGTTGGGAGAGAAACCCAGCCGTCTGTTAGCACTTTAATAAAATGAGCACAGACTCAAATGAGTCTAGTCTGGCTCAGAGTCAACCGTTGAAGCTTCTGGGTCAACCACCGTAACTCAGAATCCGGACATAGACTTTGTCCAAAGCATATTAAATGCATGTTGTGAAGGCAAACCACAGTTTGAATGAAGACTACGCCTTGAATCCAGGACGAGGTTTAGAGGATCCGAGTCCACATCCCGGGCCAACTACTAAACTTGAATCGACCCGAAAATTCTACCATCACTGGCACATTTTGCATCATTCGCACTGGCACGTCGTCCGTGACGGCCTCCTTTCCACTCATAAGTCTCCCAACTTCCCTTGGCCTTCACTGAGTAGTGTCTAGCTACTACCTACGGTACCTCCGTACCGTACCGTACCGTAAGTAGGTACCTGCGGTGCTGGTCTTGTATGTAGCCATCATGAGGTGATGGCGTACGATCACCTCTTAAAGGTCTTGCTGATCGGGGACGCGGGAGTCGGCAAGAGCTCGCTACTCCTGCGCTATACAGAAGACAAATTCGACGAGGCGCTCGGGTCCACGATCGGCGTAGACTTCAAGGTAAAGACGGTCGAGGCTGACGGGAAACGCGTGAAACTGACACTCTGGGATACGGCGGGCCAGGAGCGTTTCCGAACGCTGACGTCGTCGTACTATCGCGGTGCGCAGGGTGTCGTTCTCGTGTACGACGTGACCCGGCGCGCGACATTCGATGATCTCCAACGATGGCTGGAGGAGGTCGACGCGTACGCGCCCGGTGGCGGCGAAGAGGTTGTGAAACTGCTCGTCGGCAACAAGATCGACCGCGACGTCGTTGTCCCGCGCATCGAGGCCGCAGCCTGGGCCCGCCGCCGGGGCATGCTCTTCGTCGAAACGTCAGCCAAAGCTGCGGTTGGTGTCACCCAGGCTTTCTGCGAGGTTGTTAACAAGATCCTCGAAAACCCCGTTCTTGTCGCAGCCACGATGCCGGGCAGGAAGCGGGCTGGCCTCGCGGGTGCCAGACAGCCTACGGCGCCGGCGGCATGTTGCTGAGAATATCAAGGACTCATCTCAGAGGTCAACTGTTTGTTGATCGACCAACATGAATCTGTCGTGAGGCAATGGCGACCTACGACCATTTACGACCGGCCACCAGCATCAATCATGATGTCACGATGATGTCTATCGGTATCTTGAGACTCGGAGTGAACTCGACCGTTGCGCTTGTCCGCCGTCGAACCGAGCACTGCTCCGCCGAAAAGTGCAGTAGCAAGTGGTACGCACATGACGGAGACGACACTTGGCCCTGCCGAAGCAATTCACTATAGAGTAAAGCTAGAGCTGCCTTTGAACCTGGCCACGCAAAAACAAGCTCCCCCAGTGACCCCCACGGTGCCACAGGAGCAGGGTAGAAATCGAGGCCTGATCAGTGACTCCGAAACCAAAAGTCCGACTCGGAGTCCTGTGACATTCAACTTAAAGTCAAAGTAGAAGGGAGGAGGGGGTAAATTTAGCAAACTTGAAGCCCGTCACCTAACTTGAATGTTCTAGATGTCCAAAACCGGGCCTGAAGGGGAGGACTCGGTGGACTAAGTCAGGCTGTGGTTCCGGCAGGCCCCCTGACGGATGATAAATAGAATATACAAATTCCACTTTTTGGAACCATCCACCGGGGGTGCCAGTGTCCCCTAATTTGAGATTCGAGTTCCCAGCCACTTGGTCGGCGCCGATTTTGGCTACGGGGTCCCCAAGGGTCCCTTTGAACGCCCCGAGACCGGGCTGGGGGGAAGGGGTCACTTTCGCGGCGAGACGCGGTCGCGAAGTTCTGATTACGGTGAAGGAAAAAAACAGCAACACCCGTTTGTTAAACTCCAGCGCTCACACGCACGGCTGTAGCTCCAGGCCGTTATTGCCCGGGAACCTTGAAAGCGGATGCTAGCAGCAGCAATAACACACGTTGTTTAGAGGAGGCCTGGCTGTGTGGTCTGCGGAGAGGTGATACCGCGAAGCGGTGATACTCAGCCGGTCATTGTGGAAAAAACAATCCGCTTAGGGAGATAGTCCGTTGTGACATCATCTAATCCATCTTTTGATGTAAGATGGATCGAGCTGTTCGTCTATTGCCTGTGCAACTAGCGAATAGGCATCACGCAAGGTATTGTAGTCACTCTTGCAGAATACAAAACAATGACAAGAACGACTGCTGCAAACGATGCGAATCTTTAACCTGACCCGCGTTTCAGTGGGCGTGAGTATCATAGCATCACCAAAAAATGTCTGGGGACCGTACATTTCGTCAGAAATCGTGTCCGTGGCACACTTGCTTGCGCAAGTTGTGTACAGCACATTTACTGAACCTTTCACTATGAAATGAAGCTCGCGTGCAGAGATTCGGGCAGAGTTGATAATTTGGCCGCTAGAGTAACTAGCCGGTCTTAGACTTCTGAGAATAATAGCCACAGCCCCCATGTACTTTTTTTCAATTGTTGAGAATAAAGGTAAATAAGGAAGTACGGCACGATGGACATAAACTGTAGACACAGTTTGCATGTGAGGAGGAAATAAATCCACTATTCTTCTCTCATCAAATACGCCGCTAATCAGAAGAAAGTGATGGTGATTGCGACGTACACGAAGGAGAAGCTCCGAAGTTGGAGAGATGGAATGGATTTCACAGAGAAAATCAGAAAGATAGCTTTTTTCTGCCTGCAATTGCCTCTTTGCCTGATCAAGATTCGTCACTATACTAACAAGTATCCCAATGACATACGCAAAAATCATGGTACCTAAGACCTGGGAGACTATGGTGACGATGAGGCTGCTTGCACTATTCAAGGAGGGCTTCTCATCTCCGTATCCGACTGTAGTCATCGTAGCAAAAGCCCAATACATCGTTGTCAAATATTGTGTGGGTCGCTTTTTGGATTGACGCATTCTCCGGGAGGCCCGAAAGAAAATGCATGTCAGAGCATGCGCAACTGCGCCCATAACAATAAGGGGCTTGAGAAGCTTTAAGATGGAGGGATTTATCCCAAGATTATCTTCAACATGCTCAGCGAGCTCTCCAAGCTTAAGCTTCTGCTGAATTTTGACCAATCGCACAAGGCGCATTGCGCGGAACAACTTAATTGCCCTAAAACCTGCATTTCTTCTCTTAAATACACAGTTTGCCTAATGCCCAGTGCAATTATTATTTTGCAAACTTAATTCACGCCGCCACTTTTACCAATTTATCAAAGGGGACTGTTGACACCAGGTCAATTGGCAACCAGCCCGAGGTGTACTTTCTTATAATAAGTTTCCGTGAGAATACTAATGTTTGACTCTTATCAAAGTATGCCGTTTGGAATGAAAGGATCATATCCAAACCAAAGCAAACGTCTATGCAGAGGTTCATGCCTACGGAAAACTCATAAATCACTATTTTCCAAGACACAGCAATGACCCATCCAAATATTTGTTGGCGGCGAGCAGGGTCGCTCTATGATTTCAAAACAAATTGTGTAGGTGATTGCAACTATAGAGTAAATGATGAAGAAACAAATCAGGGCGTCCCATGTCACTTTTGCTGGGAGTTCTGGGTGAATGATCCAGTGCTGGCAACAGAAATCAAGCGAAGATATCTCAAGGACCGCCGCGTTGTTACTATTTGAACCAAAACCACGATGCGCATTCACATATCCTGAAGTTGCAACAAATGGAGACTCCTCATTTTTTTCAATATTCGCCCCTCCCATCATAGTACAAGGCGATCCATTGAGTCGAGAACGACGATTACATATTTGCTTGCGAGCTTCAGAGGCAACCTGCATGAGGTCAGTGCGAAAGGGATCGTGGCCCGTTAACGCCCCAAGTAGGACTTCCTTCTTGATAGAATACAAAATTGCCTTGTGCTGCACATAAGCAGAAAACGGGTTGATTAATGTGAGCAATATGGCTACATCACCAAGAATCTGTCCCGCACTAAAGGTGCCACAACAAAAACCGACGGGAGATGGAATGCGTATATTATCTGAAGCATCTCCAGACAGCTCTCCAGACAGCGTTGTTAATCGAGTCAGATCATAATTACCAACAGAATTGACATCGAGTGCAGTCAATAGAATAGAAACAACACCGGAGCCAATTACAAATAAATGGGTTCCAACTGAGCCCTCGAAAAAAAGAAACTCGCCGTCATTGGCATTGCATGGTAATAGATTTGGAGCAACTGCGACAATAAACTCACAATGAGCTCCCTGGAAAAATGATGTGTTGTAAACCAACTGATTATAGCATGTATATACCAAGTCATTGGCCGTTGTTGCTGGAAGCACCTCTAGAATATCTTGCATGTCGAAGATTCCGTCCGTCGTAAAAATGTTATTAAAGTGCCTTTTGATTTGAGCGGTGAGTACCGGGGGATACTGTCGGTCATATAGGTACTCTTTGACTGCGTCCATCTTCTCATTGTGCGTCTTTGATGAGAGATCAAGATTTTCCAGGATTGAGGTAACACCACCAATGATGTAACCAAAGCATGCGCCGCCCACAATCATTGCAAACATCGCTACGAGTCTTTCCGTGTTGTTTACAATCGCGATGTCTCCATAACCCACCGGCGTCATTGTTGTAAAGGCCCAGTAGAGGGCGACACGGTATTTGTAGCGAGTTGTTTTCAGGGGGAGAGAGTTTGCATTCACCCAATGTCTCACGCGCTTTGGGTCCC
>JACLAA010003664.1_pt1 | contig 14479 bp, 9 predicted proteins | sample 8027891 | NCBI WGS metagenome assembly JACLAA01 (sample SAMN15724900, study PRJNA655200) | protist metagenome | isolation source: fluorescence activated cell sorting (FACS) single amplified genomes of... | place: Spain: Blaines Bay Microbial Observatory, Mediterranean Sea | collected 2016-01-19 | reverse complement strand
GGCGAAAAAGTTGGAGAAGTATCGCACGACGAACGCGCTGAACATGACGAAAGAGGAAGAGGAGAAAGTGCGAGAAGCTTTGGCGGAAGCGAACGAGTTCTTACGCGTCGGGAGCGTGACGAAAGGTATTGCGGTTTTAGAGCCGTTCGAGAAAGACATCAACGCGCGATCGGAGTTGGGAGGACAGGTGATTTTTTGTTACGCGATGTGTTTAGATAACGCGCAGCGGAGAGACGAGGCGTTGAAACAGTATAAAAGAGTTTTGGGAAACCAGTACGGTCTAGTGTCCAAGCAGGCGGAGAGAATGCTGTGGGGAATGACCACGGCGTCGAAGAAGATGAAAGCGGATTTGTTCGATTACGAATCGGACAGGAGAAAGTTTACCGAAGACGCTTTAGAAAAATGGGTCAATCCAAAGTGGCGGTCCAGAGAGGAGGACGTTGAAGAGGCGAAGAAACTGAACGAACAAGCGATCATGTTCGTTTTCGGATTGGTGGTTTTACCGTTGATAAGTTTTATCGCGTACTTGAATATTTGATGATGATGACAATTAGAAGATCAAACAAAAATGTACAAGAAGAAAAAATTGTATTATATTAGCGAGCGCGAGCGCGAAGTAGTTTTGACGACCTGTGAATTATTCCTACGTACGTCTAGGTGAGGGGATATGTAATGTGTTACACGACTACTACTTCAATTTAGAAACTTCATACCCACCTTTCCCGTCGCCTTTGATTTTTAATTCGTTCGCGTGGAACTTTCTCAACTCTAATCGATGCGCGATGGAGACAATGGTCGTGCCGCTCGAGCACACCTCTTTATACAACTCCGCCTCGTGATCTGGGTTTATCGCGCTCGTCGCTTCGTCTAAAATAGCAAACTTGGGGTTGTGATAAAACAATCTCGCGAATCCAATGCGTTGTCGTTCGCCTCCAGATAACACATCGTTCCATTCCAAATGTCGCATGCCTAATCCTAACGCGTAATCGCCCTCGATGAATTTACCTAAACCGGCTCTTCGCAAGCACTCTTTGACGTATTCATCGTCCACGCGCGCTTTTTTCGTGTTGGCTGGATATACCACTTGGTCTCTCAAAGAGCCTTGGGATAAGTACGGGCGTTGCGGCAACCACATCATCGAAAACTCATCAGCCGCTGGTTTCGTCACGGCGCCAGAAACCGGCTCCCACAATCCCGCCAACACGCGAAGCAACGACGTTTTCCCGCACCCGTTCGGTCCGGTGATCAATAAATGTTCGTTTCGTTTGATTTCTAAGGACAGGTCTTTGAGTAAAATGCGCGTAGAACCGTCAGGTTCGGGAGCACCGACGGAGACTTTATCGAACCGAATCGACGTTTGCGCAGCTTTTTCCTTCTCTCCTTCTCCTGCGGGTAACGCTGCTAACATCTTCTCCTCTTTCGCTTTCTTTTCCATCGCTAACGATTCTTTCTCTGCGTTATCTAACGTGTGAAACAACTCTCCTAATCTGTGCGCGTATCCTGCCATTTCGTCCAAATTCTTACCCAACAACAAAACTTCCGTAAACGCGCCGCCGCTTCTCAACATCAACTCCTCCGTCGCTCGAAACGTGGAAATCCGTTCGCCTTCGCCCATACCCCGCTTCGCCATAAACGGCACGTGCACGAACACGCTTCCAACTAATAAACCTTGAAACTTGGAAATGTTATCTGCCACAGACTTTCGAACTCTTTGCAACGCGTGCCACCTTTGCGTGGTGACTAAATTATCCAACCCGGCGTTCAACAAATCCTTTTCGCGTTCGCCTCCCTTTAGCAACGCAATCTCTTCCGCGTGTGCGATTAATCGCGCGTGCTGGTGTCGGAATCCACCTTCCAACGCGGCTTCTCTGGCAACCATCGGGCCTAATTTTGGCGACATCGCCCGTAACGTCCCGGTGATGAAAATTTGACTCGCGAACAAAGCCAAAGGTCGAGAATACCCCAACTCCTTCGCCGCTTCCGTCAACGACAACGTAAACTCCAAAATCGGTTTAAAGCTGTGTCCGTACAAAAATGCCGCCTCTCGACTGAACTCGTTAATATCCGCCACGATCCGTTGGTCCACGTGTTCCAAGCCACCTTCCCTCAACACCGCCGTCTTGTAAAAATTGTTCAGCTTCATGTACTTTTCGTGCGCTCTTCTCGTCAGCGCCGACCTTAACTCTACCTGAATCAACGACTCCGTATACCTGAGCCCAGAATTCACGACGACTCCGCACGTCATCCATCCGATAAAGTTCCAATACCACCTCACCCAAAACTTCCAATCCGCGGTCGCGATCGCTTTCGTCAAGTAAAACGTGTTGACTTTATTCGCCCGAACGGTCAACAGCGTTCGCATGACGAGCAACGAAAACTGCGCGGAAAGGAGTTGAGACCCTCGACACGTGGGCGTCGGGAACGCAATTCGGAGTAAATATTTCAGCTCTTGCCAAAACTGCGCATCCGTCGCGCCTCTCGGTCCTTTCTTTTTCTTCTTCGACTTCTTCGCCAACGTATTCTTCCCTCCTTCCTCTTTATCCAACGTGTTCAAATCCAACATCGTCGAGCACTCTCGAATCGCCTTCGACGCCTCGGCTCGTTTCTTGCTCAAGCTAATCACCTCCGTCCCGGCGACCGAGGCAAACCCAAAGCACGATATCGCCAAAAACGACACGTACGTCACGTCTCGTTTGATTTGGTTCAAGTTGACGGCGAACCCGTCGGCGGAATGCGTCGAGACCGCATCGAAGACCAGTTTTAAGCCGTGGACGAGACCTATTTTACTCCCACCGTTATTATTATTATTTCCACCACCGGACGACGACGCGGAGAAGGCAGAGGATTTCGTTTTTAGGGCGTCCATCTTTCTCTGACTCTCTCTTTAAAGCGCGCGCGTGTATTCTCGCGCTTTACGACGAGTACATTTTGGGGGTTTCTTTGTGAGGTGTTATATTTAGGGTGTTAAACCCTAAGGCCATTTCCCGCAAAATGGGAAAAGATTAGTCACACAAAACGACGCGCGGAGAAGAAGAAGAAGAAGAAGAAGGAAAAGAGCGAGACCGACCGAGGACATCGATCGATTGAAAACTGATCGATCGAAAAATTTAGTAGTGTGTTTGTGAGAATATATAATCATGGAAGCATCTTCCGTTCGTTTGCAACGACTGCTCGAGACGTCGACGAATTCGACCAATTCCATTGGAAAAGTATCCTCCTCGATCGAATCCATGCCGTACGCGACCGCGGCGACCATCGCGGCGGAATACACGAAACGAATCCAACACTTGGAAAAAGAGTTACGGGATGCGCACTTACAAATTTCCGAGGGCAACGCGGCCAAACACTCCTCGGCGACGACATCGATTGAGTTGGAAAAAGCGAGAGAGAGAATCGGAAATCTGGAACAAGCCGTCGTGTTGCTCACGCGAGAGAAGGACGAAGTCACGCGGCATCATCGAGACGCCGAGGAGGCGTACGCGAAGCTGTTTGAAAAAGCGTCGGATATCGACGGCGCGAAAGATACGGCGATTAGAAACGCGAAGCGAGACATCGAGAAGAATTTACGAGTGGAATACACGCAAAAAATGGACGAGTACGAGAGACGCGTGGAGCGGGAGATGAACGAGTTTCGCGAGCAACAGGTCAAGCAAGTGCACGAGGCGATTTTAGACGCGCACTTTTCGGTGCCAGAGAGAGAGAAGATGAAGGAAGATCACGAGGACGAGTTGGCGAGGTTGAAAGCGAGAGTGGACGAGACCGTGGAGTTTCACGTGAGAGAAGGCGTGAATCAAGTGAAGAGCGAGTACGAGAAGAAGTTTTTGGAGCAAGCGATCGAGGTGAGAGAAAAAGCCGAGGAGAACGCGGAGTTGTTGGAGACTTGCGTGAGGTTGAAGAGGGAGAGAGATACCGCGGAACGGTTGAGACAAGACGCCAAAGGGGAAGGGATTAAGTTTTTGACGAATACTTTGAAAGAGATGGAGTTGAAGCACGCGGAGCAACAAGAGGTGGTGAACGAGTTGAGAGAACGGGAGAGGAAACGAGCCGAGGAGAAGATCGACGAGACGTACGCGGAAGTCAACCGACAGTTGGACGACGAAAGAGAGCAATTTAAGATTAAATTCGAAAAGCAACGAAAGTTCATGACTGAAGAGTTGGAGCAAGCGAGAGACGAGGCGAAAGAAGCCGCGGTGAAGTTGACGAACCATCACGAGGAGATGAAGGAGAAAATGCACGACTTGACGTTGAAAAGTCAAGATTTGATCGATCAAAACGCGCGTTTGAGAGACGTGGTGAAAACGTTCGAGGATTACGTCGAGGAGTTGGAGGAGAGAGAAGCGCGATTGGAGATTTACCAATCGAAATTGGTCGGCGCGAAGGAAACGATCGAAGCTATGAAAGAAATCATGGCGGACGATAAACACAAAATCGCGCAAGCGGTGTCGAACATCATGAGGAACGTGAATGACGTCAAAGCGTGGGCGACTGGAATTCGATCGAAATTAACCTTAGCTGGAGCGGAGAGCATGGACGTGCAAAGAGCGATGGTGTCGTTCGAAGACGCCATGCGATCGGTGGACCGAGCGATCGCCGAGGTGGAAACGAGCTCTAGTCGCGACTCGGTGAGATTGATGGACATCATGAAACGCTCCGAGGCTACCGCGGAGAGGGAAACCATGGACATGCGTTCGGGGAGATCGGTGAGAAAGAGCGAGTTGCAAAAGAAACTATCAGCCGCGAGCGATGGCGATAAAATTACCGCGTTAGCGGACGCGCACGACGGATTCCAAGGGTACGTGGAAAAATACGGTATTGCCGCCTCGGTTTGGGGAGCGGGCGCGGTGGAGCGACCGAAAGCCGCCGCGGACACCTCCGGCGGAGGGTCCTACTTTGGCGGCTTGTTCGGCGGATAACATGAAAAACACATTCTTTCTATCTATCTATACGCTACACGTAAAAGTACAACTACGCTATATTCTTTATCGTCGCATCAAAGATCGTCCCATATTTGGTAATCGTTCATCCCATCCCCGTCGTCGTCGTGCGCTTCGTCGCTACACGCCACTATCACCATGACGCCGTCCTTTTCGTCCGAGTTTGTCACCGCGTGGCCTAATCCCCGCGGACTCGACACGAGCACCCGCTCGCCTCTCGAAAAACTATAATCGGTATACCCCCCGCCCGTTTCCCGCTCGACCCGAACGATCCCGTTCGCGTTCCCAAACACCGCGAATGTCTCCGCTTTCCCTCGATGTCGATGGTTCCCTCTCGTTTTCCCTCTCTCGATCGTCCCAAAGTGCACGTCTTTACACGCTTTCGGTCCAACCAATCCCGCGCGGTCTCGCGCTCGAAAAATCTCCTCCATCCAGTGCTTTTCAGATGTGTTCCGTATATCGTTGTTGTCGTTTTTGAGTTTCACCGCGCCTTCCCCTCGCTTCGATGCGAGTGGATCGTTTGATTCTGGCATCGGTAAAATGTTGGCATCATCGACGGCTCTTTTCCTTTTCCGAGTGCTGCTCTGCTGCTTCACATCTGCGGCGCTCTCTCCTCCGTCCTCAAAGACAACATTCAGAATTGGCGACCGGTTTTGCATCGTCATCATCACCATCACCATCATCATCAAAAGAAGCGATAAAGACAGCGCACCGCGACCTCCGCGAGACGTACAGGAGGAGCACACGGAGAACATCTCTCGCGAAACGCTCGGCAAAAGCGATTCGAGTGAAAGAGTGAGAGAAAAAACGGACACTAAAACGGATAAGATACGTTTTTAGTGTTGCAAAACATGTGCGGATTTTTCCCTAACTTGCTTTTATATTCCAATTTCGCTTCATTGTACATGCGCGCATCGACGCGCGGATCATTCATTCAGTCTACTCTCACTGCTCCTTGTACGAAACGGAGACGACACTTTTTCGGTTTTGGTTCCAATCAAAATATGACCGAGTCCGCAGTCGTCACGCACACCGGTACGAAAACATTTAAACTCGTTCTCTCTTTGTTCTCTTCGGGGAGCCGCCACCGGTTTCCCTTACCTTCTTTCATCCTTTTTCTGCGTTTACTAATGTGTCCTCTCTCAATCGTAAACTCGCTATTGTACTACATCAAAAGGGAATAACACTCTCAAAGACGGATGGTTCTCGGAAATCTCCCCGGAAATGTGGCCTGGACAAGCGAACTCGCTCGAGATTCAGGAAAAACTGTACGACGCACAAAGCGAGTTTCAACACGTGCAAGTGTTCAAAACGTCCACGTACGGGAACTTACTCGTTTTGGACGGGTGCATACAAGCGACGGAACGAGACGAGTTCGCGTATCAGGAGATGATTGCACACTTACCTTTGTGCGCGATTTCGCGGGAACCGAAACGGGTGTTGATAATCGGCGGCGGCGACGGCGGCGCGCTGAGAGAGGTGACGAGGCACCAGTACGTGGAGCGGGTGGAGATGGCGGAGATTGATGGGATGGTTCCGGAAGTGAGCAAGAAGTTTATGCCGTACATGGCGCGAGGGTTTGAGGACGAACGGGCGACGGTGATGATTTGCGACGGGGTGAAGTTTGTGGAGTCGTGCGAGGAAGGGACGTACGATTGCGTCATCGTGGACAGTTCCGATCCGATTGGGCCGGCGAGCGTGTTGTTTGAGGAGAGGTTTTTTAGAAGCGTGTTTAAAGCGTTGAAACCTGGAGGAGTGGTGTGCACGCAAGGCGAGTGTTTGTGGTTGCACGGAGAGTTGATTGGGGATACGTTGGAGATGTGTAAGAAGGTGTTCGTCGGAGGCAGCGTGAGCTACGCGTATTGCACGATACCGACGTATCCGAGCGGACAAATTGGGTTCGTGTTAGCTTCGAAGCCCGAGGTAGATGGGAAGACGGTCACGTTCGAACGGCCCAGTCGAGAAGCGCCGAAAACGAAAGAAGGCTCAACGCTGAAGCCTCTGAAATATTACAACTCGGCTATTCACTCGGCAGCTTTCGTGCTTCCTGAATTCGCTCGCCAAATCGTCGAGCCGCATCTCGTGCCGGGAAACGATGCCGCCGCTTGATTCAATTTACGATACACGCGAAACACTTTTTGTTTGATGTTAGAAAATAAGAAACGTTTTTACTAATTTAAGAAATACGAACGGAGATTAAAATAGAAGTCATGCGAGAGAGAGAGAGAGAAAAAGAGAGAGTTTAAACCAAGTAGATGTCATGACAAACACGCGTTGATCATTATTATTATCATGAGTACATATAATAATCCACCCAATTCACAAATGTATGTATAGTATATAAAATCACAACGAGCCGGTATACAGTTCCCGCTCTGGTTTGTCACTTCTCAATGTATTTTTAAAGTATTATTAGTACAATCTCTCTTTCTCTCTCTCTCTCTCTCACAGAAGACAGACTTCAAATCGGCGTCGTGCGCAACGAAGAGAAGATATCTCTCGGCGTCACGTTTTTAAACCTCGGTGACGTCATGCCTCCACCGTTGGCGACCGTCGGCGTCACCGCGTTACTATTGTTACTCGCGTTATTGTTGATGTTGTTGTTGTTGTTGTTATTATTATTGTCGTTATTGTTGTTTATGCTATTGACGACCTTCTTCGGCGACGCGAAGGACGACCTGTTGTTATTCGTCTTATAATAATAATTCGTATCATTCGGAGGTGTCTCATCTAAATCAAACTTCATCTTCTGCCCAATTTTAACCGGCGCGTTCAACAACGCTTCCCTCATCCACTTCCGCATGCTCACCGGACTACTCCTCCGACCGCCGTCGTCGCCAACCTCTTCTCCATTTTCCAAAGGCGTTTTCGCCTTCGCGTCGAAACTCGCGTTCATGTTTTTACCGCAGCGTATTCGCGCAGTCGTATCGTCGCCTTCCTCCGGCGTTGTCGTCGTCGTCGTCGTCGCGGCGTGCCGCGACCCTTCGTCGCTCGTAAAATACGTCGCGATTGGCGTCGCGTACCCGCTCCCGCTCGCGTCTTTCTTCTTCTTGTTGTTGTTGTTGTTCTTCATCTGCTTCTGCTTCCTTGTCGATTTATCAGGGGAAGACGTCGACGCTTTCGTCCTCCCTCTCTTCGTTCCCTTCTTCGTCCTCGATGACTTTAATGTCTTCTTCTTCTTCTCCGTCGACGGGGTGGTAAACAACAAAACGTCGTCTTCATCGTCGAACGCCACATCGCAATCCTCGAAATCAAACGTCTTCCGAATCACAGCAGACGATGGGGTTAAAGCTTTGTCGCTGTTCCCGTTATCTTCCGCATTAGCAGAACCACCGCGTTCTTCGCCGCCACCACTTCCGCTGCCCCTTCTATTATTAAACGCGTAATCTCGTTCGGAAAGGTCCGACCCATCTCTCGAAGAGTTGTTGTTGTTATTGATCTCTTTTCCAATCGAGCGGAGATTGTATCTTCGATTTTTTAATGTCGTCGTCGTTAAAGCCACGGAGGATGAATTATTCGTGTTTGTTTGACTCCTTTGTTGTTTAAGTTGTTGTTGTTTGTGCCGTTTGCTCGTCTGAATCGTCATCTCGAGCGGTAAAAGGATGCGACGAGAGATTACTCCGCTAGATTTGTGCGTCGAAAGCGTCAAATTTTGGCGGGAAAGAAACCAACAAGCCAAAAAAGAGGGGAGTAAGGTCAAGCACTTACACCCTAAATTTTGAAGTCAAATGCTTACTCCAAAACCCTAAAATAGGGACTCTGCGTGGTGCGTATCTCTCACTCCTCAGTCTGTCTCGCTGACGCTCTCTCTCACTTCGTTTCCCTTTCTTTGTTGTTTTGCTCTGACGAATGTCTTCAGAATGCTCTCACCAAACGACGTCTTGGATGAAACACGAGGAGGACGAACAACGACCGAATAACACGAATAATAAAAGTATCGTCATCAGCGGGAAAGTACTCGTGCTTTTCGTTTTCGTTTCCTTGTCTGCGATGGTTTTCCTGTCGTATTTTCCTCCGGCGACGACTTCTTCTTTGAATGTTTTGGATAAAAATGCCGAAGAGGATGATGGGCTGCTGCTTCCAATTGCGAAAGAGGAACTGGAGGAGGTTTGGAAAGAGGAACAAGGTAGATAACGTTTAGAACGCAGAGATAGAGTACTTTAGCGAAGTATGCTGTAATAAAAGTGAGCACAGAAGAATAACTATTCCCCTTAAATGTGATGATTGTACACCGATTGCGTTTCAGTCCATCTCCTCCTCGGCGAACGCGGCGTCGTTCAAGCACGCTCGGAGCAAGATTTTTTCGCTCAGACGAAGTTTCAAAGCGATGACGACTCTTTTTTGGCGGCGTTGTTTTCGGTTTTTGTCGACATGACGTTCCTCCGCGGCGTTTTCGGTCCCGTCGAGGAGGGTATGTATTCGCCGTAACGCGGTCAAATCTTCCGCGATGGACGTCGCCGAGTATCGAGCTAATTCGCGTTTGTATATTCGTCGCAACAAAGATGACGCGGTGGTTTTTGTTGGGGTTTTTGTCGTTATACATTCTCGTTCGATCTTTTGGACGATGTCGAGTAAATCTTTCGAGACGCATTGGAAGGAAGGATGGAGGATTTTTGTTTCCGCGGAGGAGTCCCACGGCGTTTTGGTGACGTTGGAGAGGAGGAATTTGCGGAGGATGGGTCTTTCGGTCGTCGAGGACGGGGCGAGGGCGTCGAGTTGTTTGCATTTTTCGAGAACGCGCGGGTGCGTCAAGAAGTCGCGCAACACGGCGGTGGCGGAGATTTCGATTTCCGTCGCGCCTTCGTAAATGAACGTCGTCGACTCTTTTGCTTTTTCTTTTTCGTCGTCGTCGTCCATAAAAAGCGGGAAATTCAACCGCTCGTCGTCGTCGTAGATAAAACCAAACTCGAGAAGTGCGCCGCCACTACTTTTATCGGCATAATCGTGAAAGGCTTGCGTTCCGGCGCGATATCCGCCCACTGTCGCGTGCAAAGAGATGTCGTCGTGAGGAGAAAGTCGCACCTCGCATTTCGCCGCGTCTCTCGCGGAATTGAATATATCCAAGCCCGGACAGAGGAGCAAAGCGCCGTTTTCGATTTCCGGAAGCGTAAACGCGCGCGCTAATACCGTGGCGTACGCCCATTCGAACCATTCTCGCAACGTCTCGAATCGAAACGGCGTCAGTCGTTTTCGTTGTCGCGTCTGCGTCTGCGTCTGTTTTGTCTGCGGCATCATCAACCGCTCAAACTCTTCTCGTAAACTCGCGTTGGAAAATAAAACTTGAAACTCCTCTGCGACCAATTTCTTCCTCCGTTTCGCTCTCTCTCCGATGCGACTGTTTTGCAAAAACGCCAACTCCTCCATCGACCACAACAAAAGCGAATCCACGTTCGTCGGCAACAAATCCACGTACGCCTGCCAATGCGGTGAATAATCATCCCCCGAGCTTTCTTCCTTCTCATCTCCGTTTTCTCCTCTTAACTCTTCCGCTCTTCGAGTACTCCTCGCTTTCAGATCCTGATACATCAGCGCCATCGCCAACATGCTCGTCCTCGTCGAATCCAACGGAAACGACGACGACGCGTTCGCCCCGTCCTCGTCATCATCAAAATCCGATTCTTCATCGTCGTCTTCGATCAAAACACCTCTCAGTTTACTCGCTAACTGTTCTTTCACGAAAATCTCCCCCACTTTCGAGCTAAACCCGAGCTGTTCGCAATCGGCGCGTAAAAATACGTCCCATCGCATCGCCGTCGGTAACGTCGTTTCCGTCGAATTCCTCCCGGCGACGCCGCCGACAGAAGTCCTCCTCCTCTCCCCTAACGGTATCCGAAAAATCACATCTTGCTCCTCTTTATCCTCCAAAACGATCCCGCCGATCCCCATTTTGCGCGTGAATACGAATTCAGACGTGCACATCGTTTCGATGTGTAAGGATTTCAGCCACTGTTTGAATCGAATTAGTGCGAATTGCCTGTCGATGTCTTCTTCGTCTTCTTCTTTGAATTCTCGACGGTATCTTTCCTTCCCCGTCGGGGAAATTCTCATCGTATTCTTCTTCTTCTTCTTCTTCGATGAGAAGGAGGAGGATTCAGACGACGAGGAACACAAAGAACAAGACCGACAGACGCTCAAAGACGCGAACGAACTCATCGTGAAATTCGTCGGGTACGGGTTGAGAAGCGCATTTTAACGAGCACGTTATGTGTGTGTTTTTACGGCGTGATTTTTGTGGTGATGTCTCAAAATTGAGATGTTTCTGCTGTACAACCCCCCGCGGCATGCGAAACTTTTTGTTTATGTTTCTTTTCTCTCTCTTTTTCTCTCTCTGCTATCAAAACATCTCGTCTCCGAAGGGTGGTGGTGCGATGACTCTTTTAGCGGCGGCGGTTTTGCTCTTCTTTTCGTCGTCGAGATGGTTTCCGCGGTGTTTCGACGACGGCGAAGAAGAAGGAGACGCGCTTTTAGAAGGAGGAGGAGGAGGCGGAGGAGAAGGGCACACGTTTCGCAATTCGCCTAAACCTAAAACCACCGGCCAAGAGCGAGAGAAGGTGAACTTTAACCTCCCCGGTGGGTTTAACCACGGCTCGCCGTCCACTTGAACCGGCAACGGTCGCTTCAAGACGATTTCTACTTTCTTGCCTTGCGCCAAGCGGTGGGAGTGCGTCATTCGAAAGCGAATGGCGGAGAGGTGGCCGACGCCGTACGTGGCGACGACTTCGACTAAGCCGTCTTGGACAGACGGCGGTTGGAAGTCTTGCAAGTGCTCGTGCGGTTTGGATTTTTCGCCAGAGCCGAAAAAATCTACGCCGGTCGTTGAGGAGTGGATGTTGAAGATTTGGATGGTGTTCGCGCGCTCCGGGATCGGTATTTGTTTGTTGTCCACGTAAAGGAGGATGGTTTTCGGTGTAAGGTAACGGCGTTTAGCAAGCCACTCTAACGCGCCGAGGACGCCGTATCCCGCGACGTTGGCGGAGACTGTTTTTGGAACGACGCAACACTTTTCCGTTTTCTCTCGAAATTGATGGAACTGTAAAGCGATGCCGGCGTCGAAACCTACCGAGAAGAAACAGGCGGAGAGCTTTTCGAATTTTTCTACTTTCACCAGAGGCGGAGACGTTTTAGCGCCCCCGGCTTCGATATCTTTAGCGCCGTCGTACTCTATCTTCTCTTCGTCGACGACACCTTCAATCGCGGACATGTACGACGTCGACGACGCGATTGAGTCATTTCGAACGTGTTCTCCTGGAGGTAAAGATACGAAAGGATTTATCGTCGTCGTCGTTTTTGTTGTTGTCGCTTTGATCGTTTCTTCGACGATTAACTTTGGCGGTACGAATTCTCTTCTTTTCTGTACCAGATCCATCTGCGTCGTCGCCCCGGGGGGACTCAACGGTGGATCCGCGAACAGCGAAGCGGGCAAACTCGGATGCGGCGTCGTCTGCGTCGAGTCATGATCTCGTATGGATTCAACCAAAGTCTCCTCGAGTTCAGACGGTGAACGCAAATGTCCCGAAAACGACCAGTTTCGTCGTCGTCGTCGTCTTTTTTCTTCTTCTTTTTCTTTTTGTTCTTCTCCTCTAGTAGTAGTAGGAGCGGCACTTCTTTGTCGCAACAACGAAGATTTCGAAGAAGAAGATGAAAAATACTCCTTCAACATCTTCGTCTTCTTCGTCTTTCCGTTGTTCTCGCTCTCCCCGCTTTTCGGCAAATCAACCACGCTCTCGCTGACAAACTTCCACAAATCCGCCGTCGCAATCTCCCCTCGTTTCATTTCTTCGCAAAACGCGTCGAAATCGTTCTCCCACCGGTCTTTCGATTCGTTCCATCCGAACACTCTCGCGAACTCGTTCCCGGTCCCCATCGGAAGTTGCCCGACCGGAACGCAATATCCCGCCGATACACCAAACTCTCTTTCCTCTTCTTCGCACGCGGTTTTCAACAAAGAAAACGTCCACGACACCGTCCCGTCCCCTCCACACGCCACCGCTCGCGCTCTTACTACGGGTCTCTTCTCCTTTTCCTCTGCGTTGTTGTGTCTGCGGTACGCTTCGTACCGCACGCGTTCTCTCAACACCTCTTGGTTCCCTTGATAGTCGTCGAGAAAAATCACTTCGCAATCTTTGTGCGTTTCATATCTGCGTTTGATGCGTTCGTGTAAAGTGAGAGATGCGCGTGACCCCGAGCGAGAGTTCACGAAGAACACGAGGAACGTATTCTTTAGTATTCTCACGTCGTCGTCGTCCTTCGTTGTTGTTGTTGTTTTCGTCTCAGAAACCGTTGCCGATGGGGAAATGACCTCCTCCATCGGAAGTACCTCTTCTGCGTTGCGCGCGCGCTCTAAAGCACGCACAAAAACACACAGAGAGAAAATAAAAAGAGAGAAACAGCGAGAGAGAAGACAAAACTTTGTGGTGGGTTTCTCGCGCGCCTCTGTGAGTGTGTGTATGCGCGTGTGCACTCCTTTAAAGGAGGCGTTCGACGTGTCGTACAATCGTCTCTCCGCGGGTGTCAAAACGTGACTGTAGTTTCCCTCTCGCCCCCGGGCAGATATTTTTGGGGTTTAGGGTTTAGGGTTTAGGGCTTCCGCGACTCTCTGATCAATCCGTAACGGCGTGAGTACACGCGCGCGCGTTGAGATCTCCAACATCGCAACAAAGCCGAACTGTAACCAGCATCGCGCGCGCGCGAAGAGTACGCCGCGCGATGGAAAGGTGACAACAACAACAATTTGGTGGCCCAGGAGTGGCAGAGAGGTGGCAGAAGAAGTACGCGTCAGAAAGCAGAGGTGCGCGCGCGTCGTATTCGTAGAGCGCGCTCGCGTATTTTTTAATTTTAGACACGCGCGCGAGTCCCTCACACGCGACCGTCACCAAAGTGTTTTTTGCGCTGCGGAGAGAGAGGAGCGGCGTGTATGGCACGCGAAGCAGCCGTACCGAGAGCATCACTACATATCGTACTCTTGGTTATCCGAGGACTCGAACGATGATATATACATTTTATCATCGATAACGAAGCAGAGCTATTAGTAAAGCTAGTACGAGTCATCGGACACTTCCAGTTCTAAAAACCTTCTTAGTGGACCGGGAAAACACGCTCCTTCGAACGCGCCTGTGTGACGCAGAAAAACCCTAAACCCTCAGAAAAAGCTCCTCCCACACGGGGAGACATTTTTTGTGCAAAAAACGACCCCGCCAGAGGAAAGAAAGTGAGAGTAAAATGTTGTGTTACATCAAACGGCGCTTTGCTCTCTTTAACTTTTAAGTGAGAGTAAAACGTTGTGTTACATCAAACGGCGCTTTGCTCTCTTTAACTAGTCGTACTTCTCTCTTCTAGTTTTTGCGACGATGATCTTCTTCCTCGTCATCACGTGATGCTCATCATCCCCCGCAAAACCATCTCTCGCAACTGCCACGTCGGCTTGCTAAATTTCCTCCCGTCTTCGGTTTCAAACTCCACGTCGGATAACTGCATGGCCCATAAATAGTGCACGGATTGAATGTCGTCGTTGGCGCCTTCGATAATTTCTTTCGTTTTCGCGTCGC
>JACLAA010003158.1_pt1 | contig 14496 bp, 14 predicted proteins | sample 8027891 | NCBI WGS metagenome assembly JACLAA01 (sample SAMN15724900, study PRJNA655200) | protist metagenome | isolation source: fluorescence activated cell sorting (FACS) single amplified genomes of... | place: Spain: Blaines Bay Microbial Observatory, Mediterranean Sea | collected 2016-01-19 | reverse complement strand
AATTTGTATTCACTAATGCCGTCAAACTGCGCGACGTCGACTCCAATCGCCGCTCCGAGACGAATATGACCGCGTACGCTCCATCGCACGCGAATAGTTCGCTTCCCGGTCGTGCTTAATGGCGACCAAATTCTCGTCACTTTCACCGAACACGAACTGAATATGATGGCCGCAATCGTTCTGATGACTTTGAAAACTCTTTTATAATGATTCAAACCTCTGGCCATGACGTATCCTCCGTCTCCGCCGATCAAGCTGTCTGGATCTCGGTTTCGTCCAAAAGTACACGTCGCGTCGACTAATCCAACGTCTTCCCTGAATATCGAAAACCGTGGTTCTTTTGATAGAAAAAACGGATAGTCTTCGCGCAAGGTACGAATGGCTTCGCCCGACTGCGCGTAGAACTCGTCGTCTGGTTCTTTTTTGTTCTGGTTGCTCGATCTATCGCCGTTATCCGAGGACGATGCCGAGCGTCGCCCTCCGCTTTCGTTCGATTCTGGAGCCGAAACTACCGGGAGACAAATCAAAGGCGTCGTCAATGGGTTCATTGTCGTCGTCATTGCCGCTGCTGCTCCGCTACTCTTCGTACTGCTATTATTCCACGCTTTCCACGAGTGCGTATCTCGCTCCCTCTGTCGTCTCATGTTCTCTCGGTCCGTTTCTTCGTCGTCAATTTTCAAATCCAATGTCGCGCGTACGCCTTTACCGCCACCTCTGCAGCTTGGGCATATCGTTCGACACGTATAGTTGCACGTCCCGCACCCCTCTCCGTCGTTTGACCACTTTGTGTAAATTCTCCAATTTAAATTTCCCTTGCGCGATGAATTCATCCACCCACGTTGTTCTCGCCAAATTATAGCACTTTTGTTCCTCCGGTCTCTCGTTGACGAAAAACACGTGCATTTTGCTCCAATCCAAACCTTCGTCCTCCAATTCGCACAATCCTTTCAAAGCTTTCGCCACGCTCCCGCCTGGTATGGCTAACGAGAACGCGCCTCTGTCTTCGATGCACGCTTTCGCGTTTTCAAACACTTCCAAGCACAACGCCGCGGATAATTCTTCCTCCGTATCGAACGCTTCCACGATAAACTCTCCCTCGTCTATTTCGAACATTTCTTCATCGTCCTCGTCCTCCCCCTCCTCGTTTTCGGCGGCAACCGCAGCCACATTAAAATGTACGAATTGACTCCGAGTGGTCCTTTGTCGTCTTCGAATACCCCCCACGCCGCTGCTGCTTTTATTGCTTTTACTGCAACAACTCTTCTTCTTTGAAAGAGGATGATTTGATGCGACCAAAGCAGCGCGAGGAGTAGTGAGAAGAGAAGTGACACTTTGCATTCTCTCTCTTAATTCAGTTTGTTGTGTGAAGAATAAAGAAGAATAAAATTCTGCTGTTTTGTGTTGTTCTTCTGTTTTGTGTTGTTCTTCAAATTTTTCTCTCTTCTGTTCCCCTCTTTTTTTTAGAACGAACAAACAACATCAAACTTTTTACAAAGAGAGAGAGAGAGAGAGAGACAGAGACAGAGAGAGACAGATGAGGATGAGGATGATGATGATGTTACGACGAAGAAGACAAAGAAGAAGAAGAAGAGAGAAAATGTGTAGCGCTACTATTGACGACGACACGATGACGAGCAAAAGCGAAAAGGAGTTCAGATGAAAAGAAGAAAAACATCAACGAGCACGACGGAGAAACGAGGACAACAACAGCGAGAAGGAAAAGGAGAAGAAGAGAAAAAGAAGAAGAAGCGCAAAAAGAGCGACGGGAGAGAAACGCTCTCGGAAATAGGACCGTTCCGGATTCCGAATTTCGAGGAGGAGGATGCGCTGCTGACGGCGAGAACAGTCGCACACATTTGTCGAGAGATTGTTAAGTTTCTGCTCTTCAACAGAAACCAAATTCCGCTCATGTATGCAGATTTGGTGTCGCTGCGGAGAGTAGAACAAAAAGAAGAAGAAGAGGAGGATCCAAACGAAGAGAATGCAAAGGAGAAAACGAAGAAGAAGAGGAAAAGAAAGAGCAGCAAGAGATCGGAGAAGAAGTTATTTAATCAGATTGCGCAAATTGAGCGCTTGATGGAGTCTCTGAGCGAAGAAGAGTTCGCGTCGAGACAACCGGTGAAGCGAGTGGCGGTGTGTTTTGGCGCGACTGTGAATCGACCGGTTGAAACGTACATCATCGATTTAGAAGACGTGAGATATAGTGCGACGAGAGGAGAAGGAGGAGAAGAAGAAGAAGCACAGAGCGAAAAGAAGACGAAATCGGCGGCGAATAGAATAGTGAGAGCGGTGATGCCGCACGTCGCCGGCTTGCGAACGAATCCCTCGCGCACTTCGCAAAAGATTTGGATATTTTTAAAACACGAAGACGCCGCTGATAATGACGATGAGAGCGATGATGAAAAGAACGCACTGAGAGCAGAACTGAGCAATCGCTTCGCGATGAAGAGAAATCTCAACGGCCTGTTCGAAGCAGAAGAAAAAGAAGAAAGGAGAGGAACGCGCAAAAACGTAAAAGGAAACGTCTTCGCGAGGATCGTCTTGAAATCCTCCTCGAAGCCGTCGTCGTCGTCGGTCGTTCCCGCGTCTTCTTGCTCGTGGTACCAAAGTCGTCTCGTTTCAAAAGGGTTTCGTTTCAAAGAAACTGCTGCTGGTTCTCTTCGATAAAATAGAAACTTATTAGAAAGACAAAGTTATAGAAAAAAAGAGCTTTAGTTACACACACACAGACAGAATCCCACACTTCAGATTTTCCTTTAAAGGGGAGAGATACATCATCATGGGCGCCCAATCTTCTAAACCAGCTCGTCGTGGAGAGGAGTCTCTGGAAAGAAGGGAGCAAAGAGCGGCGTCTCTTTTCGCCAAAGTCGCCAGTTCTTCTTCTTCTTCTTCTTCTTCTTCTTCTGCGCGAGAACGAGACAACGGGAAAACAACGACTTCGGAGGCGAACTTTATGCCGAAGAATTTGGACGACGGCGTCGACGAGGACGATGACGACAGAAGGAAAAAGATAGAGGAAACGAGAAGGAGATCTTCATTCTCGTCGTCCTCGTCGGGAATTTCGAAACTGAGTAAGCTGAGAGAGACGAGTTCGATTCCAATTTCTCAGCGCGCGACGGACCTTCCCAAACACCAACAAGATGAAAAGAGCAGAACAAAAAATTGGACGTATCCTTCGCCGAAGATGTTTTACGAAGCGATTAAACGGAAAGGGTGGCAACCACCGGAAACAGACATCGACAACGTAGTTAAAATTCACAACGTCGTCAACGAGAGGTGTTGGCAAGAAATTCTAAAGTGGGAGAAAGAGTTTCATCCGAAGACGCTTAGCGGAGGAGGAGGAGGAGGAGGAGGAGATCCAGGCGAGGAAGAAACAAACAACGCGTCTGTTTCTCTTTTGCGGTTTAAGGGGAAACCAAGAGATTACTCCCCGAAAGCGAGATTATTGAACGCGCTCGGGTATAAGTTACCTTTTGATAGACACGATTGGATAATCGATAGAAACGGTGAAGACGTTCGGTACGTCATAGATTTTTACAACGCCAAAGTTCCTCCGCAAGGAAAGGGCGATTCTTCCTCTCTCGAGGTTGGACCGATAGCAATGCACGTAGACGTTCGACCAGCGCTGGATTCTCTCGAAGCGTTCTACGAAAGAGCGTACATGCAAATGAAATGGATTTCCAGCGGGAGGTGGATGCGATAATATAGAATATTTTGATGATGATGATGATGATGATGATGATATAGTTTTTCGTAGATACAAGTGCGTGTGTTTAATAGCGTCCCGGCCACGTTCCATTGTCGCGTTCTTCGTTCCATTTCTCCACCCATTCTCCCGGACAAATAGATCTGTACAATCTCGCCATAGAAGCGCACTCTTCTTCTCCCTTTTCAGCCGCGCACTTGTGATACTCGTTGTATCGCGTGTAGCAATGCTTCGCTTGATTTTGCTGCGGGAACCTCGGGTCGAACGGCGTAGTTTTAACCACAATATCTTCAGACGATGCTTCTTCCTCTTGTTCTGGCTCTTCCTCTGCTGCTACTTGTTCTTCTTCTACTTGTTCCTCTTCGTTCTGTTTTTGAATAGTATTATATATTAGAGAGTGAGAGAGAGAGAGTTTGAAAAATCGCGTTAGTAAAATAAGCATCGCATTTTTCTCTCCTTTTTGGAGGAAGGAAGCCCTTTCTTCTTCTTCTTGTTTTCGCCCAAAATCACGATTCCTCCTTTCCCTTCGCGGAGGAGAGAGAGGAATCGTTTCTCTCTTTCTCTTTTCTACTTTGCAACAAAAGAAAGAGACCACTCCTTTCTACTCATCGTGGACGAAGAAGTGCTGCGATGATGTCTTCGCGTGAGAGAACGCGTTTGGATGATGATATCGATGCGCTTCTTCTCTCTCATCAAATGCATTCAAAAGAAAGAATAAAAAAAGAGAGAAGAGGTTGAAGCGTTTGGATCCATCCCTACACGTGAGAATGACAGAGAGGAGTCATCCATCATGGCTTCCTCCTCGCTTTAAAAAGTCGCGTTCTCGTAGCGTCGAAAGAGAGAAGAAGAAAAGCAAGAACTCTCGGTCTTTCGCTCGCTCTTCAAAAGTCGTACCTTTTCCGGTGCTTCTTCGCACTGCGCGCTGCTCGTCAGCCATTCCGTCATCAGTCTTCCCAACATTTTCTTCCGTCTCACCTCTTTATATTTTTACGAGTGCGGTTTTTGTCTCGACCACGAACGAAAGTCGTCGAAAGATTATTGCTTTTTATTCATTTTGGTGGTCTCGGGCCGCTGTTTGGCTTCATTCTCTGCGGAGCAAAAAATTTTCCTCTCTTTCCCTCTTCTCTCTCTCTCTCTCTCTCTCTCTTTCGATTATATATACATACATATACGAGAAGAAGTTAAAGAAGTCCTCTTCAAAACCGGTGGTGGTCGTTTAGAAGAGAGTTTATTCTCTTTTCTTTTGATAGAAGAAGAAGAAGAAAGTTTGCGCATCATCGAAAATTGAATTGCGTACACGCGTGCTCCACACATATAAATTTACAAATTGAGCAATAAAAACGAGAGAAAGAGAGAAGATTTTGGTCAAAGATGATCAAAGCGTTTATCGTGGTGAATAACCACGCGATGGTTCGATTGTGCAGATTTTACGAACAGCTGGTACGTCTCTTTTAGTGTATACGTGTTATAATCTCTCTTCTCTCTCTCTCTTTCTCTCTCTCTGTGTTCGCCAATTATGCGCGAGACTGAACTGATATATATGATATCCACTTCTTCTCTTCTAAACAACAAAAACAACAAAAACAGGCTGTCGATAAGCAATCCGAGCTGTGTCAAACCGTGTATAAGATTGTCACCTCGCGTCCAGACCATTTGTGTTCGTTCGTGGACGATAGCAATACCTTCGGCCCGGATACGAAGCTCGTCTACAGACACTTTGCGACTTTGTATTTTTGCATCCTCTCCGACCGATCGGAATCTGAATTAGCCATGCTCGATTTGATTCAAGTGTACGTGGAAACCTTGGACAGAGTATTTGAGAACGTCTGCGAGTTAGACTTGATTTTCAACTCGCCGAAAGCGTACACGGTTCTGGACGAAACCGTCGTCGGCGGTTTAGTCTTGGAAATCAACTCTCAAAAGATTTTAACCGTGTACGATCAGTTACAAAAGCTAGAAAAGATGCACTCGAGCTTAATCGATAAGTTACAAGTAGGAAGTTAATCCTCACGGTGTGTTGCCTGTTGTTTATGCAGGGATGCGTTTTGTTTTCGTGTAATAAAACTAATAATAAAACTAATACTAATACTAATACTTTCTCGCGAAACTCGTACATATTTTTCTCTCTCTCTCCGTCTTTTGTGCTCTAAATTTTGTGCCGATCCAGCGAAAAGCTTTTTTTTGTGGGGTTTTTCATCTTTGACGAAAACCCGCAAAGTTCTTTCTTTCTCCGTCATAAAGCATTTACGAATAAAGAATAAAAATAGATAGAAAAAATGCTCCGATCATCGACGCTTTTGAGACGATTATCCAGCCACGCTTCGGCGTCGTCGTCCTCAACGTCGTCGTTGTGTTCGTCATCGTGGATCAGCAGCTCCTCCGAAAAGAGTCTTCTTTATACCAACACTAATTTGAGTAACGAGAAGAAGAGAAGACATTTCTCGTCCTCTCCGTCGTCGTCGTCGGAAAACGATCAAAAAAATAATAATGAGATCGTCACGCCGGAACAGACGAAAGCTTTGTCGGACAAACCAGTGGCGACGGATTTAACCTCCATCGTGGACGCATCCGCGAACACGTTGTTCTTAACCGAACTTTTTCGAGGGATGAGTTTAACGTTGAAATACTTTTTTGATACCAAGGTGACGATAAATTACCCGTTCGAAAAAGGTCCTCTCTCGCCGAGGTTTCGCGGGGAACACGCGTTGAGAAGATACCCAACCGGGGAGGAGAGATGTATCGCGTGTAAATTGTGCGAAGCCATCTGTCCGGCGCAAGCGATTACCATAGACGCGGAAGAAAGAGAAGATGGATCGCGAAGAACGACAAAGTACGACATCGATATGACCAAGTGCATATACTGCGGTTTTTGCCAAGAGGCGTGTCCGGTAGACGCGATTGTGGAAGGACCAAACTTTGAATACGCGACGTACAGTCACGAGGAGCTTTTGTACGATAAGGAAAAGTTGTTGGCGAATGGAGACAAGTGGGAAAAAGAAATTGCAAAGAACTTGCAAAGCGAGTCTTTGTATCGTTAATCGCTTTGCCCTCTCCGAAGCTTACTACTAACTAATACACACAGAAAAATAGAGAAATTGTTTGGAATCGATCGGGAGGGCAGTATTTGTAATATATATTTAAACAACACAAACACAGAACAAAAATAATTTTTGATCTTCTAATAGCGTCCTCCTCGGCCTCCTCGGCCTCGACCTCTGCCACGACCTCTTCCGCGACCGTGAACGCTCGTATGCGTCGCGCCTTCTCTTCCAAAAGTCTCCGAATCAACTTTTCTTTGTTCCGCCATTCTTTGAAAGTGCGCACTTCTGTTTTCTTTTTGCGTCGCGTCCGAGGACATGGTATCAAAGAAGTCGTCCTTTTCATATTTTGCGACGCCGAGATCGTTTGCCGTTTGTTCTCTAGCTTTGTCAAATTTAGAAAGCATGCTTTCGAAATCAAAAGCTTCAGTCGGAACAACCGCGCTTTGAGGCAAGTTTTGGTTCGATACGTTACCAAATCGACCGCCACCTCTGCCACCCGCACCTCTTGGTTGCGGGATTCTTCCCCCGGCACCTCTACCACCTGGCGGGGGTGCTGGTCTATCTGGTGGCGGTGGCTTTGGTTTCGATGTTGGCAAACCAGCTTGCGCGGCAGCAGCGAAACTCGTCGGTTTCACGTATGCCGGTTTCGCCGCTTCCATGACTCTTGCCGGCGCCGGCGCTGACTGCGCCGGAACAGCTCCTGGTCGCGCCGGTGGCGGTACCAATCCAGCTGGCTGCTGCCGCTGTGCTTGAGGCGGTGCCTGTCCGAATCCTTGTTGTGGTGGTTGCTGTTGTTGATATCCTTGTTGCTGATACTGTTGTTGTGGCGGTGGTTGTTGCGGGGGAGGTTGTCCCCAGCCACCGTATTGCTGTTGTTGATACTGCTGTGGCGGTGGTTGTTGCTGTTGGAATACCCCCTGTTGAGATTGACTCAAATCATCCGGGACGCCGTGTCTGGTTGTATATCTCTCCATTTCTTGAATCTGAACAATATCTTCGATTTCGTTTTGGAGAAAACGAATCCCCATGTGGACCTCCTGAGAGGGCGGAATCGCCGGTTTCCCCAAACTTCTTCGGTTTTCCGTGCCGTGACTCAACACTGTTTTTAGTATGTAACATCGTGAACAGAGAAAAAGAGATACGCGTGAGTGCGAAAAGAGAGAGAGTAGAAAAAGAAAAAGAACAGCAACTTTGAGACGATTTATTAGTAGTAGTAGTAGTAGTAGTGTATTCTTCCTTCTCCTTTGAGACGATTCGTTCATTCTCTCTCGATCCAGGCCAAGAATTTTCAACTACGTACGAAAGAATAAATAAACGCACCATTATTCAATATGATCGATCCGTCGGTCTGATTGACTTCCGCTAAAATTCCAGTGTATCGAACGCGGGCTGTTGAACTAATCAACGAAAACGTTCCGCCGATATATCCTGCCATGTTTTAATTTCTCTTTCTTTATAAGAACTCGAGGAGATGAGTGAGGTGTGAAGAATCGGTTCTTTTGTTTCCTTCCAGTCGAGAAGAATTATAAAATTTTGGCGGGCAATTTTGGTCTAAAAAAATGATCTCAAAAACTACAACTACTACTACCAGTACTACTACTATTACTATTACTATTACTCTCTTCTCTTCTCTTCTCTTCTCTTCTCTTCTCTTAAGCTCCAACTAAAACACCCAACGCTTCTAACAAACCCTCTAACAAAACATCAAACGCGTCCGTGGCTTCTAAAACAGCCGCAGCATTCCACAAGGCGTGAAGCACGATAGGTGCGACGACGTTTCGAGTTCGGACGTAAAGAATACTGAGCGCCACGGAAAGCGCCGTGAGTGGGAGGAAACGGTCCATCGAAAAGTGTGCCAGAGCAAATATACAGCTAGAAAGACATATGGAGGTGGATACGCGCCACTTTTTCGTCAAAGATGGCATGAGGAAGCCGCGAAAGATTACCTCTTCCCAAATAGGGGCAACCACAGCGACTAAGACGGCGTAGAATAATACGGAGACGCCGTCTCCGCTCATAGCCACGCGCTCAAAATTTGATGGATTTACCACCACTGGAGTGGTTGTCAGTTGAGTACTGGAACCATTACCTCCGAATAAAGATGTCAAGATGCCGCGTAAGCTAAAAATTGTTCCACCGTTTGCAAAATAATCGCACAGTTTTGAGTTCAGTTCCGCGACGAGATTCACGAGAGGAAACGTCGCCACAAACAAAAGAGTCTCTTTCGAACACCGTTTGAACTCTTCGACTGATTCAAACGTAACCCGAAACCAATTCGTATTTTTCAACTCTTCTTGATACTTTCTCGTCCCGAACCACACGCAAAATATCCCAACCACACACGCTGCGATATCCGCAAACAAAGAGTACAGCGCCACGCCTCGACTTGTCAGCGCCTCTGCGTCGAAACCCATATGGAATGTCGCCCAAGGTACAAAAGACTGTCCGACCCACAGAAATGAAATCATCCAGAGCATCATGACCACGACGACGTGCGACAGAGACCACGGTACTGCCCATATTTTTCCAATAGTAATACTTTCATTTCCATCGTCCACGTTAAAGAGTTTTCGTTCCCAGTCTTTTCCTTCTTCTCTCGTTTTCTTTTCAAAATCCTCCTCCCGCTCCTCCTTCTCCTCAAGATGTTGGTGGTTGTTACTACCGTCATTAGTAGTACTACGAACAAATGCTCTTCTCCTTTGTATTCTCACTTCTATTTTGCTGCTATCGCTACCACTCAGGAGCAACTTTGCCTTCCTCGATGGCCGGAGGGGAAATGGGTGTCGTTGTTGTTGTTGTTTCCAACTGGAATCGTATCTTGTTGGTTGAGCTGCTCTTCTATCGGCGACGGCAGCAACTCGAGAAAAGGACGAAGAGGAGACAGAGTGACTCGCGAGGCGAGAAGTCAACATCGTCGTCGTCATCGTCCTCGACCTCCTCGTCACAGACAGGACGATGGATATCTTTTTTTCTGGAGAGAGTTCTTTATCTTCAAAATATCAAATCAAATTACAAATTGCTCTCCCTGTTTGTGCTAGACGTACACGTATATTGAAGCTATGGGCTATTATTGAAACTATAAATACAAATCATACAATTACGAAGGAGGATTGTAGTAATTGTAACGAAACTTTCTACCGAACGCGCGTTTGCTCGTCACGTCTTTATATCCTCTCCAAACTTTACCGACATCTGGATGCCAACCGAAAGAGTTTTCATTCAACGCCGGATGCCGATATGCGACCGGATCAAACTCAACTCTCGGAGCGACCGCGGCGTGCGGTAAAGGTACTGCCCACTTCAACTTTTCGTGACGCATGCGAAATTTTGCTTTGTTTTGCATTAAAACTGGGACTGAGGTGACCCACAAAACCAAAGAAGGGGCATAAGCTCTCTTTGATAGCAAGACGAAAGAGAGAAAGCTTTGCGCGATCAAAAGTGCATATATCGTCAAGTCCGTAACAGTTTGCCACATCGATCCACTCGATTCATACGTCTTGTCGTAGACGTATAAGATGTGATAACGCCAAATTATAAAGTTGAAGACGAAGAAAATCGTCGAAAGTAGCGAGATCATCGGCGCAACTGGAGCGAAAACCAAACCAATGAGCATCACCATGACGAAAACGCCAACTTCTCTTCCAGCTCTAACTGACCTTGGCGAGTACTTCACCGTCCGGTCGCGTGGTGTGACCGCGCAACCCAAACAACAGCAAAACTTGTTCACCGCCATACACAGTACGCCAGGATGCGGGAAGATTAAGCGTTGCGATGGTAAATAAATTCCTCGAAATAAAATCCAAATGAGGAAGAAATTTGACGTCAAAGGTAAGGATGAGCCAAGCAACGTTAACATTTCATCTGGACCTTCGGTTTGCAACGCCGTCAAGTAACGTTCAAACGCGAACCCCGAAACAGTACCGAGGAATATATTCATAAAAGCCCACAGAAAGTAGAACTTGGTGAATTGCTGATCCGTCTTTGATAACGAAACGTGAGTCGTTTGCGCTTGGACGAGATAAAGTAATCCAAAACTCATGATGAATGTCTCCCATAGCGTGAGCAAGATGGGCGGTAAAATCGATCCCACGATTACTCTTACGACTCCTGCATCTTCACTTTTGCAATACCAGTTCATAAATTCTAACGTCGTTGCTTCTGATGCGCTTGATGATGTCACGTCGTTTGCGCAGAGTGTATTCAGAACACCGGCGAGCGTTCCCATCGGTATAAAAATAATAATCGCAATCAGAGGTAGCACGAATAATGACCTGCGATTACGCTCTTTTTTGCGCAGTAAGACAGTTTGCCAATTGATATCATCCGGTCCAGGCGCAGGTTGGATTTGAAAGGATCCTCCTCGAGAAGTAATTCTACACTGTGCAGCGCATGCTGCAGCGTATTGAGATCGAAACGCAATCACGCACGAAGGTCCAGGGCCTTTGAATAAGGCTGCTCTTCTCTCGCGCAATATTTCAGCATCTATCGTTTTTAGCCTTTTCGTGAGAAATTCGCGTCGATTTGATGCTTTTGATCCGGTCCCAGCTCTTTCGTACATGTCTCCAATTCTCCGCGTCATCATTAATCGATCTCGGGAGTTTTTTATTTCATCGCGCAGAGTGAGCAAATAATCGACGCGTTCGTGGTCGTGCAAGGGAATGATTCTGAGAAAATCAGCCCCAAACAATCCGCGAAAGAACTTTTCTACGTGTTGAAGATCATCCCACGGATCCCCTCGACCTTGCGAATCACCAACATCTGTCATCAACACGCAATAATTTTGGACGAGTACTGACACGATTCTTTCTCGTTGTTGTTGAATATTAATGTCTCCGTTGTTTTGAAAGTCACCTTCTCCCGCAAATTCTTCCTCTAATTCATCCGCGTCAACAAAATGCACTGCCGATACGAATCGTCTGTCGTCAACAGATGGTACTGGACAGCACTTCGCAAACTGATAAGAATCATCATAAACTCCCGCCGCTGCCTCCATCGTTTGCGTTTTTACTTTTTCATTTTCGAAATCCATACCACTCGGTCGTCTTCTATGCGCCTTACGGGTAGGAGTATTTTGAGCAGATGACGGATTTGGAAATAAGAGATTGCTCGCAGCTTCGGCGCCTTTCGTAGGAGTGACCACGTGATGAGAAATACCCTTAGATGGCGTAGGATGTGGACTCGTTCGAGAGGAAGAAGCATTATCGTTCATCATAGCTTTTTCTGCGAGATCTGAGAGATCTTGTCCATAAGAATCATCAGAACGAATATGAGGCGATAGATATTGCAGTTCAATATCTTTTGAGCTCGATTTATGCATGAGTCCTCCACCGCGCGCTCGAGTTGGTGTGCACGGGATATTATTCTCGCCATCTTGACCGCAAGTTCCACATTCGACATCATCCCATAAATTTTCACTATTTTTCACATTGTTATTGTTAGCCCACACTGTTTCGGCAATATCTAATCCCACCCACCAGTTATGCGCGATCGAATGCGTATCCTCAAGTTCATCGTAATCAGTGAAATCTTCAACGATTTGAGAAATATTTTCTTGCAGAACTTGCAGTTCAGTTCTCACAACATTACCCGAACTTTCTAAATTTTCAAAGGACCCGCTTTTATTAGTATTATTGAATCCTTGAATGATGCCTTCGTTCAAATTTTCAGCTGATGGCATTCTCAGAAACGGATTGGGCGATTCTGGTCGTCTCAATTTCAGCGGTAAATCACCGATTGACGCAGTAGTATTGTGCACATTTTTCGATGTAAACGAATCTGGAGTCGCCTCAAGTGCATCGGGTGGCGACAAAGGCGAAAGCGGACCCATCGAGGACGCCGTTGATAATTCACCTGGCGTTTCAGATCCTGACTCGCGGCCAGTTGGTCTTGGAATCGCAATTGGTGCCGGAATCACTCTTTTTCTAGTGCTGTAAGTATCGCTGTCGTTTTCTTCGTCTCTTTTTGCTAACTCTTGTCTCTCCTGAAAAAGCTGCCTCTTTTGTCTCTCTCTTTCTTCTCTTTTCGTCAGGTGCTGTTTCTCACTTTTATGATACCGACTCGCTACGTCAGAACCTTTCGGCCGCGTTGTGACGTAATTTGACAATCGCAAATCCAGAGACGCTCTGGGCATGTTGAACTTTGCTCCGCTATTTTTCGTGTTTTCACTTCCTCTGGATGCGTCGCTGGAAACCGATGTAGGACTTGCATTCGATTCAGGGCTATTTAGCTTGCTGCTGATGTTCTCTCTGTCGTCGATATTTTTCTCAGGATGACTTCTTTCTTGTGCGCTATTTTCCACCATGGTACCAGTCGGCGACGTCGGGAGTGACGATCTTCGATTGAAATTATTTGGATCCGCATTAATTGATGCCACTGGAGTTGAGAACCTATTTTCGCTACACATCGGAGTAGGAAAATCACCTCCTCCGCTAGTTCTTGGCGATATCACGGATCTACTTAGACCTGGACCTAACATTGCTTCTAAAAGGATAGGCCACGATTCATCGGCAACATTCGCGCTATTATTTTTGACTGCACTTCTTCTTCCCTCACTTCCCGTACTAAAATTAGACATTCCCGAACGCTGTGTCTGCAACTGATCAATAATACCACCACGACCATCACTTCTTGCGCTAAACTTACTATAATCGTTCTCTTCGTAATCGCTGGGCCCGGAAACGATATCTGCAATCTCAGCGAGCGTTTTTGACACTGTCGATAAAAATGGGTTTGTTACTCCTTTTCTCACAGATCCATCACCTACATCCCCACTACTTGTTTTGTCAAGACCGCCTTGATCGCCACTCATCCTATTTTCTACGTCGTATTCTTCTTGTTTTTCTATTGGTTGGAGCACGTTGATTCCAAATTCCGCCGTTTCGTTCGTTCCTTGTTGCAACAAACGTTGCAAAGTCGTTTGCGGCAAATGCATTGTTCTCCATACATTACACTCTCCCGTGGAACTTCCATACACTTGCCTCAAAAATTCGTAAGAACGATAGTGATGCTTTAATAACCATAGCGTATACAACGTGATGAGCCAGGAAAACAGGACGTGCACCCAAAATATACCAGACATAGGCTCAATATTTGCGATGGTCAACCCCATCAAATAATTTTCACCTGAATTCACCGCATCTGTACTATTCACGTACGTCTCTCTCAACGAGTCTATATAAAACGACTGAGAAATATGGATCGGACACAGCATAATGAGTCCTAAAACGGTAATCGGTAGAAACAGTTGCGTTCCAAACTGCGCGACTCGTAAAAATACCAAGGCGTCCAGTCCGCTCGAGTTCACCAACTCGGTATCCGAAACGTTCATGACGTGAGACACCCAACCGAACACGTGCACAAACCAGTACTTCAGTATGTTTTCTTTTTTTCGCTGCTTAAGTTTCGGCAAAGGCGGCGGCGCGTTTCCAGCCACGTTCAGCGAACTCAAATAGCACCTCCCAGAGTATATGGGTATATTATGCCTCAGCAGTCCGAACGATGCGAGGAGGAGAAACGCGAGAAGGATGTAGACCGCAAACGCGGTGATAACGTCCGCATCTTTAACGTTCGTATTCACGCATGCGAAGTTATACTTATCGAAGCACGTCGTCGTTCGTACATCGCTGCCTCCCGACGACATTTGTTCTTACAGTTACGGAAGCAAGTCAAACGTAACTAACTTTTTAATAACGAACGGAATATTGTCGATAAGCCAAAGAAGAGAATTTTAAGCGCATTTTTTTCTACCCT
>JACLAA010000527.1_pt1 | contig 14500 bp, 7 predicted proteins | sample 8027891 | NCBI WGS metagenome assembly JACLAA01 (sample SAMN15724900, study PRJNA655200) | protist metagenome | isolation source: fluorescence activated cell sorting (FACS) single amplified genomes of... | place: Spain: Blaines Bay Microbial Observatory, Mediterranean Sea | collected 2016-01-19 | reverse complement strand
TTAACATGCAAAGAGCGCAAAGAGAGAAGGTTTGGAAACGGTTTCAGGTGGACATGTTGAAGGGTAAGGAGATGTTGGTGGTCGGGTACGGCGACATCGGACGTTCGATCGGGAAAAGAGCGAAAGCGATGGGGATGGTTGTGAACGGAGTGAGGAGCAAGAAAGTGATCGAAGAGAGAGATCGAGAGGTGGTATCGGAGATGTTTACGCTGCAAGAATTGGAAAAGGCGGTGGAAACGGCGGATTACGTGGCGTTGGCGTTGCCGCACACGAGAGAAACGGAAAACGTAGTCGGCGTAAAGGTGTTTGGAAAGATGAAATCATCCGCGGTTTTAATCAACGTCGGTAGAGGTGCGAGCGTGGACGAGAACGCGTTGTGCGATGCGTTGAATACGGGAAAGATAAGAGGCGCCGCGTTAGACGTGTTTCAAACCGAACCGTTACCGGAATCGAGTCCGTTATGGTCAATCGATGAAGCGAAACTTTTGATGTCCTTTCACTCGGCGGATTTAACCAGCGATTACCACGATTTAGCCATGGACGTGTTCGTAGAAAATCTGAGACGTTTCGATCAGAGTGGAGGGAAAACGGACGATTTGATCAATAAAGTAGACAAAACGGTCGGGTATTAACAGCAACGCGCGGAAGAAGAAGCAGAAGAAGAAGAATAAAAGAAGAAGTTTAAGAGAGAACTTTATATACGACGCGACGAGTATAATACGTCGCGGTAGGTAGTATTACTTCTTCGATTTATCCACCACAACCACTAACTCCTCCTCCATCTTCCACTTTTGCACTAAAATCTCCTTAATCTGTTCTCCGTAGTCTCCTTGTAAATCAATCTCGTCTTGATTCGTCGCTCCTTTCGTCACCGAACATCCGCACGCGAATTTCTTCCCCAACGTCTTGGCGACTTCTTTCAAGTTTCCGTCTTGGAATGTGCTCGAAAAATGTTCAAACCCCGCGACGTTCGTGATCGTTTTCCGTTTGTTTCGACTGGTTAAAGTGATCGTGATGCACTTCTGCTTTTCTTTCTTCTTTTTCTTCTTCTCTTCGGTCTTTATCTTTGTCTTCTTCGCGTCGTCCTCCTCCTCTTCCTCGAGCGACATTTTGTCCATCTTCTCGGAAACATCTCCTTTAGTATTAGTATTAATGGCTGACGAAGAAGCAGGAGTGCTGCTGTTACTGCAAGACGAATTATACGCGCAGTATTCGCGGGGGAGTTTGCACTCTTTGCACGTTTCAACCGCAGCCGCGGACGGGTGTTTGGTCCACGCAGATAAAACCATGATTTTAATGGAGATTTTGCCCCATTTTTCCCCGTTAAAATGACAGAGGGAGAAAGCACTAAAGAAGACAAAGATGAAGAATGCGACGACGATTTACTCGCGAAGAAGGAGCTCACGACGACTTTGTCAGAAGCGACGAAAATTCATGCCACTGCATTCGACCAATCCTTCGAATCCATCTTACACGTGGAGCAAGAGTGCATCGAAATTGGCTTCCAAAGCGGCCAATCCGACGGGGAAGCGAAAGGCTTCAAAGAGGGCGAATCGATTGGGTTTTTGGAAGCCTTCGCGATTGGCTCGGAAGTTGGACACTATCTCGGAGCGCTGAGAGTTTGGGAGAGGGAATTTTCGTCGTCCTCGCCGGATGGGACGACGACGACGACGACAAACCTGGAGGAAAGAAAGAAAGAGCGGATTCGAATGGCTTTGGGACAGTTGGAAACCGCTTTAGGGGATATCGTCGCGAGCGGATGGATTGGAGACGATAAAGATGGAACAACGAAAGAAGGAACGGACACCAATCTGGACGAAGACTTTACGGAAAAGTTGGAACGCGCTCGCGCGTGTTTTCGGAAGTGCACGGCGAGTTTAGGCGTACACGGGAAGTATAAAGGATTCGCGGAGGAGGAAGAGGTTGCGAAAGAGGACGGAGACAACACTTTTGCGAGAGATGATGCGTTTTAGGATATTCATATAGGAGGAGAGTAGTAGATTTTTGTACAATGTTAGCATATTACGCCGCAGCCTAGACACTCGGAACCGCCGTAAAATACCGCGTATTGCCCTTTGGCTAAACCTTGATCCTTGCCGTCGATTTTGATTTTCAGCTTTTGATTTTCAGCGGTATTAGGTGTTGTTGGTTCTACGTGCAACACTCGGTAATACGATTCGCCGTGGCGCACTTTACACCGCTCGATGCGCGAAAGTTGGTCTGCATCCGAGTCTCTGCACCAAGATAAATCTTCGCACTCGAACGAGTCTCTTTCGCGTTCGTTTTCTTCGCTGTGGTACGCGCGAGAGATGAAGACTACGTTCTTTTCCACGTCCTTCGAGTGGACGTACCAAGGCCCCTCGTGCGCTCTTTTATCGAGCTTTAACCCTTGTCGTTGACCAACAGTGTGGAACCAAAATCCTTTGTGCGTTCCGAGCAATTCGCCGGATTCAATCTCGCGAATTTCCCCCGGCTTCGTTCCTAAATGTTCTTCGATGAACTCGGAAAATTTGACTTTCCCGAGGAAGCAAATACCTTGAGAATCTTTTCGATCGGCGTTAACGAGCGATAAGTTCTCCGCAATTTCGCGGATGCGAGGTTTTGATATACCACCTATAGGGAACATCGCTTTTTGAAGTTGCCAACTGCTTAAATGCGCGAGGAAGTAGGTTTGATCTTTTCTCGCGTCGCCGGAGGCGACGAGTTTCACGTCCGTCTCGTCATCCTCCTTTCTCTCGAGCGCCGCGTAATGCCCGCTCGCTATTCGATCAAACGTACCAATCTCTTCCTCGTTTGTATCTAACCACTCTCGAAACGCTCCGAACTTTACCCTTGAATTACACAAAATATCCGGATTCGGCGTTTTCCCTCTCTGAATCTCCTCCACGGATTGTTTCACCACCAAATTCCAATAATCGTCCGTAAAATGCACCGTCCGTAACGGCACCCGCAATCGTTCGCACACTCTCTTCGCGACCATCACATCTTCCTCCCACGGGCACTGGTCCCAAAAATTCCGAAAGTCGTCCTGAAACCAAATCTGTAAGTAAAACGCCACGCACTCGTGCCCGGCGGCTCGGAGCAACGACAACGCCACCGAACTGTCCACGCCGCCGGAGAGGAGCACGGCTACGCGAAGTTTCTTCCCCCGCTTTATAATGCGAGCGCTATTATTATTATTACTACTACTACTAATACTCGCATTACTATCATCGCTACGTAAAACCGGTTCGCAAAACCGGAGTATATCTTCATCCGCGGAGGTGTTCGTTCCCACTGCCTCTCGATAAATCCGCTCAGGGAAAGCCAAACCATTCACATCCCCTTCGTCGTGTGCTCCTTCTTCGGGCGCGTACGTCAGAGAACTCCGCCCCGAGCTGTTTTTACTGATATCAACGATTTTGTCTCCTCTCGAGCTGTTCGTCGCATTCATGGAATCCACGAAAGAAGAAGACGTCCTTCCCCGCTGCTCTTGCTCAAAAGGGGTAAATTCTCGTTCAGCCGCCGCCAAAAACCTCCGACGATTCGACCTCTTTCCTCCTCCCAGTCGTCGCGAAAAGAGTGGTGTTGTTGTAATTGTTGTCCTTTGTCTTTCTCTGCTCCATTTTCCTTTCCGCGATGGCAAAGCCTGCCACGGACTTGGAAGAAGCATTTCGTGCGACATAATTGTGCAGACGAAAGGAAAGAAGTATTAGGGGAGTTGTGTGAAATACGCCATAACATCGAATGAATATCATCCGCGCGAACAACCTGAATAATACAATTTGCTAACACATCTACTACGTTCAATTGTTTTCTTTTCCCTTACACACTTAAAACCTGTCTTTTACAGCGCGCACGCGACGGCGGAGGCGACGTTCTCGTGGCGCAGGAACTCTTTGAGGCTGGAAAGTTTGCTCGGGTGACCCTCGATGGCTTCTATGAGCTCTTTTTCCGTGCACATTAAAGCGACGCCTTTCCAGTCTTTGGCACCAGAGGCAGTCCCATTCGTCGGGGCTCTCTTGTTGTTACCGTTCGCGGACGGCGCGGTGGCGGCGGCGGCGGAAGAGTACGAGGAACCGTGACCGCTGCTTCGTTTCACGATGCGAACGAGTTTCATGCGCAGGAGAGTTTCAAAGGAACGCGCGACGACGCCGTCCGTGGCATCTTTGGCGGCACCAAGCTGCTCGACGCTTCCCATTTCATGAAGTTCTTGGGTGAGGGCGGCGATGGTGAAGTGAAACCTCTCGCGGGTAAAGTGCAGACGGTACGCCGCGACGCACAAGAGAAGTTCCAGAAGCGAACAACTTTTCAAATTCTCCACGAAATCGTTCCTGGTGAAGTCTTTCAAGGCGCGAGCGAGATCGGATGATAATAATACATTTCTGCTGATGTTGTCGTCGTTGCCGTTGTTATCGTTAAGCAAGGCGGCGGTAGAAAAGAGAGTCCTCGATTGATACGCCATCAACGCCGCGATGGCTAAATCTGACGCCGTTCGCGGAACGTTATCGAGCGTCGCGATCGCTTGCAAACGCGTCTTAACCAGAGGTGTGTTGATGGCTTCGTCGACAGCAGCATTCCACGATTTTATCGCCAGCTTACCACGTTCGGAGAACAATACGCCCGGGACTGCGCTGCTGCTTTCGGCTACACCGATGTCTCGTTTCTCCGTCAACGGAGGAACGATTTGGGCGCTCACTTTCAAACAATTACGCACTCGCTCTGCCAAAAACTCTTCAAGCTGCGCCAGATTTCTGGATATGCTCTCGTCATCCACGATTTCTTTTCCGGTGGCGCGATCTTTCAACGGTTGTCCCGTGCGTTCATCGAGAACGAGCGGAGGGATGCATGTTTGAGACTCAACGACGCAATATCTCGCCGTGAATCGCGATTTCACTCTCTTCTCAAGCGCTTCTTCCACGTCGTGTCGCGAGGTAATCGCGATAATTGCTATTTGAGCGTGTTTTTGCTGTAGCAAATCGAGCATTGAGTATAAGAACGTTTGTTTCTTGCCTTTTCTGGCGAACAAATCGAAATCGTCCAAGACGAAGACAGCCGTTTTCTTCGCACCTTCCAACAGACGAAGCGTTTCCTCAACAAAGTTGTAATTTTCTCGCATGTTCGACGCGACTTTGTTTGTTGCGCTAGCGTTGTTTGCGGTGCCACCAGCTGTGTTGATGCTGAAAACGATATCGTCCACGAAATCGTTATCGAAAACTTCGTCGTCGTCCATTTCTTCGTCGTCCCACATTTGATAACTCGGACGAAGTTGTCTCGCCACCTCCCGCATCCCAATGTTGTCTTCGGCGTGCAAAAGTCCCGATAATCTAACGACTGGTATTTTCGCCTCCTTATGTTGTTGATTGCCTGGTTTTCTTCTATTGCTCATCGTTGTGGTCGTATTGTTGTTGAGCTTTTGAAGCTTTGCCAGCGCTGCTTCTACAATGGCAGTTTTACCGACGCCTCTCGCGCCAGAGAGACACACGGCGATGGAATCTTCATGACCGGTAACTGTAGGTTCAAGTTGCTTCACTAGATCATCTCTGGTTCGCCTCATCGAGGCAGTGAGAGCGTCGCTATCTACTATGTTGCGTGCTGTGCTGTATTTTTCAGTCGCATCGTTGTCACTGCAGTCTTCATCATCTATCATAGCAGCGCGTGTTGTCGCTTTCAACAACTTTTCTCGAATGACTCGTACAATTGCTGCCGCAGGCGTCATGCCTCGATTCGTTTGCAGCGCTTCAAAGAGTCTTGCTTCAGCGAGCGTTTTTTTCACGGCCGCTGCGCGGTCTTTCGTTTCTCTTTCGCGTCGATTCATCTCTGACTTCTTTTGCTCTTCAACTTTGCGCGCTTCCTCTCTTTTTGCTTCCTTCGTCCTTTCTTCCTCTTCCTTCGCTCTTCTTTTCTCTTCGGCTTTTTCCGCGCGTCTTTGCAACTCTTCCGCTTTTCGGTCGGCTTCTTCTCTTGCCCTTCGCTCTAGTTCTTCTTTACCCGGACATACCTGTTCGTGACGAATTCTTCCCTGCTGGTTTTTACACACTTTGCCGCACTTGCTGCATTCGTTACTATTCATCGTGCTCTTTTCCTCGATCTTTCCGCACGGCCCAGAGAGATGCAGTTTATGTTTGTATCTGGACAAAAAGTTCTGATTGCATTTCGAACACTGATACGCGTAATCGCTTTTTGCTTTACTACCCTCGAATACGTCTTGTTCCTGTTGTTGCAGCTGTTCATCATCTTCTTCTCTTTCTTCTTCTTCAATCATGTCATCATCATCGCCATTCACATAGTTGCCGACGAAATCGTCGTCGTCGTTGTCGTCGTTGTGGTGGTGGTCGTCGTCGTCATAGGAGCCATAATCGACGGGCGCATCATTCACGATCATCCCGTCATCGCCATCGTCATTATCCGAAATACCAAGAGCTTCCATCACCCGTTTTGGTGCCGCCTTGAGATGATCCTCATTCATCGATTGCCCCGATTCCCGTAATATTTTCTGATCCCGCAGCCAAGTCTGGACCGCGTGCTCTTCATCGTCGTCAACAATTTCACGTTCTTCTTCTACATTAACATCTACTACTAAATCTTTTTCTTTTTCCTCTCCTCGTTTTGCATTTCCTTCGCTTCTACCATCTACATTCTCCTCCCCGTCTGATATCGAAACCGAAGGCGACGATACCACCGGCGCTCCGCGATGATCATCATCTCCTTTCTTCTCGGCAACCGCATCGGTAGTAGTAGTAGTGTTAGTAATAGTAGTAGTAGTAGCAGCAGCAGCAGTATCGTTTTCTCGTTTCTCCTCCTTGTGATCGCCGCGGTCGTTCTCTCCTCCTTCACCTTCTGCTCCGCCGAGCGATGGAAACTGTCTAATTTTACCCGCCAACGGCGAAAGCGACGTTTTCTTTTCCTTCCGCTCAAAAATTTTACCGCTCGCAACCGGTGACCCGCTCAAATAGTGCGCCGAAGGCGGCGCGTCCTCGCCGTCCTCGTCGTACTCTCTCCCTCCCGGATGCATCTCAAAAGCTACGCTATTCGGTGACTTGTGCGTCACGATAAAGTTTGCTCCACCGTTCGGAGAAATCAAACACGAAGGCGGTCCCAGCGACGGCGGAGACGACAAACCAAGCAGAGGACGTTTAAACCCCATCGAAAACGAGCTCTCTCCGTCGCTCTTCTTCTTCATCATCTTCTTCTTCGCGGAGGCGGTTAAAAAGTCTTTGCCGGAGACGTACTTTTTCTCTCCCGTCGTCATACTCATCAGCTTTGGTGGTACTGTCGTTTTCTCGTTCTCGTCGTTCTCGTCGTTCTCGATGTTATTCTTTTGTTCCTCTTCACTATTCTTCGTCTTCTTCGTCGATGATGATGGAAAAAACGCCCCCGCGCTACTCCTTCGCCTTCCTTTTGTCGTATTAAATACGCCACCGATGCGTCCGGCAAAATCGGTCTTTGTCTTCTTCGAACTCGAGAGTAGTTTCATCGGCGTTTTCTCTTCTTCTTCTCCCGCATTGTTTTCCTCGTCTTCCTTCTCTGCTTCGTCGTCTTCTTGGTAGTCTTCTCCCTGTTTCCGCTTCTTCTCGCTGCTGAAGATGTGCTTCTTCATCTTTTGCATCATCTCTTTTCTCTTCTGCGTCAAATGACAACAAAGCGATGAAAAGATGATGATGATGCTAATACTAATGATAAAGTTAAGAAGAAAAAAGGGAAAAGGAAGCGACAAAGCGTGGAGAACGACGAAAACTCTCTCTTTCTCTCTCTTTCTCTCTCCGTGGCTCTTTCGTGCGTTCGTGCTCGCGCGAACACTGCGCGCGTTCCGAGAAGTGTTGCGAGAAATTGATTTTTGAAAAATTCTTTGTTTGTTGTTTAGGGTTTGTTTGCAAATTAAAACTACTGGTATCATCCTATGACTATATATACTACTTGTACATATCATCGATCATCATCATCGCGAGAAGAAGAAGAAGAAGAAGAAGAATCACCCATGATCTTCGCGACTGCGTTCAACTCTCGACTGATCAACTCGAAGCTGGTGAAGGTGATGGCAGCCGCCGGGGTGGTTCTCAGCAAGTTCGTCCCGACGCCTCGGTAAAACGCCTTGGCGCCGCCTTCTCGGTAAATGTCCGCGGCTAAGGTGAGAGCACCGGAGAAAGGGCCGTAGCCTTTGACGTGCATGTGCGATCGGAGGACTTCGTGCGGGTACGTGAGCGTGCTGGCGATGATTTTGGCGACGCCAGAGGAGAGCGCTAAATCCGCCGCGGTGAGCTCGTCCGCGGAGCGGAGGGTGCGGAATTGCGCCAACTCGTGTTTTAAACGCTCGTAGATTGGGAACTGGATGGCGACGTGGGAGATGCCCATGAGGGATGGGGCGAGGCCGGAGTAAAGGCCTGGGATCCCTTCGCATCTCGCGATTCTTCGTAACGCGTCGAGGGTACCTTTGTACGGCGCTCTCGCGTGGCCGACTAAAGAGGAGGAGAGCGTTTCGGAGTATTGCACTTGGAGTCTAGTTTTGGCGACCCAGAGCGGGTTGGTGGCGAGGATGGTGGCCGCGCCCGCGCCTCCAGCAGAGACTATGTGCGCGAGCGTGTCGTTCCCGTGCTGCTGGTGGTGGTGGTGGTGGTGACTACCGCTTGCGCTGCTCTCTCTATCGCTATTCTCGCTACTACTCGTCGCTTCGCTCCCGCTCTCCCGCCTATGTTGCCTATTTCTTAAATCCGCGTTCCTCTTCCTCCGCTCTCGAAACACGTGCTTCAAATACCCGTACGTGGTAAAATACACCCCCCAGTTCGGTAACAACGCCGCCACCGTCGGTCCTAGTCCTCGATACAAACCTCTCACCCCTTCGCTTCGTGCGATTTTCTTCAAACTCTCCATCGTGCTCATATACGTCGAGTCGCTCAAGGTCGACACTTGCAATCTCGTTTTCAAAACGTCCAAAGGACAGACAATTACGGCAGCAATCGCTCCGGACGTTGCCCCGGACACGCAGTTCACCACACCCGTGTCCGATAAGGGGAGGTATAAGGACGAAGGGAGGATATCGGCGATATATTTTCTCCGGCGTTCTTGCGCTTCGTCCGATGAAATCATCATCCTCTCGTCCTCGTCTTCCATTTTTTTACGCGTGCGAAGAGTGCGATGAAAACACTCCTGTTCAAAACACCTCCTCCCTGTCTCTCCCTTATACTCTCTCTCTCTCTCTTTGAACCGTATCCGCGCGAGAAAGGAGGAGGAGTTCTATAAGAAGAGTTTCTTATTTAGGGGAGAAAAAAGTCAAGACAAGGGGAGGCCAAACGCACCAAAAAGCTCTTTCTTTCTTTCTCTCTTCTGTGTTGTTTGTTTGTTTTGTGTGTATTTTCGTTCTCTCGCAGTGTTCTCTCGCGGTGTATTCATTCACTTCATTTTTCAATTCATTCGTATCTTCGGATAAACACGCAACACACACAACACACGCGAGACATCACCAATTGGAAAACCACGTTAGACACACACAAGATAACAGAGAGAGAGATACAGAGAGAAAGAGAAAGAGAGAAAGATATGTCGTTTTGTTGCAGTTACTCTTTTGTTTCTTCTGCCGTGTCTTCCTCCGCGCGAATGAAGACGACGTCGAGAGGAGGAGGAGAACAACAACAACATCAAAAGAGGCTGATGATGATGAAGCTGATGAGCAAGAAAATGGGAAGGACACGTCGCTTAAATTGCGCGATGATGATGAGTTCATCGAAACGAGACAGAACGACGACGAATAAAAGGAGAGGAGACAGAGGAAGGCGCGCACTCCTCGCGCCAGTGTCGGCGATTTTAGACAACGAGAATAGCAGTACTAGTTTTAACAACGCGACGAGCAGCGGCAGCGGGGAGAACAACAACAAAGGCGGGACGACTGAAAAACGAAGGCGGAAAAGCAGACAAAAGATTACGAACAACCCTTCGATCAACGCGTTTCAACAATTTTTCGACGTGGATGCGAACATCATAACCACGGAAGAAGAGGACGACGAGGACGACGAGTTTGAAAAGACGCAGTTGGAGATATGGGGACAACTGACGAAGAGTTTAGGGAAGGTTTTGATGTTTACGTTTGGCGTTCCGTATTTCGCGAGTTGTTCCTTGCAGGCGATGTTTGTGGATCCGTGGTTGGAGTTGAAGGTATCGAAGCATTCGAGCAGTGGTGCGAGTATGAGCGGGTCGTATTCGTCTTCGTCGCTGACGAAGACGCAGACGGAGTCGGTGTGTAACGACATCGCTCGGTTCGAGAAGCGTTTGTATTACGAAAATTTGGCGCAGTTTCCAGACGAACAAGACGCCGCAAAGTTTGAGAAGACGAAGAGGAAGTTAGTGGCGGAGGAGATGAAACGGTTGGAGATGAAAGAGAGAACGAGGTCGACGAAAGCGCTTGGTAATTGGATCGGGAGTATGATGTACGTGAGCATTTTGGCGTGCGTTTTAGTCTATCAGAAGGAGTTTGTGTCGAAAATGTTGACCGAGTTGAGCGCGCAGTTCAACGGATTGGATTCGGCGACTCAGGCGTTTGCGTTGATGCTCGGGGCGGATATGGTGGTCGGGTATCACTCGAGTGACGGGTGGCAAGCATTTTTGGCTTTTATGATTACTCGATACGGAGGGGATTATCATAAGTTTGAGACGTTTGCGAGAATGTTTGTGGCAACCGTACCGGTGTTTTTGGACGTGTGTTTCAAGTATTGGGTGTTTAACAAGTTGAGGAAAATCTCGCCGAGTACGCAAATCATTCTGAGCGAGATTGAAAGGCATTGAGAAACATACTACTACATACGTACAGTACAGAAAACTGATGTTGTGAACACTAATGCATTTACTTCTTTATATAATATGATTAAAAACCTCCTCTTGTGCCTACCGTGTTCGAGTATTAATTTCTACTTTTTTTAAGTTTGATTTTCGCAGAAGTGAACGACTGAAGCTAAAACGTCAAATTCGTGCCATCTCGCGACGTTCCGAAACACGCGCAAACCATCACGCAAGGCGCCCGGCTTAGAAGTGGTTTTGAACAAACCACCACACGGGCATCGGTTCTGGACGTGACCAACTTTAATTCTCGTGCATCTTTTGCACTTCAAATCTTGCGTCTGCGCTTTGCGAACGCGCGCGTTTACTTCGTCACAGAGTTTCATCTCAATCCACTGGAGATCGTATCGATTCTCGCACTCCGCGCAGCGCCACTCGCCATCGGCTAAATCTGGATCTCTGCACAAATCTAAATCTCGAACGTCGCCGCAACATTCGCACACGACGTCGCGTAACGCGAAAGAGATGCACGGTTCGCGAAACGTCGCTTCCGGACCAAACTCTGGAACGGAGAGTAACTTGAGTGCATTTTTGCGACATCTGGCAACCGCATCTTCGATCGTGTCATCGAGAGAAAGCACGGCAATTACTGTTTTGACGAACGCTAACGCCGCGTTGCCTCGAAGGTGATTTGGTAAATGCGCTCCGGGCAAATTTTCCGGGAACAAGTACCTCTTGTCGAGACGAGTAGCGCCGTGCGTGGATCTCGACGCGTGCTTTTCAAATCCGCGCGCGACTTGGAGAATTTTCGGCGTAAAGTGCGAATCTATTTGCGCGCAGAGCCATGTCGCTTTCTCTTCCTCAATTTTGAGTCTGTTTCTAGCCAAATTTTGGTTATTCGCGTCGTCCGCGTGGTATTTACTCTCCTTTTTCGTTTGCTCTGGAGTTGCGTTCTCCTTCCCATCGTCGGCGTCGGCCCTCCTCTCGGCGGCGGAGTCCGCGTTCTCTTCATTGGTATCGTCCTCATTGAGTTCCCAATCGCTCAAATCATCTGGTGCTTCCAGTTGTGCCTTTATTCTATCCGTCTGCGCAGCAGACACGTCTTTGTCCTCTTTCGCGACACCGAAGCGACCGTCGGGACCGAGTTCGCGTTCGCGTTTCCACGGAAGGACGATAAAGTCGCCAGCGATCGCTTTGAAGTGATCGCTCAACGCCTCTGGAAGAAAAGTGGCGATGTTCCAGTGCATTTCGAGCGATGCTTCGTCCCCTTCGACGGCATGTGGATCGAGTTGTGTATCCGTCGGGACGTTTTCCGTCTCCATCGGCGCCTCCCCAGCCCCGTTGTTCAAGAACAACTTCTGAAGGACGGTCTCGTCTGCAGCCAAACCCCCGAAATCGTGCGGTCCTCTAAATAAGAGCGTGTGCCAGACCTTCGTGGGTTCGAGTTCGAGCCAGTTGAATAACTCCCGCGTACCTAACGCGTTACGTAAACCCGTGATGAATGCCGACGCCGAGGCCAACGAATTCTTCTTCGTCGACACGATGACGCGTCGCGTATCCGCGAAAACGACATCCGCGCCTAATCGGTTGAGTTCTGATATGAGTAACGTGAACACTTTTCTCGAACACAACTCCACCAAATGCTGTAAACCCGGTTCTCGCATTCTCGAATTGGAAGAAAATATCCAGCGTCGAAGCTGCGCCAAAGTGGCGTCGGCGATTTCGTTGCCTCGTTCTGACGCGTCTCGGAGCATCTCTGCCACCATCTTCCTCAACGTCCGAAACGCGTTCGACGCGTCGTGTCCACCGCGGTCGGCGACGGTAGCATTGCCTCCATCGAAACCTAACAACGCGCCTTGTTCGAGATCGTTCAAGATGTGTGAATTCACGATGGCGCAAACCACCAAGTGATGGACGCGCAGCTCGCAACAGACGGATCTGTAAACGCCGGATTTCGAAAGTTCGCATCTTGGCGATTCCATCGATTCCAAAGTCAACGTCGAACTAAGCTGATCATCCATTGATCCACCACCGTAGTCTGGCTTGCCGTTTTTCCCAGACCAGAGAACTTGATGTTCATCGCGAAGTCGTCGCGCGAAGAATGTATCTAAAACGTGCGTGGACCAGTCCGAATCGAGATTACAGAGAGGAATGTGCGCGTAGCGGGAGATTTGGATAGACTTCTCCAAATGTTTCGAGGTGTGCGCGAGACGGATAGCAGCTAACTGCGCAGCGTCGCGTTGCCACGCGATGCCTTTTTCACTGAGATACTCGATGTCGCCAGAGTTGAACGGGACGACTAGAATGGGCGAATCTTTTAAGGCGGTGAGCACTTTCTCAAAACGTTTCGCCGCTTTCGCGTTCTTGTTCATGCCGGCGCAAGAGGAAGCGAAAGCGTCGTCGTCGTCATCGAATTCAGGAATACCGTAACCAACAGGCGGTGCTTCGAGCAAGACGACGCTTGGACCGTTCGAGGCGTTTGCAAACTCAGAGACTGCGTCGTTGAGGTTTTTCGCTGCCGCCGCAGACGTCCTGGCGTAAATGACGCGCCATTCGCACTTTTCAGAATCTCGATCTTCTTCCATTTCCTCGTTACCGTCGACGCGTCCTTTCTCGCCTTCAAACACTTCCGAAACGAATTCACTGTCAACTTCGCGAACCGATTTTCCTCCAGGTTGGAGCAATATGAGCAAACCTTTCGATGTCCCTTTACCGCCTCTCTTTGGAAAGTGTGCGGCAAAGACGCCTTTGCCGTCCAACGCCGCGTGATAAATCGAGCAGTGGCGCAACAAACCCGCGGATGAAAGCCAGCGATCGTCCGTAAAGTCCATCATAGACGGCAAGTAGTTCACTTCTGTCGTCGTTTTCATGTCCAAATTCGTCGCGGATACTTCCAACATAGGTTGCACTTTCTTCTTCAACCCTTCTTTGTGCGTCTTTTTCAAATCGTCTAATATTTCATTCGCGGCTTCTCTCTTCACTCGAGCGACGCACCCGATGGTTTGAATCGACCAATCTTCTAACGGTACGTCTCGTTCATACACGCCAACTACGTTTTTATCCGCGAGTAACGCTGCGACGTCTCTGCCGTATTGAACCGCGGACAATTTCGAAGCGTCAAACTCAACTTCGTAGACATTCAACGTGCTCGTGCCGTCTGCCGTCATGAAATTATTCGTGTTTTGTGCTCGCGGTAACGCAACGTTGACGCGCTTTTTCCCGTTCAAACCTCTATCACCTTCGGGATCGGGATGGTGCGTGGCAACGTACACTTTTCTCGGCGCGGAGAGCAAAACGGAACGCATGGCGCCATCGGCGACGACCCAGACGCGGAAAACGCCCGCCGGAGGTTCTTCGACTTCGGCGCCGCCATCTTCCAAGGATGAAGGCGCGTTGCCTCGCGAGTAATCATCGATGGAGACAATCTGCCACGGAGAGGTGGCCAAAGACTCGTCGACGTTCTCGAGAAACAAGTCCATTTGGCCGATGAAACTATCGTCGTTTGCGCTGTGACGGCGCTTCTGACGAGGAAGGCCCTCGCGTTCGCGACGTTGATCTTCGAGATCTTCTCGATGTTTTCGCTCGCGCTTTTCCTTGCGCTTTATGCGCCAGCCTTTCGTGGCGTGCTCGAGCCACGACGCGTAATCGCTGTTTGGATCCGGTGCAGGCAAATTCATGTTACCAATCGGAGGCGTTCTGGGCCCGCCGTGATGGTGTCCAGTGTCGCGGTGTCTCTGGAACACGCGCACGCGCGCGC
>JACLAA010004748.1_pt1 | contig 14539 bp, 8 predicted proteins | sample 8027891 | NCBI WGS metagenome assembly JACLAA01 (sample SAMN15724900, study PRJNA655200) | protist metagenome | isolation source: fluorescence activated cell sorting (FACS) single amplified genomes of... | place: Spain: Blaines Bay Microbial Observatory, Mediterranean Sea | collected 2016-01-19 | reverse complement strand
TGCGAGTCCTCAATGTGCCCAGCGGCGAATTCTCTTGACACTGGCACGTTAACCTGAATCTTTTGTACCTTTAACATAGTCACCTGAAGGAGTCGGGCGAGGCCCGGGGCCTGCGGAGTGGTGTAGACTCCTCCCACCGCGCCACACCCGGGCCACTGGCATAGCTAGGACGCTTCTGGAAAGCCTGGGGGCGCAAGGCGAAGGCAGCTAAGCGATGTGATGTGGAGTTTTGACTCCTCCGTCCTTAATTTCTCATTTATTTAATTAATTACAAGTATCATTATTGATTTTTACTGGCAAGTTCAAGCCTGACTGGGAGTTACTAGTAAATAATGAGACACGACTTAATCCTAGGTCCTCACTATGGAATACATAGGATGTTGCGTTCCAGCCCTTCTTTAATCAGTGATGCACGTTTCAATTCCAGCTGTACTTGATCCGATGCCTTAAGGCACGCTTCATCAGTTGCTGGATCTCCTATGCGGTACAAGTACGTTCTGCGGTACATACGGTACCGTAGGTACTGTGGCTTACCAGCTTGTACCAGCCGATACTATTTATCGTCACGTTCTTTCCTTTGGACGCCAGCCACTCCGGAGTACAGTACAGGAGTAGTCCATTGTATTCTAGTTCAGGCCTGAGTTTTGGTCTAGTAGCTCTGTCGCTGGCCCGGGATCTTCAAGTTGGCGCTAAGTGCATCTCTCTATGCTGAAAAGAAGAGTATCCCGCATTTCCGGGCATTCGAGCAGATGAGTGATGCAACCCTGCTTCGAGTATAAAAAGGCCCAAACGCACGCGACCGCGGCGGCCGCCACTGGCATCATGATCCTCAATCACTTTTGTGCGGGTGCCAGAGAATATATTCGACCTTTTCTTGTTGGTTCGAAGTGGCAGTGCCAGTGGTCACGCTCGGGGCCTCAGGCTCGGGCGGGTCGCCAATAGGTGGGTTCCGAGCCTGACTCGGAGTCCGCGGCCGAGTCGACCGTGACTCGGACGCGGATCATTTTCCACACTGGCACTTTAAAGTTGACCCCGTTTCATTGCGGCGAGCTCGTACGCTCGTGCATCTTTACGCGAGATTTCAGTACGTTTATGCACGTGATTTATACCGTAGTAATAAAACTAGCTATGAGTTAGAGTAGAAGGTACAAGCCGCCCGGGTTGTAGACGCAAAAATAACGCGTAGACTTTGCTTTACCGTGCGTACTTCGCGCCGGCCGCCAGTGCATCGCCCTAACCAAGCAAAAAGCGTGTCGCGCGTCGTTGCTGTGGGCGAACGCATCGCTGTTTGGAGCAGCCTGATGAGCACATAAAGGCCGTAGAGCTAAGACAAGAAAAATCAATAGGCGATTGAGCCCCGAGCCTCCAGAGCTCGCGGGTTCTACGTCGACAGCGTTTAGCGCTAGTCGTATGAGTACCGAGGGTTGCCGACGAGAGAAGTGGCACCTACTTCGACAGCTGCTATCAATCCGGCCTTCAACTTCGCATCGAGGGAGTTGCATAGAGAACATTTTCTGGGAGGTGGCGGCAACAGTGCAGGGAGATTACCACACTATTAAACCTGGTTTATTTGTTTGAACAGCGTATCAGAGTTGACTCATAAGTGTATATAGAAAAGTCGTAGGTAAGCGCGATTTCAAATAGCCTAGGCTGTCAGCGCCAACCAGAAATTCGCAATTGCTTGACACGGCTATATCATTGTCTCAGTATAACAACTGGTCAGCTCGACTTGAGGGAGCTGCTATGCTCGCTCCATGCACTTGAAAACACCAGGCATGTGTATGAAAATCCAAGCAGATTGCTTTTCTCATTCTTTAAGCTGTATGCAGCGCCGGGAGGAAGCGCTGTTCGGAGTGATGTGGTGCGCATTATTTCTATAGCAGCTGTGACTCGTGCAGAAATCTCGCGCATGCTGATGGTTACTCACCACTTACCTCGATTTGTTAAGCTGTCTAGATTTCAGAGCTTCTTGGCGGTTCACCCGAATATCATTGATGCATTTAGACTGCAATTATGGAACCAGCTTCCAGACTCTTCAAAGTTGGGATATTTGCAGTCGCTGGAGGATGCGTCAGCCAGGTGGTTTTGCCAATATGCACATGAAATAAATGTCAAATCTGCCACGACTTTTAGAGATCTGTCTTCATTACGCTGTAGTTTTGGTGCATGGTGCAAGTTCCATCAAGGGGTGACTCGCATACAACTCCAGCAGAGGACGGTGTCTCTCCGCAAGTGCAAGACCTCTATCTTGTGGTGGCACTCTTATACTACCCAGCAACGTATATCGCACGCACGGAGGCATATTGCGGCTGTCCTTGGTGAACGTGCAATTATGCGCCGTGTATTTAGGACTAAATGGCATCGATACAGTTGCAGCAAAGGGCGTCTTCGCCAAATTTCAGATAATTTTGAAAGTCATTCTGCGGAGATTGCGCATGGTGCTTTCATTCTCCGTCATACCATGATATCCACCTTTCGCCGTAAAGCAATGATTCGTTGGCTAAGTTGGATTGCAAATGTCATGAAATGGGAAAAAGCCGGGTTACTAATGCACAGATACCTCAGGAGGCGGATCTTCAAGCAATGGATTGCTCACTTTCGAGCCGTTAGGGGTTTTAGGGTTGGAGAGGAGGAATCTATCAACAAGCAGATCTGGTTGGCATCCGTGATCAAGCAAGCGGAGAAAGCAAATATGTTTGTCATGCAAGCAGCAGAGAATACTCGGCTGACTGCTATAGCAGATAAAAAACAAAAAGCAGCTTCAGTAAAAATGAACTTGCTGGCCTGGAATCAACGTAGGCGACAGGCAGAGCGTGCCGCAGATGATCGCATAAAGTTGGCTACGCAACAAGACATGAGAGCAAAACGCATAGCGAAAGAGAAAGAAGATCGTGCAGCAGCTTTCAAGGCCGCGTGGGAGGCGCTAGAAAACTCGTACATAAAAGAACATCAACGAGCAACTTTATCATGGTTAGACTCCAGCTCCTCCAAGAGTCACGTGTCGAAGGCATTCAAACGTATCAAGCGAGAGTTCTACCAACCGCCCACGCCGAGAAGTATAAATCGCGAAGCTCAACTGAAATCTTTAACTTCGATTGTGCTTATTAAGATGGAATCAGTGCTCTTCCAAAAGGGAATCGTAATGGGGCATTTGATTCAGCAGTATGCTGAAAGTTCATGCGGTTTTCTTTCTCATGATGAATTCAGATCGCTAGTTCGAGACTTGCCAATTGACCTGTCTCCAGAGCAAATTCGTGTGGTCGTTGGTACTTTGGATGCTGACAATGATGGTTATTTGGGTGTCGAAGAGCTTGAAAATGCACTACATCAAGTTCATAAATATAATGGTGTTTCTGCGTCGCCATGGCGAATGTACATTGACCCAGCCCAGGATGTTATGTGTTACCACAACCTAGCAACGAGTGAATTAGTATTCGAGCATCGTATGCATGATGCGAAGCTAATGGAGATTACAAAATCAAATTTCATCGCTGAAACGGAGCTAGAGGCCATCAATCACATTCGGCGAGAACGCGCCATCGTAATTTTGCCTACTGGGCTAGCAGTGTGTTGCAACTTTTAAAAATCATGAATTCTTGTTAGGCCTGGACTCGTGTTAAAGAGGACTATGCTAGCGTGGTCATGACACGAATGTATCGAAGTTTCAGATCAAGGAGAGAACAGGGAAGGTTGATGTGGAAGATCCAAGCACGGCGGCAAAAGCGAAATGCAGCACGCCATGCCATTGTTGCAACGAAACTTCAGTGCTGGTGGCGAGTGGTAAGCGCCAGGCTATTATTCATCGCAAAAGTACGGCACCATGTGGAGGTCATCCCAAATCTTGTAGAGAGAAAACTGTCGTTCAGCAGTGCGCCAAGTACTCTCCAACCAACAAATGATTTAATTTCTTCTTAGGTACTATTACAACCACAATACTGGTGAGTGCACCTGGACCCCCCCCCGACACGGGTCGAATGTGCTTCATGCTCCGCAAGACTATATTGTTGTAAATGAGAATAATCGCGTGTACTTTGTGAAGTGGAGCATGTCCCCTAATGAAGCGCATCTCCGTATGTGGAACAAGCCTTCAGGATACCGTCGATGCACCAAATGTCTTCAAAATATTGCGCTTTTGGAATGCGTTGATGTACCTGGCTTTTTCTGTTTTCGTTGCTTTCGCGCTTCCTTTGATGATTATGATTTCGCCCGTGGAACTAAACAACAGAGGCGGGTCAGTCCTGTTTCTTGCACCCTTTGTTCACAGGGAAGAACAGCTAGTTGGCACTGCTTATCGAATGGTCCAGGGCTTGCCGCCTGTTCCCTCTGCTTCACACGGATAGAAAATGTAGATATGAAGTGGTTAAGAATATGATGAATAGCCGAAAAGTGGATTACTTTCGGCATCCGGAGCGCTCGAGCTCTCGAGCTGGGTGCTGGGGGCGGCAGATGGTGCAGGATATGGTGGCAGAGGTAAGACGGGAAAACGACGTGGATACGGCCCCGTGGAAGCCGAGGCCCCTCCAAAGACCACACGGCGGTTTACTTCGGGTTGACGCCCCTGCTCGCGTCCGTTGGCGTCTCTCTAATCTCTATTGTTGGCTCGTCCTCATCCGACTCAGAGAATCATCGAAGGCCTGTGAAATGAATCAGGAATATGACCGTCCGCACCTTGACACATCCAGGACCTGCCACTGCGTGGGGGAGCGTGAGAAAGATACCTGTTACCCCGCCTCCCTATTCACCCCTAGACTAAGAACACGCGCATGGGGGCATTTCTTCACGCAATTAAATACCAATACCAACGGGGTAGACCACTGGGAGACCTGGCAGCACGGGACTCGTAAATCCGAGCGCGCCGATAAACAGGGCGAAATACCCCCCCCTTATCCTATACCCTTCCTATACACTTACATCACCCTTCAACACGTTAGTGTATTTTAAGGTGGCTCCGCGGAGGGAGAGCTCCAAAGTCGTAGAAAACCGTTTAGCAGGTTTAGCGGCGCGCCGGCGCAGCTGCAGGCGTTCGGCGCGGCGGCTACAACAGTTTTTAAGGATGCTGAAGCAAGGTGATGACTTAGTGGCGGCTCTGGACGCCGTTCGCGCCGAAGAAGACCGCTTAGAAGCGAGCCGATTCACATCGTGCGGGTATTTTTTGCAGTCTTCGGTATCTTCATCGGTCTGCCAAAACGCCAAATCCCGACGACCCCAATCCCAAACTTTGTTAGGGGACGGGAATCAACCTGGTTAACATTCGTTTTAGAAAACCCACCTCCCTAGGCTTCGGTTGTATTCGCTATGTATCCTAGTCCAACTTGAAAAGATTCTCTTTTAAAATGCGACAAGCTCTTTCTACAAGCTCTTAAGCGCCCGAGGCATATTTTTCCTTAATCTTCTAACCTGCAGACGATGGAGCTTCAAAGGGCGTAGACACAAGCCGTGAGCCCAGGGCCGTTGGCGTCTGTACCGCAGCGGCGAAGAATTTCAGCAGCCTCTGCCCAGCATGTGGAGGCGAGTCGAGCGTATTGTGTACGCGCGGTGTCTGCGCGGTCCACGACTGCAACATCTACATCGGCGGCCGCTACCTCTGCCGCCGCAACCGCGCATCCATTGTAAAAAACTGCCGCGGCCGAAAGACGCCGCGCTGCCTCGTGCCGACGAGATGGATAACGACGGAGAATGCGAGCAAGTCGCACATTCGTGGCTGCGCGAGGTGCGGGGGCACCTGCAGCTCCAAGACGCACCTCTGCTCGGGCGAAAGTATCACACGCAGCCTTATCATCACCAGTTGCCGCAGCTAATGCACCTCGCGCAGCCAGCACGAGCGGAGCGGCGAAATTACTTGTCACACGGCCGTAGACTACCTCAGAGGCAGCCTGGGCACGCTCTAGATGTGAAGCAGCGGCAGTGGCGGCCGGATCACGAGCTGCACCAGGGCTGCCGGAGCACGTCGGGCGCACGATGACCGAAGTCTTTGCGCGTACGTCGGGCGTCCACTCTGCATCAGCCTTTGCGTCCGCAGTAGTGCCATTGGCGTGGTGGCGTCTAGACTCGCAAGTAGCCGCGAATTCTTCTGCCTCTAAGTCAATCCACTGCAGAGCTACATCTCCGCGGCGACGTGAGACTGCGCACGCAGCAACCTGCGCAGGAGACTTGCCGAAATACGTGTGGATGTGAAAGACGCGGATCCACGCTGCAACATCGGCGAGCGCCGCGTGTGCATCAGCAGCGACCGCTCCCGAGGGCCGGTCCGCATTTTTGCCCGCATGAAGTGCGGAGCGGAGCACATGTGCAGCCGCAGCGAGCTCTCCGCGGCGCGCGTGTGCTCGACCGCACAACACGTGTGCGCGTGCGCGGAGGTTGGCCACGCGCTGTACGGCTGCACGAGGTGACAGAGAGGTAGTACCACCTACAGAGACGGGAAAAGGGCAGGCGACAAGAGCAGCAACGCATTCCTCCCAGGTGACAGGTGCAGCTGCAGCTCCTCGCGCGGCATCAGCATCCACTCGCGCGCAGAGCCACTCGGCCCAGCCTGAGCCGGCCAGGGCAGCTGCCGCAGATGATGATGCGATGACAGCATCTCGAAGTGGGGCGGCAAACGCTGCACCTGCGCCCGGCGTGACCACCGCCGCACGGAAAGCATGGTCTAGAGCAGCCGTATCGTGCGTGGGTGCAACAGCCTCTAGGCGCCGCGTCACCGCTGCAAAACCACCATGCGCTACGCGGAGAAATGAAACCACGCCAGCCCAGCTTAGGTCGCCACCTGGCACGTCTGGGCGCCGTGCGAAGCCGTCCGCACCCTCGAGTACGCCCCAGGGCTGCTCGGCGAGGCGCGGCTCGCCGGCGTTGGCCAGTATGGTGACCAATGCATGCCATGGCACGCGGCTCTGATGCGCTGCTGCTGCTGCTATTGATGCTAATCGCGAGAACAGTCCAAGAACCGAGGTGGCAGCGGCTTCATCTGCCATGGACACCGCATCATTGCCATCATCTACGCGAGCCGGCGTCTCAGTGAGCAGCGAGACCACTCGCTTTGCGTGTGCTTCTGCCTGTAACCAAAGTCCGGACGCGGCGTATGCGCGCGCCAGGTCAAGGAGTGCCTCGAGCGTATCAGGTGCTGCCGTTCCGTGGCAGAGGCGACAGAGGGCAACTGCACGCATACGGAGCCGAATAAGCACGTCAAGGAGCGGAGGTGCGTCAGAGGTTGAGTCGCGGGCATCCGCAACCCATGAAAAACTCGGGCTGATCCCCCCCGATCTCCAGGCCTCACCCTTTAGTTCATGCGTACGGCGTGTCGCCTCGAGCGCGTGACACCTGGCAAGGACAAGAGCAAGCCGAGCACTCGGTGGTGCTGCGGCGCATGCAGTGGGGTCCTTCGCGAGCCGTGCCGCGATTGCATGCCGCGCAGCTGGCGTCTCAGGCGCCCATGCTATTCCATCTGTGCGAATCACGGGCATGGGTCCGCCCCACACGAGCCCCAGGTGTTAGTATAGCGCAATGCTGCTGTGGGTGGCGATGACATCTGTGCACGGCATACGCCTGTGTCAATAACGCACCGTATAGTACGATGCCTCACTCAGCGACTTCATCATCTGTCTGCCCATCTCCTCTGTCCCAGCCACGGCAGATATATCCGAGTCGCATACGAGCTTGTATCTAACACCACAGAGCCCGCACGCGGATTTTAGGACCGATCCGCATTACCTCTCAAAAACCATGATCCACATGATGACGACATCGGTAACCCGCCGGCGGCCGTGAAGGATGAATCTCCCCTCCCTCAGGCTCTCTGCCCGCCCCCGATCATTTGCCGCCCGCGGGTTCAAGTTGATACTACGTAGTACACTGGCCGCAGCACCGCCGATTGTGCCAGATGATTGTGCCGATTGTGGCTTCTGGCGGGTTGCACTTGTCCTTAGTCCGCAACACCTGATGAGTCGATTGACGCACAAAGTGCGATTTTTGTAAGGTGTTTAATGAAGTAGCCTCCGCCCCAGAACCATTGGCCTTCAAGTTGCTAGCAGGCAGTACTAGTATGTTCAGTTCCCGACCTGATTTGGAGAAAATTCCGGTTCCACCCAATCCCCGGCTCAGCACCGGAATTGAATTCCCTTTCAGCCTTATAAGGATATGGAATGTTAGGAAATAATTTTGCGTCATTAGCTCTATGGTTCAATTTATACTATTTTTGGGTTGGGGCGGGTTTTATTTATCTCGCACCGCGTCGCAGCGCTCTCTCAGCGCGAGGCTGCCCGCATGGTACCACTTTTGCAGCCCATTATTCTTAGCGTACGGAACCTGCGCCTCAGCACAAGTTCCCCGCAATTTGGCCGGCGCGTGGCTGCACGCGCAATGCGCGCCACAAATTAAAATCAACGTCGACTATTTGCTCGACCCAACAAAAAAATATATAGTTTCGCAGGGTAATTTATATTAATTAGGACTCATGGCGGATGGGTCGACCCCGGGTGGGGTGGAGCCTACCCTAATCCAAGTGGCTTGCCACAGCGGCCTTCGGATCTCGGTTACGACCGCCGCAACGGGGCAATGCGAAGTTCGTGGCAATGATAGGCGATGTATACATAGACGAGTTTATCTTCGAAGCTCGTTGGGACGCTAGGTATCATTATGCTGCAGCCCTTCAGTCTGTTGCCTCATGTCGCCACGCCAGATCTATCCTCCCGCCCCAGTCCGCGCGCGCGGTTCCCTGGTTTGACCGGGCGAGGCTACGGTCATCTTGAAGTGCCCGGGCCGTAGGTATCATAGCGTCGAGAGGCCGACTCAGAGTTTTCGGCGGTTTCAACGACCTATGTATATACCGATGGGCCTTTCGCTTCTTTAATTTTTTATTGGCAGTTAGTTGGCTGTTCCCTCGCATCGTACCTCATGCTTCAAAAAGCAGCTGAAGAATAATTTAGCATGCAATCCTGCTAAGTGGTAGAGTCGAGTCCGTCCCAGGGAATGAGTAAACTGCTCCCATACTTAGCAGAGATGCAGAGACGGGCACCCGGCGCCTTGCGAGAGCGGTTGTCTATTCCGTTCGCGTCTCCATTAGTATCTTTTTTTTATTTAAAGGTTCGCTACGATTAGTAAAACGTCAGGGCAACCTTGATTGACGGATCTTCTAATGTCCTGTTTACCTTTTTAATTGACGAAATGACCATTCCTTCTATTGAGCCACGCTCTTGCTCATGGGATAGATAGCCACCCAAAACTGGCGGCTTCCTAAACCCGTCTACTACATAGCCCGTACAAGGCGCTGAGCACGGAATGAAGACGACATCGTGAGCGTTTAATGTCCACAATCCGTTGTTTGATCGACAACAGTGAGATGGCCTGGCACCTCGGCTTACTGTACGCACGAAACGAAACTGCCTCTAGGGCAACAACAACGGGAGGCCGCCCTGGCGTGGGAATTGTTCTATGCCAACAATCCCCAATAGGCGTTGATGGCGAGCTAGGACCAATCAAGGATCCAGAAACAAGCTCTTAGTTTTTTCTGTTAGGTCTGGTAAGTCGCCTGAGCGGTCTTGGAGCGTGTGCAATGGCTGATTCACCCGGGCCGCGTCGAAATCGTTACTTAGTCTGCTGGAGAACTCTGTATCAACGGATGTCAGTAGCGTAAAATTTCCACAATTTCGTCAAGCCGATGAGCGCCAAAAGTCGAATCTGCCGGCCGCGTCTTCTTGGCTTTAGCCGTCTCGTGAGTAGGAGGTAACGTGATGAGGTTTTTGCTAAGGCTTACCTCGCCACCGCCTGCAGTGGTATATGTGAGGAGTAAAAAACGCGACAAGATCAGCAACGGGCGTCAGAAGAGGTTGAGCAAGTAGTCCTCATGGCGACGATGCAGATCCGTGAACGGTTTAAAATCTAATAATAAGTTTAAAAGCTCGCGGTGATCGTTGCAATGGCCGTGGGAGATTGACTGGGCTTTCCAAAACAAAGCGGCTAGCTTTCTGACCGGGAGTCACAAGACGACACGGTCACTTTGCTATGGCCCCAAGTACACTTTTTCGTAAATAGTAGCTCATGCATTGTCCGATTTTCCGCATTCTAAAATAATTATAAACGTCGAACCCAGCAGCAGAGTGCGTTTGTGGAAGTCTGTGGGGGTTTTGGCTGTCTGCGTCTATAACTAGTCAATAACTACCACTACCCCTACCTTGCGCGTGAGGGCCAGCGAACACGATGAGGGTGGTGCAGTGCGCCCCATCCCCGCCCGTTCTGGTATTTTTAGCAGGGCCTGGCCTGGGATAGTACAACCCAGGCGGCTATCGTAGACAGCCACACACACACACACACACACACACACACACACACACGACCCCCTCGTAGTACATTCTCAGGTTTTTTTTCGAATATAAAACTGGGTTGAATATATATACTACGTGGAGACTTCAAAATTGATAGGAGAAGAAGAAGGGTAAGCGCAGAGTCCGACGACGTTTGGCGTTATGATTCGGAGGGGTAGGTTCCGAATGACAAAAACCTGCTTTCTGATGATTGAGTACAAGGGCATAACAATATATATATATAATCAATAGATTTAGTTGGCGCTGGGGGTACCGGGTTTTATTTACTACCTCTCAAACAATAACGAAAGAATTATCTTTATATGCCTCGCCTGAGGGAAACCCTCGTCTGTCTAACTAAGCCTCAGGCTGAGCCGACAACTAACGTCCTGAGGCATGTCTAGGCTTGCATGTGGACGGGAAATTGGTGGTCTCAGTTTGTTTGAGGTGCGTTGCTGTTAGGTCGGGCGCTTCTCTACTAGTACTAGTAACAATTTGGAGATCTGTGTTTGCGGTCGTGCACCGATTTAGGGCCTCGCAGAGAGCAGTAGCTCTTGCTTGGGCACTCGCAGACTGCCGAGATGGCTGCCTTTCGGCGCACGCGTCTTAAGCATGGCGCAGACGATTACCTAGAACCTCCACGCGCTTGGTTGCTGCCCCGTGCCTACGCGAGCATGGGGAGCGCGATAAAAAACTGGGTTGTCGCGTAGAAATTTCCAAGGTTGTGATTTTTTTGCACCATTCCGGGGCTTCAGAAGAGTCTCTGGGTCGAATGACGTCCGATTTTTTTCGCTTGAGCTTTACTCAGTGCTGTAGATAGAAATCGAATGACCTGTGCGCGTAGCAAATACAGGTCGTGATGAGACGAGACCTCAATCGTGTTTACAAAAAAAAAACGGCTACGACTAGTCCGGTCGCTCGTCACCGTGATTCAGACGAGAACAACTCGCGAGCACGTGCGCCCGCATCGCCGGAAAAACTCCAAGGAGGCGAATTCATGCCTTTCGCTCGGGGTCCTCGCACTTTTCTTGTACAGTCCGCTCAAAATTCGTGAGTTCATCCCTGACCATGGGTATCGATAATTGTCGCTCTGTGCAGTTAACCCGTGCGGACAGGCACCGAGAGTGTCGTTTTATTTAAAGGTGGTTGCGCTAACCACATGAAAAAAAATGCAGCTGTACACACAGATAATACGTCGCCAGCGGAATTGCCGCACGAATCCACGAGAGTACTGAACATGTTGACCTAAACAAAACAAACTGCAATCAGTATAGAATTTAAGCACCATGGCACCCACCGCGATATCTGGTGCACCGTACTTGAGTGCAGAAAGCACAATTTCCGCTGCAGAATTGCAATTCCCCCCACTATTGGAGAACATAGTCAAATACGCATGTCTCGGTAAACAAAAGTGATGGCAACATGCAATACTAAGAGCATCAAGCACTAAATTTGGCGAGAGCCTATGATTCACGATGCACACATCAAGGTGACAAATTAACGCAGTTAATGATTGATTCGCACGTTTGGAGTCTGTTTATTGTTTCTCGAGCGTCTTCTAGCTCAAGAGGGCAGGAAGCAAGGGAAATTAAACATTCCCAGCTTTCATAATTTCCCCAGAGAACTGAAACCTCACCTTGGCTGAGGTAAGTGCCTTTTAGAATAGATGGAATATCTAAATCAAACTTTTCCAGTTGCTTTGATGGTGGTATCATCATCTTGGTATCTCGCTGGACAGTTCGGATAAGCACTGTCAGGCTATTCAATTGCGGTCTAGGTACATCCACATTTAGATTGTTTGAGAATTGCGGGAGAATCACTAACAATCTGCAAAGAACACGGATAACCTGTACATCACTAGAGAGGCTGTTCGATAAGTGTCTAAGTGTGTCGAGCAACACCGGCGTGCTAGAAGATATCAATAATAAAATCAGGGCGATATTTGTGTTTTTGCATGACCATTTTGTCGCCTGTGAATCAAATTGGACAATGTTTGTGCAAACAAAAAGTCTGCTTACCTGCTGCGGGACCGGGGCACGCTCCCTTTGGAACATACAATGTGGGTGTTTTCTGCCATTCAGCGTGCATTGGAGGCAATCTAGAATTTGTGATACTAATGATCTTGGGGAGCAACAGCGATAGTATCCGGTAGGGTCGTCGGTAGGGTCATGTCTCGCCATCCACAGGATTGGCACCCCCCCCCCACCTATGAGATCAGGTACAGTACTCCTGTGAGTCAAATCGACTAGTGTATCACGTAGGGCTTTCATGCTCGTCGCAACCATTTTCACAACTAGTTGATCTGAATGAAACAACATCCATATAAGTGGCACCAAGACTCTGCTATCAATGGCCGTGTAACTTGTGCTTGTATGACATATTTCGCCAAGAGCTAGTTTGATTGCAAACGCCTGTCTGAAATGGGTCTGGGACAAGAGAAGCTTCAAAACGGATGACGATTGGCACTTGCATATTCCAATATTATTACTACCACGCAGAGCGGACACGAGTCCAATAGCTACTCGAGGGTAGCAATCACACTGTACTGTGTCCTCGCAAAATACCATAGTTAAGAAGTCATTGAGTTCCTTTTTTAGCGTCCCTGTGGTAATTACTGCGCACTTAACAAATGCAACCAGTGTTTGATGCGCTGCTTCGAGGAGAGCTGATTCATTGCGCATAGACTTTAAAATACACAGAATTATGCCAAGAGAGTAGCTGTGGCACAGCAGCTTAGGACTCAGGATAGACATTTCGCACACCAAACAATAAGTGGCGCGTAATGAAAGCAAGTCTCGATTTGGCAAAGCTAACAGATCGCGTATACTTTGCCACAGCAAGGTAGATTGTTGAAGTCGGGTGGTCAGCATTGTATGCAACCTAGAGGCGCCACATCCGTTGGCAGCCGAAATCAGGAGGATTAATGTGCCCATGCAACGTGGAACTCGGGTAGGGTTGGCAAGATCCTCAATAAGATGATCAACTAGTTTATGATTAAGGAGGAAGGCAGCCAAAATCTCCTGTCTCCCCTGGTTTCTCCCCTGTTTTCTCCTCATTAAATTTAGAGAGGCCAAGGATCCGTACGGTGATGCCTCCGGGCCCAAACCTAGTCCTAGTCCGCCAGGGAGCGGCTTTTGATGGGCGAAGTTCACGCGGGCTCCAAGCACATCCCACGGAGTCGTATCATAATATGGTGGCAGTTGTATGTATGTATGGTGGCCCTAATTCGGTATGGATTAATACCAGGATTATATGATTATGATTAACGTGACCTGTCAGAGTCGGTCCAGAGAATGCCCAGTGAAATACTGCGTGTTCACCTCGCTCTCGGTGGGCTCGTGGCCCACCACGAACGGCTCGCCGGCGGGTCCGACTCGGAGTCCCCCTAATTTCAAGTGAGCCTGAGCCTCTGAGATCATTCGAGTTCCCTGTCACTTGGTGGCGGCGATTGTTTGGCTACGGGGTCCCAAAGGGACCGGGGGGATGGGGCCACCTTGAAAAATAACTATAGTCAATTCAGGTTTTGGGGTTGCGGCCCGGGCCTCAGGCTAGGCCTAGCTGGCTTTGGTTCCTACGGTTGCGTAGGTAGTAGGATAGGATAGCTAGGATCTGGCCTGGGGAGTCCCCCGCGAGCGTGTACGTAAGCTTGCTGCCGGTCGTAGAAGCTTGCGTCGTCGTCGCCGTGCCCGGGTCGCCGACGAGCCGGAGGCAGTCGATCTTGATCCGGGCGTACTCGCGCGCCGTCTAAGGGGCGTTGCCATCAGATTCTGGTGCTAACGTGCGGGCCAGCTCAATAAGCGTCTCTCTCTCCCTCTCCCTCTCCCTCTCTCGCCTCTGGGCGGAACTTCTGAAAAAGAAAAACTCACTTCTATGTGCGGGGCTGTGGTGCCTCCCCTTTAATAGCCCGAATCCCGCAACTACGACTGGGCCTCGGGGCGTGCCTCACATTCTGGCGGAGTGTGGGGCCCTGCAAATGCGAGGGGTTGGAAGGGCCCCACGCGAACCGTTGCGGCGAACGTCTCGCCAGTGGCGTTTCGCGCCGCGCTAGGCGACTGTTTGGGCAATTCTCACTAAGAGCTGCCGTGTTTGCGCATCCTACCGACGCCACGGGCACCAAGGGGGAAATCACCAGCATAGAAGCGAGTTTTGATTTTTTTAGTAGTAGTAGCTTACTCGGTGTTGGGGACGCTAGCCTAGTCCCGGGGGGATGGACGCACTAGAACCAAGCCTCTAAAGGCCCGGATCCGGCG
>JACLAA010005309.1_pt1 | contig 14586 bp, 9 predicted proteins | sample 8027891 | NCBI WGS metagenome assembly JACLAA01 (sample SAMN15724900, study PRJNA655200) | protist metagenome | isolation source: fluorescence activated cell sorting (FACS) single amplified genomes of... | place: Spain: Blaines Bay Microbial Observatory, Mediterranean Sea | collected 2016-01-19 | reverse complement strand
GTTTCTCAATTATGGTAGCGGCGACGCCCCGCCGTCTCCCAGAAAGTCGATGTCGTCGGAGTGGAGCCACTTCATTTCCGGCGCCGGCGCGTCGTCGTCCGAGTCCTCGAGGTCGCCGGCGAGGTCGTCCGCGGCCTTCAGTTCTGTATATTGGCGCATGGGCACGCCGCCGTCGCCCGAGAAGTAGCCCTCGGCGCGCCAGTCGAGGATTTGTTGGGTGGTGTAGGGCCCGTACGTCTTCCCGTCCTTGGCCCTATACTCCCATCTTCTCATATCGTCGGGTTTCGCTACTAGCCGCGGCGGCTTGCCCGCGGCCTCGAGGGCCTCGCGCGTCTCCTCGTAGACGCCGCCGCGGCCGCTCCGCACGAGCGCGTCCGCGGCGGCCGTCAGCCGCTCGAACGCCGGCCGCACTGATTTATCGCCCTTGAGCAATCGACCGACGCGTCTCACAGCTGAAGCCACGGTCTCGCCCGGCTCCAGCAACGCTATTAACTCCACAAGTAATTCCGCCGGCTCTCGCGAGGGCTCCTCGTCGCCGTCGCTCTCCTCCATCTTAGTAGAACGCGCCAACGCCTCGCCGACCGCCGCCTCCTCGGCGGCCTCGTCCATGGACGCGAGCCAGGCGTCGGGCTCCGCATCACCTCGCTTCCACACGAAATTGCCGTTCGCGTCAAAAAACCCGTCGTTCGCCCGCTCGGCTCTCAAATTGAACGGCTCGATCCTTTCACCGACCTCGTTGTAGCGCTCGCCCGTGTCGTTCTCCTCGCCTTCGACTTCGTCCTTCATCGCCCGTACCGGGACGTCGTCCTCATCATCGTCGTCGTCGACGTCGCCGTCCATGGCCGTCCGGGGCTCCAGGCCCTCGTCAGTCGGTACCTCTTGGACGTCCTCCTCGGGGTTGAAGCGCACTCTTTTTTTGCCCCGCCGCCCGTCATTCGCTTTACGGACGGGGCAGTCCCTCCCGAAGTGGCCGCGCGCGCCGCACTCGAAGCAGACGCCGCGCATGGCTTCGGGGATGAAGGTGTTCTTCTTCATGGTTGCTGCTGCGGTTCTTGCCGCGGGCGCCGCGCGCGGCTGCGGTTGGCAGGGGGTGCCAAAGTGATGCGGTGCCCTCTCGCGTGCCGCTCAGTTTTGTGGTAGCGGTCCGCGTGCACAAATAAGTCACAAATCTAGCACGCAACCAGCTAGCGCTGCGTGGCTGCAGCTGTGCGCGGGCGCCGCTGCTTTTTTTCTAGTGTCTTACAGCCGCTAGCTGCGGCTGGGCCTATAGCGCCTAGTTCGTCTGCGCTGCAGGACACAGGCACAGCAGCGTCTGGCATTGCCGCAAAAGCATCCCTACGCTGCAGCTCTTTGAACAACTCCAGCTTTTTGGCAGCGGAGGCGAGTTCTTGGGCGCATACAGCTTGGCCGCCGCTGAGCAGTTTTGCAGCCATTACTCTGCGTAACGGCCCACACGCATCGCTGCGCTGCAGCTCGTGGACGGCGCGGCGCAGCAGAGGGTCAGGATGAGGCTGTGGCTCCTCACTGCCCTCATAGCTAGATGCGCCTCCTTACGTCCACAGACGCGCTTCGGATCTGCGAACTACGGCGACGACGACCGGCGTTTCCGCAAGCGCTACGCATTGATAGGTGCCGCCGCCGCCGCGACAAGCGTGCGGCCCGTGCGACGGGGCGCGCGGTTCCAAGCTGGCATGCTCCGCATCGGTGGTGCGTATGCGGTCCGTTACGTGACGCGCGCTCCGATGGACGAAGTGCACGAGGCCACGGCGGTGCGCATGGAGCGCTTGGTGCGGGACCTGCGCGGCGCGTACGTGAAATCCGCGCAACTGATCTCGACGGCCTTCCCGGAGCTATTGCCGGCGCCCTGGGTTTCTAGGTTGGAGGTTTTAGTCGACGACGCGCCGGCGCGGCCCTGGCGCGTGACGAAGCGCGTCCTTGAGAGGGAGCTCGGGCGGCCCATCTCTGAACTTTTCAGGCACTTCGAGCTTGAGCCGGTCGGTGCCGCGTCGATCGGGCAGGTCCATAAAGCCACGACCCTCGACAATCGTACCGTTGCCGTGAAGGTCATGTACCCCGGCGGCCGCCAATTGGTGCTGTCCGATTTGTCAAATGTGCGCCGCGTTCTTCGAATAGTGAAGCCGGCTCTGTTACCGGCCGTCGACGAGTTTCGGATGAGAGTAAAGGGCGAGTTCGACTACCGTAAAGAAGCAGCCCAGATGGACGCGTGTGGAAGTTACTTGCGGCGGGCGCGCCCCCGGCTCGCGCGTAAAATCGCCGTCCCCACGTCCCTCCCGGAGCTCTCCTCTCGGAAGGTGCTCACGATGGCTTGGTTGAGCGGGCGAAGCCTGCGGAGCGACCTCGAGGAGCGAGCGCATGCAGCGCAGGCTTCTCCGTTCCTCGTAAAGGGCTGGCGGCTCTGGCGGCTGCAACGACGGGCCGTCGCGTCCCTCAAACGGGTCGCGGCGGCCCAGGGCGCCCTCATTTTTGGCAAGGATTCGCCGGGCTTCTCGGCCGACCCGCATCCCGGCAACGTCATGGTGCTGGAAGATGGGCGCCTGGGCCTTATTGATTATGGGTGCTCTTGTTGCTATAACGATGAAGAAGTTTCGGTGTTGGCCGACCTGTATCATCACCTCCGTCACAACAATAATGGAGGTGTCGTCGACGCGGTGCGAGCCATGGGCTTCTCGTCCAAAAGGATGGACGAGGATTATATTTGCACGTTCGCGACGCAATTGTTTGACCGGAACGTGGTTGAGGGGGGACTCCTGTCATTGAACGACTTCGAGCGGCAGCGGGGCGAGAAGGTCCGAAAGATCCCGCGCAAGTACATGCTGACTTGTCGTGTTTCGCTCTTATTACGGGGATTGGGCGCGCGCGTCGGCGTGCCGGGGCTGTCGATGGCGTATTTATGGAGGCGCGAGGTGGCGCGGGCGCGGCGGCTGCGGTGATATGGGATGTGGTGTAATGTGCACCTTGTTTAGAGGTCTACGGGCGCGACCGGGGCGTCGTCCCGCTTGACCGAGCCTTTGCGCACCGACTGCTCGTCCACGAGCCGTTGCGCCTCGTCCATCTCGTCGAGCTCCTCCTTTGCCCTATTGACACAATCCCGGTAGAGCAGGCTTACCTGGCCGCGCTTGCCGATGGGACCGATCTCCGCCAGCATGAAAACCCGTGTTCAGCGTGGTCAGATTGTTTTTAGTCGCTAGAGTTGTATCAAGTTGTATCAAAATCGCTTAGAGAGCCGGGGAAGCACTCCTAGACGGCGAAGTACGACGTCAGCAGCGCCTGGAGCACGTTCTTGAACGCCGCGGCGGCGGCGGGCGACGGCGACCGCACCGTGACTCGAAACGCCCGCGCCGCCGCGTTCGCCTCCAGCCTAACGAGGACGTCCACCGCGCCGTCGTCCGTCGTGTTGATCAGCGAGGCAGCGGTCGCCGTCGCGGGCGTAGGGTCCGCCCCCCTTACTAAAGCACCGCGCAGCGCGCCGCCGACGATGCGCTGGCGCACGTCGTCCAACGCATCGACGTCGACGGCCCCGCGCGCCGCGACCACTACTTGTTTCTCAGAACCGTCGAAGCCGCCGCACTCGTCCCACCGCCGCCGAAAGGCGCCGACGTCCCGCGCGTTATAACCGTCGGGCTGGGCGAAGCACGTGACGGCCACCGGCAGCCTCAAAGCGTAGGCGTACCTCTTTCCTTCACTCTCGAAGCGCACCGCCAGCTCCGGAGGCACGACGAATGGCGCCCGGCAGGCGCACGACACGCGGCACGTCAAGGACTGGCCCGGCTGCAAATCGGACGCATCTTCCTCCAATCGAGTAGATACTATAAGAGTAGGCTCGTCGTCGTCGGCGAACGCGTCGATCTTCAAATCTTCGAGGACGCTATCCGATACGTTCGTCACTTCCACGCGGCACCGGCCCTTCGAACCCTCGTAGCCGTGCTCGACCCTCACACGCACGAGACAGCCCTCGTCGTCCAACAAAGGGCCCGACGGCTGCCTGAGTAAGCGCAAGAACCTTTCTCGGAGCTTCGACTGCGCCCGAGACGGCAATCCCACAACTTCCGACAGCTTGGCCGGGGTCTCCGTCTTCGTCGGCGCTTGTAATTCTAACGATTCTCCGAGGTTGACGCAAGCGTCATCTGATGAGGAAGACGACGGCGGCCGCGCGACGGGCGTCCGCGGAGGGAAGGGCTTCGGAGTTGTCGCTTCTACAAGCTTCTCGTCGAGCTCGGCGAACTTCGCATCCACGCGCCGAGACGCGTCCGTGACCTCCTCCTGGAGCTTTTTTTGTTGCCCTTCGACGATCGAAGCAGTACGTTCCCCGACTTCCGCCGCCGCATCTCTCGCTACTCTAGCAGCTCGTTCGTCGGCCACAATGGAAGCTTTTTCTTCAGCCACGCGAGAAGCCTCGTCTCTCGCAGCAGACAACAACCGCTCCTCCAACGCTTGTAAGGCAGCCAGCTTCTGCTCAAATTTGGCCTCAACTTCCGCGTCGCGCTTGGCAGCTAACGCTGAACGCGCTTCGACGGACGCCTCCATGGCCCTCTGGCGCTCGTCGGCTTCCGCGACCGCGACAGCTAACGCTTGTCTCGCTTCCCGCGCTTCGTCCCGCGCTCGCTGAGCCGCTTCTTCCGCTCGTTGCGCTCGCTGCGACGCCTCGTCGGCCTGCAGCTTCGCCCGTTGCGCTTCGGAAGACGCTTTTGTCGTAGACGCGGACGTCTCCTTCTGGAGATCTGATAATTGGTCCGACGACGCGGCGCGCTCGAGCTTCGCTTTGAGCGTGCGCGACTCGGCTCTGGAACTATTGGCCGCATCCAAGGCCTCGGCGGCGGCCTGCGACGCCTTCCGCGCCGATTCTAAGGCTTCTTCCAGCTGCGGCGACGACGCCGACGCCGGCGACCGCTGCGGCGACGGCGGCGACTCATTTGATAGCTGCCGCGCCTGGCCCTTCGGGCTCAGCCGCGCCTCGACCCGCTCCTCGATGTCCTGGCGCGCGGCGGCGATGGCCCGGTCGACGGGGCTCTCGGGCTCGTCGTCCGACTGCTCCAGGAGAACCGCTCGAGGCGACGGCAAGAAAGTCGTAGGCTCATCGACGAGAGCGTCGTCGCCCCACCGGTCGCGCCACAGGTCCACGCCCTGGTCCTCGAGCACGTCGTAATCGACCAACTTCCGCAATGTAGATGAGAGCATATCCGACCTCGCATGACGCGCGCAGTACCTCTCCAAAGTGCGGCACATCCTCGCTTGTTCGGACGGGTCGAACTCCGACAAAGCCTCCAACGCAGCCCCACACCGCGCGGGCTGCGCCCAGGTCGCGTTCAGCCATTTGGCGGCTTCCCCGGCACCGCCGAAGATGAGGGACGGTTCACACTGGTCTAACAAAGCTTCTAGCACTTTCGCGCCGCGCGGCCGCGGCTTGATCAGCGCGACTTTCTTCGCTAGAGAAGCTCCTCGATTATCCAGGGACGCGTTCACTTCTAACGCTTTTCGTAAATCACTCGCGACAGATATCTCGGTCTCATTCACGTCCTCGTCGTCGTCGTCGACACTTTCTACCGTCTCGTGGTCCGCTTCTAACACCGGCTCGAGCTCTTGGGAAGGTTCCGAGTCGCTGTCGAACCACGCGTCCGTCCTTCTTAATGCTTCGGCGTGCATCGTCCGCTTTTCGTGCTTGACTTGTGTGGAGATATTCGCGGCGTTTCGACGCCACTCTGAGAGTTTCTTTCTAGGTTCATCCGCGAGCTTCATTATTTCGCCGAAGAGTAGCGGTAGTGACGCCTCGAAGTTTTGTTGGGATACGGCTTCTACGATGGTATCTAGGACGGCGACCCAGTCGCCCTCCGCTTGAGATAGAGCCGTGCCGGCTTCGTCCGAATCGCACCAGAAGGGTTGACTGAGCGCATCAGGTACGACTTTGATCAATGCCGTGACTAGCTCTTCCTTGGACGGAGGTGGGGAGACACATGAATGTAGCAACTGCGCGAGATCCTCTCCAGAACAGTCGCCGTTCACGTAGTCGTCAGCTATGACAGCCTCGATTCCGGAAGCTCGGACGTTCTCCGGTGGCGCCGCCGCCGCGACCGCCCGCACCTGATCTTCCGCGACCTCCAATGAAGCCCTTCTATCCAGCACGGCCTGCTCGGCCTTCGTCGTGCGGCTCTCGGCCTCGGACAGCTTCTTGCGGAGAGATTCTAGAGAAGCGTCCCTCGCTCTTGTGGAGGCCTCGAGCTCCCTGTTTTTCTCTTCTCGTGCTTTCAATTCATTCCGCAACGCTTCGACCTCGCTCTGTAAAGAGTCGCGCTGCTTGCCGAGCTCGACGGACGCGCTCTGAAACTCGAGCGACGCGCGCCTTTCCTGCTCCAATTTACCTACTTTTTCCCGTTGGACCTTGGCGTCCTCGGCCACTTCTTCCAGTTCCCGAACAGCCGCGGACCGCTCCTCGCGCGCTCTTGCTAACGCTCGCGCGCTGCTCTCGAGCTCGGCCCGCACGGCTTCCAACTCCAGCGCCGCCGACGGCGCGTCCCCAAAGGACGCGACCTGCTCGATGACGCTCCGCCCGACTTCGCCCGGGGAATCGTTTTGTGGAGGAGGTGGCGGCGACGGCGTCTGCGGTTTGGGCGACGTCGGGTTCGGCGTCGACGCCATAAACGCCGCCAATTTGGACGGCGTCGGCGCCTCGGCGACGGGCGGCACCTGGACAGGTGGAGGCGGCGGCTCCTCGTCGCTGACCGCGGCCGCGTCGTCCGAGACTTCCACAATGTTCGCATCCACACCAATCGGCGCGCCCTCGTCAGATGATGACGCGTCGTCAGATGAGGGCGGCGGGTCGCCCCAGTCCGACCCATCATCGTCATTTGCGGCGACCGGGTCCACCGGAGCCCCAAAAGCCGCTGACGGCGACATCGCCGCGGCCCTAACTTCCTCGAAGGCCGGGGGCTCCTCGATGACGGCCCGGCCGTAGATTGTGGCGTCGCGCGGGTCCTGGGACATACTACCAGCTCGCACGAATGTGAGCTTGAGCGGTCTTGAAGCGCCCTTCAATTTTAAGAGTAGTGCATCAAAGTCCGCCGGCCCGCAGTCCCTGTTAATAGGCTCGCCCTCGATGGCCACTAATTCGTCGTTCCGGGGCTCGAGCTCGCGCGCCGGCCCGTCGTCTCTATGTATACTCTCAACTAGAACGCGCGACGCGCCGCCCGTCGGAGGTGTCACCAGTCGCAAGACGACACCGAGCGGCCTCCCGTCGTCAGGGAACTCGAGGGAGAAGACGGAAGGTCTCCTTAGCACGCCGACGCGGCACGGGAAGGGCCCCCTCATCAACCGCTGCGTCAGGCGCTCCAATGCTGTCTCCGCGTCGACTAGAGTTAAGTCCTCCGCATCTAAGGCCACGAGGTCATCTAACACTTGCAAGCCCGCGCACGATCCTTTCTCGACTCGGACGCAAGCTCTTGAAAATTCATCACTACGAGCCAAGCACAGCGTTAACGATGTAGGCGGTTGCTCGCACGTCGCGTTCAGCCGCACGGGCTCGTCCGCGATGTGTTGCGGCGGGGCCTCGTCGAAGGAGGGCGCCTGCGTGCGTAGACTCTCGTGCGATCATGACGACGGCGTCGCGGCGGCGTGGTCTCGTGAAGACGCCATCGCCGCGACCGCGTGCTCTCGGACACGCGACGCGAATGAATTGGCTCAAAATCGAAGAAGAGACCACCCACTTCATTGTGAGATGGAAACGAGCCGCGTCGATGGCGTCAAGGTACCCTAGAAGACGCTGCGTTGCGGACCTTGGGCGAGTCGTCGGGCTCGTCGAACGGCGTCTCGGAGACTTCTCTCCTAAATACAAGTACGAGCGGTCGCGGCTTCCTCGCTAATTCCGTCGTGCACTTCTTGAATTCGTCCGTGGTGCGCGGCGTTAGTGGAGGTTCACCTTGTACACCTACTAATTCGTCCCCCGATTGTATGGTACCTTTCTGGGGACACGTATCCTTGACCTCGAGCACCAAGATGGCTCTCTTACCATCCACTTCCGGTTCTAGTCGTAGTTGGATACCGAGAGGCTGATCGGGTAAAAAAGTAGCTTCATACGTCTCAAAAGGCTTGGCCAGAGCGCTATCGAACGTCTGCGGCGCGGGCCAGGGCTCGTCCTCCTCCGGTTTTGATGAGGCGGGGTCGACCCAGTCATTTGATGTTGTACGGGCTGCGGCTACCGGAGGTGTCCCGCCCGCACATAAGGGTGCTAACAGACTCCGCCAGGCTTCTTTCTCGGCGGCGCCGCGCTCACACGCCAAGATCAGCGAGTAGCCCTTCAAATCTCTTAGTTCTAAAGCATGTGGGGCTTTCTTCGGGCCCACTACATCTTCAATGAGAGTCATGGACTTCAAATGGAAGATCTTCCGCGGCACGTCTGATTTGTCGTCGGTCGGCCGATGATATCTTACCGTGCCTTTTCTTCCGTCCACAACGACCAATTTCCGCGTCCACTTGGCACCTAACGGGCCCTTCTCCTTCTTGAGGAGCTCGCCCTCGCGGCTGCGTGGGATGCCGCTCATGGCGTCGTGTGCCGCTGCGGTTTTGCGCGTGTGGGGCTAGCTTTGCAGCCCGTCTGCGGTCTCCGCGCAGCCCTGCGCCTGCGCACCCGCTGCCGCACGGTCTCCCTGTTCCCCGAGCGCAGAGCAGGGATCTCTGATTTGGGAGCTGCCGAAACTGTACAGTTTACAGCTCTGCTCTTTTATCGGTATTGTTGCCACCGATTGATTGATTCGTTCGCCCTTTACGCAGCGTTTGCGGCCTTGCGAATGCCTTCGGCTGCCGCGCTTTAGAGCTAGCCCTCCCCTCTCCTGTTTTTGGAATCCGATGCGCGATCGCGGCACCAGTCTTATGACCGGCATTCATCCCTTGATGACAAGCATGGATGTGTCGAGAGACGTCTCCGAAACAAAACGGGTTTTCCAGCCCAAAAACCGCCTTGAGACGAACCATTAAAGTGGCGCAATCAATTCGTACGCCTGTGAAATATTCAAAGTAGATCGCCCAACGGCCACACGCGACAAAACGCTACGCTCCGGGCGCCGCGCGTCGAATTTTACCATTGATTTTGACCTCCGCTACGACCAGGGGCTCCTGTCGGAGAAGCAGGTCGCGCGGGCCATGGACCGGCTCTTTACGCGCGGTCGCGACGACGAGCTTCGCAGCGCCTTCCGGTACTTCCTGCCGGCCGAGCTCGTGGCCTGATTGTGGTGTGCCCGGGGCTTAGACCCGGGGCTGCGTGGCGTAGTAGTAGGGTGTTAGCACATTTTACTTATTCAATCGCGCGCCCCCGCTCGAGTGCATCGGTGATGAGGGTCACGAGGCTATTCATGAGGCGTCCATTCGCCGGCGTTCTTTGTTCTTCTAGAACCTCAACCAGCGTCGCAGGTGGTTGTCCATCAGGTAACCCTTGACTAGAGTGCGCAAACTGATAGTCCGCTTGGGCCTGGACTACGTCGCAGCCTTGCCGAATGAGATATGCAGCCAGTTCGAGAGCTGCATCGGTTATCGGTTCAGCACGAGATATACAAAAGCACCAGGTGAAGGGCGACCGGCCGGCCATATTATAAGGAGAGCAACGCGCGTCAATGTCCGCACCAGCCGCAAGAAGCAGACGGGCTTGCTCGATCACGAGGCCTGGCGTGGGGTATGATGCCAAGTTGTGTAGCGGAGTGAATCCATACCCCAGGGGGTCGCACATGTTTGTGTGGGCGCCATATGCGATCAGAGCAGTAACGAGTCCCGAAGAGATAAACACCCGCGGCGAATGTTCCCCATTATCTAACCAGTCTTCCCGACGCTCCGGAGCGCCTTCCGGGTCGTCTTCGACTGCCTGGCATATCATTTTTTCCTCAAGCGCCAGCCCGGCCGCAGACCGCGTCGCAAGGTCGTCCTCGCTCACACGGTGCGCGAAGCGCGTCCGGAGGACGTGTTCCGCCTCTCGTACCGTCATGCCGATGCCGCCAAAGCGGGAGCGCTCGGCGGCGTCGACGCCTTTGCGCAGAGCTACCCGCATCTCTACGTTTTTACCACCGGCCACGACGAGGCCCGGCGCGACCGTGTAAGACGCAATTTTGTAGAGCACATCCGTGGGTAGCCGCAGGAGGCAACGCAATTGTCGAGCCCTGCGCCGCGTTTGCACCATAGGTAATCGCAGCGATGTAAGTCAGCACGATTAGCGCAAACACGTCAATCTACGTATACTACGCCCTCGCGCTTTGTGTTTCTTACGCGCGAGCTTGCTAGCGACGGTAAGACACTAGCAAGCTGTCGCAAACCTTAGAAAGCGCTGCGTATCGCCTCAAAAAACTCGACCTGAACCCATAGAGGTGCCGCAAAAACTCGCCCTAGATACTCGCTGCAAGTACCGCTCGGAGCAACGCTGCGCCAGACGCGATGCGCGCCCACACACTAGCAGTCATCATCGCGCTCGCCGCGGCGTCGCCGTCGCTGCCGAGCGAAGGTTCTGTAGAAAAAAAGGGCAAGGAACTCGAGGGCAAGGCGCCGTCGCAATTGCCGCACGAGTCGCCGCCGAGCGGCGCCGAGTTTAGGGTCGCCAACCGCTGCGCCCAGAAGGCGACGCTGACCTACCCCAAGGTGAGAGCCGTCGTGGACGTGCCGACGTGGCGCGGCGAGGTCGACGCCCTGGGCGACGTCTCGGTCCCCTGCCTCGACGGAAGGCCGCTCAAGGTGCAGCTCGAATCAACCTCGGATTTGCCGGCCTGCGAGGCTTGGACCGACGCCTTCGACTGTCATAGCGAAAGTGGCGGCGCGACGGTGGTCATCGAGTGCGATTCGACCACAGCCATCAAATGTGCGGCTCGCGAGGTGCACGCGCAGTGTGTGGGTTGGGGCAGCATGGCCGGCTTCTGCCCCGCGCGCTCGGCGGCCATCGCGGGCCCGTTCCACGGTACCTACCAATGTGGCGGCGGCTCCTACCTGTCGATGGAGGGCGGTCCCCTCGACGCCACCACTCTATGTCCCCTCTGCCAGTGCGCGCACGATACTAAATGTATCGGCAACGACTGCGACGCCTGCGGCGGCGTCGTCTCGCGGAGCGCTGATAGTGCCTGCGTGCCGTCCAGCTGGGCCGCGGCCTACTCCTCCTCGTCGAGACCGACGGCGCCGCCACATATGGCCAGCCACGGCGGTGATGTGATCAGCACGCGGCCGCTGCGCAGCGATGATGATGACGACGACGGCACGCTGGCGCCGACGCCGTTCGGCGCCGCGTCGGCCGACGCGTCGTCGACGGCCGCTATATTAATTGCGCTCGTCGCCGCGGCGATCACGGCCTGCGCCATCCGCCAGGCCATCGTTAAAAGGCGGAAGCGCGAGGCGCTGGGCGGCGCGCAGTTCGTCGACGTCCCCAGCCGGCCGCCGGCGATGCGCACGTCGATGCCGTCCATCCCGAACCCGCTCCGCGGGAGCAAGGGCGGCTACGACCAGATCGGGGACGCCGTGGAGATGGGGAAGGTCTAATACTACTGTGCTATTTCTTAGATTTACTAGAGTACTTCTTCCCCTTCGCCGGCTGCAACCCCAAGGCTCGAGCCACTTCAGCGCGACTCCGACACCTTTTCCCGCCGTCGGGCGGGAAGTAGTAGACGTCGTGGCCGCCCGCCGTCTCGCCGCCCTTGCGTTCGACCACATCAATGGTCCACCCATCGGCACTGCCAGCAGCACCGCCGCAGTTCTGCAAGTAATCTTCGAGCTGCTCGAGGATCTGGGGAGCTTGCGGCGCCTGCCGATACCGCCCCGCGCGCGCCAGCGCCGACGCCGCCACCTCGCTCGCTTCCTTACACCGACACCGGACACACACGCGTCGAAGTTTGCCGGGACCGCCGTTCGCCCGGTCATCCTTGCACGGCGCGCATTCCCCACACGGCGTCGCCAGACACCCCTCGCACGCAAAACACCGCAACCGCTCGGGCACGGGCACCGACGCCCGGTTGTGGTCGTGCTGCCCCAGCAAGAACGCCGTAGAGGCGCACATGTCAGTAGGCCCGCGATCCCACGCATTCTCCAAAATACCCTGTTGTTTATTGTTGAGTTTCTTGAGGTCACGCTCATCGACATCTCGCAGAATGCCGCCCCGATCCAATTCCACGTCCCAGGTCGTCCGACCGACTTCGCCGACGATGACGCCTCCGCTATGCCCCCAGCCGCCCACGGGGTCCCGATAATCGACTCGTTGGCCGACCCGCAACCGCCTTAGTGCAAGCACCTTCGGATCCTGAGTAGCTTCTTTCTCTATCCGATCGGCTTCATATATAGCGTCGTCGTCTTTTCTCGAACCCCGAGGACCCTCCTCGTTCGGGAGGATGGAGGGCAATTCCCTCTCCACACGACTCTTGCGCTTGTTGTTATCAGAAGGGTCCCACAGTTCGACCGTGCGGTCGTCGTCGCCTTCCGCAAAATCACCATCAGTATTCTCGTAGACCGACTCCGGTTGTTCAGGCCTCTGGCTATATTCCTCATTTGACAGTGGCACCAACGGCGCCGGCGGCCAGGCCGGTATTCGTAGAGCCTCATTCACCGCCTCACCATGAAGGTCCTCCACATCCTCGTCAGGAGGACCCCTCCGATAGCGATAGTAGACCGCATCAGAACCAAGCGGCCCCTGGTCCATGTACTCCAGCAGCCTCGAACCTTTCAACCTTCGACCATAGTCATCCCGCGGCGTCGTGTCCGCGCGGGGATCATCATGGCCGCCCTCCGTTAAAGGGCCACCCCACTTTGCTTCTTTGTGTTCAGGTTCCTCTTCATTGCCGTCGCCCGCCTCCTTCGGCTCTGGAGCTTCCTGAACTACTTCGCCGGGCCGCGAGCCGCGCTCGGGGGGCTTTTCTTCTTCATATGATGCTTGGTCGTCGTAGGCCTCCTCCTCCTCCTCGTCGGCGTAGTAGCGCAGGCTTTCTAGTGGGAGTTCTTCTCTTTCATCATATTCCGTGAATAAAACAACGTATCCATTCTCGGTCACCTCTTCTACGACACAATCGTAGTACCGGCCGTCTCCTTCCCATTTACCGAGCAGCTCGGCGCCTACTTCTATCTCGTCATTCGACTCGATGGAGTAGCAGCCATCCGTATAGTAGCCCTCCTCCTCGTCGTCATACCACCGCAAATCATCAATCGTAAGTTCCTCGCGGTCGCCGTACTCCGTAAACAAGACTATATACCCATTCTCCGTCACCTCTTCGACCACACAGTCGTAGTACTCGCCGTCTTCGCTCCATCGGCCGAGCAGCTCGGCGCCCACCTCAATGTCGTCGCCCTCCTCAGCCTCGTCCGCGGCCGTGAGGTCCTTCGCCCGCCGCGACTGGACCTTGTCGGAGCTCGGGATCTGGATTTTCCACCAGCCCACCGCCTTGGCGACGATCTGGCCGACCTCGCCCGTCCTGCCGTCGACGACGGCGTCGCCGACGCGGAACTTGGGCCCATCCTCGTCGCCGACGGCCAGGCCGTCCTCGCTCGGCGCCGCGTCCTCGTCGGCGCCCTCCTCCTCGCCCTCGTCGTCGTCGCCCTCCTCGTCGGGGTAATAATAGCGCAAGTGCTCGATCGGGAGTTCCTCGCGGTCGCCGTCCTCACCCTCGTACGCGGTAAAGAGCACCCTATATCCGGTCTCCGTCACCTCTTCGATGACGACGTCGTAGTACTGGCCGTCGTCGCTCTTTCTCCCGAGCAGCTCGGCGCCGACCGGTATGCCATCCGCCTCGACGAAGTAACCCTCCTCGTCGCCCTCCTCGTCGTCGTCGTCGTCGTCGTCGCCCTCCTCGTCGGCGTAAGCTATGCGGTCGGGGTAAGCTATGCGCAGGTGCTCCCGCGGGAGTTCCGCGCGGTTCTCCTCGTCATCGTCGTACGCCGTGAACAAGACCTTGCAGCCCGTTTCCGTCACCTCTTCTACAACACAATCGTAGTACTGGCCGTCGTCGCTCTTCCTGCCGAGCAGCTCGGCGCCGACCGCGATGGCAGCACCCTCCTCGACGAAGTAGCCCTCCTCGTCGCCGTCGTAAAAGCGCAGGTGCTCTCTAGTGAGTTCTTCTCTGTCGCCGGTTGCAGTGAATAAAACCTTGTATCCCGTCTCGGTCACCTCTTCGACAATAACGTCGTAGTACTGGCCGTCACTTTTGCCGAGCAGGTTATTGCCGACCGCGATCTCGTGGCCCTCCTCGACGGGGTAGCCATCCTCGCCGTCGTAGGAGCCCTGGTCGTCGGCGTAGTAGTAGCGCAGGTGCTCGCGCGGCAGTTCCTCGCGGTCGCCGTCTTCACCCTCGTACTCCGTGAATAAAACCTTGTAGCCCGTCTCCGTCACCTCTTCTACAACACAATTGTGGTACTGGCCGTCATCACCTTTTCTGCCGAGCAGCACGTTTCCGACCGCGACGTCGTGACCCTCCTCGACGAAGTAGCCCGCCTCGTCGCCGGCCGCCGGCGCCAGCGCGGCGTCCTCCTCCATCGCTTGTGACGCGGCGCGCGCCGCGGCGACCAAGCGCTCGACGAGCACGGGTTTCGTGCCCTCCGCGTCCTCGACGCCCGCGGCCTCGAGCGCGGCCCGCAACT
>JACLAA010002085.1_pt1 | contig 14604 bp, 8 predicted proteins | sample 8027891 | NCBI WGS metagenome assembly JACLAA01 (sample SAMN15724900, study PRJNA655200) | protist metagenome | isolation source: fluorescence activated cell sorting (FACS) single amplified genomes of... | place: Spain: Blaines Bay Microbial Observatory, Mediterranean Sea | collected 2016-01-19 | reverse complement strand
CTTTTCCGACAAGTAATGTAACGGGCGGGGACGCGCCTCGCGCGCCACGGCGACCCACTTTTGATGCGGATCCCGCTCGTCGCGTCTCGGCGAGCTGCATGGGCACTGCTGCTCTGTACGTGGGGCGCCCTGCGCGTCGACGCGTTAGTTCGTCCGACAGCTGCTGAATTGCTCCATTCGGCCAGCCCAAAGCCCGCGGCCACCAGGGCTGCGCTTGGGCTCGCTTCCTTGGCATCATCCACGGCGAATGATGGTCGCGTGGTTTCCTTGCAGAGGCGGGCTCCGTCTGTTGGTGCTGCGGAGGCGCAGGACCTCTTGCTCTCGCTGGCAGGACTTGAGCGCGGAGCATCAGCTACTTCAGAGGACGGTTCGCGTGTTGCAGCAGCAGCAGCTGCATTTGAGGCCGCATCTCCGTGCAAGCTGCAGGGCGATGCACTGATCAACTCGCTCTCGGGCCGGTGGGTTATGGTTTACAGCAGCGCGCTCGAGCGCTCTTCCACCGGCAGTCGCCGCGAACGCGCTCGTCGGCTGCTGCTCGACGCCACTCGACCGGAACTTGGCGAGGTCTCGCAGACACTGCGGCTACGCGACGACGGCGGCAGCCGACCCGCTGCGATATTGGACGAGGAGGTGGCCCTGAAGCTGCCCGCGCCGTTCCCGCTACCCAAGCAAGACCTTCGCTTCGTCTTCTCGCAGCGGGTTGAGACGGTGCGCCTCGACAAGATCAGCAGGTACAGGCTGGACATAGAGGAACTCGCCATCTCTCGCAGCGAGGCCGGCCGGCGTGTGCTGCTGCCATCTCCGCGAAAGGTGCTCGACGCCGTGCTGAGCCAGGCAGGCCGTCTCTTTCCGCTCGAGCTTGCGCTGCTTACGGAGCTCGCGTGGGGCGGCTCTACTGGCCGCAAACGTGAGCTTACTTGCACGGCAATGCTGATGATAGCCAACTCGTGCGTGCGTGTCACACGCTCGGACCAGGGCGAGCTGCGGATCTTTGAGCTGGCCGAGGGGTCGAGTAGCAATGCGCGTCGCCCGCTGGCGCTCCCGGTGGCGGCGGCGCAGCCCGTCGGCATGCTCGATGCGTCCGGCGAGCCGGTCGAGGAGTTTTGGGTCGAGGGACAGAATGGGCTGACGGACGACTGGCTTGGGTATGCAGACGTCGTCGTTGATGATGTTTGAAACCGCCAGATGACGTAGTAGACAGAGACGGAGTCGGAGATAGCGCACACGGCACAGCGAGAGATAGATGGAAACTCAAGAATGCGGATTGATAAGAGTGTGACAGGCGTGTTCCGAATTTAGTTTTTATACCGCACGCGTTCGCGCAACCGCGCTCCGCGGACGCCGGATAGCTAGGGACTAGCTAGGGTCCCCCGCCCGTGAGCTCCGTACGCGCGGCGCGAGCCACCCACGAGCGTCGAGCCGCCACCGCGAACCCAAACACGGCGTACGCTGTATGTGTAACGGATGCTCGTCTACTCATTGAAGACGTCTTCCCAGCGGACGCCCGTCCGAGCGCGAGGAGCCGCCGCGGGCTGCTTAGCGGCTGCCGGTTTGCCATTTGCGCGTGCCGATGCTTTTGGCGGTGCGGGCTCGGGCTCATCTTCTTCACCCGCGTCGTCCTCGCCGTCCTCGTCATCCTCGCTGCCTTCCTCCTCGCCCTCCTCACCCTCCTCGCCATCCTCGCCATCCTCCTCCTCCTCGCTATCTCCTTCCTGGTCCTCGTCGTCCTCGTTCGCGCCATTTTGCAGATCTGACGAATCAAACGTGTGCGTCGTCACCAGCTGCTTGAGGCTCTGCTTCGGAGCGTCCAAGCGGCCGACGCGTTTGCCGCCCTCACCGCCCGCATCCTGCACTTTTCCTTCCTCGGGCGCGGCGTACGCCGCCGCGGCCTCGCGCGCAGGCGTGCCCGGAGGCATAGTGAAGTAAGGCAGCTTGCCGCGCTGAAAGTGGTGCAGCACGAGCTTAGCGGCGGCGTTGGTGTCGGGTTCGGCGCCTTTGAGCAGCTTGCCGATCTTGCGCGCGTACTGTTCAAGAAAGTCGGTGGCATCCTCCCACTGCAGCAGCCCGTAGTGCTTCTGGATGTACTCGGGCTTGACGCGCGCAAGGACGGCCTCGATATAATCCTCGGCCTGGCGTAGCTGCTCGATGCGCACGACGCCTTTGAGCACGGCGTCCTCATCCGTGTTGCCCGATGGCTGCACAGTCCCCGGGCAGTCGACGAGATCTGTGGAGACATCGGGTTTGCAGCGATCACGCAGGCGGTCAGGCGTGGTCTCCAAAGGGCATGAGGGCTGGCGTCAAGTCGGTGGGCAGTGCGCGCGGCGATGTGCGATTGGCAGCGGCGCACAGATCGACTTCATGAGCGTGATGTACTGCCAGACCTTGGTCTCGCCTGGGACGGGCGCCACCTTGCACACCTTCTTCTTCTTGAGCGTGTTGATGACGGAGGACTTGCCGACATTGGGGTAGCCGATGAAGCCGACGGAGATCTGCTTCTTGTCGGAATGCAGCTTGGCAAACTGGCGGAGCAGGTTGATGAACGAGCCCTTGCCGAACGGGTTCGTGATCGACGCGTGGAAGGCGAGAGTCGGCGCCTCGCGCGAGAGATACTTGAGCCACGCGGCCGTCACGCGAGTCGGGACGAGGTCGCACTTGTTGAGAAGAAAGACGAGGTGCTTATGGTTGGCCTCCTTCTTGAGGAAGGACTCGGCGTGTGGTGCGCGCGTGCCGAGCGGGTCGCGCGCGTCCAGCACCTCGACCACCACGTCAGACGAGTCGATCACTTTGAACAGCTCCGCGCGGATGCGCTTCGACTGACCAGCATCGAAGATGTAATTCTTGGGGCCGAGCTTCTCGACCTCCCGCTCGAGATTCGAATCGCCCGCCGCGTCGTAGCTCGACCGTGTGGCGGCAACGTGAGCCAACAGCTCGGACCACTCGCCTTGCTCCGCCTCGGTCTCGGGCGTGGCAGTCGCGGCTGCGCCAGCGGCAGCTGCTCCGAGCATCACGCCAGTGAGCTTCGGCCGCTTGCGCTGCGCCTTCTTTCCGAAGGCAGCTTCGTAGCTCTCGGCGCGCAGCAAGTCGACGCGACCCCGCTTCTGGTTGCCGTCGGCGAGCAGCCCCATCGGCAGCTTCGACCGCTTGAGCAGCACGGCATAAGGGTCCGCTTGCGCCGTCGCCATCTGTTCACGGAACTCGGTCAGCTCCTTCTGGCCGATGACGCGCGTGTTGCCGAACCAGCGCCGGTCGGGCTGGACGCGGGCCGGGAGCATATTCGCCACCGTGTGCCCAACGGGCAGCCCACCCTTGATGATCTTCCCCTCCTTGCTGCGCTTCACCTTTGTGCGGTACATGTTCAAGCGATTGATTGTGGCGGTGCTTCGCACCGCGCTGCCGCTCGCCTTGGCCTTGCTGCTGATCGTGCGGTTCGGGTTGTCCGACGACGCACCCTTGTGCGCGCCGCCATTGAGCTTGCCAGCTTTCCGTGCCTTGGGCATCGCAAGGCTGGGCCAGTCGGCTGGGGGGGCGGCTCCGTCCTCGTGCGACGTGCCCACTTCTCAGCCGATGCGACCCCGTCCGTTACACATCCGTTACACGACCGTTACACACACATTCTTCGCTTCACAGTTGATACATGGGCATGCGGTACAACAACAACCAGAGAACATTGTAGCAGGTGCTGCATGGCACGTGTAGTGTGCTCTACCCTCTCCGGCGCGAGCGTGGCCGCTTGGCGTCGGGCTCGGCGTCTGAATCGTCGTCACCAGCCGCCTCCTCGTCGATGGGTATGGGGATGCGAATTTTGAAGCCACTGTAGCCGCTGCCGCCGCCACTTTGACTGCTGCCGCCGCCATCAGGCTCCGCCGCCCGTGCTGCCGCACGAGCCTCCCGATCCGCCGCCTGGTCTGCGCGTATTTCCCTCGCCAACTTGGTCTCTGCATCCTCCTCATCCTTGATGACCGCCTCGCGCCGTCGAGCCTTGCGCTCGCCATCCGCCTCCGCACGGCCGCGCTCCTCCTCCTCCTCCTGCTCTTGCGGACGCGATGCTGGCACATGCCCAGTCGCGTGCCGCGTGACGTGCGGATGAGCCGGAGGCGGCGGCAACGACGGATCCGCGGCGGCCATCGCCTCGGCGAGCGTCCCCGCGGAGTCGCTCTCGTCAAGCACCTGCTTCCAGCTGCCTCTGCTCGTAGCCTCTTCCGAGGAGGCCGCGTGGAGGACTGGCTCAAGCAGTCTCGCGAGAGGCGCGAGGGCCGTGCCGTTTTGCGCGGCGACAATCAGATCGATGTCATGCCGCACCGCAGCCCACTGCCGATAGAAGCCGTTGCGCAACCGCTCGAGCACGAGTTGCAGGCGCACCGGGACCACAGCATGCCCCGCAGCAGTGGAGGAGGACGTGCCGGCTGCCGCCGCGCCTTGTGCCAGGAGCGCCGCAGGCTCTGTGAGCGAGACCGCCGAGAGCGACTGGACGAGGGCAACGGAGAGCATCTCAGGCAGACGTGGTGCCGAGAAAGGCGTGGCGCCGTCCACCTCAACCTCCCACGGGCTCATCGGATCTCCGGCAGTCCCGCCCTCCTCAAAGGTCACAAGAAGCGCCTCCCATAGATTCTCGGGGTCGCCGCAAACCTCTAGCACGTGCCCATTGTACCACGTGAAGACGCCATTGTCGGTGAGAAAGGCGCTGCGGAAGGCTAGCGTCCCACCCGCACGGCAAATGTGCCACTGCTTCAAGGCGTGCTCGTAACGACCTCTCAGCACAAGGAAGTCCGTACAGCCAGCCTCTGGCGGAGGTACGGTCACCACCCAATTCTCGCCGTCAGGCACGGACGAATTCGAGCCCACATCCGCGGCGGAGCTCGACGCCGCCTCTGCAGCCGCTGGGCTCGCCGTTTCGGCAGCGCAGACACGCAGCTCCACATGTAAACGCAGCGCGGAAGTCTTGTCCTTGGGCCGAGGCGCCATGCAGTGCACGGCGAGCACCTCGCAGGCGACCGCATTAGGCAGCTCAGGATGCACGTCAAAGGGCGGCGGCGGCAGGCTCCTGTGGTCGGGATAAATCTTCAACGACTGCTCGTGGCCACGGCGCAGATAGATGAGCCTGTCTCCCACCTGAGGAACGAACTCGGACGCGCGCGCCTCCGAGCGAAGTAGCCACGCCAACGGACCCACCAGTGCCGTCGCCCAACTTGTCTCCATCTCCATGGCGCTGCCCGCCGCCCACTCCTCCTCCTCCTCCTCCTCCTCAGCTCCGCCCGAGCGCGTGCGCCGTCCGCTGGTTCTCTTTGGTCGAAACCTCCAATCCACGTCACCCTCGTCCTCGATATCGCTCACAGTGTAAGTAGGCCTATCAATGGCTGCCTGTCGACGCGGCGGCCGCTGCGACCCCTCGTCCCGTCGCTCGCGCGCCCGACGCCCCTCATCGAAATTACGGCCTGCGCGCCGCCGCCGGCTCCGCCGCGTCGCCCGGCCGCTTTCCTCAAGATCACTCTCGTTCGCAGACTCGTCCTCGTCATCGTCATCCATCGTGTACGCTCCAACACGCCGCCGGCGCCGGCGACCCCCGCCCACCTGTTCGTTGACTTCGTCGGCAACCACGTAGCTGTCCTCATCATGCTCATCATTCGAGGAAGAGCCGGCTTCATCGCGCCATTCATCATCGTCATCCGATTTAGCGGAGCCATCGCTGATCTGCACCTCGTTATCCAGGAATTCGGCGGCGGCCGCGGCGGCGGCGCGCCCACCTTCGCGGCTAGACGAGCCGCCGCCCGCAGCCCGCTGCTGATTTGAGGAGCTCCGCACACGCGAACCGTTAATCAATGCGACCCGCCTAGGCGGCGACCCACTTGATGGCCGCTTTGGCAGATTCGAGAGCGTCGACGACATCGCGGACCGTGCTGCGTGACTCGCGCGAGAAAGAGTGGCGCGATCGGCGCGCGAATCCGCCTCCTCACGAGACATCTCCTCGTTGGCCAGCTTACGCAGCGCCTCCTTCTTGTGCTCGAGACCAGGCGGCGGGAGCGCTCGGTCGCTTGGCGGGCGCTGGTGCTCGTCGGAAAGGACATGCCCCTCGAAACCAACTAGAAACCCGCGCTGCAGCACATGATGCGGTATCATGGTCTCGGCCATGAACACGTTGTGCTCGCCGTCGACAGTCAAGGCAGCGCTGTCAGCTGTGAAGAATTGCTCTGGCGGAGCACCTGCGAGCCCCGCGTCTGCCCCGAGTCCGAAGATGAGCATCTCTCCATAGAGGCTCGTGGCGACGAAGCTCGCACCGTCGGGCGACCAACAGGCGTCAAGAAGTGCCTCAGACCCTTGCCTTGGGTAGCCCGGTGAGCGAAGCTCATACAGCGCAGAGCCGTCATGCACGTCCCACAGGCGCACACGGCCATCGTAGCCGGCGCTCGCGAGGATATGCGGCTCAATTGGATGCGGCTGAAGCACATAAACCGCCTCCGAAGAGCTCGCTCCGTTCGCCGGCCGCAGAGTGTGCAGCAGCCGGCCGACGTCACCCTCCGTGACGGCAGCGACTGCAAGATGCGCAGAGCCCCCCTGTTTGAACGGGTTGGCGGCAGGGAGGCTCCACACACACACGCAGGATGAGACGCACAGCTGATCTGCGGTCCGCTTTCGTAGCGACTCGGAGGTGAAGACGTAACGGTCGTCACACGACCACGCGACAGTATCGACCCACACAGCGTGTTGCTTGCTGCTGGGATGCGCGCTGAGGAGCACATAATTGTGCGCAGTGTCGCCCTCAGGCGCAACCAGCTTGGTTTGGTGGAAGGTGGTGATGCGCCCCCGCCACCGCCACGCTCGCGCCGTCCCATCACGAGAGCCGGTTAGTAGAGCGTCTCCGCGATTGCTGAATCTCGCAGTCGTCACCTCTTCGGCGTGGCCGATGAGGCTGCGCTGCTTCGACGGCGACGACTCGCCATTCTCGATTGGCCAAATGAGCAGATACGGAGCTACGGAGAGGCCGACGGCCGCGAGCCGACCAGTCGCATTCACCGCGCAGCACGAGGCCGAAGGCGATGGCAACGCACTGCCACTGCTGCCAGCGCCGCCGCCAGCGCCGCCGCCGCTGCCAGCGGCAACGAAGGGATTCAGCGCGGCGGCCATTGCGGGGGCGGCAGTGGGATCGAACACGTTCCCGGGTAGGACGATCTGCGCGGCTGACCCCGGATGGAGGACGGTAGGAGCTCGCTTCCAGTCGGCGGCATGCCACAGCAGAATCGAAGCGTCCTGACCAATTGATAGCATCATCGGCGAGTCGAGCCATTCCGCAAACACCACAGAGTCGACCGACGCGCCGCTGTGGGCAGCAAGGACGGCCTCGGGCTTCCCGCTAGGAATGCGCCACACACGAGCAGTGCCGTCTAACGAAGCTGACACGAGCCAATTGTTGCAGGGAGAGACGGCCATCTCCGTGATCGCTTGCGTGTGTCCGCGGCATGTGTGCTGCAGATAGCCGCTCTGTGCACACCAGATCTTCACGTTCATGTCATCAGAGCCTGTGAAGACCCGCGCGCCTGTTCGGTCGAAGCAGCAGCAATAGACTGCATCGCGGTGGCCGACGACGGCACACAGCGCACGCAGATCGCCGTCGTCCAACTCCTGCGCTTCGCTGCCATATATCTGCACCCGGACGCCCGGGCGCAGCCTCCGAACGGGAAGCCGCACACCGCGCTCGCGTGCGGCAAGGCTCGCTACCCGGCCGCCGCCGCTGTGCACGGAGCGTCGCCTCACGGCCACATCCGTCGACGTGGCAACGGGCTGGCGGTAGAGGGTGGACCATAGATCCGGATGGGTAAAAGCAGAACCCAATGGTGGCGCGAGCGAGAGCTCTCCACCGCGCAGCAGGCTCCACGCCGCCGATGGCAGATGAAACTCCCCAAGAGAGCTTGGAGCGCTCCGACGCATCAAATTGACAAGGTGCGAGAGGAGGTGCGAGAGCTGCGCAGGATCAGGCGGGGCGCCGAGCCGTCGAATAGCGCGCTCGTACGTCGATGGTCGCGTCGCGCCGCGCCAATCCACACTGGATCCAAGCAGCCCAGCGCTCTCCGCATCTGCTCGCAGGGCTGCAAAGGCGGATGCGAGCCGTGGGTCATGCTCGAGAAGGCGCAGGATGAGCAAGAGGAGCTCGTCAGGTGCTATGGCCGACATGGAGCGCCCGTCGATTTTTTCCGGAGCGGAGCGTTGCAGCGGCGAGGCGCCGCCGGCCTGCTTGCACCCGAGGCAAGAAGCGCGCGCTCTCGCGGTGTCCGACGGCGCGGCCCACGCGGAGTGCTCTCGACGAGATCTGGCCGTCACAGCAGAAGGTGGTCGTCGACGTGACAAGCATGCAAATCCTCGTCGGCGCACTCCTTGGTGCCCTGCTCCCGCAGCCGGCAATCGTGCGCAGTCGAGCGCCCTGCCGAGCGTCGCGCGCATCTGTTGGCATGAGTGCCGCCGCGGAGAAGCTGCGCTTCCTCACCGAGTCGCAGGTGAGAGATATCGCCGCATCTCACGGAACTCCCGTGTACGTGTACGATGAGGCTGGGCTCAAGCGGCAGGCCGAGGCGGCGCTGGCGTTCCCGAATGCGTACGGTCTGACGGTGCGCTTCGCGATGAAGGCGCTGCCCAACGCCGCCGTCCTTCAGACGTTTGACCGCCTCGGCCTGCACATCGACGCCTCGTCCGGCTACGAGGTGCGACGTGCGGTCGCCGCGGGTGTGGCGGCGGAGAAAATTAGCCTGAGCTCGCAGGAGTGCCCGGACGACCTGGATGAGCTGCTCGCTCTCGGCATCAAATTCAACGCGTGCTCGCTCCGCCAGCTCACGCGCTATGGCGAGCTGCGGCCTGGCGCGCGCGGCGAGCAGCTCGGTGTGCGCTTCAACCCGGGGCTTGGCAGCGGAGGCACGGGCAAGACCAATGTGGGCGGACCGAGCTCGTCGTTCGGCATCTGGCACGAGGCAATGCCCGAGGTCCAGGAGATCCTGTCGAAATTCGATCTGGAGCCCGCACGCGTCCACACGCACATTGGCTCCGGCTCCGACCCAGCTGTGTGGCAACGTGTCTCCGGCCTATCCCTCGACCTGTGCGAGAAGATCCCCTCGGTCTCCGTGCTCAATCTTGGTGGCGGCTACAAGGTGGGCCGCATGGCCACAGAGGGCTCGACCGACCTCGCTGTCGTCGGCGTCCCAGTCAAGGAGGCCTTCGAGGCCTTCTCTGCTCGTAAGCCTTAGCCGCCCTTCCCTTGAACATCCGATAGCCTCGCCCTGCATCGTCGCGCCTCGTCGCCGCGTGCGCAATATTTACTGGTTTGGCTGTGTGCGCGCGCGCAGGCACGGGCCGTTCGCTGCATCTCGAGGTGGAGCCCGGGACCTTCCTCGTGGCCAATGCGGGCTCCCTTGTCTCCAAGGTGCAGGATATCGTCTCGACGGGCGGTGGCGGCCACGAGTTCCTCAAGCTCGACTCCGGGATGACGGAGGTGCTGCGCCCGTCGCTCTACGGCGCGCAGCACCCGCTCGTCCTCGTCCCGTCTGCAGAGGGCGGCGCGAAGCCCTCTGATGCGAGCTACATCATCGTTGGCCACTGCTGCGAGTCGGGTGATCTTGTCACGCCAGCTCCAGATGAGCCGGAGACGCTCCTGCCCCGTGCGCTTGGCTGCTCTGCAGCGCGCGACGACCTTGTTGTCATCGAGGGTTCGGGCGCTTACTGCTCGTCGATGGCGACGAAGAACTACAATTCCTTCCCTGAGGCACCCGAGGTGATGCTCAGCGAGAGCGGCGTCCCGCATCTCGTCCGCAAGCGTCAGGAGCTTACCGAGATCTGGGCGAACGAGGTGACGTACAAACCCTGATGTGAGGCGAACGATGCTCACGCGGAGGGGTGCTGAGTGAGGTGCATCGCTGCGATCCGATCGGTGACACTGGTGCGGGTGAGTGGCGTGGGGGAGAGCCGGGCGCGCCGGGGCACGAGGGGGACGGGAATGCTATGATCTATGCTATGAACACGCCTCTCCGGACGGTTTGTCTGTGTGGAGTCTGGCTGGGGGACTTGCGGGGGCGTGGGGTATTCGTCTGCCGAGTGCCGTGCTAAAGCGCCGTAGTAGTGTGCGGGCATGTGTGCGGGTCGGTGAACACCAGAACAGTGAATGAATAACGACCTTCCATCACAAGCAAGCAGAAGCACTCAGAGAGACATAGTAACAGACATTCAGTTTCAGACATCAGAGAGCATACGGGTGCCCCGCAGCCGCACACGCCGCCGGCGCCGCACGCGACTAAGCACTCTAAATACTAGTCGTTAGAGCCTATCTAGACCACTAGGCCAAAGCCTTCTGCTGCACCGAAGAGCCGCTCGAGTGCAGAAGTCGTCAAGCCGAGGAATTTATGCCCGGCGTCAAGCCCAGGAACAAACTCATTGACGTGCACGCCCGCGTTGGCCGACCCGGAGGCATGCAGACTCTCTAGGATGGCCTTGCCGGGCACCGCACTTGCTGCCATGGGCTGAGAGTGCCCACGGAAGGCACCGAGGGCCTCCATGTGAGGCCGTGCGTGCTCCAGCACCATTTCGCATGTGTAGACGAGCATCCAGCTTACGGTGGCACCACCAGAGCCGTGGGGGCTCATCGCAGTCACCGGGATGATCGAGCCGCTCGATGCGTCGGGGGAAGCATTGAAGCAGAAGAAGGTATGCGAACAGAAGGCCTTGGCAGCGTCTCGCATCTCCTGGGTCGGAGGGTCGGTTTTGTCCGCCATTGTCGCTTCGCACGTGGCAGCAACCGTCGCAAGCAGTGCCTCAACATGGATCGCCTCAGACATGTGGCAAAGAGGCGGAAAGTAAGCAGCTGGCAACGCTGTGAAGCTGGACGCTTCCGCCGACGCGCCGAGATACGGGTCGAGTGAGATCATCCCGACGCCGTGGAGGCGGCTCGCGTTGAAGAGCTGCTTGCCGCGGACGCGGCGAAGTAACTTCTCTGAGCCCGCGGGTGGAGTGTTGAGAGCGAGCAGCTGAGTGAGCTTGTCCGGATCGGAGGCGAGAACGATGGTGGTGCCTGCTTGGGTGGCATCGGGCTGCGAGTTCGGAAAGACAAAGTCTTTTTCGGCTCCGTTGCGCACGTTGCGCGTCGCTGGCATGTGCCAGCCAATACAGCAGCAGCAGCGCAACAGGCGACCCACCTCGATAGCCGAGCTCGGTGAGGCGAGCAGCTTGATGACTCGCTCGGCGTGGGCTGGGGTGAGCGCCGCGTGATCACCGAGGGTCAGAGTGCTGAGCTCTTCCGCCGAGAGCTCGCCAGCCGTCGCGGTTGTCGCACACAGGTTCGCCGGCTTCACCTGCAGCGTTCGCCCACCCTCGAGCGAAATATTGACGCGCCCCTTTGCCTGCTGGAAGCCGACGACCCGGCCTAACTGACCATTGAGCTCGGGCTTACTGTTCAACCCCCTCAATCTCACGCGGTCGCCCACCCCAAAAGGGCTCGCAGCAGCAAAAGGGCTCGCGGCAGCAGCAGCTGGTGGCGCTCCATCCATTTTAGCAGTCGGCTCCGTCGACGCAGGAGCCGTTGGAGAGTGCACCACAGCCGGTTGTTCTGCATACGCGGGCGCCAGAAGTCGTTTGCGGCGTAGGAACACGATGAAAGAAGTGGCGATCGCCGCCGCGAGCGCCCACACCACCTGCGGCCGTGGGAGTGCAGCCCGCCTCCATGAGGTGAGCATCGTCGCACAGCAAGTTGTGAGTCGCACCGACCGCGGGCGACGTGGCACAGAACAGTCCACTTGCTCGATTTGGCTTTTGGGCTAATTGCCGTTACGGCTCAAGAGCGAACTCGCCACAAACCACCATCACATCGCCGCCATCACATCTCCTCCCAACAGGCGGTGCTGCTCGTCTGAGTCGCACTTCATGCGCGAGAGCACCGCCCTCAGCTCCTCCATGGCACGTGCACCCTCCTGATCCGATGACTCGCACGAGGCACACAACCTCACCAAATCGCCCAGACATACAGCCTCCATGAGAACATACGTTGCTGCTCTCGCCTCCGTCACGGCCTGCTTCAATGATGCGATCGCGGACTCCTCCGACGATCCTGACCTCAGTTGCGCAAGGATCCGAAGGGCCTCGATGCGAGCGAGAGGCTGATGGCAATGCTCGAGCGCGCCAGTGGCCAATGTCTCCGCATCCTCCCATCGCTTTAGCTTTGCGTAGAGCACAGCGCCAAGCACAGCAGGATGCTGGCGGCCCATCAACTGCAAATCCCAGCCGATCTCGTACTGGCACGCCTTGAGCAGAACCGACGTCGACGGTAGCCACTCAGCCACTCGACTGTAGTCGTCGTCGATGAGCGCCGCCACACCACGAGCCACGAACAGAATCATCTCCGGCGACTGATACTGGTAGCCCTCGTGCTCCCACGTCCCGAGGAGCGGGCCCATGACATTCTTCCTCGAGATGAGGGCGAAGTAAGTATCGACGCTACGACCTCGGCCGGCCATCCCTTCGAGAGTGTGCCGGAACAACTGATCCGTGGCCGTCATGTCGTTGATGGCGAGCGTGACCGCCCTGGCGCAGCGTCCAAATCGCATCGCAGCAACGTACGGGATCCATCCGATCCTACCAGCATCCACCGCTGCCTCGATTCGTGCCCAACCCGCCACCGACTTGCTCCAGCTCTGACGCGCTGCTGCGAGCTCTCCCCACACCAGAGCGAGCACACTGCCCGGAGCCCCGGTCAGAAACAGGTCGTTGTCGTACAGCAAGAGCGCATTTGGCGTTGCATTCGATGACCCATGCATGCATCGATGTATGCGATGAAAGTCATAGCGCTCGACCATCTCACGGATTCTGTCACCGCGCACACCGAAGACCGCATCGAGGGCGAACTCGGTCTCCCCGTGCGACCGAGGGATAGCCAGGAAGATAGCGATTGCACGATGGACGGCCACAGCTGCCATCGAGCCATGCGGACTGGAATCGAAGGAGGGCAGCCCGGAGAAGAACTTCAGCAGAACGCGAGCGTCCGAAGAGCGCATGAGCACGGCCGGGTCGATTGATCGCAAGAATTCCACGTGCTTCTCGAGCAATTCGGCACACACTATCGCTGCCTCTCGCGTGTGCTCCGGCCGGAACTGGATGAATTTTGCCTTGCCCTCACTTATCGTCGTGCCCATAATCGTCACCTCAAAGAAGCGCGTGTACGGCAGGTTACGCATTAATCCAGAGAGATGCGCGGTAAAGCACCCCATGTGTGCCAGCTCCTGCAGGCGCTCCCCAAGCGCGACGGCCTCCTCGGATCCCTGCTTGAAGCCCGTGCCTGCAGACCACCGGCAGCGCTGCCAGCACTTGGCCTCCAGCTCGCGAGCGATCGGCTCGTCCTTCGCCATATACTTGAAGGCCGCGGTGGCGCGCAAGAGAACACGCTTGAGCTCCAACCCGGATTGAAGGCCCGCACCGATCGTCGTCCATAACCTGCCAGCGTCCATCCAGTTCTCAGCGGTCTCACAGCAGCACGCCGCGTCCTCCAGCTTGGCCGCCTCAAAGCCAGCCGCCACATGCAGCCTCATCATGGCCACGTCATGGTCCTCGTCATCCTTCAGCATCCGGATGACGGTCTTATTCACAACGCCGTCAGGGGTGGCGAGGGCGACATCGGCAGGAAAAGCCTCGCTCAAGTGGAAGGGAGTGTGCACCGAGAAGTAGAGAGAGAGTTCGGCACCGCGGTCAGCCTCAGACGCGAGCGAGAGGTCCAAGAAGCCTCCCTCGGGCGCCGCATCGAGTAGTGCATCGAGTAGACGCCGCTGCATGGCCGCGAGGCCGCCATCTGGCCGCGCCGCCACGAGGGAGCGCGCATAATCTCGCACGAGGTCGTGCATGCGAATGCCGTCGGAGAGCGATCCGAGCACGAGGCTGTGGTCGATAGCGATCCGCAGCCAGCGACGAACCGAGGAGATGTTGGAGGCGGCGCGGCGCAGCTGCCCGTGTCCGCGTGGTTCCTCCTGTGCCTTAGTGCTGCGCCTCTGCTCGGGCGAATCGGCTCCCGTCTCACTTGCCGCCGCCGCCTGGGCCTCGATAAGAATATCTTTTGCGAGCGCGTCTATCACAGCCGCGGGGATCGTCGCGTCCTCCGCAAACACGCTGGTGAAGAGGAAGAGCGCACACACACCGTCACGCTCCTCGCGCTTGATCGAGCGAAGCGACGTGCGCAGCACGCGCTCTTCGATCGATCCGGCATCGACCGTGCCGCTCGCTGTGTGCACTCCCACCTCGCCGACGGAGCGCGTGCGCAGCTCCGCGCCGTGCGACTCCTGCAGCGCGGGCACCAGCCACACTTCCCAGTCGTCCTCGTGTTCGCGAATCATGGCGCCCGCAATCGCGATGCAAAGCGGGAGCCGTCCACACAGCTCAACGGCAGTGAGGGCCGCTGGGGGCACTGGCTGCCCCGAGACCAAGCTGATGCCTCCTGACGCAAGCAGCAGGTCGACAGCGCCCTCCTTGCTGAGGATTGAGAGCTCGACCTCATTCGCGCCCTGGGAGGGCACGAGGTTTCGGATGCGGGTGGTGACGAACATCGCGCCGCCCACTTCCGCATCGACACAGTCGAGCTGCTCGATGTGCTCCGCACGC
>JACLAA010001561.1_pt1 | contig 14608 bp, 10 predicted proteins | sample 8027891 | NCBI WGS metagenome assembly JACLAA01 (sample SAMN15724900, study PRJNA655200) | protist metagenome | isolation source: fluorescence activated cell sorting (FACS) single amplified genomes of... | place: Spain: Blaines Bay Microbial Observatory, Mediterranean Sea | collected 2016-01-19 | reverse complement strand
TATGTAAATCGTCGTGTTGATTATTTACCGCCACTCGTGATGTAATCTTCCAAGACGTCAATCTCTTCGTCCTGTTCCGCAATCAACGCCTTCACCACGTCGCCCAACGAAACGATGCCTTCCAACGTCTGCGACTCGGTATTGATGACTGGAATGTGTCTGAAATGACCACTTGTCATCGCTTGCATCGCAGCTAAAACAGAACAATACGGTTCCACTGAAATGAGTCGTTTCTCTCCCGTCGATTCGTCCTCCGCTGGTGTCATAATCTCTCTCACCGTCGTCAAGTCTGTGACTTTATTCGTCGCCACCGCTCTCAAATAATCTCTTTCGCTCACGATACCGGCTATCGCGTTACTCTTAGGCGAGTAATACAATTCTTCCAGATGAATCTTCTTGCTCTTATCCACGTCGAGCTTATGAAAGTCCATCACAACCAGCGCTCCGACGTCCATAGCGTGCATCTTCCTCACCGCGTCGTCCACCGAAGCGTCGAGCGTCGTCCTATTTTATATTTTTATCACGTACAGTCAGACAGTCAGAAAAGCTTTTCGAGAGGTTTTACGATAAAAAAAGAATAACGCGCGCGTTCGTAAAGTAAAGCGTTGAGTAATAGTAGTAGTAGTCGTTCGTCGTCTTACCAGTGCGCTCGTTTCGCCAGCGATCCTTCCTTATGCTGCTTGCTCTTCACGATGTCATCGACGACGACTGGCTTGTACACGCAGTGTCCTTTATCTTTCCGTATTTTTGCGTTTATTTTCACCTGTTTGCACAAGCAAAACGTCTCGGTCGTCGTTTGTTGTTGTTGTTGTTGTTGTTGTTCAGTTTCCTCCGCGTCAGCCGCCGCCGCCGCCGCTGTTATCCTCCTCCTCGTTTTCGAGAAGAGGAGCTCATCCACCAAAGCTCTTCCTCCTCCTCCTCCTCCTCGCGAGGACGAGGAAGAGGAAGAGGAAGAGAGAAAAGTTCTCGCCGCTCGACGCATCGTGCTCTTCTGTTGTTAAAGTGTGCTCTTTTTTTGACGAGCGCTTTTCAATCGATCGAGTATTTTTCCGTAAACTTTCTCTCTCTCCACAAAAAAAAACAAGAATGAGCAAAAGAAGCTTCTTGGGGGATGGAACTACTCTTTCTTCTTCTTCTTCTCTCATAATCTCTGCCGCTACTTCTGCTGCTTCTGTTCACCCACTCTACCAAAAGCTACTTTCTTCTCTGCTGACGACAAAGACGCAACAAAATCATCGTCATCATTTTTGTCGCCGTTCTTGGTATTCTTCAGAGAGTAATAAAGAAGAATTAGAAAAAGAAATTGGATATTACACCGGGAAAAAACGGAATCCGTTGACGGACACGCGTTTACACCAATACGATCAAAGACCTCCACCGAACGCGTTGTGCGAGATTTGCTCGAGGCGATTTTGCTCGTGCGAAGAAAATAGAACGATGAAGCGTAAACCAGAAATGCCTGGACCAGAGGACTGTTGTCAATCCTCGCCGCAGTGTAAGTTTTGCGTTTGGACGATATACGACGAACAGTTGGCAGAATACGAAACGAATAAAGAGTTGTACATGGATAAGTTGAAGTAAAATGCATGAAAAAGAAGGAGAAGAAGATGAAGTAAAAAGCATCGACATTGTTCATGAAGACGATACGTACATCGTCTTCCAGAACGGTTTGCGATTGAGCAAACCGTACGCGTTTGATTTCATCGCCAACGTCAAGAGAAGATGGTGCGAGGTTGAAAATGAAGAAGAGAATAACATCGTTGATATCTTTCACAAGGAGTTTCCGAATTTGCCGAGAGAGTACTACGCGCAAGCTTTCAAAGATGGACGGTTACGCGTAGAAGATAAAAACGCATCTTCTGTATCTCGGAGTCACAAAAAGAAGAGGAAAAAAGAAGACGACGAGAAAGAATATTTTCCAGCCTTGGTTCCAGGACAAACCGTTCGCCACTTGGTGCACAAACACGAGCCGCCGGTGCTTTGTTCCGAGAACGAGATTGAAATTTTAGAAGAAGTAGACGATATCGTCGCCGTGAGAAAGCCGGCAACTGTTCCGGTGCATCCAACCGGACAGTATCGAAACAATTCAGTGGTGGAAATCTTGCGTCAACGTTTACCAGAGATGAATGATAAAAAGAATACTTCTCCTCCTCCTCCTTTGTTACCTTTGCACAGGCTCGATAGGAACGTTTCTGGGTTGTTGCTCATGGCAAAAACGTCCAAGGCGGCTAAGATTGCGACAGATTTAATCGTTTCAAATAAAGTTCGAAAGGAGTACGTCGCGAGAGTGAAAGGTTTGTTCAGTAAGGAAACGACGTGTGAAGTACCTCTTGGGTTTTGCGGCAAAACGCACGTCGCCACGTGGCCATCTGATTCTTCAACACCTTCTCCTTTATATAAATCAGCCAAGACGTCGTTTACACTGATCAAACACTTTTCAGAACTGGACGAAAGCTTAGTGCGATGCGTTCCAGAAACCGGGCGAACGCACCAAATTCGAGCGCATCTAAAAATACTCGGACATCCAATCGCGAACGATGTCGTATACGGCGGCCGATTGTCGCCGAGACAAACGAAGCTACAAGACGAGTATCAGAAAATGTGCCATAGTTTCACACTCAACGACGACCGTCTTCGTCGCGAGGACGCAAGAGCTGCTGCTACCAATGACGACACTTTTAAATGGGATAAAATCAAACATACCACCGAGTGTCCACATTGCCCGTTGGTGTGTTGGTTTGGAAGTCGCGCGACGCACGATTTGGAAGCTATTTATTTACACTGCATCAAGTATAGTTTTAAAGAGAGTTGGACGTTTGAGTGTTTGCCGTTACCGAACTGGGCAGAGGAGGGTTCGTTTTAATAGTAGCGTGATAGTAGTGATAGTAGTAATAGTAATAGCAGTACTAGTAGTAGGCCATAGCCGCGCGTTAATTAAAATACTGTACCGTAGGTACACGTATTATTATTTATTCTTACGACACGAAACAAAAAGGGGGCCGGCTTCTCTCTAATACCAATCGCTTTCGATCCCAATCTTCCGAACGCTCCTCACCGGCAACGCGTAAATCGGGTCAATTTCTTCTAATCCTTCGTGTTTCATCAGAGATAATCCAGCGATACCAAAGAACGTGTGATAAACATCCGGTTCATCGTCCGGACGATCCGAAATACCCCCGCTGATATCGTCTTGACACCTCAATATAAACGCTTTCAACTTATCTAAATCGATCCAGTGTTTTTTCTTCAGCGCGGCGAGCGAAGACAACACCCACCACGAGTAACACACGTCCGGTAACTTTTCCGGACGTCCGTTCAAACCACCCACTTTCACTTGTCGTTCGGCTAACCACCACGCTAACTTGTCGTTCTCTTCTTCCTCGTCGTCGTCTGCTGTGTATAATAAATCCAACTGATTGCAAATCTGCAACGCGCCTACGCATACGAAAATCTGCCCGGCGTGAGATTCGCCGCCCGGAGTGGACCCAAACCCACCGTCAAAGTTTCTACATTTCATTATAAACTCGCACCCTTTATCGACGTCGACTATTTTACGCATAATTCCTAAAGCTTTGCTCCTATTTTTGTCCTGATTATCCTCCTTCTTTTCATCGTCGCTACCTCCTATTTTCAGCGCTTCCAAACCGTCGTCGAGAAAACACTCCTCTCCCATGCCGTGCGCTAATAAGCTCAGCGCGGAAAACGCGCAGTAGGAAAACCTCGTGTCCACTTCTCCCCACTCATCCCCTGCAAAACTCCCGTCTTCTTTACTCTGTAACTTTGAAATCGCCGTGCATATTTTCTTCGCTCTTTCTTCGCTCAACTGTTCCTGCACGCATTCATACAACACGAAAATCTGAATCGCGCTTAAAGTGTACAACAAATGTCCGTCGTGTCCGGGAGCGCCGGCGAACAGAGACGATTTCTCGTCGTAACACTCGTTTATGAATTTCATCACGTCCTCTTTGCTCATTATTTCTTCTTCTTCTTCTTCTTTAACTTCTTTGTCTTCTTGATTGTTTTTATTCATCACCAACAATTTGTGTGCCGTCAGTCCCCAATACATTCCACTCAACCGTAAGTGTTCGGTTAAAGCGTACTCTATGGTTTCCGTGTCCAGACTGCTGTTTTTAATAAACTCTACGTGTTTGCGACTATGTAGTAATCTCAGAGATGATACAGATGATGATGTCATCGTGTGCTCTTTATGTTCTTCTTCTTCTTCTTCTTCTTCTTCTTCTTCTTCTGTGATTCTGTGATGATGAAAGTTCTTTTCGCGGGGTGAAAAAGTCAGTCCCCGAAAAGCTCATAAGCAGGAGTTTTTCTGCTGTTTTGTTGCTCTTTTTGCTTTTTTCGCACGACTTTTCACAGAAGAAAATTTAATTGACCTTTTTCCGTCGTTTTCCGTACAAATCCTCTCGTTATTCTTAGTACGGGAAAAGTCACGACTTTTGAGTTTAGGAGTGGTTATGAGGATGAGGATGAGGATGATGACGACCCGGGAGAACAACAGTAACGACAAGAACGAGACAAAGGAGGAGGAGGAAGAATACGAAGAAGACAAAGAAGAAGAAGAAGAAGAAGGAAAGAAGAATACGAGGACGATGACGCTTCTAAAAGTCGGGAGTCGTTTGAAGAACGCTTCGAGTATAGACGAAATCCTACCGACTGATGCGTTGTTGCACGTCATCTCCTTCTTACCGAACGGCGCGGATGTGTTTAAATTCGCCTGCACGAATAAGAAGTTATATCGAATGCTCGTGGAAAACGACCGAGAGGATGAGAAAATATGGAAACGTTTGTGCAAGAAACAGGAGGATACGTTTAGTTTAGGAGGAAGAAATGGACGCGCGAGAGAGGATTTAGTCGTCGGCCTCGAGAACATAAACCATGGCAGAAGAGGAAGAAGACAATCACAATCACAATCACAACAACAACGAAGAGGAAGAGGACTTTTAGGAAGAGAAACGAAACCTTCGGCGTCCTTCAGCCAAAGTGCGCGAGAAGATGAGAAAAAATTGTCGAAGGGTTGGAGGAAAAGAAGAAGAAACAGAGCAGCGTTTATGGCACTAGCGGCAAAGGAAAAGAAGAGGAACGAGGAGGAGGAGGAGGAAGAAAGGGAGGAAAACTTTTTCAAGTGGAGAGATTTGTACGCCTGGAGAAGACGCGTACTCTTCTCCGCGAGACGAGCGCGAGAACAAGAAGACGAGGAAAGAAGAGCGTCGTTGGAATCATCGGCATCGCTCGAAGAAGACGAAGAAAAAGAGTGGACGCAATCGATGTCTACTTCCACTTCTTGGATGTCAACACATTTGAAGTATAGATTAGCCGTGTGTGACGATAAGTCTGTATTCACCTGCGACCCGCGCGAAGACGGCGGAATGATACGAATGCTGCACGAAACGACCATGAATCGATTCGTATTCACCAGTTTGACCTGGTCGAACAACGGCGAGTTGTTGTCAGTCTTGATGCAATCTTTGAAAGGGTACTCAGTTTTGTGCGCGGCGCCACACGAGAGCAATTTTTGGAGAGCTAAGATGAAATGCGATCTGAGCACGATGGCAAAACTATCCAGAGAAGATGATTTGGACGACGATGGAGATAGCGGCGGGAAGAATAAAAAAGGTTTGAAAATCATAGATGAGGAAGAAAAAGAGAACGAAGAGAAGAGGAGGAAATTGGCCGGAGATGTGTTGTCCGCTTTGGACGACTCTGCTGATGAAGGAAGAGTATTAGACGGAGAGGAAGAAAAAGAAGCCGAGGAATACGACGCGGATATGGACGTAAACTCTGAGAAAGCGGCTGAGGAAGAAGAGGAAGAAGCCGAGGCGTTTCCTTTGTCCAAGAAAATCTTCGACATTTACGAGTCAGAAGAAGAAGAAGAAGAAGAAGAAGAAGAAGAAGAAGAAGAAGAGAAAGAAGAAGACGATGAAAGGAATGAAGGCGGCGACGACGAAGGTTGCAAGAAAAAGCGCAAAACGACGAAGCATACTTCCTTTTTGCTACAAACAGCCTCGGGAAAGAAAAGAGGAGAGAAGAATGACACGTCAACGAAAAAGAGAAAGACGATTTACGAAAAGAAGGAAAAGAAAGAAGTCACGATCAAGTTACCGTCTTCACCTCCTCCGCTCGTTAATTGTATCGTCTTGCCGACGACGATGGTTCCCTTTGGAATTCAGTTTGCTCCGTGCGGAACAAAGTTGGCCATTGTTGCGAAAGAAAAAGCGATCGTACCGCAAGTTCAAGTGCAACAACAACCAACGGTATCAGCAGTTCCAGTACCATTACCGCAACCTGCGATAGGAGCAGCGGAAGCAGCAATAGCTAACGACGGCAATAATGATGATAATCCACCTGCCGCAGCCGAACTCGATGAGGTAGGCGGTGAAGTGAACGCGCAAGCGGCAGTGGCCGAGACGGTTGCCGGGGCACCCAATCAAAATAATGTGGGCGTTCAGACGATGGAAAATCAACAGCAACAACAACAAAACACGGTCGATCCTCCTCCTCAGGTTCCAGAGATGCAAATGCCACAAGGGCGAGATGTCTCGTTATCCATGCTCGATTTAGTACAAACGATGAATTCTCTGTATGGATTCGCGAACAATGGGTTGAAATTTCCTCGAGCGTCTCATCCAGGTGGCCGCGAGATTGTGCAGAAGATTGAACAGAAAGATGCGAGCATGTTCTTCTCGTTCGCGCCGGACAATTCGGGTGACATGATAGGCATTTCGAAAAAGTTGAGCGCATTGCGCTTGATTGAAAATGCGACGAATCTTCCAATTTCTAGAGGAAAGAAAAAGAAATCTTTATTTCCCGAGGACGAATTAGACGCGTATCATCGTGGTAACGGTGATTATCATCGCCACCATCACGACACGTCAACGCCGGTGCCGTTATCTTTTCAACAACATTACATCAATTCCAACAAAAGATCGATGTCGGAAGAAGGACAGCGGAGAGGAGACATGATGGCTTTGGACGATGATGAAGTTGATTTAAACGAATTAAATGTCATGAATGAACACGCGCGAATGCTCCACTCATGGGAACAACGCGAGGCCGAAGTCATTTCTGGGTTCCTCAAGTATCCACTTTGGAATCGAACGAAAAAGTTTGTTTGCACCGTGGCGAATCATTCACTTACTCCCGCAATCTCCAAGTTGACCTCTTTCGTCACAGAAAGTGGTCAAAGACTGATTCAAGTGTGTCGACAGCCCGTGCTTCAGTTACGTTTGAAGAGAAAACGAGGAATGCGGATGATGAATGATTCCGATAATGAAGAGTTCAATGATGACGATAGTTTTCGCAGTCTATCGAGCGACCAATACGACGGACGTCAGCATGATGATATGGCAGGTGGATATACGAACAGAAGGGTGATACCACCGCAGATTAACAAGTTTTCTTCGTTATCCTCAAAGCAGTTGTACGAGCAAGAAATGATGTCGCTGAAAGAAACGACGAGGGTGCCCCTCGCGCGCTCTGAGTCAAAGGCTCGATTTTGCAAGAAGAAGGATGTGCTTTGGCAAATCGGCAGAGGGCACGTTCCAATTACGCACCACGTGCATTGGATTCCGGGTAAACGAAACACTCAAAATCAGATGACGGCGGCTTCGTCACGTGGACATTGGTTGGTTCCGTTTACTTTACCAGATTCCTTTCCTCCGATTACGTACATGATGCTCATACCAGCGCCGCCGTCATCTCTTTCCTCTTCTTCAAAATCGACGGCAACCACAGAACTTGAAGTTGGTGAGAGGGAAACTTTTCTCGACGACGACGACGGCGAAGAAGAGGGTGAGGAGGAACCTCTAAACGTGGACAATTACATCAAAGATGTCATCGCCAAACACCAACAAAATCAGCTGTTTGACCAACTTTCGAAAGAACGCGAGCTAGGTGCCAAGAGAGATATTTCAAAGTTTGAAAAACTCATCGTGTGCGAAGTTCAACCTTCCTCTGTGTTTGTTGAACCAGATGTGACGGTCCCGTTTGTGCTAGCCGCTAGACCTGGTGGCGAGCACGTCGCGTGGGCGGACGAACGCGCCGTTTACTTGAGACGCACGGACCCGATCAAAGGTGGACCAATCAGCGACGCGGTGAAAATTCTCGATTTGAACGCGTGCACGTTTAGTACCAGAGACGAATATAACACCGAGTTTATGACGTACGAAGCATACGGCCAAGGATTAGCGGGTGACCAGCCGCTAAACGCAATCGTGGAACCGATTTTATACTACGTCGTCGCTTTGAAATGGTCCAACTCTGGCGATAGGTTGTTGATATGTTTGTGCACCGTCTTTAGCGGCGCAAGCACGTATTGCGTATACCAGTGGGTCACTTGGGATCCGCCCGGAGCTTTCTTTTACAAGGAAGAGGACTTTCCGTTTGAGGATATTTGTAACACCTTGTTAGACGATAGCGCAAGCGCGCTCGAGGTGGATGAAAACGGCCGCATTGAAGACTGCGCGACAATTACCATCGGCAGTTATTTTTTCCCTTCTCGACAATTTAAAGAAAAAGTCTTGTTAGTTGATGGTGGATTGAAACAAATCTGGTCGCCAAACGAAGACGCAATCGTGTTTCCAGTCATGCTTTCGATCAAGAAAAGTCCTCTGCCGACATACACAACGAGCACGCAAACCAACGCGACGCAGCAGCAGCAACAACAGCAGCAGCAACAAAATGCGTTCGTCGATTTCATTGTCATCCAAGAATTTCCTCTCGCATCGAAAAAGACGACAAGCAGCGATGAGAAGAATAACAGAACTAATAAAAAGAAAGGTAACAACATTAGAAATAGTAAGCAGCAGCAACAAAAACAACAACAACATCACGAAAAGGAAGAGAGATTGCGAACGTATCAAATCGACGACGAAATAGCGATTCCGTTTCGCGCTAGGTTTCTCCCGAAGAAACACAAAGGTAAAAATTTCATTCGAGTTTGCGAAGGCAAATTCTGCGCGTGGTCGCAATAGGGATGTATTATTTTATCATAAAAAACAACAACAATTCTTCTATCGAATCATCAATACTTTGTTATTGCTTGGTGCAGTATGAACCCGCCAATAGCAAGTAACAGCAATCCCATCCCGAGCTGTAACGTTTCTTTCCTTATAAACTCCAACAGCCTCACGCCGATGCACACTCCGATTAACGCGAAACTAGTGATCAACAAACACAACCCACCGTCGGGTTGATCGATGCCAGTTGCCAACGTGCTGATAATCGCACCGGTACCCAACGCGGCGCTCATAACCGCACTTAAAGCGACCAGGACTTTTCGGTGAACAATTTCACCTTTCCACATGATAACCATGGGCAAGAACGTAATCGGTCCACCGGTGCCGGTCAAAACGCTGATTAAACCGACCAACACGCCGATGATAAACAGAATGACTAAATCTATACGCGTGGGATCCGACCACTGTTCGAGAACAGTCATGTTCTCGTACGCATCTTTATCTACTACTTCTACTGTTCGTTGACTCTGCTCTTCTCCTTCTGCATGTGGCGGCGCTTCGACTCCAGCCGACATCTCCACCTCCTCCAACATCCGTTTCTTCTTCGCCGCGTGTAACACGTACAACCCTCTTAAATCTCTAAACCCAGCTAATAAACTAATCGCGGCGATCAAATACGTCAACACGCCTCTAGGAGACGAGTCCAGTAAAAGCGCGCCAGATAAGATAGACCCTAACGCGCTCCCGCACCCGACGATGAGACCACATTTCCACGGCACGCACTTCGTGTATTTGTGCAAAAGGTACACTCGCACGTACACGGTTGGTGTGAACGCGACGAATAAGGACACGATGGCCAATTTCGCTTCCACTCCGGCGACTAACAGAGATGGGGTCATGACGACGCCACCAATACCTTATTAGTATTTTGTTTTTGTCGTTGAAAAGAGAAGAGAGTATGAGTGCGTGAGGAGTGAGTTGTTACGTTCTTTTCCGATGCAAAGCGCAACCGATGATGAGATTTGAGATTTGACGAAGAAAAGAAGGAAGAAGTATACGACGATAAAAATGATGAGAGGAAGAGGAAAGAAGAAGACGTACCTACGGAACCGACGAGCAAAGCACCTATGCCACACCCGATGGCGACGACGGTAATTTGACCCGGGTCCATGGAGGAGACCACCGTGTCCATTCTGCTTCGTGTTCTTTGTATACGACGAATGAGGACATGACGTTATCTACGAAATTTATTTATGACTCTGCATTTGCTCGTACTTTTAAAATTGTCGAGAGGGTCATTGTGCTTTACAATTACTCTGTTGTCTATCTTCTCTAATACGCACCTTCTGGCGGCGGCGGTGGTGGCGGCGGCGGGACAGTCCCTAACTCACCTTCCTCCACTGGCATCGGTGGCGGCGGTGGAGGTACAAAACCCACCGATGGCGCGTCCGGGATTGGAGGTGGAACGCCCGCCGTGCCGTCCGAAGGCGGAGGCGGCGGGACGTTCACGTTCGCAATCGTTGTCGGCGTCGATCCAATAGGTGGTGGAGGAGGTGGTGGTATGCCTGTGCCTAAAGGTGGCATGATGCCGCCGAGAAACGCCGGACCGACTCCCCCTGTACCACTTCCTCCTCCTCCTCCTCCAAATTGTTGTTGTTGCATCATCATGTTCATTGGAGGGATACCGCCGTACCCTACTCCCGCTCCTCCTCCTCCTCCCGCTCCAAACCGAGGAGGTTGATGGAGTAAGTTATTATTACTATTGTTTCTATTCGGTGGTGGTGGTAATCCACCAGTCACGGCTTTATCTTTCAAGTAAACCGGCGGCGGCGGTAAACCGGATTGAATTTTCTTTTTCTCACTTTTCTCTTGGTCTTCGTTAGCAACCGCGGTCGGATCGTTCACGCCGATTTCCGAGAGAAAGTTTTGATATTCCTTCGTCAACTCTTGAGGAATTTTATTATTAGTAGTATTACCACCACCGCCACCATTCGTGGTACCTTTCCCTTTCATCGGGCAATCGCCGGTGGGATGCCCGCCGTCGCCGCAAATCGCGCACGCCACGCCAGCTTTAAATCCAACCAATTTATTGTTTTCGTTTTCTGGACAGTGCACGCCGCTGTGACCCATCCCGCCGCAAATCAAGCAATACTCCGGTCGATCTTGAAATGTGCCGTTAATCATCGCCAACTCTTTCAATTGCGCTCGTTTATGGTGATTATACCCTTCGTCGATGGGCGTTAGAATCTTTTGTACCATTTCCGCCGCCATATCTACCGCCTCGTCCGTGTCGCCTTCGATAACTACGTGTAACGGCTCGTCCTCTTTATAGTCCGTTCTGTTGTCTCTGCTCGCGTTTCCTTTAATGCACCCTTTCCCTCTCAAAACAATCCTCGTGTTTGTTTCTCTTTGTAACCTTTTCTGCGTGTTCCCTCTCGGCCCGATGATTAAGCCGACAAAGTTATACCCGGGATACTCCTTCTCCGGAACGAACAACTTCCTCGTCTTCTTCTCCGGTCGATAATCCTGCGGCGCGGTGAAATTTTCCGGATCGTTCTTCAGTAAAAACTCGCACACTCGGTTCCTCTCTTTTCGTATTTTATCTCTCACTCTTAACTCTCTGCTGTTGATTTTAAACCCGGTCACTTTATCGTACTTTGGTGGAGGACTCGGACTTCTCTCTCGTTCCGGCCTCGGGTCCGTAAACTCTCGTCGTTGTAACTTTCCGGATAAATCGTAGAACCGTTTGTAGTGATCTTCTACGACCGGGTTTTCGTGTGGTTGTCTCGTCAGTCCGTTTAATACATCTGTGTTCTGTCCGAACCCTTTGGCGGCTAAGTGTTTGAAGATTTTCGAAGGGTCCAAGTCTAAAGAAATATTATTATTAGAGTTGTTGTTGTTGTTTCTCTCAGACGAAGGAACGATCGTCAGTCCCATGCCGGGAGGGAGTCCTAATAACGAAGAAGAAACTCCTCCTCCAAACTCGTTATTATTAGTAGTACTGTTATTATTAGGAAGAGGAGGTGGAGGTGGAAATGCGAACGTTTTTCCTTCCTCCGTATCTGTCCTCTTCCTTTCTTTTTCTGTTTCTTCGTCGTCCATTAATGCGTTCGAGTGATTTTGATGATGAGATTCCCAACGGGATTTTCTTTTCCTTCTCTTCTCTTCTTTCGTTTCTCTTTTCGTCTCCAGAGTCTCCTTTTCCGCTTCATCCGCGATAGCAACAGCAGCAGCAATACCCTGGGTGTCGTCATCATCGACGCGTTTTGGGGAGGAGGAAGGCATCGTTCCGGTCTCTTTCTTTTCTTCTCTCGTAATGTGTTGAGAAGATTTTCTGAAGAAAACGACAGACAGAAAAGAAGTTTTATTGAGTTTTTTTGAAAAGAGAGAAAATTTTTGAGAAAGAGACACGACGGGAGAGAGAAGAGAAGAGAAACATAGAACACGCGGCGAAGAGCAAAGCGCGTACTCTTTAAATCGATGATTATCGTATTATTATTCGTGTTAGTATTAAATGAGATGGCGCTGTTTACGCGTACGTGTGCACCGCGTTTTGTAAAATAGAAATTCTCTCTTTCTGTCTCTCTGTGTTTGTGTTTGTGCGAAGCTTTCTGTGCGGTGAACAACAACACCAACCGCAACAACGTTTTTTTATCTCATCAAACTGCGTTTTAGTTTTCCTTATCCTCAACGACGGCTTCAATGGCTTCTTCTTTTTCTCCTCCTTCGCTTTTCGGTTCGTATTCTTTCGGTTGTTCCGGGATGATTTCGTATCGGAAAACAATCCCGGCTCTGTTGGTACCGTCGTTCGCGTCGGTAGTGCCTAACACGTGTCGACAGTCTTTGGCGATCGCGCACGAGCGGATGACGTCGAGCATGGTGCCCGAGTGACGCTCGTGAGGGAGGAGTTTCGCCGCGAGTAAAGGCGAAGAAGGTTGAGCGGCGTCGTCGCTAAGACCGTCGTTTCCATTTTTCTTCGCGTTTAAATCGTAGACGTAGACGATGCCATCTCTGGTACCGTTACCACAGGCGAGGAACGCGCCATCGTGGGATAAACCAAACGATACGGTTCTTTTCCCGTTCGTTTTCGACGTCGGCGCGGGAGCGTTGGATTTTGCGTCTTCCACGCGAAACGTGGTTTCAATCTTCGCTTGGTCAAATCCATCGGAAAAATCAACCACGGAAACCTCCGAGGAGGCGCTTTTCGCGACGAGAATCTGCCTTCTTTTCGGTGCGTTGATGATGCTATCTTCTTTCTTCTTCTTCGTGTTGTTGTTGTTGTTGTTATCCGTCGCCGTTTTCTTCTGTTTCTTCTTCTTGTTATCTTCTCCTTCTTCGATATCTTCCTCGAAGCTTTGGATGCAATCGATGCCGATGGATTTGGATTTCGCGGATGCTTGGCCAAACCCAAAATTCACCGTCGCGTAACATTTCGAATCTTTCGATGCGTCCACGGAACTCATCTTCTTCGGATAAGTAGTAGCAGTAGTAGTAGTAGTATCATTATTTGCGACGACGGAAGAAACGAGGGAGATAAAGTTCGTAAATCTCTTCCCGATGGACCCGGTTTTAAAGCCGCACACCAAACTCCCGTCTTCCAACAACGTCATCGTTTTACACCCAATCCCAACGTTTATAATTTCAGCAATCACTCTGTTTTCCTTTAAACTCCACATGCATATTTTTTGCTCCTCTTCCGACAAAGACACGACGATATCGCTCAAGTTTTTGTTCGTCGCCAGACCGGTTATCGGCGCTTTCGCGTGTCCGCCTCGCAAAATCTGCACGACTGCGGATTCACTCACGGAAACGATAGAAACCACCATATCCTCTCCTGCGACTGCAATCAAGGCGTCGCCTTGTTCGTGTTCGCTTCTTTTCGCGTCCACCCAAGATAAACAATACAACGGTCCTCCTTTCGTCTTCGCCTTTAGATTTTCTGTATTTTTAAACTGACACACCAACGCCACGTGATCCCCGAAGTGATTGTCGTCGTACACCGTGAGCATGTCCGCGCCGACCGAGGCGAATAAGTTCGAACATTTCGAGTTGAAGCTCGTGGTAAAGTTATATTGCATCTCCTCGATCGCTCTCTCGTGGTTTTCTTTAATCACCGTTTTCATCTCGAGCTTTTTGAGTAAATCCTTGCGAAACCGATGCAAGTCCGATTGGTTTGAAATGTTTCCCAGTTCTTGCGTTCGCTTTTTTAAAATCTTTCTCGCGGGTGAATTCATTTTTTATTATATTGTTTATGATGAGTTATAATACTATCAATAAGAGTTGTTGAAATTGAAATTGAAATTGAAATTGTTGTTCTGATGATGATGTGGTGTCGTTTTACTCCCTCTCTTTCTCTGTATTAATACGAGCGTTCTGTTGTGATGATGATGATGATTTGAAGTTGTTGATGGTGTTGATGATATGAAGCAGAGAGAGATTTGAGTTTGAGAGTGTTCTCTTTTGTCTGCTTTTGCTTTTTTTTGAATTTTTCACCAAAACCAACAAAAACTGACGACAAAGAGGAGAATGCTGAAAGAGAGTTTAAAAAAAGTGTGAACGATGAAAGGTGCTTTGAGGATTTTTTTAAGCCAAAACCGCTTTTTTTCACATCAAAACTGTCAAAAAGTGCATGAAAAAGA
>JACLAA010002699.1_pt1 | contig 14612 bp, 36 predicted proteins | sample 8027891 | NCBI WGS metagenome assembly JACLAA01 (sample SAMN15724900, study PRJNA655200) | protist metagenome | isolation source: fluorescence activated cell sorting (FACS) single amplified genomes of... | place: Spain: Blaines Bay Microbial Observatory, Mediterranean Sea | collected 2016-01-19 | reverse complement strand
AACATTTCCAGATCAATGTTCATTTTAGGATAGGTGAAGGTTGAAACGAAGGACATCAGTAATCAGTGTTTCCGTTGATGTATTTCTCAACATCAAATTTCTCTTCTTTCTCCCATTCTTCCTTGTATTCGATGATATCGAAGATTTCACCGGGAGCATCCTGAATCTCAGAAAAGATGTCGGTGTCGAAAGTGTCGAAATCCATGTGGTTTTTTGAACTTGAGAATACAATACACGAAATAGGTGCCCTATGGGGAAATAGTGGACACCTCTACGATTGTCACAGGTCTTTTAACATCTCATCGATTTCGTCGGTGTTGATGAGACCGTCCATCCAACGTACGCCGTCCGGTGTCATTTGACCGAACACAATTTCCAGTGCAGGGATACAAAAATCATAGGATGAATTGCCCTTCACTAAGTTGTACATTCTTTCATCATTCTGCAACCAGAGAGCAACATTCCAGGTTTCATAATTTGTCCACCCGTTGTAGTCGGTTCTCTCGGGAATCATGCTGGTAAGTGTGTCCATGAATGAGTTTCTCAACTGTTGATACAATACACGATTTTGAGCGCTGTGCTCATTTACTGTGCCACTAGAACATGTGGCACAGATTGTTGTTAATCAGGCATAGACAAAGTAAGATCCAACGGTCTCACGGAAAATGTTAACATTCTCCAGGATTTCACGGCGGTTGTTATAAACAACCTGTGCTCCGGTCCAAGTATACTCACCCAGCACGATTGCCAGGGCGATGATACGAACCGTGATTTTCACTGCCATTTCTGTCATGAATGCCAGAATGTTCAAAGTGTGAAGAATTGCGAGGATTGTGTTGTTCATTTGTGAAAAGAATTTGTGGGGAAGTAAGTAACATTTTCGACCCACAAAACTACAATAACCCATCACGAAAGAAATCACAAGGGGTTCTGTGCCAGTTCTCCAACTGGTTTTTTTAAATATTCTATTCTCAATAAGGTCTCACTATTGAGAATAAAAAAACCAATCTACGAACTGGCACAGACTAAAAGATATCTGCCAGATCTGTGATGGTAGCATGAACATCTTCATCGCCCTCAAGCTGCAGGATTTCACGCCAATCCTGCGATTCGATGTCAAGATCATCGTAACACTCGATGTCTAAAATGACGCGAATTGTGCGCTTCTGTGCTAACATTGTAGGTGCATGTCTCCGACTATTATATCATGCGTAGTGCATGTATGCAAGCTCTTGATAGTCTTGCTCGTCACGATATTCGTCATCATCATATGATGATGTGATCTCGTCGTTATATGATGTGCTGTCTTGTATCATGTTATATGATACATGATTCTCGCACATCTCGTCGAGATCATATGATGATGAATAATCATTGCCTAATGTATAGTCGAGATCGTAATCGTCGTACATGGTTCTCGTCGAGATTGATGAACTGTGATTATGATACTATGATCTCGTCGAGAAGTCAAGTGTGTGTCTCGTCGAGATTCATAAGGATTATTTATACAACCTCGTCGAGAAATGTGTCGTTCTCGTAGCATTTTCGTGCCCCGTGGCTTGACAAACTGCGCGGTTCATGCTATGCTCGCCAAGCCCACATAAGGTCTGGAGGTTTCTAACACATTAACAGAAGAGTTACTCAGGGGTTTCTATACAGTATCTACACAGTATCCACACAGTCACTAACACCCTTATTGATAATGATTATCATTAACAAACAAACAACTCTTTTATATTAAAAAATACCTTTTTAATTGTTTTTTAACCATTTTCACTTACATTTCTCCTATTTTTGATGTATTTCACCTCATTCCAGTACCAGTAATGACATACAATTAGAACATGATATTTCTTATGTAAGGGTACTAAATCATCAGACTTTGGTTTGGTTGCTATCTCTATGGTAATGTATTCACTATCAACAAAGTACACCCATCCTTCTATAGTTCTCCACTTAACATAATCATCAAGTTGCGGAACATATTCAGTCGTCATCTCTTACCACACGAAGATAGTTTGGATTAACACCCTTTGCCATAAGACTTTCCAACAGTTCAGAACACTCTTCCTTTGTAAGGTGCTGATGCTTCTCATCAACAAGTTCCCAACCATTTGTCCCTTCCTCTTCAATTTTGTATGTTTTTTGTGTCATTGGTTTTCTATTACTTACCTTCTAATTTAGTGCATCCCTTAGGTTTTATCTTATCATAATCAATACCCTGTCCCTGATTATCAGTCTTTGGACTACCCTCATTAGCCTTAACAGTCTTTTGGAATGTCACTCGTTTATAACGCCTACTGAATACATCAGGATACCAATAAGTTTCAACCCAGCGTATTGTCGGATTCAATTCAATATGTTTTTGAATAGAATGATCGAAGATACCAAGTTGAATATAACCATCATGGGATATACAGGAGTATTGACTTAATGAATGAAGATAAAGAGTTTTTTCTGTTGATGATGTTTCGATTGGAAATTCATCATTGGTATCCCATCCGAATTGTTCCATCAATAACTGTGCTCATGTATATGATACTGATGATAGTTGTTAATTTGAGATTTGTCCATTTGTTGATAAATTTCATTAAGGCGATTGTATAAGACAGGAGCAGGTCCATACTGTCTGGCAATATGATGTTCATCAGAATGATCCAAGAGTTGAAGAGCACTGAGTAATACACCTATTTCCTGAACATTGAGAAATACATTGGTTTCTGTCTTCATATGTTTTAGATTAGAAAGATACTCATCTTATCTATTCTACCATATAAATCCACTCTTTATCGGGTATAACTTCTGATAGTAACCTTACTTTATCACTCTTATTGAACTTGGCACTTTTGACCTTTTTACTATCTTTTCGTATGAATAGTGCAGATGCAACAGGACTATGAGGTCCATGGATACTAATCTTTTCATCAATCAGTTCCTTCAGTTCTGATAATGTACCGTACCTTAGATTATCCGTAAAGTACCTGACATGAAACTGTCCATCATCATAATAAACATCAGTGTACTGTGTACCGATTCCCTTGATGATTCTCCACTTATTTCTCATCTCCTCAATCACATAATATCCCGTAACTTTATAATTATCGGAATATCTGATACACCAATTTTCGGCATCGGATTGTTTATCAAAACTAATCCATTCACTCCAGAAATGTTCCCGATTGACTGGTTCATCAGGAAGGGCAAATGCCAGAGCATGAAATTTACTCATGATACTCAATTCATTACTTTCATATAAAATTTAGCCCAGTTCCTGTTGATACTGGACAAGGTGTTCCTCAGTTGATTCATCCACTTCATCTTGAATTGTCTGATAGATGTAATCAGAATCACCAACTTGATAGAAGATACGTTGAAGAACTTCAGCATCTTCTACGTTGTTATTGTAATCAATCTCACCATCTTCATCCTTCAAATGACAATCGTGCTTAGTGTAAATCCATGCCGCACAATGTGCATCTTCACCTTGTTGTTCAATCATTTGATTGACACGTTCTTGGAGTTCTTTGAGTGTGTAGTTCATGAGAGAAGAGAATAGATGAAAAGAAGAATGACGCCGAACTTAGAACATCAGCAACAGGCAGGGAAGTAGGATTGAGGTTCGGTCAGAAAGTCAGTAACTTCATAGTTATGATCAAGACGTGCATTGACAGTTTCGATCATTTCCTTCTTTGACATCAACCGAACTGATTGTGCATCACCCCTGAACTTCAGGGTATAAACAAACTTATCGGTCAGGATGTTGTGAGGACGAAACTCAACAACCATGGAGTGACGCTTGCTGGTGACTTGCATGTGGGGGTGTCTCCCTGTCGATGAACTTATTATAGGGTAGAGTGGGGAAGAGTCAGGGGCAGAGTGGACAGTTTGATCAACCGTCCTTCTCCTCCCTCATTTGTTCCACAATCACATCTAAACTTTTTGCCACATCGATCATCGCAGACCTTGCATATCCCGTCGCATAAGGATAACCCTGCTCATCATTTTCGGGAGCCTCATAACAAACATTGATCGCATTGTTCAGTCGATCAATCAAGAAAATCAGTTGGTCATCAATAGTGAACATGTTCATCAGATAGAAACGTTGAATTTGTTGAGATCATTGATTTTAGTCACCTTATTGTTAGGTGGAAGAATACTGTGCCAATCACAGACTTCCCATCCGTTCTCATTCTCCTGAATAACGGCAAACCCGAACACACCGGCAGTCGGCATCATGTAAAGACCGTGCTTCTCTGCCTGCCGGGCACTGGAGAACCCTCGTGTCGTGATTGTCCAGTCAGAACCAAAGTAGGCACAGATGAAGTCGGTCATGGTTCCCTCCCTCGATTACCCCCATATTATAAGGCACACAGACGGTTCGGGAACGACTGCTGTGCCACCTCTTTCACCGGCACACCTTCTTTCTCATTTAGATACAGATCATATAGGATTTCTTCACTCTCCCGTGCCTCAATCTCATGTGGTTGATCCTCATAATCGTAATTTTCGACCGGTTCTTGACAATAACACATTTTTCCATGCCGAAACCGCAGCGAACCATCTACCCACTGTGCCAGATGGGTCAGTTCGTGCAAAAGAGTTTTTATGTAAGATTCCTTACACATATTGGACTGAAGTTCAATCAGGAAGTGACGAGGGCGATAAGAATCACCCTCAACATCACAGTATCCCAGAGCATTTTCACGTTTCAATCCACGATGAACAATATCCACGGAAATCTTATGCCGTGGATAAAATTCATTCAGAAACCAAGAGGTAATATCCTCACAGAGCTTCTTAGAATAACCGTATCCAGAAGTGTAGATGCTAGACATGTGCCCCAGTGGAGAAACCAAATAAAGGATGAAATGAACAGAAGTTTTTCTTTAGTCGTCATCAATCAGCATAGTATGCGTTCTTGTAAAGATAACCACCAGCCCAATCACACTTCTCAAGAACAAATTCACGTTCTTTGATGACACGCAAATCAAAACGTGGTTCTTTCACTGGTGCCTTGAAACTTGCTGCCTTGTGTAACTCACCAGTCTTCATATTAACAAAGGCATGAACACTACGGGAACCATCACCAGTTTCCATAATGATTTTGTGATACTTACGACCACTCTCAATGTAGAACTTATACATTCTTTTGCCTGCATTGATCTCTTCAATACGTTGTTGACGATACTCAGGATCAGTTCTCAGAAAGAAATCAGCACGACGGAGAGAATCTTTCACGAAATCCTGCTCCAGTGCCTCACAAAGCATAAGGCAATACTCACGAACCTTAAGCTGAATATCGTTGCGAGCATCCTGCTGAGCAACGTAGTCTGCGAAGGAGGTTGTCATGGGGCGTTCCCTTGATTACGAATGTATTATAGGGCAGCAAGCAAGGGATTGTAAGAGGCACGTGCCAGTTCATCCACTGTCTCCTGTGCGATGCGAATTGCATCTGGATTCACGTCAATCGTGATACAATTCCGTCCGGTATTAAAAGATGAAATAGCTGTGGTTCCAGATCCGCAGAAAGGGTCCAGAACCCATCCATTCGGAGGACATGATGCATTAATGACACGTTCTAACAATTTTAGAGGTTTTTGTGTGGGATATTTACGTTTATTCTTCTCACTTCTACTGATAAAGTATACATCATCCCATAAATTCTGCACGGGAACACCTTTGGACTCATGAGAATAGATTTTTTTGTAGATATTATTTGCACCGTAGTGCAAACGGTCCTGAGCGTCCAGTTCTTCCAATTTTTCCTTTGTTACACGAAACCCATACTGTGGATTGTAACCTTTATATTCAAATCGGGCACATGGACGACTCTTTTCACCAGTAACTTTTGCGAGTGCATAGTTACCAACTTCATCTTTGTTCTGAAAACTATTGGCAGCATATATGGGATCCAAAGATGTATATTCCACGTTAAAGTATGGACTACCCTTACGAAACACGACAATAGAATCTACAATGTTGCCCCAACCATTTTTGATATTATTTTTCGGTCCACTACGTTTCCACGAAATGTTTGTATAGAAAGCATCCCGAATCTTTGCATCAATCTTAGACATTACCAGTGCATTACCGATAAAATTGTTGTGACAGTACATCCAACCATCTTTATTCAACTTGGACCATGCTTTATTGATTATGTCTGCATACCAATCAACATAATCATCGAAAGATGACCACTTATCAGAGAAACTTTTTTCCGTACCATCTTCCTCTTGCATCTTAAAATCTCTCTGCAATCCAAAAGGAGGATCCATATAAATCAGATCAAATGTCTGATTTAGATTTACCATCTCCTCAGCAGGTTGTTCTAAAATTTGAATATCAGGCATTCGCACAATTACTCTTCTTCAATTATAGCATGGAACGTTGAATAACATCAACACCCTCATCATCAAGTTGTGCAACTGCCCACCATTCAAAACGGGAGAGAAACTGTTCAAAAGAATATGGTACACTCTTCAATTTATCACAGACTCGATCATCTTCAAAATTCTCAACCATATCGTTGTGAAATTTTACAGACTCAACATAAGCATTATATGCTTTCTTGAGATATGCTTTTTCATTTTCAATCACCTTTTGAGGATCATCAGTCTCCTTAGAATAACTAAGAAATCTGACTGGAGAGGTGCTAGACATTGCTTGAAGGAACAACTTAACACCGTCAGAGTTTGGATTGTCTGTACAAACCATATAGCACTTATATCCATCACCAGACATTTTTCCATCGCTCTTGAATTTACCAGCACGTATTAATTTCTTTTTCCAAGCATCAGTAAAAGAACGGATATTAGATGCGTTATGATTCTCCCATTCAAGAATTTTTTGAACTGCTTTAGTGTAAACACTTTTCAAACCAGAAGATTTATCTGGTCCCCAGTGTGCAGTAAATCCATCATCATCTAGGACAGTTTCTACACATTTTTTAGTGAGTGGAATTGGAGTTCCATCTTCTTTACAAAGCAAATGTGCAACACCAGTTTTCCCATAATTCTTTTGAATATCGAGAATGTAACTATTAACAAGTTCAAATGGTTTTTGATCATGCTTTGGTGTGGCACCTATAAGATTGATCTTTTTACCAAGACTCTTTACTGCCTTCTCAAAACTATCAAAATCATTGGGACCAAGATATTCATAAACATCATAAATCCATAGAGATTGTCCTCGTTCAATCAATGCAGCAGTCTGATGGTGTCCGTTAATGATGTAATACTCACCACAAAACTTAACCACACAAGGAGGAAGTTCTGTAGGATCATATCCCTCTTTATTGAGGAATTGAAGGATTTCTGCAACATTACTAAGGATAAGATCTGCTGTCCTAGTTTGCATTGGTTTGACTTCTTTAGGGTCTAACCTAATAATTTTATTAGTATATTTTAATTGTGAAGATTCCTGCCTAAGCAGACTCCTAGTAACATCCAGAATAGGAGGTGCTTCATTAGTGTGAACCTTGATTCTGCGAAACGTTTCTACAATACGTTGATCGTGATACTTATCATTATGTGCTTGAATCTCAGGAACAAGAACTGAGGTTGTCATGTGTTGTAAATTAATAATAACAATAGTATATAGCACTTGCCAACGATTGACAAGTGCTACTGTTAGCATTTCTTAGTAATCAATAAGAAATAGTAGTGCAGTTAACCCACTGCTTAACGAGTTTGTGAACAGAATCCTGTTGGAGTTTGATCACAATCTGAGAGTTTTTGTTTGACTTAGAAAGTCCAAGAAATGCAGTCACTCCATTGTTAGAGGTGATGCGAAGACGAATACCATAATTGTATTCAACACCGTCCTTAATAAGGATTACCTTACGGGATCCTTTACCACGACCAATGAACTTAACAGAATCGCAAGTTTGTGCTATCTTTACGACAGGATGATCTTCTGGATTGAATTGATAAAGGACATGATTCCCCTTATCATTTACAAATACCCAGTCAATTCCATCAGAAATAGAATCAACAATCAGATCACAAACTTGCTGCTTGGAAAGATAATCAAATCCAGCAGAACAAGTATCAGCAAACTTTGTGCGAATGGATGAAAGATAGGTCACACGATCATCAATGTCCATCTCACGAATCTTTGATACTTCTTGCTTAAAAGCATCAAAATGATCGCCAAAGATACTGGGTACTACCTTACTGGTGTTGATCCAATCAAAAGAACCAGTAGACAGTTTCTTCTTGTCTTTTGCAGAGAGTTTTAGTTCTCCTGCTACCATGTCTTCCTTGAATTTTGTACCTCCACGGGTTTTTACTTTACACCCAAAGATGTTTTGCTCAGTCAAAACCTCTGCGGTCTTACCTTCATTCTTGATTCCAGAATAATGAACGGAACCGTCAGTTACAAATGCCATAATTGAAATTAAATGGTTTAGTTGAACTGGTGGCGACTCCACCAGTGCATCCTTTAAGGCGATTGCTCTCCTTGATTATGAATGTATTATAGGGCATCCTGGTGGGGTTTCAGGGTGCTGTGTGTAGGTTATCTGAGTGTCATACTCTCCCAGCGGTCGATGCTGGAATTGTAGTATTTGTTAATAGCATTAGTCGCCATTTGCATACACTCAGAATCTAAAAATCCGTGCTTCATATAGTTATTTTTCTCAAAAAAATCATAGATTCTTTTCTGAGCCCATCGTGGACTTGTACTGGAATTAAGAATACTTAAAAATTCCAGATTAATGTGCTCAATAACATCATCAGGAGTGTCAATATAACACTCCCATTCTTTTCTGGTGATTTTCAGTTGTTCTGGAGTGACAATCATGATGCTTTACGAATGGGACGATCAAATTTTGCCATTTGATATCCTTCACGCACGGCATGAAGAATAATGTTGTCGTATGAATGTGACCTCAATGGTATGTTACGGTGCAGAAGAAAGTCTTCACAATCTTCTGCCAGTGCTTCTTTCTCTTCAAGAGAAAGTTTTTCTAAATCGATCATACTGCCAGGGCTCCCTCTGGAATATCTATGACCTGTGCGAAAGTATCACTCCAGGTTGTAGTATCATAACAGAACCACTCTCCATCCTTGAAAATATATCCAAACTCTTCACCTTTGTTAATGAACTCAGTGATAGATTCATCCATACGTGGAGGACAATCCTCACCACGCTCAGAGTAATACATTGGACCCTTTTCGGGACGGGTTTCATTGTTCCAACCACAATTAGTCCAACAGGAAGACATGTCACCGCCATCAATCAGTTCGGTAACTTCTTCTTTTGTGGTGTAATGTGTGCTCAAGATGCGACCCAACCACTCAGGATAACCATCCCAGTGATGATAAACAGAAACGATTGCGTTTCCAACATCAATACCAATTCGTGCTCGGGTTGCCATAATAAAGAAAGAAAAGGGTTTGAAAGGTGAACTTTTACTTTTGGAAGTATTCTCCGATAGCCTTACTCATGGAAATAAGTTTCTCATGAATGGCATCAACCTCCAGTCGAAGATTTTCTTCTTCTCCCATAAGGTGCATCAGATCAACTTCACACCAGTCCTCAAGATTGATAGAACCATCCTGATACTGTGGAGTGTAAAATAGTGTGCCTTCACTATCAATGGAATAGGCACAACCTTGATTTTCAGCAGTGAGAACAATCATTACCAGATTTCAGTGAAACGTTTGTGAGTTGTTTTGGTCATTCTACCTTCGTTGAGCATGTTGTCACACACTTTGCAGAAGACTTGAAACTTTTCCTCCCTTGTGAGAGTATCTGCCTGGGCACAGGTGCTCATGATCTTGAGCATTTGACGTTTGGATGTGATCATTAGTTTGCGGGTGTAATTTCAATGCGGGAATAAAAAGGTAATTCTTTCATTACCCACTGCTCAAGTTTACTATTCTGTGCCTTTATACCCTTGGATGTTGTTGGTTTGGTGGGCAGTGTGCGTTGAAACTCAATTACTTTGAAGTCACAAGTTTCAACACGAATGTTGTAAGTGGCAGTGGTGGTCCGCATGTCCCTCCCTTGATTACCTCTGTATTATAGGGCATCCTGGTGCCCTGACAACGGATGGTGGACAGTTCATCGTTTGACCACCGACACAGCTGCCTCACCCTTCTCAAAAACCACATCAACAACTGCCTGAACCTTTCGTGCCGTGCTGATACCTACCTTATCATAGACAGGAACACAAACCAGTCCAAACGTCTTCTGAGACCCACCCAGACGGATTACACGCCCGATTGACTGACTGATACCAATATAATCCATACTACGCATGAACAACACTGCCTCAAGTCCACTGACGTTGATACCTTCGGACAGAATAGAGTGGTGAAGAACCACGAACTTCTTAGAAGAATCTTTACCCCAGGAATTTAGAGTCTCAAAGAATACCTCACGATTGACTTTCTGTCCATCAATAATACCACCAGTCTTGGCAGTAATATACATCCAAGAATATCCACGCTCATTCAACTCTTTACAGAAGTCAGATTCTGAAATCAACCGAACAATCTGCTTTGTAGAACGAGCACAAATGAGAATCTTATCCAAAGAATTGTCATCGATGGTAGTCAATAGATTCTCAGAATCACGGTCAGGAATCATACGCTTGTCCTGTACCATATCCAGTTGCTTGACAACAACCTTAGGAGGAAGAATGTAACCACCATCAACCAGTTCTGGAGCACCAACCTGACAGATTACATTACCATAAACTTCCGTATCATTCATCCCAGGCTTGAATACAGAAATAGAGTGCTTAGGAGTAGCAGTGAAGAAATAGCAGCGATCAGCATCAGAAGCAAAATACTCCGTGGAATAAAAGAAATTACGCTGGACAGAGTTGTGTGCTTCATCAAAATAAATGGTATTAACTTCAATGTCTGCCTCCATAACACGATGGAGAGAGTGATAGGTGGTAAAAATAATCAAGTTTTCACCAGCAGTACGAGCACAATTAGCAAATAATGAAATCTTTTCAGGATTGGTTGTACTGAAGTGATGCGTTTCACCACTATGAACGTGCATAACATGAGTATAAGAACCATCAATAAGTTCCATAAACTCACTACAGAGTTGTTCTGCCAGAAGAATACGTGGAGCAACAACAACAGTTGTAGAACCATTATCAATGTGTTTCTGGTTCTCTATGATGTCTGTAATCATACAAATAGTCTTACCACCACCAGTGGGGATGATAACCTGTCCTTTGTCATGTGCCGACATGGCATTCACGGCACGTTCCTGATGGGGACGAAGAGTGATGGTCACAGATGTCTGATGAATATGAATATATTATGCCACAAAAAAACCACCCCGTCAAGGAGTGGTGGACACCTTAAACATTGTCACATTCAATCATCATAAATTCTACATTCATCGGCATCAGGTTCTACTTCACAGAAGAGTTCAAGTGCGGTGGGATCATGATGGTCACCGGCATCAATTTCTTCTTTATGATTTTCTACATAAACCTCAAGTTCATGTAATTCTCCTTCAATATGACGACGTTGTTGAGGTGATGTTGTTGGGTCTTCAAGGATTTCTTTATCAACCTCAATATGTTTTTCTACGCTTTCCATAATAGTTTTGAAAGTTATGTGATATTTATTAGTATCTTGATGGGAAGTTGATTACATCATCATTATATGATGAAAACGTAATTTTATCATCAAAATTTGGGATTTCCTGACCTTTTAATAGAGAAAGGAGTTGTTTTGCCTGCTTAACACAAGCATCATGATACTCTACATCTCTTTCTACACAATTCACTATGGTTGCATAGATTTCTTCTGGTGTTGCCTCTGAGTTGAGAGCATCAGAAATCCAATCATTTAAATTAGATAATGAATAGTTTTTATACTCAAGTTCAGTGTCTTTCATTGTGATTTTTGATGATTTCCTTTTCTAGCATACTCTCGATGTCTTTAGTTGTCAAGTCATTCAACCAGTTCCATTCAGGATCATTTCTGTCCCATTCCAAACTAAATGAACCATCATCATTTTGATGAATAGAAAATGAATCAGTCATCACTATGAAGTTTCCTAGTTTTTTTCAACTCTTTTAGTTCTCCCTTTATCATTTGGTAGGCATCTTCTGGTGATATTTTATCAGCCACTTCCATAGCAGCAATAATCTCTACTCTCGTACCAAAATGTTGTAGTGCCTTTTCAAAATCGTTTAGTTCTTCGTACATGAGTCCTTACATTCTTCATTCAGTATATCTATTCGTTCTTCTAATGAGTTCATTACTTTACGCATATCTCTCATCATAAGCATTTGCTCATTCTCAAGATCCTCTACACGATATTGTAGTTTTTCTACAAGAGCATATAGTGTACCATATTCTTCCATATTTTGTTCCGTATTATCAGTATTTGAAAAGAACCATCTGATAAATTTTTTTAATTTTTTAGTTTTCATCCTTCATCATCCTTTCTTTTTGGTAACTGTTGCTCCATTGGAGTTAATCCAATATTTCTTACGGTTTCTTGCTGTTTCATAAACAATTTAATCCAACATCTTGCCATATCCTTTAATACATCAATATCATTACACTCTTCAATCTGTCTCGATAGTTTCTCGTATTCAAATAACTTAGCAGTGCTTTGTAATACTACTTCATTTGGATCAAATTGATTCATTAGTTTTCCTCCTTTATAAAACAAATAGAATTAAACTTTCCTTTATATCCTTTAATGGATATCTTTGTATGTGCAGTATGAACTTCTGTTTTCTCTACTATGTATTCTTGTCCTCTCTCTAATACATCATCGGGATTATCATTATTTCCCCATTTTACTTGTTCTCTACAGCAACCAATATATTTTACCTTGTCGCCGTCATGAATTCTTGGAATGTTCATATTATTTTCTGAGTGTCTTTAGATATGATAATACATTTTCACGAATCCACATGAGTTCATTATAACATTTTTGATTATGAGCACATTGACGAAGTGCAGAATCGGGTTTATGAACAGATTCAATGAAGATATCTAATCCCCGATTCCATTTAATCTCACTTGGTTCTTTGTCTTCGATTTCGTTTTGATCCTTCATTTTTAATACCCTTTTTAATAAAGTTCAGTGCCGAATCATAAGTGCGGGCTTGGTGAACAACACTTCCATTATGTATAATGGTAAACTTTTTACCACATGGAACTGCTGCCCATCTACCATCATTTGTCACATAACCTAAAGGATTACCCGGTTCAGCATCGAGTAATCCTGGTTGTGGAATATGAGGTTTTAGAAACTTATTAGAACTTTGCATTTACACTTACTACTGTCGCATTAGGATTTCTTGCCAGTGCTACCTTCTTTGCATCATCATAATTTGCGGCATGAACAGTCTCGTAGAAAGTACGACCCGCAACATAGAGTTTGACTTCACAGAGCATGGGATTCTCCCTCGATTACCTCTGTATTATAGCGCATCATACACTGGTATCTGGGTATGGTGGACACTTTAAAAACTGGATTTTTATACATACCTTTGGTATGGTTGATAAGGAAGCTCTGTCTTAGAGACTTAAAGACACCTCATCCATCAACCCCAACAAAGGTATTCTACTCGTATTCTGATACTTTGTCAACTTTTATACTCTTAAATCCAAAGAAAGATGTGATGGCATATCTTCCCCAACCATCAAAATAGTCAGAATCCTTAATACTTATTTCTCGTACTCCATGTTCCACCCATCCAGGGAAGATAATCATAGAGTTATTATCACAAGGAATCTCATAATCATATTTGGGAAAATATAACTGCCCACCCTCAAACTTTTTGGGTTCTTTGTAAAAATAAGAAAATGCTAAAAACTGAAAACATTTGTCTGTATGTGGATTATATCCTTCTCCATCATGATAATATCTAACTTTTGTGATATCATGATTTGATTGATTGGCAATACAGCAGCAATCATGTATATCGGCAAATATGTTTAAAACAGGACTATCAAATAGTTTTCTATTGACGGTTAATATATTAGATAAACTTCTATAATTTACACCTTTATTATTAGAATAATCTTTGTAAACATTATCTAATAAAAGTGCCTTTGCATTTGTATAACCCACAACACCACCATAATCTTCTGCTTTAAGTAATTTACCAGGTTTTGTATAAAATTTAAGTTCTTCCCAGATAAGTTCTAGTTCTTCTTCTGTATAGAAATTATCTATGATCATATGAGGAAAAGGAAACTCATCCACATATGCGGTCAATTTTTGATCATTCATGACAAAGTATTTTTTTTTTATTTATTATGTTGCCACTTCTCCATCACCAATATCTCCACTAATAGTTCCAGTAATTTTACTATTGTTTATGTAGTTGGTATTCTCTCTTAATATTGCATAACCATTGTTTCCACCTGTTCCACCTTCTCCTTCAAATTGATTTCCACCTCCGGCAGAACCCTCCCCGCCGTCTCCACCTTTTTCAGTGTTTCCATCTTGTCCTCCGTCTCTACCTTCACCACCAGAACCACCAGCAGATCCACCGCCACCGCCACCGCCACCGTTGGCACTACCCGCAGAATCTCCTGTCGCACCACTATCACCACTGTTACCAGTGAATTGTCCAGTTTCGACATTTAATTGTCCAGTTTCGGGGG
>JACLAA010007819.1_pt1 | contig 14622 bp, 10 predicted proteins | sample 8027891 | NCBI WGS metagenome assembly JACLAA01 (sample SAMN15724900, study PRJNA655200) | protist metagenome | isolation source: fluorescence activated cell sorting (FACS) single amplified genomes of... | place: Spain: Blaines Bay Microbial Observatory, Mediterranean Sea | collected 2016-01-19 | reverse complement strand
GGAGCGCAGGAGGAGGTTTCGTCGTCGTCGCGGAAAGAAGCGAACAGACGACGTCCGGGTTCGTCGCGAACGAGGAGAAGGCTGAAGTGACGAGCGCGAAAAAAAAGAAAAGCGACGAAGTGAGCGATCCGGTGTATCGCTTGCTTCGATATGCGCAACGAGAAGACGACGAACAGATGAAACGGTTCGCGACGGTGCCGGAAGGATTCGACATCGCGCTCGTGAACGAGCGAGAAGTCAGCGCGGATGCGCGATTGAAACAGTTGAACAAATTGTTTCAGCGAGAAGATGAGAGAATTGGCGACATCTCAAAAGATGTGAAAGAGTGTTTTGGTTTGGTTTTGGAGGACGCGAGAACGAGAGAGGCGGTCGGGTACGCGTTATTCCACGACCGAAAAGTGCACGAGTGGGAAGCGACGAAAAAATTAACGGTTTCGCCGCCGAGATTGTCGCACGTTTTCGTGAAACAAGAATACAGAAGGAGAGGATTCGGGACCGCGTTGGTGAGTCGATGGATTAAAGAGTTCGCGATTGACGCGAAAGCGTTCGCGGTGGACATGCCGAACGGAAAAATGTTGAAACTTTTGAAGCACGCCAGATGCGAGGTCGCGGTGGAAAAATCTGGTTTCGAAGCCGGAACGATACACTTTTTGAATTTACCGATTTAAAACGATGGCGAGAGAGAAGCGCAGCACAATTTCTATTGATACGATACGATACGATACGATACTACGTGGTCTATAAATAACAGACAAATATGCACGAATGTTAATCATCGTCCGCGTTTGTAGACGGTTTCGTCGGTTTGCTCAACACGTTCGATCGCGGGAGCGCTTTCTCCGTCGCCGATCTCACCTCCGAAGCAATCGTCGTCGCACTATTACTTCCTTCCGCTACAGAGCCACTTTTACTACTATTTTCGATCGTTTTATATGCCCCCATTGCCTGTGCGACTAAACTCGCCGGGTTGCCGACATCTGCGGGAATCAACATCGTGTTGCCTTCCTTGGCGATTTGCGCGAACGCGTTCATGTACATCTCCGCAATCTTAAATCTCGCCGCCTCGTCGCCACCCGTGCCTAACAACGACTTCGCCACTTCCGTGATCCCTGTTGCCGTCGCTTTTGCTTTCGCCACGATCGCTTCCGCCTCCCCGGTCGCTTCTAAAATCGTCTTTTCTTTCAAACCAGTTGCCACGTTAATCGACGCCTCTCTCTCCGCCTCGGACTCTAAAACCGCCGCGCGTTTCCGTCGTTCACTTTCCGCTTGCAACTCCATCGCATTTTGAATACCTCTCGGCGGTAGAATATCTCGAATCTCGTATCTCATGCACTTCAACCCCCAATCTCCGGCGGCTTCGTTGATCGTTTTCACAATCGCCGCGTTCAAATGGTCTCTCTCTTCGAACAACGTATCCAACGACATCTTCCCGATCTCCGATCTCATGGTCGTTTGCGCCAGCTGTGACAACGCAAACACCGGATTTTCCACCCCGTAGCTCGCATTAAACGGATCCACGACTTTCGCGTACAAAACCCCGTCGATGCTGATCGCCACGTTATCTTTCGTCACCGCCGTTTGGTTGTCCACCGGTATCGCCTCTTCTTTCAAGTGCCAAACGTAAGCAATAGAATCCACCAGAGGTATCAAAAGATGAATCCCACTGCTTAACGTTTTGTGATACTTCCCGAATCGTTCGATCACCGCGACTGTCCTCTCGGGAACGATTCGAATCCCGTAGTTAATTGGTTTCGGACCGTACGCCAGATCCGCCAACGAGGACGACGATGGTGACGGATTGGAAAGAAATCCGCGACGGTTACTCGAGAAGGAAAACGCATTTTGTGTTTGATGTGTTTGCTGCCGTGGAATCGTCGTCGTCGACCTCGAAAAGAGGGCGTTGCCGCCACCTGCGCTCGAGAACAACCGGGACGACGTCGACGCGGAAGAGTGGTAGGATTTTAGCGCCGCTGCTCGGCGCAACGCGTGTCGAGTTTTGCTCATGCGTTTATTTAATAATTGACGTGAGAAAAAGTGACGACGACGACGATGTTTGACGTTTGAAAAAATATTCGAGAGGAGGTTCAAGACAAAAAGTAGGAGCGATCGTCGTCAACATCTAATAATTGTTTCTCGCGTTTATTTCTCTCTGCTTCGGCGAGCATCGCTCTGTCGTCTCCGGCGGCGACATCGGTCGCGCCGCCAACAATCTTCGCTCTCTCGCGGAGAGGTATTCGCATGCTCGCTTCCACGTCTTGCTTCGTCGCCTCGCGGCCGAGGAGGCGTTCCATGTCCTCTCGGCGAATGCCGTTTTCGAGAACGTCTCGAGTTTCGACGTTGGATTCGTACGCGTCCCAGTTGTGGCGGAGGTGCGCGTCGCGGAGTGCGCACTTTTGAATTCGTGTGGCGAGTTGGAGCGAGTCGCGCGTTTTGGCGAGGATTTTTTTCAGGCCAGAGATGGGTTGATTCTCGCACTCGTCCACGTAAACGCCGAGTTGAGAGAGAGAGAAGGAGTGGAACGGTTGTCGTTGGAAGTGTTGGTGCTCGCGCGCTCGAGTTTTGCCGCTGGTATTCACCTCATCTTCATCATCTTCGTTCTCAAGTGATTCGTGGCCGATGATTCTGATCTCTTCCTCGGCTTGCGCTATCATTTCCCGCGTGGCGACGAGTTCGTCTTCTTGCGTTGAATATTTGCCTTGTTCTTTTAAATTTTCCAGGGCGACGATAAATCCAGTCACCGCTTTCAGTTTACCTTCCAAAGCCGCAACTTTCTTATCGATATCTTGCATCACTTTTATTTGTCCGCTCACGTGATTGTTCGTCCCCATCCAGTGTCTCGTCTCTTCCTCGTACTCTTTGGCGATTTCATCGCACCGCTCTTGGCCTCTCTGATCGGCGCGTATTTGGTTCGGATTTTTGCGATCGTAATCCGAATCGTCCTTGTTTTTCTTCGTAAAATTCCACACTTCTGGCGATTTTCCTATCCTCGGCGTCTCTTCGTTTACGTTTACGAACGGTTTCGCCGCCTCGGCCACTCGTGATGTCGTTATCGACGCCGCCAAGGACATCTTGTCGATCGTGATTGCGCCGTCGCAAATCTCGTACAACGTGTTTGCTTTACCAATCGTGAGTTTTTCAATCTTTCTCTTTCCCTTGCTGTCGTCGTCGTTTTCGCCGATGTGACCAACTGGTTTAAACCTCACCTGTAACGCCACGCCGTGTTGCTTCAACGTCCCGAATTGTCTCGAAAAACTCTCCCCGCCATCAAAATCGTCCGGCAGTTTCGGATGAATCTCCGACTCGATCTGCACGCCATTCGCGACGACGAATCGTAAAACAGAGCTCGTTCTCACGATCGCCTTTTTCTTCTCTCCCAAATCATAATCATCGAACGGTGCGAGTTTCAAGCGAATTCTCTGTCCCACGTGCGGTCCACACGTCGCTCGAATCTGTTCCGGTTTTTTCTTCGTGTCCGGTACGAAATGCGCGACGTCGATGATCTCTTTTTCTTTTGAAACCGACTCGGAGTCGTCGTCGTAGTCCTCAATCTCCACGCGCACGGTTGGCATTATCACTATTACTACGAGCACTATCCCAGAAGAGCTAAACCCGCGTCGTCGTTTGCAGAGAGAGAGAAGAGAGAGAGAGAGAGTCAAAGAGATGTTTTATTGTTTGATCTTCTTTTCTTTTTTAGTAATTTGGAATTTATGCGTTTCTTTTTAAATTAATTAGTTTACACAGACCGCGTGTAGGTGTTTTTTTTTCAATTCTTTCACGTGTGACAAAACACTTTATTCTTTTCTTCACTTTGCTGCGCGGCTGCTCACACAAAGTCAAGAAGAAGATAAAAAGAGAAAACAATGGGCTTAACGCGCTCTCTGTTCATGAAACGCGGTTCCGGTTTTGGTGACGATTCGGAGGAGAAAAAGCAGCGCAACTACGGAAGCGATTCTTTGTTGGAAGAGGGACGCGCTTTGGGGGAGGAGACGGAAGAGGAATTACGAATAAACAACAACAAGAACAGAAACCCAGTCGCGAAAGCGATGTCGTCCTCGATTGGCGTGTTAGCGACCGTTGGATTGTTCATATACGGGTTTGGGATGCTGTATGGAAACAAAGAGGCGATTTTGGGGCGGTGGCGGATGACTTCTTTGAGTAGTCCCTAGGGGAGGAAGACGCGCCCGCTTGAGCTCGAGAACCAACCCCTTGTAGTGCTATATTTTTGTTGTACATTTATTTATATATCATCATCATAATCACTTCTTTATGAAGACGAGCTCGAGAGCGAATGCGCACCGCGTTGTGGAGTTGTCTTTCCCGAAATAGCCGCAATCGACGACCGGTATCGCAATCGTCGGCGGCGAGAGATGACGCGTCTTCTTCTTCTCCTCGTCTTTCGTAAAGGAGGAAGAGTTTTTGTCAAAGAGTTGATTGAAAGAGTTTCGGCAGGCAAACTCTGCGTCTTTTTTCGTCCCGTGCTTTTCAGAATAGTACACTTTAACGGACGTCGCGTCGAATGGAGCGAGTTTATACGTTTCGCGGATGCGTTCGAAGTGCTCCGCCACGTCGACTCTTTCGTCCTTCCCGTCCTCGTCGCCGAGACGCTCGAAGAAAATCAAAATTCTCGCCCACTCGTTTACGCGGCCGATATACTTTGCTGTTTCTTTAAAGTTACCGAATACGCTTGTTCGTGCGTCAAAACAAAGCTCTCCGTTGGTGTAGGAATCCTCGTCCATCGAGTTAGGTGATAACACGAGCGAAGACGCTAAGATTGGTTCGATTTCCATCGCGGCGTTTTTCGGGAGCATCGGCACCGTCAAAAATAAGGACATGAACAAACCGCTCAGTTTTTCTCGCATAAAAATACAATCTGGATCCGTCATGTCGCTTATATTTTCTCCCCCAACGTACACGTCCTGGTTCGTGTTCTTGTTCTCCTCTTCTTTCTCCTCTTTCACGACGAGAGGATCGCAATACGGTTCGCTCGGATCCCAAACGTGATTACGGCAGTATTCCTTAAACGACACAGAGTGCACGCTTTCATCCTCAGTCTTCCTGTTTGATGACGCGTAGAATGTTGTTTGCACGGCTTGTTTCGCGAACGACACTTTTTCGCTGCCGTTGTTTTTGCATATCTCTTCACGAATCTGATGACACGATTTCACGCACCGTCGCGCCTCCTCGTACACGTTCGATTCTAAATCTAAATTTCTAGGTTGCATGCCGATTTGTCCAGCGACGTACAGAAATGCGCCAGCTCCACACAATTGCGCGTACGGACCGATACATGCCGGCGCCCACGCGGATATAGAAGCCACGTGTAAACTCTTGATTCTTTTCGAGCGTGATAAAACCATTGCGAGTATAAAACTAATATCATCTTTCAGCGGTAACGCGACACACGCTCTCGCGCTTGGTTCAACTGCGCGCATGTGTCGCGAGTACGCGGCATTGAAAGAACCAAAATCATCCATAGATTTCAAATAACAATGCGTCATCGTCGCGTGTTCTTCGATGGAAAATATTCCTCCTTCGCGTTTTAAGGCTGATTTGAGCTCTTGAAACGCCTCGTCTGCGTTGGCTTTGTTTTTACACCGCAACCATACGGTTCTACTTTCGTTGTCGCTAATGCTATTGCTCTCGCTGCTCTTGCTGCTGCTGCTGCTACTATTACTACTGTTACTACCATCGCTGCTGCTACTATTCATACGTTGCAAGTATACTTCCACATTCGGACTCAACTTTGCATTATCATCGTGAATATCGAGAGAACGTAGCGAAAGAGAGGTCGGAGGAGGAGGAGGAGGAGGAGTCGCGACGTAATCGTCGGGTACCCATACGACCTCTCCGCATTCTTCATTCGCATACTTGTCTTTTCTACCATCGTTATCTTTTCCCTTCTTCTTTACACTCACTCTCAAAATCTTCAAATGCCCACTTCTGGCGAACCGGTCCGCGCTCGTTTCCACGACTTCGCTCTCCTCGATGCGTAACCGTCCTCGAGTAAAAAACGGAGCGTCTAGAACCAGACTCTCAAACTCCCCACCCTCGCCGCACGAGTGTGACCCGTACTCTTCCTCTATTCTAATCAAGTCTTCCTTAACTTCCGCTAAAGTCTCCCCCAGATGCTTCCTAGGATCCAACCCCAACGCGGCTGTTTTCACGAGCACCGCTTCGATCCTCCCGACATTTAAGATATCTTCCAACAACCTCTTTTGTGGCGTTTGTTTCCACAAATAACTCAGGGAGACTAAGTTCAGCTCAAAACATATCCTCTCCACTCGTAACCTCTGGTAATCGCTCAGAATCGCCCCCGAGCACACCGCGTCGACTTTCACCCGCTCCTTCGCGAATTGAATCAACGCTCTCAAATCTTCGATTTCATCCGTTTCAACGCCTCGTTCCGGGTAATTCAAATCCGTGTGGACGCTCCGACCGATCAGTTTCCTCCTAAAAACCGGTATATTTTCATCAATTAACTGAGGGTACAGGTTAATCATCGAGTGCGAAACGGTTTGAAAGCAATGCGAGTCTAACTCCTCCACGTGTTGGTCCTCGGGCGTCAAATTACCTAACGCCGTTATCCTGTGTCCGTGCGTTTGGCAGAGTTGCAAGGCAAAGATGGAGTCTTTGCCGCCAGAGACGAGCGCGAGAACCGAGTATATTTGCGGCATTTTTAAGAGTAGGAGGAAGGAGTGAGGAGGAAAGGGGTGAGAGAGAGAGAGAGACGGAGAGATGATTCAAAGGAGTGGGGGATGAAAATGTGAATTGTGGTGCACTTGTTTCATTACAAAGACAGAAGTTTTATTTTTCCCAAGCAGTCTGTGCTCTACGAGTAACATCTAAAAAACGTAAACGTAAACGTGATCCCTCACGTTAAATTTTTGTAATAAGATACTCGTAATATAGGAACCTGAACTGTTGGTATCGTTTCGTTTCCAATGGAAAGAAAGTCTTCGAAGAGAAAGCAACAAAAATCTTTTAAAACTCCTCCTCTTACCCCAGCGCCAATGATGAATAAGTTTTTAAACGATCATGAACGGATCGAAGCCGTAAAACTGGGCAAAATCACTCCAGAACAAGCTTTCCGCGTGTTCGTCGACGAACTCGTCCTTATACGAGGACATCGCGTCTCGAAACACCAGAAACTCGTCCACTAAGCTCGTCGGCGGAGGACAGCCTTTCTGGCGAAGGTACGCTCCGACTCGACAGTTCCTCACGTACTGTTCTTCCGTTAATAAAGGTTCCTCTCCGACGACGACGTTTCGTAAGGATAACTCTAAAGACCATAATCTGGAGTAGAAATCGACGCGCATGAGCGTCCATGAATTCAACGGTATCACTTTCGCTTCTTCGACTAAATATTTGAACGCTTTAAACTGGACTTCCCCTTGGTTAACCATGTCCACGGCGTAACTCGTCGCCTGTTCCTCTTGAATCGGGCACCCGTTTTCGACGACGTACTTCAACGCCTTGAAAACAATCTCGTTCTCTTCCTCCGTGTTGTCCCTGGGAATATCAAACCCTTGGAATGCATCTATGGCATCAAACAGCACGAAATCATACCACGGCGCTTGCGCCGTCTCCCGTAAATATCTCAAACACTCCAACGGCTTCCCGCCTTTCGCTCGATACCCGTATCTCAAAACCCCTAAATACGTGTCGGCGCTTTCCAACGGGCACTGATTTTCGATGCAATATTTCATCATCTCGTAGTTCGCGTGTTGCGCGGCTTCAATCAAAACGTCTTTATCCCAGTCGCACTTCGCTTCCTCTCTGGCGTATTTTAAAAGCTCCAATTTGTTCGTCGAGGCGACGATTCGAGCGAATCGTCCCGATCCTCTCCCCGGGTAAAACTTAAACACGTTGTTTTCGAAACCCCACGCGTATCTCTCGAAGCAATACTTTAACGTTTCTCGGCTAAAACAGAGCGACTCTACCGCCCCTTCCACCGCCGCCTCGTCGCTGTCGTTGTTGTTGTTGTTATTGCTACTGCTACTCTCCTTGCCTAACATTTCTCCCCCGGACGTATGTTTGGTACACTCGCGGCGAGTAATTCTTTACGAGCGCTCTCGCCGCTCGATTCGTCTCGAAGAACAACTTCACGGACGATTTGTCCAACTTCGTGTCGAGGATTTTCTCGGAGAAGAGGAGAGGAAGGTCGGTGACTAAGTGCCAAAGCGGAGAACAACAATCGCGAGAGTTTGGAGGAGAAGAGGGAGAAGTCTCGTTGGTGGTTTTGGTTCTTGGCTTCTTTGTCGTCCTCTTCCTCGTCTCTTCGTCCTTGTCGTCGTCGTCGCTGCATTTGCGCATCGTAAAGTCTCGGGTATTCGTATATTATAAATACCTGTTATAATATTATTACGCGGCAAACGCGAAAAGATGCGCAGGAAGTGATGATGAGGATGAGGATGAGGATGAGGAAATGTACTCACAGAGGACAGAGATGTTTCGTTCAAAATAAGCAGTCAAAGCGATATTTACGAGAACCAGCGCGTGCAACTTATTTTCTCACTCTATTAACATGTTTATAATATTAGTTATAATACTCTACACGACTCGCATACATATACACAGACAACTTTACTGAGACAATTTGAACAACTACAGTAGATATATATCTATCTATATATATATATATATACATATTGTTTATTGAAGAATTTAGGAGTAGGTCTTTTCGTTCTCGTCTGCGACTAAATCGCGCACGCCTTGGAACAACGACGCCGGTTTGTAGGAGAAGAAAGCCAACAACATCGGTATCGGCGTGAGCGTTATACCGGTGAAGTCGGCGCCGCCTAACGCGTTGAATCGGTTCAACGCCATGAAGAGCACGACGGGGACTAAAATCGTCGGTGGACCGCCTTGGCCGCCTTGGGAGTCTGCTTTTTGAGAGAGCAAGCGGACGTAGAGTAAACTTCCGAAGGAACCCAAGGCCCAACTGGCTAAGACGCTCGCGTTGGAACCGGCGAACACGGCGCCGACGCCGCCCGCGACGCATAAACCAGCCGTTCCGGTGAATAAATCGCGTTTGCTTTGTTCCAACCGCATTTCGTCTTCTTTCCTTCGTCTTAATTGTAACTCGGTTGGTGTTTCTTGCGTTTTCTTATCGGCGTCGTTTCTCATTTTCCAATCGGAATCTTTAATCGTCCTGTTTAACATTTGCCTCGACATCGGTCGATAACTCGGATTCTTCGCCGCTTTTGCTCGTTCCGCTTTCGCCCACTCGTTGGCCCATCTCGACCTCTCCGCTTTCGTCGGCGCGTAGTTCCACCCGTCCAAATTATATTTCGAATCCCCTTTATCCGTCGTCGCTAAATCTAACGCGTTCAACCGTTTCCCTCGCTCCGCTCGCTCCTTCGCTTCTTCCTTCTTCTTCTTTTCAATCTCCCTCACTTGCTGGCCGATGTCAACCGATAAGTCGTCCATCATATTCACCCGTCCAAATCCTAAACCTGAGTTTGATTTCTTCTCTTCTTCTTGCTGTCGTTCTTTTTCGAATCGCTCTTTGCGTCGAAACTCGGCGTCGATGTCGTTCTCCCACACCGGACGGTATTCGGATTTTCCTAATCCTCCACCAGAACTTTTTGTCGTCGTCGATATTGTCGTTTTCGCTTTCTCTTCATCGTTTTTACTCTCGTTGCTAACGCTGCTCCTGCAAAACACCTCCCGTCCTCTGATCGTCGTCCTCCCAACGACGCGTTCGTGTTGCCGACGATGATGATGATGATGACGCGACAAAGAAGAACACGACGTCGCCGTCGTCTGAATCGTCCGAGAAATCATCATTTTCCAACCACTCTATAAATAAGAGAAATACGAATAAAAAGATCGCTTTATTTTCGCAAGTATGCGTGTGCGTACGTAATAACACGTTCTCTCTCTCTCTCTCTCTCTCAGTCAAAGCACCCGATGATACACTTCCGCCGTCGTCTCTTCTGAACCAACCCTCACAACGAGAAGAACAAAAGCAGAGAGAGAGAGAAAAAAAAAGTGAAGAATCCAATTGTATTCCAAGAAGAAGAAGAAGAAGAAGAGAAAGAGGGAACACAAAAAAAACGTTTAGGGTTTAATTCCGTAGTAGGGTTTAGAGTGGCGACGCACGAAGGGAAAAAGAAAAGAAAAGTGGCAGAAAGAGACTGCGGGTGCGGTGGAGCGTACAAAAATGATTGCCACGAATACTACGCGTTGTCGTCCGGTGCTTTTAACGACGAAGTCGTCCTCTTCGTTACGATGTCGCATAATACGTCGTAATGTTTATTATTATTCAGAAGCTTTTTCCTCGAGGAAAAAGACGGCTTTGGTGGTAAAGAAGAAGAAGAAGGTGTCGACGTTTTCATCTTCATCGTCGTCCTCGTCATCGGATATCGTCGGAGCTTTATCTGATTCTTCGGATTCTTCTTCTTCCTCTTCTTCAGAAAGAGGAGGAAAAACACGAGAAGCAGCGGTGTTACAAAAACTCGTCGTCGTGAACGTTGTCACCGTTGGAGCGTTATGCGTCGCTCCTTCGTTTTCCCCGCCTCCTGCGTTCGCTTTGGAGGAAGAGATGAGCGGTGTGTCTGGTGGTGGAAGTGCTTTGACGACTCCTAGTACTGCGGAGGAGGAGGCGCCGCCTGGAGGAGCTGCGAGTTTGGAAGCACCTTCGACGTCGGACTCAACAAAACCGGCGTTTACTCTGAACATGGACTTGGACACGTCCGCGTACGACCAAATGACAAGAACTGGCGGGAACTCGGAGAAGGCGAAAGCGTTGGTGAACAAAGGCGTGCCGTCGGTCAAGAAGGACCAAGGAGGCGGGTTCAATTTGATTCCCAAGCCGAAAGAAGAGAAGAAGAAGGTTGAGAAAGCACCGAAAGAGAAGAAAGCGGAGAAGCCGAAGAAAGCGCCGACGCCGAAGATGGCAAGTCCTCTCGAATCGAAAGGCGCGAAAGAAGAGGACGGGTTTAATCCAATCGTCATCGTCGCGCCGCTGGCTTTAGGCGGGTTCGCGTTTGGAGCGAGTAAACTGATTGGCGGGCCGTTGGTGGAGAGAAAAGAGGAAGAGGAGGAACAACCGAGAACGCAAATCATGAAGAAACCTAAAAAAGTCGCAGAAGCGCCGCCGCCGCCGCCGCCGCCCCCGCCGCCGGCGTTTACGCCGCCAGATTGAAGTACCAAAAATTGAGACGCCAAAAATTGAGGTTCCAGAGTTGCCGAATCCGTTCGCGTCCATGGGGGGAGGTGGTGATCCTTTGCCTCCGGACCAGCCGCGTAAATCGTTTCCAAAGAGGTCGGAAGCTTCGTTTAACTTTGTGGAGGAGGACGAGAGTAATTCTTCGGGTGAAATCGACGACGCGTTGGACGAATCGTACGAGGATGATCGAAAAGCCGCGGAAAGAGAGATGGAACGAGAAATGCGCGAGGCAGAGAGAGAACAGAAGCGAGCGGAAGCAGAGGCCAGAAGAGAAGAGAAAAAATTGGGAGCTGCGCAGCGTCGAGAAGAACAACGCGCGGAGCAAGAAGAGAAGAAGAGACAACAAGATATGATTCGCGAACAGAAGCAAGCGGAAGCGGCGGAACGAAAAGAAGAGCAAGCGCGAACGAGAGCGATGAAAGCGGAAGAGGCGGCAGAATTAAGAGCGCAACGACGAGCAGAGGCGGAAGCAAAAGCTGCGGCGGCGAAAGAGGCGAGGACTCAAAAGAAATCGGTGTCTGTGAAAGTCTCCGCGTCCGAGAGCGGCGAGGGTGGGAACTTTTTGACCGCTTTGACTGAAATGAGAAAACCGGCGGCGACGCAAGCGCTTCCGGCGCAAACCGTCCAAATGCAGCGTAAAGTGAAAACGTTTTCGAACAAGTCAAAATCGATGGCGCAAAAACCGTCGCTGGCCTTGACTCAAAAGGTGAGACCACCCAATGCCGTTGGCGGTTTACCGCAAGGGTTCCCGTCCGTAGAGGATTTCGAAGGTTTGACGCAAGACGAGAAGTTGGAATTGTGCGATAAAGCAGACGCGATCGTGACCAGGTTAGAAACGAGAGCGGACGCCGCGGAGAAGTTTATCAACTCTCCGGTGACTAGTCTGTTGTTCTTTTTGAAGCCAGGGGCGGAGAAGAACGCTATTAAAGCCAGATCGCAAGCAGAAGAAGCGGCGGCGGCGGCGAGATCGTTGCGATCCGCGGCGTCTAATCCGCTCGGCGGCGCAGGCGCGGCAGCGGCTGCTGTGGTGGGTATCTTAGGTGCAGGTGCGCTTTTGTTTGGTGTATTGAGTAGTGGTGGTGGAAATGGTGGAAACGGTGCTCCTTCGCCGTCGTCGAACGTGACCGCGAAAGCGCCGTCGCCGCAAACCGAACAAGTGAGAGATATTGAGGCAGCCGAGAAAATGGAGGCTGTCAAATCAGGCGAAGCGAGTGCGGAGGACGTGTATGCTATGTTTACGAAGTAAAATGAAGATTTCGACTTTAAATATTGTCTATTTAAATATAAGGATGCGGTACAGGTATACAAGCGCTACGATGTTTTACTTACTACATGACTTTGATTTCTCTCTTCTACGTTGCTCCGTTTTTTGCCTCCGAAGCGTTCTCCTCCTCTTTCGTTTCCTCTAACTCTATGTCCTCAAAACTGCCTCTCGGCGTCATTCGAAAGTTGTTCAAAAACGCCAGACGTTGGTCTCTTGGCGAGTCCGGTATGTCTCTCTCGTCCGCGGAGCCGCGCAGTCGCGAAAATCCCAAAATACCGACCCGCTTTGGTTTCCCAACTGTCTTCCCGTCGGAGGAGTGCTGACTGCTACGTCGCAAATCCGAGGAGTGCTGACTGCTACGTTTCAAATCCGAGCCGTCTTGGCCACTCGCCCTTGAATGTTCCCTCGAATTTGGTACGCTATCCGACCAACGCATGGTCGCGACAATGCTCTGAGCCAACCCTTCCGGCGCTATGAACTCGTCCAACGAAATCTCGCCTTTATCTTCCTGGTCGAAGGCGCCCCAGACCGATCTCACGCTTTCCGCCATGGCCCGTAATGATCTCACTTCGGCGTTCAAATTAAACGTTTTCACCAACGCTCTGATCAATTCTTCCGAATCCAACGTCCCAGAGTGATCTTCGTCCCAATACTCGAACCATTTTCTCGGTTGCATCTCCAAGTTTGGACAGTTACGAAATCGTCTCTTTGGCGTTTCAAAAGTCTTCAACAAATAATCCAACAATCCATCCGGTTTCAACAACTCATCGCGACTGATGAAACCATCGTTGTTCGCGTCGTATTTCGGCCAAATCTCACCGGTTAACTTCTTCTCGATCGTCCTCCAATCGACTAAAAATTGCGCTCTCAAAATGGTCACCAAATCCGTCGGCGAGACTTTCCCGTCGTCGTCAATGTCGACGATATCAAACCATAAATTCGGATTCGTCGAGCACGACGGCACGTTCACCGATCCATACACCGGCACTCGACATATAGGGCACGTCGCCGATATTCTGTTACGTTTCGTAGTATTTCTTACGTTGTTTCCGTTATTATTATTACTGTTACTTCGACTTCCTCCGCTCCGACTCGCCGCTTCTTCTCCATCATCATAATCTTCTTCTTCTTCTTCAAAATCGCCTCCCTGATCCATCATCATCTCCTGGTCCGCGTGTTCTAACAGTTCCCTCGCGCACGCCGCGTGAAAGTAGTGCTTACACGTCCTCGTCCGTCCGTCCTGTTTGACGAAAACCGCCGTTCGGTGCGAACACAAATCGTCGTAACACACCGCGCACTCCTGGTGCTCCTCGGTGATGTGAATCTGTTTCTGTTGTTGTTGTTGCTTCTTGTTCGTTGTCGTCGTCGTTGTCGTCGACGCATTAGGTGTTATCGCGGGCGCGTAATGGTTGGACATCAAATCTTTATTCGCTTGCGTCTCCGGGACGTACTTCGGGAAGCACATGCACGGCATGATGATTGCACGACTTTCGCGAAAGGGCGAGACAAACGGGCAGAGATCAGAACGTAAAGAGTTCTTTCGCTCGCGCGTTATTCGTATTCGTCGTGGTGGTATTGGAGATCGAGATCTTAAGAGAAGCGCTTTGTCGCTCGCGCGCTGTTGTTGGTGTTGTTCTGCTCAATTCTGAAGACTCTTTTGAACGTTCAAAATTCGTTCGTGACTGCCATTTTTTCAATTTCTTTACTTTTTTTTTCCTCTTTCTCTCTCTGATCACATCACACATGCGCATTCGTTTTCAACCTCACGCGACTCTCTTTTAAAGTCTCGCACACTGATAATACCATGAAACGAAGAAAGAATCCACATCCGAAAAGAGCGGTGAACGCGAGGACGGTTTTGAAGGGAGAGAAAGAAGAACCTTTGGTGTTGTGTTCGAAGATTCCTGACGAGGATGATGATTTCGAGGGAAATCATCATCAGATACAAAAAGAAGAAGAAGAAGACGACGACGTAGAGCAATTGCGGAGGATTATGTGCGTGCCGCGTGACGATGTCGTGACGGAGCAAAATCAGATGCGAAAAGAAGAGGAAACTACTTTTATTGCTAAAGGAGTGAAGAGAAAGAGAGGGCACGAGTGCGATGTTTGCGAGAAGGTGTTTGGAAGTCAGGCCGATTTGGCCAGACACATGCGTACGCACACGAACGAGAAACCGTACGAATGT
>JACLAA010003593.1_pt1 | contig 14642 bp, 9 predicted proteins | sample 8027891 | NCBI WGS metagenome assembly JACLAA01 (sample SAMN15724900, study PRJNA655200) | protist metagenome | isolation source: fluorescence activated cell sorting (FACS) single amplified genomes of... | place: Spain: Blaines Bay Microbial Observatory, Mediterranean Sea | collected 2016-01-19 | reverse complement strand
AATGAGTCTAGAGCAAATGATAGCTCGGAATTTGGTTTGAGCGATGCTGAAAAAGAACAATTAATGTCTGCTGTTGAGGATGTGGCTAACGATGCACAAAAATATTCAGATGAAATAGAAAATAAATCTAATACGTTAGAGAAGTAGTTTGCAGGTAGGATATACAAAAAATAATAACTTTTATGAGATAGAACCTGGAATCGTTCAAAAGGTTTTCATGCACCCAACCGATCCTTTTACAGGTAAAGTTGATTCGGATTGGCCGGTGGTTTACTTTACCAAAGAGGATGGTACACAGGATACTAAACCTAATTTAGAATTTATTGGTGCTGTTAGGGTTAGGTTATTACATTCTCACAATGCAGGTACTTTTTTAAATAAACTTGTTAGACCAATTTCATTACATATGACTCAGTATCCAGTGGTGGGAGAGCTTGTGAATGTAGCTAATTATGGTGATAAATATTACTACTCAAATCCGTTAAACATTTATAATAGAGTATTTTCCAATCGATTAGATAACTATGTAGGAGATGGTAAGGTTATAGATGAAAAAATGCTTTATAATAGACCAATTTTTGCTGACTCTGGTGATACTGTATTTCAGGGTAGATTTGGTCAATCAATGCATTTTGGAAGCGATGAGGAATACATTAGTCCTTTTGTTAAAATAACTGCTGGTCAAAACTCAAATCCAAATGATGATACTGAATATGATATTGGAAATAAAAATCAAGATATTAGTTTTCCTCATATAGAAGATTTAAATAACGATGACGCATCAATATTACTAACTACTCGTGGACATGTAGATTTAATTAACGCAGCGCCATCATTAAATAAACCAAAGATATTCGGTCCTCATTCTAGCATTGTAACCAATGCTGGTTCTATAGCAATTAATGCAAAGCATGGTGATATATTTCATTTTGCTAAAAATACCATAAACTTAGCTGCTAACCAATCAATATCACTTGAAGCTCCAAAGGGTAATATCTATTTAGGGGCGGCTTCTGATTATGCTGATAATCCAGCGGTAAAGGGAAAAGAACTAAAGGCTTTGTTAAATGAAATAGTTGTTTCTGTAAAAGCCTTTGCTACAAATATAAATGATGTTCCTGAAGGAGAAGGTGGTGTTCCTGAGAGTGTGAAAACCTCTGCAGAAAAATTAGCAAAAGATATGGCAATTTTACAAGGTCAGTTGGAAGAGGAAAGACCTAAATTTTTAAGTAAGAGGGTGTTTATGGTTTCTGATTTAAATCCTGATAATGAGGAAGATAAGGAGTTGGAAGAATTTTACAAGGCTTATATGGATGCTGAATTTAAATGGGAAGATGTGGAATGGCCTGAAATTAAAGAAGTAAAAGATGAGTATTATGAAGTAGAAAAAATAACAAATGTAGCTGGAGTTCGTGGATAATGGCATTAGCTGAAAAATTTAAAGAATTTTTAAATGATAAATTAGGTAAGGATGGAGTTAAAGATGAGGTGGAAAAATTAGTAAGTCATTTAAATTCACCAAAAGTAGGAGCTTCAACTGAAATAATACAGCAGGTTACGGATGCAATTGAAAATTTTGATAAATTAGAAGAGGCGGTTGATAGAATAAAGGAGAGCGCTAAAAATGTTGATTTAGCTCAGAAAGCAGCTGATGCTGCTGAAAAAATTGCTGAAATTTTAGAAAAGGCTCAAGATTTAATTGCTGCAACAAATCCATTAAATCCTGCATCTTTAATAGCTAAAGGTGTTGTTTTTGTTCAGCAAGAAATAAAAAAAAGAGTTAAGAGAGAAAAGGAGCAATTAAAGGATGTGTTGGAAAGTGTACCATCTAGGATAGATGAATTTTTAGAAGCAATCAGTATTGGAAAGGATAGGCTTCGCACAGCTGTAAGTGATATAAAAAAGAGAAAAAAAATACAAGATGCTAAAAGAAAGAAACTTGGTGGTTGATAATTAAAAACATTATATTTATATAAAATAGGAGTTAGGTATGGCAAAAACATCAAAATTATTATCATTAATTAAAGAAATAGTTAGACAAGAAGTTAAAAAAGAAGTCCAACAGATATTTATTAATGAGGGTATAAAATCTATGACGAAAAATATTCCTCTTAAAGAAGAGAGTGTTATGGAAGTTTTACCTGAAAGAAAACCTATACCAAAAAAAGAAGTTCAGTACACTAAGAATCCTATGTTGAATAATATCCTTAATGAAACCGCAAATGGTGGTGAAATGGATGAGTATCCAACAATGGGTGGTGGTACATTTGATAGTACAAAGATGGCACAAGCTATGGGATATGGTGGTATGCTTGGAAGTGCTGAGGAAAAGAGGAAAATGTCAGCCATTCAAACCGCACAAGCGGTTGGGGCTGATACATCAAACCAAGCGGTGCAAGATGTAATGAGTGATTTAACAAAAGATTATAGGGGCGTAATGAAAGCTTTAGATAAAAGAGATGGGAAGATATAATGTCGGTATTAGAAAATGATTTAGATCCGAATGTATTTATAGGTGTATCCCTACCTTTAGGTCTTTCGGATGATGGTTTTTTTGAAAAGACTAGAAAAACAGTAGATCAGGTAAAATCAAATATTAGAAATCTTTTACTAACTCAAAAGGGTGAAAGATTAGGAAATCCTACCTTTGGTAGTAATTTGAGAAGGGTGCTTTTTGAACCAAACACAGAGGATATTGAGCCGGCAGTTGAATCTGCTGTAAGAGAAGCTATAGATGAGTGGTTACCTTTTGTTTCAATAGCTTCTTTTAATTTTGAAAGACCAATTAATAGCAATACAATAATTATGAGTATTACTTTTAATTTAGATATAGATCAAACAGTAGCCACAATGGATTTAGATTTAGGTGAGTTAGCTCCTGTATCTGAGGGTACGGCTGTACTTGGTGAATATTAATAGGAGAATTTAGATGGCTTATGTAGTTCCAAAAACATCAGTAAAAGAAGTTAGATATTTAAATAAGGATTTTTCCTCATTTAAAGCTAATCTAATTGAGTTTGCTAAAATTTATTTTCCGAATACATATAATGATTTTAATGAGTCATCACCTGGTATGATGTTTATTGAAATGGCAGCTTATGTCGGTGATGTTCTTTCTTATTATATGGATAATCAATTTAAAGAAAGTTTATTAGCATTTGCTGAAGAAAAGAGTACAGTTTATAATATGGCACAATCGTTTGGTTATAAACCAAAGGTGGCTACGCCATCATCAGGTAGACTCATTGTATACCAAACAGTTCCAGCAATTAGTTCTGGAACAGGAGCTAATTACACTACTAAACCAGATTTAAGGTATGGACTAAAAATAACTGAGGGTATGACATTACAATCGGAAACAGGTATAAATTTCAGAACCCTTTCGGATATAAATTTTAAATTTTCAAGCTCAACTGATCCGATGGATATTACCATATATGAAAGTAATAATAATGTTCCTGTAACTTATTTGCTTAAAAAGGGTATAAATATAGAAAGCGGAAACATAGCTACTGAATATTTTCAAATAGGTAATGCTGAAAAATATTATCGATTAGCATTGGCTAATACAGGAGTTACAGAAATTATTTCTTGTACAGATGATGATGGTAATAATTGGCATGAAGTTGATTTTTTAGCACAAGATGCTGTATTTCAAGACATAGAAAATACAGCGGCTAATAATGATTCTCTATATACATACGCAGATCAAGCTCCGTATCTTTTAAAGTTACTAAAAACTTCTAGAAGATTCATAACTTACATAAGAGAAGATAATAAGACAGAACTTAGATTTGGAGCAGGAATATCGGATTCTCCTGATGAGGAAATAATTCCAAATCCGGATTCGGTAGGTTCTTCTCTACCAGGTTCACCATCTAAGTTAGGGCAAGGATTTGATCCTGCTAACTTTTTAAATACAAGAACCTATGGACAAGCGCCATCGAATACAACCTTAGTAATTACTTACAGATATGGTGGTGGTGTAAATCATAATGTAAGATCAAATTCAATAACCACAATAAAAGATTCTACCCTCACAATTACCGGAGATGGTTTATCTACATCTTTAATATCAAATTCTAAAAATTCAGTTATTGTAAATAATGACGATCCAACCTCAGGAGGAAAAGGTGCTGAAAGCATAATAGATGTAAAACAAAGTACATTAGCTTATTTTCAAGCTCAACAAAGAGCTGTAACAAAGGAGGATTATATTACGAGAGTTTATGCTTTGCCTGCTAGATATGGAAACATAGCTAAAGCTTATATAGTTCAAGATACTCAGCTCGATCCCGCTGCCGGAGCAAACTCCGATAGTAGGATATTAAATCCATTAGCTTTAAACTTATATGTCTTAGGATTTGATGCAAATAAAAAACTTACAACGGTAAATCAAGCAGTAAAAAAGAATATTCAGACTTACTTAACACAATTTAGAATGATTACAGATGCAGTAAATATAAAGGATGCATTTGTTATAAACATAGGTGTAAGGTTTAATTTAGTAACCAGAGTGGGGTATAATAAGGAACAGGTTGTTTTAAGTGCCATAGATAAAGTTAAAGAATTTTTTCAGGTAGATAAGTGGCAGATTGGACAACCTATAGTTTTAGCAGACTTAGCTTATCAACTATCTTTGGTAAATGGAGTTGCTTCGGTTGTTTCTCCAGAAGAGGTAAATGAGGATGAAAGTCAACAAGATAGACCTGTTATTCAGATAGTGAATAAATTTTTATCATCATCTGGTTATTCAGGAAATTTATATGATATTAAGGGAGCTACAAAAGATGGTATAATTTATCCATCATTAGATCCAAGCTGTTTTGAATTAAAATTTCCTAATATAGACATAGAGGCCAGAGTGGTTGGTGACTCTTCTAATGGAGGTGTCTAATGCATTACTTTATTTTTCCTGACGCTGATACAACTTTGTATTCCGTTTCTTCAAGTCAAAATACAGGTTTGGATGAAATTTTAGAAATAAGAAAAGATCATACAAAAGCAGATGGCAGTAGTCCAACTGTCTCTAGAATTTTAATGAAATTTGATTTAGCTTATATATCTCAATCTATTGTAAGAGGAACAATAACAAATCCAAAATTTTATATAAATTTGTATGACGCTAATCCGGTAGATTTATCTTATAGCCAATCTTTATATGCTTATCCCGTAAGTCAAAGCTGGGTTGTGGGTGAAGGATTTAGATTTGATGATCCAATTACAAGCGAAGGATGTAGTTGGGAGTATAGGACAAGTTTAGAAACAAAAGACTATTGGAATCCAGCAGAATCATCTGATAATCATAAACAAGGTGGCGCTTTTTATGGTGAAGTTTATGCATCACAATCATTTGAATACAAAACAAAAGATGTGAGAATGGATGTCACTCCTATCGTAAATAAATGGTTAGATAATACATATCCGAATGAGGGCTTTATTATTAAAAGAAGTGGAAGTTTAGGTTTAAGAAATAATGTTAGTGGATCTGGAGAGGAGGGTGATGCTACAAGAAGAGGTAATTTTGCTTTCTTTTCAAGACAAACTAATACTATTTATCCACCAAAACTTGAAGTTGAGTGGTATGATACAAAGTGGAGTACAGGTTCTTTAAGTGCTCTATCCTCAACAGAATTAGAAGATTTAACATTTTATATGAAAAGCTTAAGAACCGAATATAAAGAAAAATCAAAAATAAAATTTAGGGTTGTTGGTAGGGGTAAGTATCCAACTAAATCTTATTCAAACACATCATCAGAATATTTAACAGTAAAATATTTACCAAGCGGAAGTGTTAGTAATATTGGTGGGGATGGTGCTTATTATTCTGTAAAGGATGCGCAATCGGGAGATGTTATTATACCATTTGGTTCAGGCTCACTTATAAGTTGTGACTCCACAGGAAATTATTTTAATTTGTGGATGGATGGATTTCAATCAGAAAGGCTTTACGATTTTGAATTTAAAGTAATTAGTGGAAGTGATACTGTAGATGAGACTGTTCAATATTTTGATGATGGATTCACATTTAAAGTAGTAAGGTAAAAATGCCATATACAATAAGCGAATTAAATGAATTAGATTATTACCAAAATCTAAAAGATGAAGATGAACAAAGATATCTTATGGAGAGGGAAAGGTTGGTGTTGATAGCCGCCTCCTCTGGTTCTGCTTACGATGGTTCTTTACTAACTAGAGATCAAAATGGAACTATAATGCTTTTTGAAAATCCTTACACAGGAGAGCTTTATGAGGATGAAACTACAACTCTATATATTGATAGAAGAGTAGATCAATTAAAAGATGACTCATCTATTGAAGAAGTAATAGATAGAGAATTTACGGAGTTATAATGGCTAGTCAAATTAAACCGGAAGATAAGGCTCGAATACTAAAAGGTATAGTTAAAAAGATAGGTGATAAACCTTATGAAAAAGGTTATTGGGGTGCTAATCCTACAAGAGACTTTGTATTGGTAGAAGTTTTTGATGATGGTGGAAACTTTATAGAATATAGGGATGTTAGCTTTACAAATAGCGTAGAAGATTTAGATGATGATTTTATAAAGGTAAAACCATCAAAACATTTACAATTATTTGGTTATGATGCTGGAAAATTTAGATTAAGATATAGATTTTTAAGAAAATTAGCGGGCGATGAAGTTACTGTTTTAACAAAAACAAAACCTGAGGAAGAGGGTGATATATACTTAACGGATCCAAATGCAAACAATATTTACATAACGGAAAATGGTATAATATATTCAGGAACAGAACAACAATATATTGATAATCCTAGTAATGCACAACAATTATTTTTAAAAAATTATAAATATGAAATAGACGCGATATCCCCATCAAGAACAGAAGTGAGGTTGCGGGCTCAAAAGATAGGAGACCAATACTTTAGGGGAATGAACTATATAACGGATTTTAAATTATTACAAAATACTACAGCAAATACTGTAGTAGATAGTTCAATTGAAATAATTCCAAATGTACCAACTCCAACAAACGAATCTACTGATATAGCTAATTCAAACGATTTACAAATAGTCTTAACTGAGGGTGGTTTTATTTTTGATAAAAGTATGATTGGTGGTTCTCTTACCATACCAGATGCTATTCAGACAGGAATTGAAATCGTTCCAAACGTAAGAGTTGGTGGAAACTTTGTTAGAAACGGAGATCTTGAAGAAGAACAACCTGAAGCGGAAGGTGGTAACTCCCACATACCGAGATCAGTTACTTTAGGAGATCAGAGTTTACACAGTGATGCCATAGCTGTTAAGGAATGGAATGATGGATTTCAATACTTTACAGGTGTTTGGGAAGGTGAAGAGCATTTAGGAACTGCTGCTATTGGTTATCATGCAAAATTTGTAAGGGGAGAAGGTAAAGGTGGTGGAATTTGTATAAAATTTACCGATCAAAATGATTTTTTACTTAGTAATGATGATTGGCCAAGCAATAATGCCCATAGATTACAAAGAGTAACTCAAACAAATTGTTTGCCATTAGCTAATAGTAATATAAATCCTGGAGACTTTGTTAATATTACATTAGATTTAAAATCAACTGTAGCTGGAAAGGGTGTTAGTGTTCAAATTAGATATCCAACCGGATATAATATTGAAGGTGTTCCGGATGCTCCTCCCGTTGGCTTTTATGATCCTATAAATCCAATACTTCCTGATGAAGAAGTTCCTACATCTCCGCCAGAGGGTTTCTTCGGTGAAAATAGTTCGGGTAATGCTTCTCAGATAGAAAATCAACCGCCACAGTACCTAAACAATATAATAGCAAATTATCCTGTAGGTGGTATATTTTCAGGTCAGGTGGGAGATACCACAGCCGATAATGGAATGGGTGGCGTTGGTGTTTGGGTAATTACAAGCGTACAAGAAAATGTTGTTATCACCGGTGGTGATGTAACTAATGTTTATGAGTGGGGTCCTAATTTAGGAAATAATTACACTCAACAAGGTGCTTTAAGTCCGGAAGGAGATTGGATTTGGGATGGAATTGGAGCTTGGGGAATAAACCCAACAGTATATAATTCATTTCCTGTAGCGCCCGCTGGAACTGTAAGGGTAGGTGAGCGTAATAATGTTGTAAATGAAAGTATACATCAGTATCCAGGACAGGGGCTTCCTATATTTGGTAGACCTGTCGGTAGAGCTGATAATGGTTTAGGTTCAAATTTTTCAACAGCAACGATTGGTAATGCTTCGTCAAATAGTTATTTTTCTCATTTAAAAGTTGTTTGGTTTTTTAAGGATGATTTAATTTGGCAACAAGCCGTAAATCAATCAACAGATACTCCAAATATCGAAGATGTACAATTATATGAATTTAAGGACATATTTCCTGCAACAGCGAACTACAGTGTTGAAAATCCGGATGGCACTACAAAAAGTATTTATGAAGATATATTTGAAGGTGGATACATACAGAGTGTTACAAGAGTAAAAACCGATAACGATTTAGGGGATGAAGATTTAGAAATTGCTAGGGGTTTATTTTTAATATTCTACAATAATGGAGATGTTGATATAAATTCTGGATTACCAACCACATTTTCAAATAGATATTTTTTCTACCAAAGAGGGTTATCTAATTATAATATAGAACACAGCATCCTATATAAAGGTAATGGGGGATACGAAGATGATCCAGGAAATGTATTATTTTTAGAAAATTTTAATTCTGAAATAAACAGTAAGGTTATGTCAAATGGTGGGGATCTTGAGGTATCTTTTTATAGGGGTTCAAGTCCGTTTGAGGTGCAGGAAGGTGTAACCCAAACCGATGGTATGACTTATATTTTTCTTGTAAGCAATACTGAGTTTGCTGAAATATTTTTACCACAAAGCGATTTACAAGATTTGCCAGCAGCTGATATAATCGTTGACGACAGCGGCGATACTGTTAGGGAAATTATAGGTAACTTTGATGTTCCTGACAGACCTACAACCTCCGATTTTACTGAAACTGCTTTTGGTCCTGTGCCATTTCCTAATGGAATACCATCTTTACTTCCAGGAAATTTTAATTATAGCAGGTTTGAAACGATACATAACAGACCAGGTAACCCAGCAGCTTGGATGAGATCCGGAGCTGAATTTACAGGAATAGTTGGAGCTGAAAATATTTTAACCGGAGTTGATGTAACGGAAAAATATCCAGGTGTTGGTCAAAATAGATCAGGCGGTTTACCATTAATATTTGGAGTTAGAAATCCAGCAGCTGAAAATTATAACCCGAATGCTCATTATGATTCAGGAGGAGCTATATTTCCGGAACTAAACCCATACAGAACAGGAGCTTTAAGTCCTCTTGGTCAATTTATATGGAATTATGAACCTGGAAGTAATAATATGAATTCATGGGAGCCAACAGGAGTTCAAGAGCCTGTTACATATGGTACTGTTGCCGGAAATCCAAGAGGTATTAGAGTAAATCAATCAGATACTTGGGAAACTGGTCAAGCTTCATTTTTAATTCCGGATAATTGGTTACCTAACGAACCATGGGGATTTGTAATAATTGGGGTTCATAGGAATATGTTAAGTCCGTCACTACAGATGTTAGATGAGGATATTTCTCCTGATGAAGCATACGGAATTACTTGGGTAGATAATGTTTATGGTGATTTTACAAAAACAGGAACTCAACAGAGTCTACCTATTTACTCTGATTATTCCGTTATGATAGAAGATGTAAATGAAATGGGTGATATAGTATCGGTAGATAAGACTTTTAATCAAGTAATAAGTGATTTAAGTGCTAACGATATCGACAGCAATTCTTCTTACAATGAAGAGAATCCAGCGGTTTTTGAAAACTTTAAAGTTTCGTACTTGTTAAATAATCCATTTGATTTAAGAACCTATTTGAAATTTGGAAATAGATTATTTTTAACAACTAATTTTAAAAGAGATGTCAGCTCAAATCCTTACCCGTATTCTATTGTATATAAATTATACGAGCCATTACCTAATGATATAGAAGAATTAGATGAAGTTATAATTGTTAAAGAAATGGCTGATGTAAAGGAAGAAGCTGTCGAAATAGTTGATTTCGTAGATACAGCGCTTCCTGATACAGTTCTTAGAACTCCTGATATAATGAATGTTGAAAGTCCAATTCAAAGAAGGACTACTCAATATAAAAATGCAAATGACATATTAACTTCCGATAAAACTATATCAGATTCTTTAAGAAACGAATTTTTAAGTCAGAGCTTGGAAAGCGTTGAGGTAAACGTAGATTACTCCCAATATCAAAATTTTATAAATTTTAGTTCAGTAGAAGAAAGAATTAAGAACTTTAAAGCAAAATTGGAGCTTATAGAGTCATATACCAACAGCAGTGCTTCCTTTAATGGTGTCAGCGGTTCTGCTAATGATGTTAATACTTGGGAAATAAAAATTAAAGATACTAAGAATAAATTTGATCCGTTTGAGAAGTATATGTACTTTGAAAGTTCCTCTTATGTTAGTGGTTCAATTGGACAATTTTATGATAATGCATGGCCTAAAACATCAGGAACAGGAAAAATAGGTGATAATTATGTACTAGCTCACACAACATCATCCACAGCAACAACTTGGTTTACAAACTCTATGAATAGCGCGTCATTATATGATACTGAAAATTTTAATAAGTTAAGTAACTTACTACCAGCTCACATAAGAACAAATATTGATAATGAAACGTACCTAAAGTTTACTGATATGATAGGACATCATTTTGATAATATATGGATTTATATAAAAGCTTTAGGAGATGTATATGATAGAAGAGATAAGTTAAATCAAGGAATATCAAAAGATTTACTTTTTTCTGTAGGTCAATCTCTTGGTTGGGAATTAAATGATGGTAAGGATACAATTTCTCTTTCTAGATTTGCATTAGGTAAAGAGGTGACAGGCTCTGCTTACTCTCCCTATTCAAGTGTTTCTGAGCGTGATGTTTCAAGAGAGATATGGAGTCGTATTATAAATAACATGCCATACTTTTTAAATCATAAAGGAACTGTTAGATCAATAAAGGGATTAATAAGTGCATATGGTATACCATCAACTATTTTAAGAGTTAAGGAATATGGAGGTCCTGATTTAGAGGATAGTCAAGCGCCTCAATTTGAAATAACAAGAAAATTTACAAAAGCTTTGGATTTTAGAAGTATTCAGCATGTAAAAACTATTTGGACAAATGATGGTTCTACGGGAAGAAAACCTGATACTGTTGAACTTAGGTTTAGAGCTGCTAGCGGTTCAAATTTGACATTAGTGGAAAAGGTTTCCAGCCAAACAGATTTTGCTATAAGATTAAAAGATAATAATTCAGAAGATAATTATGGATATGTATCATTTTTGCTATCCGGTTCAGGTGGTTATAAAGAAGTATCTTCGTCAAATTTACCTGTATATGATGGTGATTTTTATTCGGTTATGTTACGAAGAACTTCTGGAAGCGATAATGCAATAGCTTCACAATCTTTTCAACTATCGGTTGGTAAGTATGACTCCGGATTTAATGACATACAATTTTTGTCTCATGTAACAATGTCTACTGATATAGCCGCTTCATCTTCATATAATTCAGCATATGCGTCAGCAGGAAATACTTACATAGGTGGATACGCTGATACCGGCACTATTGGTAAAAGATTTAGTGGTTCTATAATGGAATACAGACATTGGACTGAAACTTTAAATCCGTTGGCTTTTAAAAATCATATTGCTAACCCAAAATCTTATAATGGTAATTCATTATCATCCTCTTATAATAATTTAGTTTTAAGATATTCTTTTGATGATAATAACGATTTAAGTACGGATACCGATGGTATAAGAGATGTCAGTTCAAATCAAACAACTACATATTCAGGCTCTCATGTTGGATTTACAGGTAATTTTTTTAGAAGTGTAGTTGATGAGCAAAAATCTTTTATACCAAGTATAGGAGCTCTGAGAAGAGTAACAAATAAAATTAGAATAGAAGATAATCCAATAAAAAAAGGATTTAATCTTAGTAAGAATTTAAGAGCAACTGTTAGTGCATATGATTCTGCACCAACAGACTCTAATAAAGCTGCTATCTTTTTCGCTCCTACCGATGCTATAAATAATGACATTATAAATTCATTAGCTAATATAAATTTTGGGAATTTTATAGGTGATCCAAGAGATCGTGAAAAATTAGATTATAGGGGATTAAAAAAAGCAAGTGATAATTACTGGAAAAAATATAATTCTCCAAATGATTTTTGGGATTACATCAGATTAATAAGATATTACGACCAATCTTTATTTCCACAAATAAGAAAAATGGTTCCTGCTAGAGCTAAAGCTGATTTAGGAATATTAGTAGAACCTAATATTTTAGAAAGACCAAAGGTAATTTTAAGTAGAAAACCTACTGTTGAAAGGACATATTACAGCCAATCTATTGATGTTTCAAGCGGAAAGGATAAAGATATTAGTGTGTTAATGATAACATCATCATATGGATCTGAGGGAGTTTCTGTATCTAGTTATGATGCATTTACAGGAAGAATACCAATATTTAGTTATGAAACAGGCTCTAATATTGTATCAGCTAGCGGTGACTACAATACTTATACAGGAAGTAACAATGAAATAGGAACAAGAGCGATTAATAATACATTATGGCAAAGACTTAATAAACCAGGAGATTATATACATGCTACAATGTCGTATGGAGATTTTCAATTTAATGAAATATTTCAACCTATAATAACAGGCTCTACGGTATTTGGATCAAAGCAAAAACTTAATAAATTTTATAATACCGAAGCAGCTGCTAATAGAGGATTGGCGGATTCATCATCTCTTTTTAATTCTGATACAAATCCCCAAGCAGAATTTCATATAGGGCTTTTTAATAGCTTTTATGCTGGATCTAAAAATACAAAAGTAACAACAGAAGATGGTGGTCCTGTTATTGAGGTTGTTATCACATCACCTTCTAAGTTAGTAGTTAAAGAAAAGGGTGATAAGAACTTAGATACGGGCGAAGGATTAGTATCTAAATTTAAACCAAAGTCTAAGAAAAAGAAATTTGATCCAAAGGAAAAGGAAAAATCTAAAAAATCTAAAGCACCATCAGCTGAAAAGGCTATTGAAAAGGCGCAAGAAGAAAAAGGTGGTTTTCTAACTAAAGAGGAAACAACAAAAACCATAGATGATTATGAAAAAGATGCGGGTATAAAAAAAGATGATAAGAACCCTGTTGTTACTAACACAGGAAAGACAATAGGAACTAAGTCGGGCGATAAAGGATCAAATAAAGGAAGTAACGGAGGAAGTAAAGGTGGCTCTGGTGGAAGTAAAGGCGGAGGAAAGTAAAAATATTTTAATAAAAATTTGATTGTTCTATATTTATATATGAATCAAATTATAAAATCCAAACACACAAAATTAGGAGTTTTTTTATGGGATTTCTTAATAATACCACAATTACTGTAGATGCTATTTTAACTAAAAAAGGTCGTGAGTTATTAGCACAAGGCAGTAATGCATTTAATATAACAAAATTTGCTTTAGCAGACGATGAAGTAGATTATAATTTATGGGATACTACTCATCCTAACGGAACTGATTCTTATGGGGCTGTCATAGAAAATATGCCTTTATTAGAAGCTTCACCTGATGAAAATCATGCGATGAGATATAAGTTGGTTACATTACCAAAAAATACCCAAAAGATGCCGGTTATAAGTGTTCAACCTACATCTATTAAATTTACTGCAGGTGGCGGTTTAAATCAACCAGCGGTTACAGTTAATCCATCTACTGCTAATGTATCTGATAATGCTTATACTTTTATATTACACGATCAGAGTATAGCTACTATGAATGTAGCTCAATCAGCTACAGGAGCCGGAGCTGCAGCTGCAAGTATACCATTCTTTTTAGGTGACGATGATGTCCCAAATAGTAAAACAATAGTTGGTAAATCTTGTAATATTGGTGTCGTTGCTTTATCTCCGACAAACACTACTGCTAGAGGAAAAACAACACAATTAACAATTATCGGAAATACAACAGGTGCTACTAAATCTATAACAATTCAAAACTTAGTAGTCATAGCATCCGGATTGCAAGGATAGGAGTAAAAAATGGCAACTTATAAACAATTTAATATTTTACCAGCAGAAAGTCCAGAGTCTAGCGATGTAATTAGTAATGTAAAGGATGTTGTTTCATCTGGTATGTTTGCTAATGGTGCTACAAGTATAACAAATAACTTTTATACTTCCTCAACTCAATCAGGAAGCACATCTCGTTACTATTTAGATGTTTATTCAGAAAACCCACAAATCGAAACAACTGCAAAACCACAATTTTCTATTGCTTATGGACATCGTCATGGAAGTGGTTCTATTGGAACTAAGGGTGCTGTTGGAAATAGAGCTTCTGCTACTATTTACAGACAATTAGCTAATACATTATTAGGACCTACAGAAAAACTTTTTACATTTGCTGGAAGCGGTAATACACAACCACCATACATTTACGCATTATCAATGGCTAGAACTCAACTCAGAGAAAAAATGGATCCAGGTAATTGGGAGTTACACTTATCTTCAAGCTATGGGGTGACAATGAA
>JACLAA010004654.1_pt1 | contig 14650 bp, 12 predicted proteins | sample 8027891 | NCBI WGS metagenome assembly JACLAA01 (sample SAMN15724900, study PRJNA655200) | protist metagenome | isolation source: fluorescence activated cell sorting (FACS) single amplified genomes of... | place: Spain: Blaines Bay Microbial Observatory, Mediterranean Sea | collected 2016-01-19 | reverse complement strand
TGGCGTTGTTTACGAGAGAGTTTGATGGGGCGACGACGGCGGCGGCGGCGATGAGAAGAACGGCAAGTGGAGCCGCTAAAGAGAAGGACGGCGGCGATGATAACGATGAAAGTGGAGATAAAAGCAACAACGTGTGGATTATGAAACCGATCGGGCAAAGTCAGGGAAGAGGGATTTTCTTCGTCTGGAAACGAGCGCAAATACGGCGATGGCAAAATCGAAGGAAGAAGCTCGACGAGGAGTTGAATGCGAATAACAACGTGAGCGGCTTTTCTACTGCCACGGGTTCGTGTTTGCAGTATCAACAACAGAGCGAACATTGTTCTCCTTCCCATCAGAGTCAACACGTTTTCCAACAACTACAACAACCACAAAACAACAACGCGACCATCAACATATGCAAAGAAAACTACGTCGCGCAAAAGTACATTCATAACCCACTCTTAATAGGTGGAAGGAAATTCGACATGCGTCTCTACGTGCTCGTTCTGTCGTTTTCGCCTCTCGTTGCGTACGTTTACCGCGAAGGCTTTGCCCGATTTTCCTCCAAGCGGTACGAGAGTAAAATCAAAAGTAACTCGACGGAGAACTATTTCGTGCACTTGACGAACCATAGCGTGCAAAAGAAAGGCGATAACTACAACGCAAGCGTGTGCGATTTGAAATGGCCTCTTCATAAACTTCGAAGACACATTCGAGCGACGTTTGACGCTCGCGCGGAAGAGACGTGTTTTAAAGAGATTGAACGCATGATTAAACTTTCGTGCGACGCGGTGAAATCGTCCATGATTCGCGACGAGCGATGTTTTGAGTTGTATGGGTACGACGTCATGCTCGACGAACATTTAAAACCGTGGCTGATCGAGGTGAACGCGAGTCCTTCAATGACTGCAGATTCAGTTTCAGATAAGGAGCTCAAGACGCGCGTATTTGAAGACGTTTTGAACTGCGTAGATTTTGAGAACAAGTTTACGACTGGTACAACGAAGGAACGAGAGGGTACGAACTGCAGCGAAAGAAGTCGTAATAACAACAGCGATAGATCGACATTCTCAAGAAAACCGACAAACCCATCGTCGTACACGTCGCGTCTCGCGCGACTTCCTCCGCGAGTCGGAGGTTTCGACGCCATCGTCAACGAATCGAAAGAAAAAGAAAAAACGAGCGAGGAAAAAAAACCGCCAACAATTGGAACCGTCAACACCGATCGCGAGGATAATTTGAAAGAAATAGGCGTGTTATCGTCCTCGGACGACGAAGACGAAGACGAAGACGAAGACGAAGACGAAGACAAAGAAAGTGTACAGTGAGGAAACAGTCGAAATGATAGATATTTTTTTGTTCGAGTCGTCTTGAAATGTACACGTTTTCACGCTCTCTCTCTCTCTTTTCCTTCCTTCCTTCCTTTTTACCTCTCTCCCTCTCCCTCTCCTTCTCTTTCTCTCTCTTCGCAACATGTCTTTCCCGCATCATCGCGTTAACGACTGCCTTGCGCCATCCTCTCAAACTGTTTGCTCGGCTCCATGTCCACCCCTTCCTTCAAGATCGGATTCCCGTTCTCGTCCAAAGGCCACGGGTTCCCGTCCACATCCACCGGCACCTCCAACTTTTGCAAAGTCGGCGTCGACCACGGATACTTCTTCACCATCCCATACTCGATCGGTCGATCAAAATTCACGTAAAATCTCGCTTGAAACTTCCTCTGCGCCTCTTTAAACTCCGGCGTCGAGAACGACAATCTCGGATCTTCGTACTTTCGAGATTTTTCCAACTGTTCCGTGTGTCGTCGCATCTCTTCCAGAAGATCCGTCTGTTGCTTGTTGTTCGGGTCGACTCTTTTTTCAAACTCTTCCAACTTGGCGCGGTCCTCGTCCGCTTGTTGCTGGCCACCGGTCCACGAATTGTTCATCGTTGTTTGATATCTGTGTGTGTGTGTGTGTTCTTATGCGCGTTTGTGTGTCGTCGTTGTTCGGAGTTTTACGAGAATGGGAAAATAAAGCGATTTTAAGCGTTTTTTATTTATTAAGCTCGAGAGGCAAATTTTTAGCATTTTTTTACTAACGAGTACATGTAAATCTCATCAGCTTTTTCTTTCATTAAATACTACTCGTATCATTATTACCACGACAACAGAAAAGCAAACTTGGAAGAGAGAGGTTCGAGTACCGCAAACGTGCGAAATACTTTCTTGAAAATGAGAAGAACGCCTTTGAGTACATCGTGAAACCGTGAGTCAAAAGGGCAAAAAGATCGATATTTTTTTCATTTTTCTGTTTACTCCCAGAGAGTCTTTTTAACGAACTTACCTAATAACACCATTAAAATGGCAGCCTCCACACCCTCTTCTTCTTCGGAACAATACTACTAATAACGAAGAAGAAGAAATAATGACATTATTCCTGGAAATATTCCGCGCGGCGTTCCGCGCGGTCGCCAAATTGTTCATAATGTGCGCGTTCGGCGCGTTCGCGCGGAGGAAAAACTTACTCGGGAAAGAGTTGACGAAAAACTTGTCCTCTTTGAATGGAACGATTTTTTTACCGTGCTTGTTGGTGACCTCGATCGGGGCGAGCGTGACGTTGGAAAAACTCAAGAAGTTGTGGCTTTTACCCGTGGCGGCGTGTTTTAACGTCGTTTGTGGGTACGTGTTTGGGAGAGTTCTCGTGTTTAGCAGCGGTGGCGGTAATAGGAATGCGGATAGGAGATGGATGACCAACAACGTCTGCGAAACGCCGGAACGGTTTCAGAGAGCGGCGTTGGCGAGTTGTGCGTTCGGGAACGCGTTGGCACTGCCAGTCGTCGTCTCGGTGGCGATCGCGGAGACTGGCAAGGTTGGGAATTTAGTGTTTACCGAGGAGGATAAGGATAAGTGCGTTTTGTACATCGGCGTGTATTTGATAGCGTTGAGTCCGCTGATGTGGATAGTCGGTCCGAGCTTACACAAACCGCCGAAGAAAGCGACGACGTCGAGAAAGGCAAAGGAGAGCGATGGGAATTTGCACAACCAAAACAGGAGCAACGATTTGGAAGAGGAAACGATCGATAATTTCAACGAGGATTTTGACGAGTACGACGACGACGAAGATCTTCCGGAAGGAGACGTGGAGTTACAACGACTCACGCCGCCGTCCAGTCCGAAATCATCAAACAGTAGATTCAAAAGTGGTAGTAACCAACAAGGGTTTGGCAAAGGAAGCGACGGAGGGAGCGAGGTGAACGACGAAAACAACAATGACAACGGTGTGACCACCATAGGAGCGACCACAACAACGACGACGACGACGACGACATCTCCACTACCCATTACCACGACCGCGCTCAGAAGAAACCCATCATCGTTCGAGCGTCTCTCCTCCACCATCTCCGAATCCTATCGCAAGTCCAAACAAGTCGTCAAAGGCTTCGTCAACGTCAACATGTGCGCCTCGATATCTGGTTTGATCTTGGGAATAATTCCATTCACTCGGCACTTATTCTTCGACACCGAAGGCGCTCTGTATTTTGTTTACAGAGCGCTTTACTCCATGGGTCAAGCTGCAGTTCCTCAAGTCCTCGTCATCATCGGCGCAACTTTAGCGAAAGGCCCCGACCACTCCTTCGCGCCGAAACGAACCGCCGTCGGCGTCCTCTCCGTCCGATTCCTCCTCCTCCCTCTCGTCCACGTCGGCGTCTATTTCCTCTTCAAAAAGCTCAACAGCTCCGCTTTACCGTCTACGAGTGGCACCGACCACACCTTCTGGCTCATCTTCCTCATCGAAGGATGCACGCCAACCGCGAGTAATATGGTCTTGCAAACCATGATGTACTCCAAAGAACCGGAAAAAGCAGCCGCCGGCGTCGCCAGTTTACTGTTTTGGCAATATTTGAGCGCTCCGTTTTTGTTGACTGGGTTCATATGCCTGTTCTTGAGCATAATATAACGGCGGTGGTGGCATTATTAATGTCGATAATTCGTTCTCGTCGGAAGATATCGACGTTTCGAAAATGTTTGAAAACGAGGACACGGAATTTAGATAGATAGATAGATAGATAGCGCGTGTTGTAAGTCATACTAGTACGTAGACATCTGAGCATCCCCTTGGCATTTTCGCGAGTTAGACATCTGAGCATCCCCTTGGCATTTTCGCGAGTTCGCATCTTCAGTACTTTTTCATCCTATTTCGAAGGAAAAAAACACCACAAAAAGCAAAGGAGAGCGATATGTACCACCACGCGCGACGGAAAGCATTTACGTCGATGTTTTCGGCATCGTCGTGTGCGTCTGAACACGCGACAGACTTTTTAAAGCGAAACGTGACGAGTTTCTGCTTCGCGTCACCATCTTCGTCTGCCTCGTCGTTAAGAACCAATTTGGGGAAATCTTTGTCGCACGGATATCGTCGTCGTCATCAGCAACACCAACGGGAAGCGGCGTCAAATGCGCGTCGACAGCATCAGAGAGCTTTTACGCACTCTTCTTCCTCGCAACAGCAACAACGACGAGGCGGAGGAGGAGGAAGAGGAGCCGCTGCCGCCGCTGCCAAAAGCAAATCAATATCGGACAAAAACCAAAACATGCTCTATTACCTGTTAGCGGTGACCTCATTCACGGTTGGCGCGTCGTACGCGTCGGTCCCACTGTACCGAGCGTTTTGCCGCGCGACTGGATTTGGAGGCACCACTCAACGAAAATCGATCGAAGATAAAATGGAAGAGAGAGAACAAATGGACAAATCTATATTAGAAAAGGCGAAGAAACGTTCGATTGAAATCACGTTCAACGCGGACGTGGCGGAAGGTTTACCGTGGAAGTTTACGCCGACGCAGAAGAAGGTGACGGTGACGCCTGGGGAAACGGTGTTGGCGTTTTATACCGCGGAGAACACGAGTTCGAGGGCTATCACTGGCGTGGCGACGTATAACGTGCAACCAGGCAAAGCCGGGCAGTATTTCAACAAAATCCAGTGTTTCTGCTTCGAAGAGCAACGTTTACGAGCGAAGGAAAAAGTGGACATGCCGGTGTTTTTTTACTTAGATCCAGAATTCGCCAGCGATCGAGGGATGGAAGACGTGAACAGCTTAGTCCTGAGTTACACATTTTTCCAGAGCGAAGATTTCGACGGCGACGAGTACGACGAAAGCAGCGAAGATTACGGAAGAGAAGGAGGAGGAGGATCAGGAGTGAAACTCCACGGCCCCACTTTAGCGACAAACGACGGTAAGAAACTCGTAAACATTAGTAGCAGTCAGTAGTAAAGCAAATCATCGCGCGAAAACGAATCAGAGATTTAAGCGCGTTCATCATAGCGTTCTTTGTTCATGTATTCATTACAACACGTCATCAGAGTAAAAGTAAAGCGCATACCCGCCAAAGTGCTCAGATTTTATCGCGCTCTCGTAAAAGTGATGAAAACCAGGAGAGAAATTTCAAAAATCCCCAAAGCAAACGCGCAATAAACACACACACACACACGCACGCACGCACAGTTTTGACGACGCCGATATTTGCGATGGGAGGCAACAACAAGCGCGTCGTAAAAGTCGTCTCTCCTTTACCTTTTGACGCCGATGGTGGTGGTGGTGAGAAAAACGTTTCTTCTTCTCTCTCGTATCTCAAATCGCTCCAAAATCTCATCCGTTGCGACGGGTGCCAAAACGCGATGTGTCTCGACGACGAGCAAAGTCCACCACCAATCACGCTTCACTGCGGGCACACGATCTGTCGCAATTGCGGGATGAAAGCGACCGAACCGAGGAAAGGGTTTTACGAGGCGTTCTGTCCGGCACAAAATGGGTGTTCGGAGCAGGTTTTCGCGAGAGATTTTGCAGATGCAGTCGTGGGAAACATAAAAATGGTGGAAATTGCACATCGCGCTCGAGAGCTGGAAACGAAGATGCTGAAGGAGAAACGAAGGAGAGAGGATGCTTTTTGCGCAGGAGAGGACGCGAAAAGGAAACTGGGGGAGAAGGATGAAAATAACAACGACGGTATTGAAAGCGCCGCGATGATGGTGGCGAGGGCGGTGCCGACGCGGAAGTTGACGGAGGCGTTCGAGTCCGCGTTGTTGCGGACGGCGTGCGAAAGCGCGATGGAGATTGTGGGCGATCCGGATGTGCCATTGGGAATGACATCGTTTGTCGATGGTAGCAGGGAGAAAGAGGGAGAGAAGTTTGCAAAGTTGGAGGCGCGAAGGAAGGTGATTATGGCGTCGGCAAGCGAACGCGAGAAAGCGGAGGCGATGGAGGAGTTGTCGAGAACGATTGAGGAGTTAAAGGAGAAAAGGGCGAAGATACGACGCGCGCGCGAAATGCTGGAAGAAAGGGAGAGAGCAGAGGAGGAGGAAAAAGGACCGTCGTCGTCTCAGGAAGACTTGGCGGTGCTGCGAGAAAAGGTGACGAGAGAGATTGACGCCATGAACACGAATCAATTGCGCGCGAGGTACGTTCACATGCACGGCAAGCAGCCGGTAAAAGGGACGACGAAGAGCGATTATCGGAAAATATTTGAAAACGTCGACCCGAGCGTGTGGTTAGCAGCGACGGAATATATAGAAGCGAGCAGGAATAATCGATCGAAACCAAGTCAGGATCATCAATTGCAACAAGAAGGCGTTCTCCTTGTTCGTGATTCGCTAGGGGTTGGCGAGGAAGACGTCACGATGAGAAAAGGGGCGATGGGAACGGCAAAGGCGACGACGACGGCGACGAAAGAACTCTTCCACAACCCGTTTTCTCGCTTGCGTTCTTCGACTAGGATTAACAATAAACGACGCGCGTCTGAGATTTTCGATATTCCGGAAGTTTTCGCGTTGACGAACACGTCGAGCGAAACAGAGCAATCGGTGAAAGATGCCGCGTACGATGAAATATTAAATCAGATCACGCGGTGCGGAAGGCACGCGGTTGTCGTCAAAGACGACGATGAACCGCTAGATGACGACGTTACCCATTGTATCGTGACGAGTGGCGCGACTATCCATTCAAACGATGACGACGGAAAGACGAAGAACGGGGCAAGAAAGAAGTACGTCATTAAGAAACGCTCCGTGCGGTACTTGGAATCCTTAGCGAGAGGTATTTGGATTGTATCGAGCGAGTGGCTCGACTCGCGCAAAGATTTGAAAAAGTACGCCAACGAAGAGGAATTTGAGATTCACGACGCTGCCGGTACTTGGGAGGACATGGGAACCAATGGGCTACTCGATGTGAGGATCTTTAACAGCGCTTCTTTGCACCGAAAGAATAAAGAAAATTTTTCCGGGTTGGTCGAATCTTCGGAGTCGGACTCGTTGATGCTGACGAGAAGAGCGCGCACGACGAAAGAGATTGCGGCGGCGAAAAGTAGTGGGATCTTTAAATGCCTCAAGATAGTCGTAGACGTGCCGGATTTTTTCTTCGCATCATCGAAGACAGAATGGTCCATCTGTAAGAGCGATTGCGAGCGAATATTAGAAAGCGCGGGCGCCGAAGTGCTCCGGGAACGAGACTATGTCGTGCTTGACTCGTATTTTGGAGAGAACGAAACGGATTCTCCAGTTCCGGATAGCGAAGACGACGAACAAGACGAACAAAATATAAAACAGCAGCAACAACAACAAAGGAGCAAAGGAGAATGGAAATTTAAGGAGGAGGCGTGCGCCTCGGTCGACTTCGTTTTGCTCGACGGCGACGCGCAACCTGAATTACAACGCATCAAAAAAGCGAAACAGACGTTTCCGAGCGCAAAAGTCGTCGATTGGCACTGGTTTGTCGACTCTTTAGTGAAAGGGTACACGTTAGAAACGGAGGACACGTACGAAATGCCTCTCGGCGTGCGCTACCCTCGACAAAATTTTCGATTGTGAACAAACGCGTCTCTCTCTCGCGCGCGCGACCAGCGCACGCGACGTCTCGGAAACGACGTCGTTGCGGCGCGCGTCAAATGTATAATAATAGTGTTTCTTTTTAATTCACATGTACAACAAAAAACAACTATCGATGATTTTTCCAAAGCGAACTTGGCAGTGTGCCTCCCGACACTCTTAATCTTCTTTCTTATTTTATCAATTACGCCGCAATCTTCAACGTCACCTGTTCTTCCTTTCCGTCCTCGATTTCCGAAGAAGAAGAAGTAGGATACGTGCATATTCCCAAACCTTGTATAGGTTGACACTCCGCACGTTTCGGGCACCCGCCGTTCGTCCCGGGTTCCGGTCGGCAAATCAACGCGCACTGCGACGGCGTCGGTGAACTCGGCACTTGCAAAACGCACTGCCCTTTCGCCGAAGCGCCTTTGTACGCATCCGCCGGGCAGGGCATATTCGACCCACATTTCGGGGAGCAAAAACTGTGTGTTTTGTGTGAGAGGGAGAGTATATGAGAGAGCATTTTATTAGTCATGAATACGAAAGGTCATATTAGCAATCCCAACGAGAAAGAGAAGGAAAAACGCGATTTGATACTCGAAACGCTCTCGAATCTCTCTAAAATCTCACCTGCCCGCGATTCCTTGTATTTGCACCTTCATCTCGTTCGGTAAGCACGAACCCGTGCTCGGGTTCCCGTACGGTTTCGTGTGTATCTTTGAAACCTCCTTCTCGTCCTCGTCCTTTGCGTCGTGTAAAAATGCCTCCACGGCGGTCAACCACTCCGGAGACTGCGCGTTGAGCGCGACGGAGAGGACGGTTTTTTCTTCCAAAACATCATCAGCGAGCGAGAAAGAGGAGCACGAGGAGAGAACGAAGAAGACGAAGAAGAAAAAGAACGCCGAAACTGTGGATGATGATGATGGTTTTATTCTCGTCATCGTCTCACTTTTCTCTTGTCTTTTCTTTGAAGTGACGAATAAAAAAGGAATAAAATGGCAAAAATATAAAGAAGAAGAAGACAGACGAAGAGTTTTAGAAGCGGGAAATAATAACGTTCGTTTGATTCGCTCGGAATGTAATGCAAATGTATATGGTACAACAGGACTATTAATGAGCTAATGGCAGAGACGCATGTGCGTTTTCAAAGTACCAGATTGAGTAAAACGTTTCTCGCACACATCGCATTCGTACGGTCTCTCGTTCGTGTGAATACGCATGTGGGTTTTCAAACTACTAGATACACGAAAAGCTTTATCACAAAAATCGCATTCGTACGGTTTCTCGTTCGTGTGAATACGCATGTGGATTTTCAAATCACTAGATTGACGAAAATCTTTATCACAAACATCACATTCATACGGTTTCTCGTTCGTGTGCGTACGCATATGTATGGCCAACTTGGATGGACTAACAAACACCTTCTCGCAAACATCGCACTCGTGTTGCCCTCTCTTCCTCTTCACTCCTTTAGCAATACAAGCAGTTTCCTCTTCTCGCACCTGATGATTTTGCTCCATCACAACATCGTCATCACACGGCACGCACATGAGAATCCTCCGCAATTGCTCCACGTCGTCGTCTCCCTCTTCTTCTCTGTCACCACCCTTCCTCACCACGACCACCGTTTTCACGTTTTCCGCTCGTTTCGGATGTTTATTCTTTCGTCTGCTGCTTCCCGTCATTGATTTTAACGAATACTAATACTACTGCGCAAAAACAACAAGAGAGTAGTAAAGTGTGTGAGATTCTGGCGAAATCCCTCTTGTGATTGAAACATCAAACTGGTGATTGAAACATCAAACTGGTGATTGAAACCACGTTTTTCGAAAAAAGAGGCAAAATTCAATTCGACCACCCCCCTCGTGCCCAAAAAGAGAGGATTTTTGTTCCCATGCATGAGACATGTGCCCAAATCCCCTACAATAATACGCACGTCTTCCCTCTCCCGTAAAACGCGTAATGAAGGGCGCAGAAGACGGCAGAGTACACGTGAAAAGAGAAGATTGGGATCCCACGAAGTTTCCGAATATCCATTTCTATAGAGACGAGAACAAATGGTGCCCGTTGTGTAACGGCCGAACCGTCGAGAGAGACGGGAGTTTCTGCCATTTGTTGTTTTTCTCGTTCGATTATTTGTGGGATAAAACCAAAAGATTGCTAAAAAGCGCACGAGGTGAGATTGAAGTAAAGATAGAAGAGGTCCGTGATATTCTTCGTCTCTACTTTCAGGACAAGTTCCACGCGGAATCTGGCGTCGCGGATTTCGATTCCTTTCAACGCCAAGATGATGTCATTTGTTGGCACTGTCTGCAAAAGGCAAAGAGCGAACTCAAGGCGCAGATTGAAGATTTCGGGTTTGAAAAACTCAGTTTGTGAGAGTTCGTTACAGACAAGACGAGAGAATAATAATACACAACACACACAGACCACCACAAACAGGATAACGATGATACGAACAACGAACGCGTCGGACTCTTCTTTTTCTCCTCTTGGTCTTTCCAGTCGTCGTCGTTTACGTCGTCGTTTTGCTCCTAGTAGTACTACTACTCGTTTTCGTCAACAGAATCATAAAAATCATCATCGGACGACGATAAAGATGATGTTGATGAACAAGATGACGGAACAAGACGCGTTCGAAGACGCGATGAAACGGTTCGGGATTCGAAGTCAAATCCGATTGATGAAGGTGGGAGAAAAAGAAAATGAGATGAGATATGGCTTGTTCGCGAACGGAAACGTCGGATGGAAAGAGCCTGGAGTGTTGTTAGAGGTCCCTTTAGACGTGTGCATAGTCGCGCCCATCGGCGACGATGATGATGATGATGATGATGTTATTGCGACGAATAAAACGGCGTTTGATATCGTCAAAGTGTTCGAGAAAAGAAACGCGTACTTACCTACGTTTACGAAGAAGCTGGTGCAAGCGAAAACGAGCGAACGACGCGAGATGGGGTTGGCGTTGTGGTTGCTCTGGGCGATACGCGCGGAAACGAAAGGGAATGACGTGTGGCGAGAGTACGGTCAAAATTGGTTACCGAAAGATGCGCACGAGTTACCTTCGATGTTGTTGGCGAGAGAGGAGGAAGAGTTGAGCGTGTGCGCTTCGTTCGATCCGCAATTGATCGAGGACGCGATGCAATTGAAGAAGAAGATAAAAGAGATGTTTGTGAAATTTGAAATTCAGTTTAAGAGCGAAGAGGAAATTGGCGTACGCGACGGCGTGAACGTCGAGGATTTGTATTACGCGTTTTCGTTGATTCGGTCTCGGGCGATTGCCGCTAAAGTTGGAGAAACGCCCGAGTCGCGAGTAGATAACACCGACGTCGCGGTGTTGGCGCCGTGCGTTGACATGGCCAATCACGCGGCGTCGAAGGACGTGAACGCGCTGAAAAAAATAGGCGCGAGCGACGGAGGAGGTATGAAAGGATCGTTGTTTAGGTTAGTGAACGGCGGTACCGTGGACGGCGGCGGCGGTAGCGTCGTATTGGAAACTCGACGAGCGGTGAAGAAAGACGAAGAGATTACGATTAGCTATGGCCCGCGCTTGGACAACAAAGAGTTGATGCGCGCGTATGGGTTTTGTTTAGAAGCGAATAAATTTGATAGATTAGAAATAGGGCAGCAGCGTAGTAATGAAGAAACGTGGGCGTTAAACGCGACGAAGATGCGTTCTATGTGCGAAGAAATGGAGATTGTGTATCGAGGCGTGGACGAAAAGACATTGAATTACGTGGACGCGATTGTTCGTAGCGTTTCGTTGGACGAGAGCGATTTTCGCGACGATGACGCGAGCGCGGCGACAACGGCGACAGAAGAAAACGTAGTAAACAACAACGCAAAAGAGTTAGAAAACGCGTTCAAAATCCACGCCTTGTGGAGCGTGCGATTAAACGCAATCTTAGAGACGCTCTCCGAAACAGATTTAGAGGACGAGATGGCGTCGCTCATCGAAACCGCGGAAGAACGCAATAGAAAAAAGCAAAACGACGGGGCGACCGCGTTCTTACCGGCTGTTCTGAGATACAAACAAAATCACATTCGGTTCCTCGCGAAAGGATGCGAAGTCCTCCAGTCCTACATCGACTGGCTCGACGACGAAGAAGATGAAGAAGAAGAAATATAGTTACGCCAAAAAGCTATTATATGAATAAAAAAAGCTACCCGCGCGCTACGCACGCTACGCACGCTAAATCAACTACGCCTTCGCCTCCTTCTTCTTCTTCCCGACTAACCTTTCCATGCATTTCTCCGCGTTTTTCCTCAGTGAGTTCACTTTCTCCCTTTGCTCCACTGTTTTCGCCTTTATCTTCAAAACGTCTTCTTTTTGCGCTTTTCGCTTCTCTTGCCACTCCGCTCGTTCTTTCTCCAATCTCGCGTATTCGCTCACCTGTTTCTGCCTATTCTCTTTCGCGTCTTTCTCTTTCCGTTGCCACTTGGCGAGTGCTTCTTTCGCTTCGTCCAATTCTTTTTCCGACGCGAGTAAAGATTCTCTCGCTCGAGCGACTTCAGTCGATTTCTGCGTGTTTTCTCGTTCCGTGTCCCGGAGTGTCTTCGCGCGCGTTTCCAAACCGGTTTCCAATCGAGACAAAAGCGATTGCTCTTTCGCTAATATGCGTTCGGCGAAGTACACGTCGGAGAGTTGCGGACCGAAATAAAACGATGTCGCACCAGCACTCGCAACACCCGCACTCGCGAGGAGAGAATAGGCGACTCTTTGCGACGACATTCGTCCTCCGTACGCCTCAACCGACGAGGCAAAGGCGAGTTTGTTTTGTGGATAAATCGCTTGTTTCTGATGGGAAAGAAAGAGATATTTTTGTCGAGCGCGAGCGCGATGTCCGACTCTTCTTCCGTTCTTCTTGTTCTTCTGCTGCTGCTCGTCCTATTAAAACGCTACGCGCTCTGCTACTGTATTTGTTGTATTTGTTCTCTCTCTTTCTCTCTTTCTTTCTCTCTCTCTCTCTCTCCGTTTGATGTTGTCTTTCTCTACTTTAAATGCTATTAATCTAAACTCTATCATCGACTTCTTAATCTCTCCTCCTGCTCTCCTCGAAAACGCTCTCGTTCACGTCGTAGAGCGTTTTCATCGGCACCCCGCATTCGAACAGCCTCGTCTCTAAATCGTCCTTCTCCGTTTCGTTTAAAACGTTGATGATTCGGACGCGATTGAAATCTTCCAAACTGGCGCCTCCCGTCGCGCTTCTCGCGCACTCGAAATATTCGTCGTCGTCGGTAAACGAAAAGTTGAAAACGACCGCGTTCGCTTTTAACGGCGGTTCGGACGCGTAGAGTTTATCTGCTGGAGGAGAAGATTCTGGCGGCAATTGCGGCGTAATCTTTCTCTTCCTTTTCTTCTCGTCGTCATCCTTCTCCTCCTCCTCCTCGTTTGAGGAAGAGGACTTTTTCATCGACGACGAAGATACTAAACAACACGGCAAACAACTCTTCGTCGTCGCCAACAGATTTCCGATGTTATCCTTTCGAAACATCTCCGGCGTCCATCCGTCTCGCGCCATCTCCTTTTTGAACTCATCGAACGGTCTGCGTTAAAAAGGCGTTTCGCGAAAGAAAGACGACGCGGGTCAGCGAGAGCGAAAGCGAGAAAGAGAGGAAGAGAGAAAGAGAGAAAGAGAGAAAGAGAGAAGCGCACGCGACGAACGACAAAAAACGACGAAAGAGAAGACACATAATCAATGCATCACGACGACGACTTTGACGTATCATCGATATCAAAAGCGTTCTGCTCTATACTAATCAGTAAACGTACGAGTTGAAAATCTTCATCTGTATCTCTCGTAAACATTCCGGTTGGTCTTCGTGCGCGTATATGCACGACGGGAACCCGCCAGGGAGCAAACCACTCCTCCCTTCCAACTGCTCGCGGGAGTGGACGACGAGCAAGAGTTTTAACCCGTCCGTTTGAGTCGCCAGTTTCGCCAGATTCATCATCGTTTGCTGTGATGTTCAATGAGAGCAGCGCAGAGCGCAGAGCGCAGAGAGAGAGAAAGAAAGAGAGCGTGAGCGTGAGGGAGAGAGCACAAAAGAGATAGAGAAAGAAAGAAAGAGAAAAAGAACATCCAAAGGTACCTTCTTTTCGTTGTCTTGGACGCACAAGACGCAGTGTTCGGTCGGTTTTGGTTCCCAAACGACAACCATGATGTTGTATTTCAATTCCCCTAAGTGGGTGTTCAAGAGTGTGAAGAGGAACAGTTTCCCTTATTCGATTTTTTATAGATACGCGGTGCGTAGGAGTTTAATGTTTATACTAGTACACCACATCGCTAACTGCTAATCATCGTTCTCGTGTTGTTGTTGCTGCTCTTATCAAAAGTCCTCGTACTCGTAAGTCATAATCGCTTTTTGAGGCTTGACGACTACCCTCCGCTCTGGAGGAAAATAAACTCCGGATACTCCGTGCTTAAAGTCGTCAGCGTCGGAATGGTCATATTCGCGATGCACTTCCTATTCTCCTTCACCATCCTATAAAACTCCTCGTACGAAATGCTCCCATCTTTCTCGATGTCCACCTGTTCGAACGTGCTATCCAACACTCTCTCGATGGCCTCTTCATCGAGATTTAAAAATATCGACCGTTTCATCACCGCCGAGACTAACTCTTTCAACTCCTCTCTCGTAATCACGCCGTTCCCGTTCACGTCGTATAAATCGAACGCAAATTTCGCCTTCTCGTTCGTATTCATTCGTGGGTGAAACACGTTCAACGTTCTCACGAACTCGTCGAAGAATATGTACCCTTCCTGGTTCGAGTCAAACTTCTCGAACAGCCGTCTCTCGAACATAAACTTCCCCTGTTGTCCTTTCTT
>JACLAA010007035.1_pt1 | contig 14666 bp, 11 predicted proteins | sample 8027891 | NCBI WGS metagenome assembly JACLAA01 (sample SAMN15724900, study PRJNA655200) | protist metagenome | isolation source: fluorescence activated cell sorting (FACS) single amplified genomes of... | place: Spain: Blaines Bay Microbial Observatory, Mediterranean Sea | collected 2016-01-19 | reverse complement strand
ATAACAGAACCTCAACTCCACGCTGGTTTCGCCGTCGCCGGTGCATTCACCGCCGAATGGTTGGTCCAAAAAGAACAAAGTTTACAAAAAGAAGTCGATGTGTTAGTCTCGGAACGAAGAGAGAGGAACAAAGAGTTTAAACAACAAAAATAATACTAATACTCGGATATTCTTCATCGAGAAGACGTTTTATATATAGAGAGTGAGTCCTTTTGGTGCGCATGTGTATATATTCTCACACGTGCGCACAGAAGGACGAGATGTGATGATGTTTGTAATTGTATAGCTTAAATACTAGCGATAAACTAGAGAGACGGATCGAGCGCGCGTACGTATCCTGAAAGCCTCGCTAAAAGCGCGGCGAAAGACGCCCGAACACTTTTCGCCTTAAAATCCTTCCTTTTTTGAATACTCTTATTACGATAGTAACAGAAGAAGATTTCACACTTTTCTTTCTCATCATCCAGCGAATAAAAGCGGGTGTTTGGGAGGTCGATTGTTCTCGTTGTTCTCGTTGTTCTCGTTCCAAGAGAAAGACCTTTCGAGTATTTTTTACTCTCCTCTCGCGATATTCTCCACTCCTTTGCTTTTTACTCGCGCGCGCTCTTTTCGCAGCGTTGAGAAAGACTACTCTTTGATACTCCTCTCTCTCTGACAACGATGAGCGACGGAAACGATTTTGACGACGACGACGACGGTGCCGTCGTCGTTGAGAAGCACACGACGGAAAAGAAGACGATACCAACGCCCAGGAGGAAGGAAAACGAAGCGGAGGAAGAGGAGAGAACGAGAAAAGTTATTCCTCGACCGAGAAGCGATGAAGGCGGTTTCGGCGAACGAGATCGAGAACGAGACCGACGCACTCTTTCGTCTGCATCGTCGGAGGAGGATCAGGAGACTCGTCGTTGTCCACCGACGCCGCCACCTTCCCCGAGACTTGAAGAAGAAGAAGAGAAAGAAGGAAAAGAAGTAAAAATGTACGTGCCTCCTCCTCCGCCCTTACCGTCACCTCCACCGATGCCTCCGTCACCGCCGCCGCCGTTACCTCCACCATTGCCGACGTCTTTACCGGCGAACTTAACTTTGACGCAGCATCACGAAAACGCGCATCACTACGCGGCATCGATGGCGGCCGCGGCGGCGGCGATGTCGTTCGGCGATATGCGCTTGTCCGCTTCGCCTGCGTCTTCTTCTTCTTCTCAATCGATGATGATGGGTGGTCATTCGTATCGTCACCAACAGCAACAGCACGGAAGGGAAGGAGGGAAGGAACAACACATTGAAGTCGCGCAACACATGCAACCGCCGACAAATACGCCGAAACCTCCCAATCAGCACTGGTCGTTAGATTACTCGTCCCACTACGTGGTCACGGGAGAACGACCGCAGAATTTTATCATCGATCCGCAAGGCATCCCGACGCCTGCTTTGCAAAAACTGGTAGATTTGAAGAGCGAGCTGATTAACGCGCATGCGCACGTGCCGCTGAGCGTAAAGATAGAGAGCGTGAAATTTGCGAGTTGACGAGTGAGAATTTAGGGACGTTTGATGTGGTGGTCATTAATCCCGATTGGTCGAAAATGAATTGGCGAGACGTAGCGAGGCTGGATTTAAACGCAGTAACTTCGGATAAGGCGTTCGTATTCTTGTGGATTGGGAAAGGAGATGGAAGAATGCACGACAACGCGTTGAAGATTATGAAAGCGTGGAAATTTCGTCGATGCGCGGAGGAGATTGTCTGGGTCAAGACAGGATTGGATAGGACCGAGTCGTCGCTGACGCCTTCGTCTCCGGCTTCGTCGTCAGCCTCGAGGAGAAGTGTTGCTTCTGGGAGCGTCGGAGCAGTAGGAACTCCTCCGTATGCTTCTCCATCTTCTTCTTCGATGTCGCCATCATCTCCAAGTACCCCATCGACTCCATCATCGGCGTCTTCTTCTTCGTCTCCTTCTTCGTTTCGATCGAGGACGTCTACGTCTATCGCGTCGACGATGTCGCACTTATCGACGCTTTCAGAAGATGGAGAAGGAATGAACGAGGAAGAATTCCCGTTCACTTTGCATAAAGAGCACTGCATGATTGCAGCAAAAGCAAAAGTCACGCGTAAAGAAGCGCAATTGATTCACGCGAACGTAGACGCTGACGTTATCATTTCGCCGCCTCTGCAGGGAAATCAAAAACCAGATCAGATTTACGCCATCGCGGAACGCTTTGTCCAAGGGTTGAGACGTTTGAACTTGTTCGGAGACAGTCAACTACTCCGCCCTGGTTGGGTCACGGTCAGCGAAAACGTGTACAGAACGACGCACAATCCAATCACGTACAGAAAAGCGTTTGAGGGAACGAGGGTAAGCGGGAAATTCGAGGCGCAATATCAAAGACGGGCGAACCGAGCGATGATGCAACAACAACAGCAATACAATCAATACACTCAGTATCAATCGCCGCAGTCGTCCATGACGCCACAATATCAACAACAGCAGCAACAACAAGTGCAAAGAGAGCGTCAAACGTACACGTATCGACATAAAAGTGGCTCAAGTCCGCAGAGCAGTCCTCAAAGAGTGAGTCGTCCCGCGCACTTGTTACCGCACGACGAAGATATAACGCGTTTACGACCTAAATCGAGAAGTCCGTCTAAATCGAGTGGTGGTAAAGGTGGTAATGTTGGTGGTGTTAGTGGTGGTACTGGCACTGGTGGTGGTCAATTTTCCAGCTATGAAGAGTACGAGTATGCGGCGGATAAATATTACTCTCCAAGGACGTCTCCTTCGGGGCCGATGTTCTCTCACTACACGCCACCGCCGACGTTTTATCCACAACAACATCAATACCCTTACGTATCTCAGCAATATATTCATGCGCTGCAGCATCAGCAGCAGCAACATCATCAGCTGCAACAACAATATCAATTTGGTTATAAAGAGCAGCAACAGCAACAGCAATACTATTATGAAGGCACAAACTTCACTTCGCCTCCAGGAAGCAGCAGCGGCCCGGCGTAACTAAAAAAGTGTCAACTCGTATTGCTTTACAAAATGAAGTGAGCGACGAAAAATGAACTAACGAGGGAAGCGAGAACGTGCCACAGTGCGTGTGACGCATGCAGCAATACTTTACCACCACTGTTCTTTTAATATTATATTTTTACTTTCGTTGGTTATTAATATTTGTACAGATAAAAACAATGACTATATCTTTCCTCCGCTCGCGACTTCTCTCTCTTATATGATACAACAATCTGCGCCCGTCTCCTTGACTATCTAGTATGAACTGTGTACTCGCTACTAGTTTTATCGAATCTAGCTTTTGTCTCTCCCTCTCTGTCTTTCCTCTCTTTCTATCTACAAACACGTAGTGGTGAAATCTCTTCTCGTTAGGATTCAACCAGTTTGACGAGAGAAACTTCGGATTGCGAAGCTCGCAAACCTCTCGCGTTCGATTGCAATCTTCGCATAGCTCGCGTTCTCTTTGGTATCTCAATAGAAAACAAATCGCTCTCGGCGGTTTCGCTATCGTTCGTTTCCTCTGAACCTTTAGAGTTTGAGTTTGCTCTGGTTTTCTTCGACGCCGCGGCGGCCGCGGTTTCCGCCCTCGTTTTTCTCGTCGCCGCCGCTGCTTTTTCGTTTGCGTTCTTAATCACATTTTCTTTCTTCGTCTGTTGTTCGGTTTTAGTGAGCTCATCTCCAGGACCTTTGCTTTTTGCTTCCATGGAGTCTAAAACGTCGTTCATGGCTGCCACGCCTTCGCCGGGTTCTGGCGCCGACATCGTCGACAAGTCGCCTTCCGAAGCCACGGTCGGTATAATCTTAGCGAACCGACCTTTGAACCTCGGTCGGTTATCTGCGAGCGTCTTGCGGCACTCGTATCGAATCTTTTTGTGGCCTAATCTACGTCTCGCTCTCTTTTCGCGATATCGCGCGAGTTGCTGCATTCGAAGCTCCGAGGGGATGCGACGCATCACGCCCGGTTGGATTTGATTGGAGTTCAAATGCATCATGCCTTGCTCCAAGTCGGTAAACGCACTCGTCAAATCGACGTGCGAACTCGCTTTCTTTACTCCACTTAAATTCGATTTCTTGAAAGAACTCGTCTTTCTCGGTTTCGTAAACGATGTGCTTCTTTGCACTGATGATGAGTTGTAATTTTTGTTGATGTTCCTGTCACTGTTGTTGCTGTTGTTGTTGTTGTTGCTGCTCTTGTTCGACGATTTACTCTTGGACGATGACGAACTCGGTTTCTTCGCCGACGTCGTCGCCTTCGTGCTGCCACCACTTCCACCTCTGCTCACCGCCGACGACGACGCTAACGATCCGTGCTTACTCGTCGTATTCGCGGCTACCACATCTGCGTTGTGTTGCCTTCTCCCGGCTGGCCCGCTCGCCTCAAAGTTAAACGCGTCCACGTGCACCCCGCTCGTTTCAGGCTGCGAATCGTTCTCAAATATCCTCGAATCTAACGAAAAGTGCGTCTCGTGCGCTTGTACGCCTCCGTAGTCTGCATCTTCCGAGCTCCCGCCCGCACCCGCGTTGGCGTTTTGAAAATTTTGCATAAACGTATCCAAAGGGTCGGCGAAATAATGCGTCGTATTCGTCGCCTGATCCAACCAATCCATCGCGTCCTCCGACGCCTGCGGCTGTTCGCCGCCGTGTTGATGAATGTGATCGTTGTGTACCTCTTCTTTGTGATGTGATGGTGCGATGTACTCTTCGTCCGTAAATTTGGACAAGTCTATCGGCGACATCGAGCCTTCTTTGGAATCTCGCGACTCCTCCGACCTCTGCGCTTTATCCTCCTCTCGTTTGTTCATTTTTTGCTTCTGTTTGTTGTTTTGGTGGAATAAAGTTGTTGGAAAGAAGAAGATAAAACGAACGCTTTTTGTGAGTTTCTTTGACTACGAATACGAATACTTCCGATTGAGGAGGAGAAGAAGAACAATAAAACGAAGGGAAAGAATTCTTTAGGAGGCGAACTGACGAACTCTCTCTCTTCGCAACGAAGAGCGTGTTGTTGTTGTTGTTGTAGTTCTCGACGCGCGACATCGTCATCCTCTCAAAAAAGGTGCCCCCCGGAGTAGGTTAAAAAAAATGACTCAAAGTTCGCATCATCCAAAAGTCTTCTTTACGCCTCCTTTTCTGTCGTATCGAAACGAAACGAAGCGTACCTCTTTCTTCCCCATTATCTTTTTTTTTCTCTCTCTCTCTTTGAAGAGGCTCTCTGAGAAGACGTTCTTCTGTGCGTGTGTGTGTATATAAAAACGTCCCTTCTTTCTCTTTAATTATATCAATAAAAAGCCAGAGTGGAAAAAAAAAGTGATGTCGAAAAACAACCCAAAAACGCGACAAAACATCATCCATGCATGCACTTTTTTTTCCTGTTGTTTGAAAAAATACAATTTCGAGCCTTTTCGTCGTCGTCATCAAACTTTGACAAACATCATTAAAAAGAGAACAACGCGCACAAAATAATGTCCTCGTCGTCTTCTTCTGTGTTTTTCTTCGCCCCGCGGCAGAGAATGAGGTGCGACTCCTGCTGCTCTTCGTCTTCTTCTTCTTCTGCTCCTTCGTCGTCGTCGTCTCTTTTGTGGTCGTCGGGAGGAGGAGGAAGGAGAAGGTTTGCTATGGCGAGGAATGCCGCCAAAAACAACGAGAGGATGATGACGAGGCGAAGAAGCAAAGATGACGCTGAGTATGATGATGATTTTTCTGCGACGCGGAGAAAAAGAACAACGACAACAACGACTTTACCACGACGACGAGTATTCGTTTTTAGTAGGAATAATAAGAGAGGAAGGCGTGGTAGTATCGCTAATGCTGCTGCGGATGCAAATGGTGGTTCGAATGTTTTCGAGGAAATGTCTTCGATTCGAACGCGGAAATATTACCTCGTCGGAGGGAAAGGAGGCGTCGGGAAGACGTCGTTGTCCGCCTCCTTGGCGGTGAAGTTTGCAACTTCTGGGCAACACCCGACGTTAATCGTCTCGACCGATCCGGCGCATTCTTTGAGCGATTCTTTGGCGCAGGACGTCTCGTCCGGGGTTCCCGTCGCCGTCGAAGGTACGGACGGGATGCTTTGGGCGATGGAAATCGACACGTCGCAAGCGAAGAGTGAGTTTTCGGAGTTTTCAAAGAGCGCGGATTTTACCAAAGGCGCGAGCGATTTTATGGGGAGCGTTGGGTTGAGCGGCATTTCGGATTCGTTGCAGGATTTAAAGTTAGGGGAGTTGTTGGATACGCCTCCTCCCGGGTTGGACGAAGCGATTGCTATTGCAAAGGTTGTGCAGTTTACCAAGGATGAGAAGTACGCGAAGTTTACGAGGATCGTGTTCGACACGGCGCCGACCGGGCACACGTTGAGATTGTTATCGTTGCCGGAGTTCTTGGATAAATCAATCGGGAAGATTGTTCGTTTGAGACAGAAATTAACCAGCGCCGGTGATATGGTGAAAGGTTTGTTTGGTCAGGAGAACCAAAATCAAGACGCGGCGGTGGAAAAGTTGGAAAATTTGAAGAAGCGTTTACAAGAGGTGAAAGATTTGTTCCGGAATAAAGAGACGACGGAGTTTGTCATCGCGACTATCCCGACCGTTTTAGGCATGAGCGAAAGCGGTCGACTGTTGAAATCTTTGAGAGACGAAACGGTGCCGTGCACGAAAATCGTCATCAACCAAATCTTAAACGTCGACGTCGCCGATTTCCAAGACGCCGCGGACGCCTGCAACGCGGCTGCGGAAAAATTGAAAACGAGTACCGACGAAACGAGCAAAGACGCCGACGTCCAAACGTTAATCTCCGAAAGCGAACGCTTAGCCTCGGCTTCTAAAAGAGCGGTCTCTTTCGTCCGAATGAAGGAAAAAGACCAACGAAAAGCGATGGAAATGTTAGACACCGACGCTGGTCTCAAAACCTTAAAGCGCATCGAGGCGCCGATGTTCGATCTGGAAATTCGAGGCGTCCCGGCGTTGAAGTACTTCGGCGACCAAGTTTGGTAACATGAACAACAACAATACCAACAAAATTCTTCCGCGACGATGCGTAAAAATATAATAGGATATAAAAAGAGTAATAACTTTATTACCGGTTATTACGAAAAGCAGTTAGTACTCATCAAAATCGTCTATATCACCATTGATCCTCTCGTCCCTCTTTTCGAAAAGCATCGTCATAAAACGTACCCGATGACAATGACGCGCGTTTACTAAAAAATCTCACTCTCGTGTTCTAAAAGGGACAGACAAAAATAGAGTTTTTGGATAAAAAGAGACAAAAAACACGAGATCATCTTCACTCATCACAGCGCGATAAAACGACGCACACCCTCCGTTTATTATTCTATTCACGCACGCTCGTTCACTGAAAACGATTCCCCTCTCTCTGCGACACTTTTTGGTGTGACTCTTACTCGCAGAAAAGAAAGAATGGACGACCAGGAGGTCCAAAAGCAAATCAACCAGATGGTTGAATTCATCAAGCAAGAAGCCGAGGAAAAAGCGAACGAAATCCGAGTCGCCGCCGAGGAGGAGTTTAACATCGAAAAACTCCAAATGGTGGAACTCGAGAAGCAAAAAATCAAGCGAGAATACGAGAGGAAAGAATCTTTGGTCTCGGTGAAGAAGAAAATCGAACGGTCGACGACTGGGAACGTGGCGAGGATTAAAGTGCTCGTGGCGAGAGATCAGATGATGGAGGAGTTGTTGAACGCGTCGAGAGCGAAACTCGGGGAGGTTTCGAAATCGCCGCAATACAAACAACTTCTGGCGGGGTTAATCGCGCAAGGCGCGAAGAAATTACAAGACTTCCAGTGCATCGTAAGATGTCGGAAACAAGACGAGAGCGTGTGTAAAGAAGCCATCGCGTTAGCCGCGGGGAGAGTGAGCGGGTTACACCCGACGTTGGATTTGCGAGAGAGTTTACCGCCTTCGCCGGAGATATCGAAGGATGGGAAGAGTTGCGTCGGGGGGGTTTTGGTGATTTCCAGCAACGGGAAGACGACGTGCGATAACACGCTCGACGCGAGGGTGAAGAACACGTTCGAGGCGTTGATGCCGGAGATTCGGACGGAGATTTTTGGCGCGGATGGGGCGAAGATGATGTAATAAAGTTGTTCCGACGAGAGAGAAAGAACGCAGGAATATATTCTGACGCGAGACACACGCACACGTAGCATTTTCATCTCTCTCTCTCTCTTTCTCAGTAGATAGACAGAGAGAGGGAAAGAGAGAATTGTAATATTATATAATATACACAGAAGAGCAGGTTTTTACATTTACACGTTGTTTTTCTCTCTACTGAAATGAGTAATTCTATTTCCTATAACTCTTCGTCATCCTCCCGCTCGCGGTGGTCGACAGCCTGACCTGCTCGTTCTCCTTCGCCACCTCCGCTTGCACCGGACTCGTTTTCGAGGATAAGCTAAACAATCTATCCTCTGGTTTCGTGTTTTTACTCGCGTTCGATCCGGATTTTTTCTTCGTCACGTTTCCCCCACCGCCGTCGAGATGATGATGTTCTCGATGATGCCCAGCTCCGGCGGCGACTTGCGCGTGCGTTTTGTTTTGCGACAAGGCGACTTCGAACCCTTTCAAGATGCTCCCGTGAGAACCGCCGTGTTCGTTGGATAAATACGCCGTTTCCAAGTCGTAGAGTTGCTTTTCGGTTTGTTGCAAGGAGTTCTCCAATTGGTTCTTCCGGTTGAGGAGTTCCGTGACCGTTTCGCTCGACATTTTTACTCAAGTCTTCCTCTTTATGAAGTCTGTGCCTTCTCCTTCTCGTCGTTTCGTGCTGTGTGCGTGTGTATTTATGAAGAAATTGATGAGAATAAGAATATTGTACAGAACAACGCTGAGTGACTCAGAGTGAGGGATTTCTTCTATTTTCTAGCTTTTGCTTGCTCTATGCCTATGCGTATCAAACATTAATTTTAAGCGACTTCTATTGCGGTGGTTTTTGTGGTTTGTTGCGCGTCGTCCTCGTTTACTACTACCTCTCTCTCTCCGTTTTGAGTACTTTCCTTCTTCTTCTGTTTCTTCTTTTTCGCGGGTGCGCTTAAAGCTAAATGCGCCAACGCGAGATGGACGGAAGCGGTGTCGTGTTTCACTCTACCCGGAACGGCTAAAACTTGAGAGGTCAACTCGGCGCCTTTGATGCCCAGTGGGGTGGGTAAGAGCATTTTGTTCCCACGTTTTATTCTTCGGTCGTTCTCTTTCGCGTAGAATTCGCGATGGTCTCGGACGAGCGCGTCGGAAAATGTCGTCGGAAAAGCGGGATCGACGTGATCGAATTCCTCGTCGTATCGAACAACTCTCGTGTGTGGGATTTCGGCGTCGGACCGACAGACTAAACCGTCCCCTTCTTCGTTGTATTGCGATAAACTGTACAGAGCGATGTTGGTCATCGCGGAATCTTTGCTGGTCGTTTTGGAGTGGAAACATACCGTTTTGTCCCTGAACTGTTCCGGCAACGGGTGTTTTCGAAGAAATCGTATTCGCGCTCGATACGTTAAATCTTCCACCGGCTTCACCATCTTTTTAATCGCTTCTGAATTTCTGCTCTCTCCGAACGCAGCCTCGAGCGCAAAATGAACGCCCGATCGCACGTACTTATTGCTCAACAAATCTTCAGCAATTGGTGACCCCCCGTAAGGCGACTGAACGCACACGAATCCCGCGAGTTTGTCTTCCAACTCTGTTTCAAACAGCGCCAGCGCGGCGGCGATGTCCAGTCCACCTTTCGAATGGCCCATCGCTAAAACTCTTTTTCTTCTCTTCTCGTTTTTGTCGCTATTATTCTTATTCTCACACAACGCCTCGATTTCGTCCTTAACTGTTCTCGCGTTCTCCTTCACCGAACCTTCCGAGTTGACTCGCGATATTTCGCACTCGATATCTATCGAACGAAACATATCTCTCACGGTGACGTAATATCCTGGATAATGATGTCCCCACAATCCAGGAACGAGCAAAACGGCGAAAGGGGAGGACTGTTCTTTGAAGTCCTCGAATAATTCTCGCGCTCTTTTCTCGTTCACGGTCGGGAGTCGCCGTTGGTCTTCTTCATTCTCGACGCATACGTATTCGCATCGTTCTAAAAACGCCGACGTTTCATCCTTCGCCGTGAACTCTCGTTTCCTTTGCTTCATCCATCCCGTGAACGCTCGAGACGGCTTCACGTTCGCGCTGTTGTAATATTTGTTCGCGACTCTTTGTAGCGTCTTTTCCACGTCGCGTAATAAAAGCGTCGCCGTTTTAATGGGCGGCTGTTGCGGCTGCTGTTGCGCGTAAAACGTCATAGACTCTTTTCTGAAGCAAAAGTCTGCACTTTTTTTCCCGGGAACGAAGATTAATAAGAAGTCAAAGAAGAGATATGTTTACCGCGATACGGTCGGCGTTCACGGAAAACACCCGCAGTTCGGTCGGGTTGAACGATTTAGTGAGTTCAGGAGATGATAACATCATCAACAGCGGGAAGGATTTTCCTAACGATACCCGCAAATACGTGAAGTTGAGCGAAGTCGTCGAGGACGCGACGGATAAAATCATCCCGGAGTATTCTCATCAGCCGAAAGCGCAATCATCATCGTCTCAATCACCGGTGAGCAAGAAACCACCGACGTACGTGCAACTGGTGTCCGCAATCGTCGGGTACTCCTTGTGCAATTCGCAGCTTTTAATAATCAATAAAATCACTCTGGCGTACGTTCCAGCGCCGTGTTTTTTGCTTTTCTGTCAGCTCTTAGCCTCTGGGGTTGCGGTGAGAGTTTTAGCGGAACTGAGGGTGTTAGTGGCGGATAAGCTGGATGTTGAAAAAGCGAAAGGGTTTTTAGTGGTCGTGTTTACGTTCGTGACGACGTTATTTGCGAACATGAAGAGCATACAGTTAGCTCCGGTGGATACGTTCATATGTTTACGATCGACGACGCCTTTGATTTTAGCGGTTTTGGATTACGTTTTCTTAGGGAGGGATTTACCGTCGGCGAAGAGTTTCGGGAGTTTGATTGGCATCGCGATGGGGGTTTTGTTGTACGTGAACATCGATTCAAACTTTTCCGTGCAAGCGTATTTATGGATCGTGGTGTGGTACGTCGTGTCTATTTTCGAGATTATATACGTGAAACATTTAGTCTCGTCGATCGCGATGACGACGTGGGGGCAAACGTATTACCAAAACATTTTGTCCGTGCCGTTTTTGTTGATGATGTTTATTTTGTTAGGAGAAAGGCAGGTTTTAGAGAATACGGAGTGGACGTATGGAGCCGTTTTCTTTATTTTGTTGAGTTGCGTCGCTGGATTAGGGATGTCCTTTTTGTCGTTTCATTTGAGGGATATGATTAGCGCGACGTCGTTCGCGATTGTCGGGAACATGTGTAAAGTGGCGACGATTTTAGTGAACACGTTCATATGGGACCAACACAGCTCACCGACGGGGATTTTAAGTTTGTTCATTTGTTTAGGGAGTGGGGCGATGTACAGTCAGGCGCCAATGAGAGATCCGTCGAAGAGTTACGCGGAGAGAGAGGTGTTGCCGTGCTTGTCGAGGCAAAGTTATAGATGGATCGTGCTGCAAACCGGAGGGAAGTTCATGGCGATTTGCATGGGGGTGCTGATTTCTTTGTGCGTGGTTTTGATTAGCATAGCGTTGAGTTTAGAAGGGAACGAGGTTGCCGTAGGGACGACGAACCCGTTCGCCAAAGGGAGAGATAAGATGGGATGATTTGACGACGAAATTAAACTTGTACTACCCATACTACTTTGGTACTACTACTACTACTTTTTTCTCTAAAAGCTCTCTAAAACTAGTTATATATATCTTCCATTTCAAGTGTTTTCACGACCAGATCGAGCGAAGATGATTCGTTCTCTTTCCAGGCATTGAACGTTTTGGCAATCGCTTTCTCCGCTTTCCGATCGGAAGCAACGAGCGCGGCGTATTTTTCTCCGTTCCAAAATGGATATTCGCTATATACACACGCGTCGTCTATACGATGCTGAATATTCAGAGTAGCCTCGTTCACCAATTCCTGTAAATGCGACACATCGATTAATTCTTTGTCTCCTTTCGTTTCATCTTTCTTATGTTTTTCATTCAGGATGGTTTTATTCGCGTCCTCGCGAACTCGTTGGATGGCTTTCGCGACGCGGTCGGGTTTCTCGAAAATGTCCCAAACGTTCTCATCGGCGATGCACTTCGCGAAAAGACTAGCGATTGTTCGCGCGTACACTTCTATCTTGAGATTAATTAACGCGACCACGGACGTATCCTTCTCCTTTTTCGTTCTTTGCGAGGAGGAGATGTACTCGACGATATCTTTTTGCCACGGAAAATCAACCAACACGTTTTTAATATTGGCGTCAGATTTCGACGACGACGAACAAAAGACTTCCGTAATCCAACACGATTTCAGCAAATCAACTCTTGCAAAGAGCTCAAAAACGTCCGCTAAGTAAATCAAATAGTCGTCGTGCGACTTCTTGTCTTTTGATTCCCACTCTGAAATCTTCTCTAAAATTTTACTCGCGCTAGCAAACTCTTCGTTCACGTCTTTGAAGAGAACATTTTTTGCAATGTCCGCAATGCTTTGGACTCGTTCCTGGAATTTCTTTTTCTTTTCATCATCTTCTTCATTCAAATTAAACTGATCGAAAACAACTTTTTCGTACGCGCCTTCGTCTTCTATCGCCTCGTAGCGACTTTTGCATCTCTTTTCAATCTCTCGCTTCCTCGCGAGATTTACGTCCCGACCGAGTTCGTCCATTTTTACCTCCTCGCATCCGCTCGCTCGAACCACCGCGTTTAAGAGTTCGCTTTCGGAAATTGCGTCGCTGGAGTTTCGATGCAAAGCAACGCTCGTTTCCGCGCCGATTTCAACCTTAAAATGCTCTCTCGTCTCTTTCCGTTTCTTCCCTCGCGTTTGCACCGTCTCCAACATTTGCGCCTCCAACTCTTCAATCATCGGAAGTTTCTCCGCGAGCATTCCAGACAATGCGCGGAAATAGACGCCAAGTTCTTGCGCTAAGGCGTATCGTAGTTTTGATTCCTCTAACGTTACTTCGTAACTTTTCAACGTTTCCGAAGATCTTACGGACGCTTGATTCGATCTTTCCACGTTTTCTAAACACGCGTCCAGTTTCCTCTTTACGTTTTGCGCCGCGTTTTGAAGTTTCGCCAAGGCGAGGTTCGAGCGCTCTTCAGTGGATTTAGTATTGCGTTGATTTCTTTCTCCTATTACGACTCTTTTCGATGACGGCTGCGCTTGGTGTTGTTTGTTCGCGTCCTCTTCTTCGTCATCGATGTCCATCATCATCGTTAGCGATGAAGCGTTTTTCGTATTCTTCTGCTTCTGCTCAACATCGAGCGGTATGTAATTCTTTCCACCACCACCCGAAAATTGTTTCGCGCGTCGTCGTAACTTTGCCTCCAATATCGCTTTATTCGATGGTACCATTTGCTGATCATCGCCATCATCTACCGTTTGAATAGTATCGTCGTCGTCGTCGCCCTCCGCTTCTCTCGAAAACGGATTATTCACCTCCGCCGTCGTCAAAGTCGCTTCTTCTTGCGCGTGTTCTTTCGGTCGGTTCAAAGCCACGCGTCGTTGCGCTTCCAACTCTTCCTTCAGCGCGTTTGCATCGTATTTGCGCTTCTCTTCTTCTTTGTCTTCCTTCTCTTCTTGACCTCCGTCTACGGCTAAAGCGCCCAGTCCTTTCTTCTTCTTCTTCTTTTTCTTCAATTCCTCTTCGCTCTTCTCTTTCGTTAAACCTTCTTCCTCTTCCTCTTCTTCCTCGAACGAGAGCGCTACTCCTGCCGCCTTCTTCTTTGTCTTCTTCTTCTTCTTTTTCGACGAATTCCTCTCCTCTTTCGCGTCTTCTTCTTTATCTTCTTTATCTTCTACATCACTCTCATCATCTCGTGCCTCTCTTTTCCTCCGAATTGCCAACGGCCTTCGTTTTTGTTTCGCCCCTCCCAAAGGTCCCATTTATATAACAACAACAACAAATACAACAACAACAAACACCTCTTATTATTATTACTGTTACTTATTCAATTCGTCTCTCTCTTTCTCTCTCTCTCTCTCTCTGAATGTCCTTCTTTACACCAACATCAACAAAAGAATGGAGAAAAAAAGAGGTGCCATTTTTCATTTTTTTGCATACGAACGAAAGAGACCAAACAACCAAAAAAGTGGACTCATATATGATCTATGATCTATTTCTTATACACAACTAACACGCACGAACAAAACACGCAGAGGAGGAAGAAGAAGAAGAAGAAGAAGAAGAAGACAACAACAGCGCTCTTTATTATTATATCGTTTTGTCATCTTTTTAAACAGATCATCCTCTCTTAGTATTCGTGTTACTCTACTCTGTGAAAGTGTGTGCTTTTTTGTTCTGTTGCACCAAAGGTCACGAAAAGCTTTTCGTCTTTTTTTTCCTTTTTCGACACAAATTCAACGACAACAAGAACAACAAACGGTGATGAAGAAGACGAGGAGAGCGAAGCCTAGGCTTCGAAACCCTTTCCTCCTCTTTCTCCTCCTCTTTCTCCTCTCGTCTTTCGGGGAGTTCTTTTCGACGGCGAAAGCCGAAGGAGAAAGAGAAGGAGAACAAAAAGAGCAGAAAAAACTGGTCGACCTGTTACCGTCCTCGATTTTCTCGCGCTTCTCCGAACGCG
>JACLAA010005865.1_pt1 | contig 14707 bp, 6 predicted proteins | sample 8027891 | NCBI WGS metagenome assembly JACLAA01 (sample SAMN15724900, study PRJNA655200) | protist metagenome | isolation source: fluorescence activated cell sorting (FACS) single amplified genomes of... | place: Spain: Blaines Bay Microbial Observatory, Mediterranean Sea | collected 2016-01-19 | reverse complement strand
TGTCGTATTCCATGGCGACCGTGCCTCTCGCCGGCTGCCGCATTCAGTACGCATCAAATGCCCGCGCGATGACTCCTGGGGTAACGGCCTGTTCTTTCCTTTGTCCCTCGACGACGTAAACGCTTCTTTTCTTAGTTTTGTCGTAGGTCGAGACCACGCTTAGTCAAGGAGGCTTTCCTCAAACGCTATGCCGAGATTCATCCGCAAACACCACTTCAGATGGAATCTACATATTTGGTGGACGCATTTGGGACATTAGTGGCAGACGATGATGAGCTGTCTCTATATGTGCAATGTGATGGTGTGCTACATGTGATGTTGGGTAATGACAGAGAAAAAGAACCGCCAAACGCTGTCATTCAATGGGGATATGATTCCCTACAATCAACAGAGATAATCAAACCCCGGCTCATTAACTCTGTCTTTCAAGCGCGAGTCGTCTCTGTCGATTGTGGCTGGCTACACACAGCAGTTGCTCTTGAATGTGGTGCCGCATTAGCCTGGGGAAACAATAATTTTGGACAGTTGGGCACAGGCAATGAAATCAAATCAGCAGAGCCAGTGCTTTGCAAGATGAGTCGCGAAGTTCGACTTTGCAAAGTTGTCTGTGGTTCATACTTCACCGTTGCTATCGATGACAAGGGTGAGCTTTGGTCATGGGGCCGGTATCAATCATCAAACTGGCCGGGGCTATTCACGGAAACATGGGCAAATGGTTACGACAAACAAGGAGACAAGGGCATAAAAGGTGAAAAGATTCTGGCTGTTGCCGCTGGTGAATCCCACGTTGCCTGTGCTATGGCGAGCGGCAAGCTCTTCTCTTGGGGTTACAATGAACATTGGCAGCTTGGCTGGGGTCAAAACGAGGCATATCACCATGGTCAGCAAAAGCCGCGAGAGGTAAAACTGCCAGGCCTCTCAACAATTAATCCCATATCTGCGCTCAGCTGCGGTGGCTTACACACAGCCGCTGCCCTCAGGGACGGGAAGCTTTTTGCCTGGGGCAGTAATAGCGAGGGGCAGCTAGGCCATGTTCTGCGAAAATGTTTTGGCAGGCCCCAGGAAGTGACTTCTATGGAGCACGAACATTGTGCATCAGTTGCATGCGGTCGCTACTCAACACTCTGCACAACAGAGAGCCACTGCTCTTACTTTTGGGGAAGTTTAATAGGCTCAAAAGACCCAGAGATATCAGTTTCTGATCCGCTCCAGAATGAAACAGCGCATTGTACAAACGAAGCCTCAGAATGCAAGTTTTCTGGTGTCGCAACATCACGAGTGCTCGCAGGCGCTGCCAAGCAGCTGTTGGGCACTGAAGTAAATTTCGGTACTGTTGGCGAAGCTCATGGAATTCTTCTGCTCAGAAATGGCATGGTACGCGGCTGGGGCTATAATGCATATGGTCAAGCGCTAGGTCACGTCAATAATAAAACCGACATCGTTGACGAGCCAACACAATGTGATCTTGGAGACACGTACAATCCATCCTCGGAGGCGAAGATACTCAAGATGTGTACCTCCGGTGGTATGTCCACTTTCCTTGTCTCTAGCACAGCCTCCGGTGCGCTAAGCTAAATAAATGTATGTGAGGCTGGGTGCTTTCCAAAACAAACAAATCCCCAAATATGCTACACGGCCCCACTGGACCTACTTGGCCACTGGACGTCCAAAAGAGCCCGGAAGAACCCAGCAGAAGTAGGACTACGTTTACTTGACGTTGACATGGGGGAAGTTGAAGCTGGGATACTAGGGGGAGGGCCGGCCAGACTCTCGGAGGGCCTGCTGCCTGAGCGCCGATAGCTGCGCCGATATGGGATCGCGGCGGTGAAATGGCCACATCGCAAATTAACAGCCCCTGGCGCCACCAGGGTAGATGCGGGCTGGTGCGGGTAAATGCGGGTTGTAAGTAACCTGTTAATAACCCTCGGAGGGGATTCGGAGTTAATAACCCGGTCGGTCATAACACTTGTCATAACCACCGAATAACTATAGTCAATTTCGTGGGGTCAGCGAGGGGTGTCGGGGGAGCTATCCCCCGCGAGCGTGTACGTAAGCGTGCGTCGTCGTCGGCGTGCGCGGGCGTGTTGGTAGAGTCCGGGTTTTGCGTCGACGAGACTTAACCGGTACTTGAATCACTTAACGGGTTTTACCATGTAGCCCGTTTAGTGATATTAGCGACAAAGACCCCTCCGGGCGGTTGTGGCAAGTTGAAACGACTGCCCGTAGTGGCCGGGGGGAGGATCGGCGACGTCTCTGCGGGTTGGCCGCGGGGTCACGGTCACGGTGGCAGGACGACGCATGGGGCGGCTAGGCCCGCGGCCCAAGCCTGAGGACCAATAGATATAATAAGGTCCATATACCGCAGTAAGAATACGAAGTACTGCGGTACGTTGATTTTAGTGTACTACTACCTAGAATCCAACGCGTTATCAGATCGATTTGGTGCGTGTCAAAGCTGCTTTGTTGACGCTGCTTGGATCTGAATGTCAGGAGATGACTACGCCCGAAAAGTCTCCTACCAGAGATCATCCTGAAGAGTTGCCAAGCTCAAAAAACGAGAAAGCCACCATTGAGCTTGAAAATCAATACGAGCACAAGCTAGCTCTCGAGCTGGAACGCTTTGACCATCTGTCTGAAGAAATAGAATCCATTCAACAGAGATGCGAAAGCTTATTGCAAGCCCAAACAATAGAACACGAGGCTGCGATTCGAGATGCAGAAGGACGCACGAAACGCGTCGAAAAGGAGCTGCGCCAACAAATAGAGCGCCTGTACGAAGATGCAAAGCACAATGAACATATGTTCCGGGAGGTAAATAGAGAATTGTGATACGGTAGGTATTGACCAGCAGCATTACGGTAGGTTCTTGACCAGCAAGAGCATGAGTACGAAACAGAGCTTCAACAACTTATGGCTGCTGCTCAAGCAGAGTTGGCTATCGAACGTGAATGTACAGCTGAAGCTAGGGGCCTAATTCAGGCTCGAAATACAAAAATTTCACGACTTGATAAGCGTCTGGATGCGCTCAAGACTGCCAGTCATGCTCGGAATGTCCTCTTGACAGCCGAGAAAGTACGCAATGCGAAGCTTGAAGCCACCCTACGACACTTTAAGCGCCACATGGAAGAGCGCGAGTCTACGCTTGAAGACAAAGAACTTTCCATTTTAAATCTTCGGCGAAAAAATGTGACTTTGGATAATTTCCGGCTTGTGCTGGATCATCGAGTACAACGACTCGTACAGGAACGAGGGCCTATCACTCGACATGTTGAGGGTCTAGAAGCTCATATTACCGCGTTGTACGATGAACTAGAAGCAGACTATTACGAGAGGAAGAGGAGGAAGCAACAGCTAAATTCCAAGGACTCAAAAGTAATCTCTTTGGGACAGGAGACTGCAACCTTACGAGGTTTACTTCGGGAGAGAGATGCGTATATTGCCTCCTTTAAGCGCATGTTGTCCACGCTGGTTGAGGTTACGACACCGAAGGACTTGGAAGACGCAGTCAAAAATGCATATTGCAAGTATATAAGAGATGAAGGATCACAACATCGATCGAAAGGGGTCAAACCATATTTGAGCGGCCAAGAATATAGTGGCAATTCCTTTGAAGAACATCAGGAATGCAGACAAGTCCATCCTTATGGTCTGGATAATGCACTAGTTGAAGCGCATTCACAGCGAATTCGTGCTCAGAAAGCCACAGAGATTTCAGAGCATCGTCTTTGGGTTGAAAGGGGCAATGCCCAGCGGCTCCAGAGGGCCAGACTTGGTATGTCTTTGTTCACATTTTCCTTGCATCAACTCGCGATTAGGCGAAAACTCACTCTTAATTGCTGAATGCAGTTCGTTAAGAGGCGAAAGCTTATCACTCGCACGAGATATCAGTCATTTGCGACAAGTAATGAAGGACCACGACGAAAAAAAGCGTTGCAAGGCACCCCAGTCGCACAAAATGGCGCAACATCATGTCTCCCCCACTCATGGTGAAAGTCATTTCGCGCTCGGCCCTAGTCTAGCGCTGCAGGCAGCTGATTTACCATTGGAATCATCTGGCAGTCAGGGGTTTCCAAGACGTAAATTCGATAGAGAACCGAAGCCGCCTACTTGGCGACCGACTCAAAAAAGACTTTATCGAGGATCTACAAGGGCACTAAATCTATTGTCTGATCGCGATGCCCGAATCGTTCAAGTGAGTCATCTTTCTTCACACATTTTGTAACTCAAAAACCATAGATGGAATCTGCACATGATGCAAACACGAGAGTAATTGAAACTCAAAAAATGGAAATCAAGCAGCTTCGTAAACAGTTGCAAAAGGAGCATGGTCCAGGGGAGTCTAGAGATGGCCAAAGGGGGCTGAGTTCTTAGCCCATCTTAATCGACCTCTAAAATCATAAAAATGGTGTAAAAACTGGCTCAACTTATATCATCATCGTGGCGTTTCGTGCCGCCTCAGGCGACCTATCTGGCAGCCCATCGGTTACCGGGCCGCCTACGCATCATCCTCCACGACATAGGTACCCGAGTGACCCCTTTCCACCAGCCCGGTCTCGGGAACAAATTCGCCCCCGGAAAAGTGGCTGGGAACTCGAATCTTAAATTTTGGGTCCGCGTCCTTGTTTAGACTGGAGTTCGAGCTAATCTTATCGTTCGCTCCCGGAGATGCGTCCCAGACCAGCGAGTGCCCTTGCCCGTTTTTCAAATAGCAGTCTGTGACCCCAAGTCCGACCCGGCCCCCCCCTCAGGGAGTCAGGCTACCGTCACGGTGACTACTAACTAGTGCAGTTACTAGTATAACGGCTGCCAGCAGCGGGAGGGCCAAACCATTTTGAGATGACCATTTTCGTGCATCTCCCATTGTTTGTGTATGCCCGTGCACGGAGAGGATTCAATGTATTTAAAAATCGGGCTCCCCCTTGTCAGGACCCCATTCAGGAATACAGCCTTGCCAGTGTGGATTTCTTTGCATGCTGAGTAGTATTTCGCGTGATTCCTTAGTTTTGTGTACAGCTCCAACCAGCATGAGCCTACGAAAGGGGGAATGGAGGAAGTTCTTGAAGTTCAAGTTGTTGGCGCCCAGTAGCAGTACCGCAAAGATTTTTGTAAGTTTGCTGCGAGTCGCCTGATTTTGAGTGTTTGGCGTAATTTTTGTGGCGTTAAAAAGGATGAGATAACAACCACTGCAATGAATCTAGTAGCGACTTTTGCCACCGCCAGGGCGACTGTAGCGGCCGCCGCCGCCGTAACTGTTTACTGTCCCACACTGTTGTTGGAGGGCTGGAGGCACAGGCTGTCCAGCATCGGTAAGAATTTTGCAGAGGCCCGTAGCCCACTTGCCGGACTTCATAGTGAAGAAGGAAAGAGCAGTGCCCTTGTTGCCTGCACGACCACAGCGGCCAATGCGGTGAACGTAGTCCTCTAGATTAGAGGGAAAGTCGTAATTGACGACCATTTTGATATCTTTGATGTCCAGGCCTCGCGCAGCGACATCTGTGGCGACAAGTAGCGAGCACTGGCCCATGCGAAACTGACCAAGGACCCAGTCGCGCTCATCCTGTGACTTATCCCCATGGATGCACCTTGCTGGAAAGCCCGCGTGCTGTAACGATCTTGTGAGTTGGTCGCAGCCACGCTTCGTCTCAACGAATACCAGCATCTTCTCGACACCATGCTCCTTGAGGAACGCGGTCATGCGGGGGTACTTGTCCTGGTCCGAGACGACCTCAACATGCTGTGCGATGTCCTTGTTAGCCGCCAGTTCCAGCGACCCAACAGTGACCTGGTAGTAGTCCTTGAGAAAGTCGTTGGCCATGTTGCGCACCTCGCGCGGCCACGTCGCCGACCACATGAGCGTCTGGCGGTCAGGGCGGATCTGCGAGACGATCTTCCGGAGCTGCGGCTCAAAGCCCATGTCGAGCATTCGATCAGCCTCGTCGAGCACGAGGTATGTTACACGACGCAGGTTTGTCACACCTGATTCCAAGAAGTCGATCAGGCGGCCCGGCGTCGCAATTACGATCTCAACGCCGCGCTGGAGGTCACCCGTCTGGTGGCGTTTTGGTGCGCCGCCGTAGACACAAGTGTTCTTTATCTGCGATGACGCGCCAAACTTGTCACATTCGACCTTGATCTGCACGGCGAGTTCGCGAGTCGGTGCAAGTACGAGAACTATGGGGCCGTCACCTGGTTGGAGGTATGGCTGCGCGTTTATGTGGATCATCCCTGGTAGTAAGAATGCGAGAGTTTTGCCGGAGCCTGTCCGACTGATGCCAATCATGTCGCGTCCGAGTAGCGCCATGGGCCAGCCCTGTGCCTGGATTGGAGACCTGAGCGTCAATCAAATGGATCAAATTAGCCTGGGTGTTGTCTTCTCAATTCCATACATCCCGGCCACAATGCAGCGATGAGGTGGAGATCGTTCGCCGTCTCTTGGGGACAGCGCCTACGCCATCGACGCGACTCTCTACGTAGAGCAGCTCAACTATATTTGAAGGTACCTTGGACTGCTTGGGACACTGTGGAGACGGCTCCTTGAATCCCTGCTTGATCACTTCAGAGAGTACGTAGTCTGGCATCGACGCCTCCTCAAACGTGTAGACGGGCTTAGGCACGCCCCGACCCTCGATTGAGACCTGCTTTTTCCCGCGCCATGCCTCAGCTTCAGCAGCCGACCGCTTTGATACCTCCGGGTGCTCAATGTAGAAGTTCTTCTCGAAAACGGGCAACTGCGATAAGTCCCACTCGATGTGCCGCAGGCCCGCGCCAAGCCCTCCTCCTTGGCCGCCGTAAGCGCCCCTGGTGCCGTACATGGAATTGTTGCCTCCATACGTACCGCCGTAGTACATATTGCTTTTCGCGTGGCGCCAACTCGCTGGCGAGGATGATCGATTCGCGAGCTCGGCCCACGGCCTGCTTCCAGCAGTATTGAGTTGGCGACTGCAGCTTTACTGAAGCCTTATGTTACCTACGTTATTAGAGGGATAAATCGTGGCAGCCCAGATGACCTTATGATTCTCGGACATACGTTTTCAATCTGCAACGGACGCTCCCCACGTCGGATTTTTTACCCTGCGCTCGGATAGCACTAAAATCGACGGGGTTTAATTAAACCTCGCGGAGCAGCCCCCGGCAAAGAAAAGGTCCGAGGGCAGCTAACCGTGGACCCGGAGTAGTTCACACCTTCATTTCTCTTGATGGTGTTCATATAGCTCTGTTTGGCCATTTCTCGGTCCGAGTCGCTACCAGATAAACACTGGCAAAAAATTGAAATAATAGTAAATTAAGGAAGACTTAAAGAAAGGCCCTTGATGGCGGTTTTCTACTACACCTCTTTGGGATTCGTACCTTGCCACGGCCAGTGTTGTTAAGGGGGGTGACCCCCGAACCAAAATGATACGAAGCTCTATACCTAGGCGTCCGGTGTTCCGGCAAGTCGAGCCAGGGGGGCCTAGGTACCCCTCTGGGACGTGACCGAAACGGGCGGGCGAAACGATTTTAGTGGCCTGCGAACGTCGCGCCAGCCTGACTCGGAGTCACGGTGGCGTTTCGTGCCGCGTCAGGCGACCTATCTGGCAGCCCATCGGGTACCCGGCCGCGCCTACGTATCTTCCCCACGCCATAGGTACCGAGGCCCCCTGGGAGACCAAATTACCAGCATGGAAGCGAGGTTTTATTTTCATCCTGAAAACCCGCAAGTTAGGCTAAGTACCCGCACGTTAGGCCCATTTGGGCACGCGAAAGTGACCCCTTTCCCCCAGCCCTGTCTCGGGGCGTACAAAGGGACTCTTTGGGGCCCCGTATCCGAAATTGCCGGAACACAAGTGCCAGTGGCTGGGAACTCGAATCTCAAATTAGTCCGTGTGTGGACATCGTAACTGACATACTACTAATAACTGTCGTTTATTGGAAGCATTCAAGTTCAGTCAAGGGGATGAGTGTTCTTAAGAGCGATTACGCTCTGGGGCAACACGCAGTCCCTGTCTCTCTGGAGCTCGCCTAGCCCTTGGGACCCTGGGGACCTCGATTTTGTGATGTGTCCTCTCATCTCGATTTCGTCTTTTATTGAGTCATTTAGTGGTGGCCGGTGAAGGCGTAAGTCGCGGTGGCGTTTCGTGCCGCAATTGAGTCGCGCAATGTACTAGTATTTTTTGGCACACCATCTAGTATCGAGTTTATTAGCCTGAGGGTATTAAACCTGACCGGGTTGTTCGCCCGATGCTCTCTTGGGGACAAATTGGAGGCAAGTTGCCGATGATTCCAATTCTAGGTCATATTCATTGCCCTCTTTTATTGCCAGTGTACTTCCAGTAAAGTCACAGACCACCAGCGAGCTTACTATACCACGTCGCTGTTTCCAGCTACTGTATGGTTAGGGCTGCGTGGAAAGGGCATCATTTTGCCGTCCCCTCAGCCTCTTTTATTTCTTGTGCATCCTCGACGGCAAAGACCCGAGCACGTTCTTTTTGTTTTATTTGCTTAATGACATCGCTCTGTAGGTTGCTGGCTAGTTCAATTGCGTCGACAATGAGAGCATCAACGCAGCTACTTGAGCTGATATGATTATTGGTGGTCTCAACTACACTATCGAATAACCATGGGATGAAGCTATCCTGAATCTCCTTCTCAACAGGATCAACAAAGTGGCCTGAGTCTTCAAGCTGGTCGAAGGCAAGCTCGGAAAGATTCGCAAGATAGCTCCTGGCAAATGCACGGGCTGCAACCTTTTGCCCAAGCTCTGCCTGCTGACGAAGCCGGTCCGTCTCCTGAGTGAAACGCCGCTGCTTTTCTGCGAAACGCCTCGAGGCTTCTGCATCAAGGCGCTGGACCTCAACAAGCTCAGCATTCCGCATTTGTTCAAATTCCATCTGGCGGCGCTGAATAGCATCAAGCTCGGCCTCTTCCATTACCTCCATCATTGAAACGCGCAGGGTCTTACCAACTAATACCTCGAGTATTGGCTTTACCTCAATGTCAAAATCAAAAAGGTCACCGCCAGGTATATCCGTTTCTTTGTCAACTCCAGTCTTTGATGGGATGAACAAAGGCGATGGAGGTCGGTCCAAAATAGCCTCAGTTTGCGTCACAGCCTCACTCTCCACCGGGCGATCAGACAGCTCTTCGAGGAAAGTGTCTGTTTGAGCTTTGATGTGAGCTCTCCCTTCTGCGGGCGGAGGGGTGCTTGGATTAGCTAGCCGCTCCTTGCGTTGGCATGTTGCGTCCCTCCGTAGCGTCCGCTCGCTTTCATATCTCATACGCTCAACTTCCCGCTGCGTGTTGTGAGTTACAACCTGGGCGGCGTACGTATTGCCGCGTACAACACGTCGATCAAACATTATGTTGTTTGTTATTATGTTTTCTTCGTCCTCTGCTCTGTACGTCGTTTTTTTCATCTTTGACAACAAGGGCTTAGGAGAAGTTGTGTGTGTGTAAGCTGAATTAGCCATGTTTGAGTGCGTTAATTTCGATATATACTGCGGTAGGGCTACAATGTACAGAAGAAAGTACAACGCTCGTTCCACGGGTGGGCCGCCTAGCGCTAGCGATTAAAGTGACTAAGTGACTGACTACTGACTTGCAATTCCAATTTCCTCCAGTCCAAGTGCTCCAGTACAAGCTCGTATCTTCAAGTTTAGGAGGAGAGGCCGCATCCACCGCCGCGCTAGGCGCCCTTGGGCGTAGCTCGTCGTCGGTCGTTGATAAATGAGTGCCCTGAGAAACCATCACTGCCTAACGTCCAGTTTAAGAGTCGATTTTACTTCTTTGATAATGGTACCTACGGTATATTACGGTCCCATGCCGCGCCGGGAGGCAAGTGCGAATGCACGCTGCAAATAGGGTAGAACTAGAGGGCGGTGGAGAGGTGAGGTCACTAGTATTACGCACGCAGCTTGGGTTGAAGCAACATGCCAGCCGTAGAGCTTTCGAGGATGCAGTTGTAGCTCTCAATGATCTTGCGGCTTACCCTGGAGACGATTCATCGTGTGATAAGTGGCTCTACCAAGCCATCAGTCGCGCAGTGGAAAACAAGGTCACGAATATCCACGCGTTGCTATTGGCGGATGTTCTTAAAGAACGACTAGAACGACGAGCAGATGCGTGGTCTTTCACTGCAGTAGCACTCGGAGCGGGAGCTAGCGTGAATGCTGCACGGCTGCAACTTAACAGTATCGTCACCACCCCAAGCTTAAAGGGGGCAAAAGCACTGGCTGCTAAAGGTGCGTGGAGTGCCAGGGCTATTACCACATTACTCTATGTGATGTCCACAGAGGAGCAATGCAGGGTGCAGTCAATATCTCCGCGAGAGTATGCAGACAAACTACGAGCGACACTTTGGAAAGGTGCTTTTGCACTTGAGGCGGCATCTCCAGAATTGGCAGACATAGCATGGACCTGTAGACGCACAGCATTAGAAGTACTTGTCGCCGTAGCACCTGAAGCTGTGGATATTGTCACGAGTGAAGCCCTACATGGCCTTTCGACACACAAAAAGATGGCTCCTGCTTCTGTTGTTGCTCGTGTGCAGTGGTTTTCGTCTCTTGACGGACAGCTTGATCCGTGGAGGGCCACGCCACACATCATGTTTGAGTGGTGCACGCGACGCGCGATAACTTTAGACGCATCTGGCGATAAGCTTGGAGCGGCGCGCGTCCGAGCTAGGGGTCGGGCACAGCTAGGGGACTGGCCATTGTTTCACGGAGTTCTTTACTGTTCAGATCTTGGAAAGCAAAGAAAGCCAACAATAGCACTTGCCGAGGCTAACAGGTGTTTTAATTGTGCCCTGGAGATAAGTAAGACAGACCAATATATTTCTTCTGTGTGGCGGCGTGCATGGATAGCACTTTCTAATGCGCCAACCGCATTTGGACATTACTCTGATTCAAAAGCATGTGGCTACTCACATTATGAGACAGTTCTTCTTACTCTGGCGTGCCATGAATGGGGGAAGTATATGAAGGAAAGTAGTGCATGCAACCAGCGTGCAGATGCATGTTGGCTTGCAGCCAGTTTTGCTGCCAAGCGTAGTGCGCTCGACAAAGTAGCCACACATTCCAAGTCTGCTGAGGGCATGTCGTCAGCTCAGCGAGCTGCGATGGGCTATGCAGCAACTGGCCTCGTAGTTCTTCGCAGAGCAACAGATACTCGTACGTTTGGCGTGGCTGCTGCACTTCTAAAACGTGCTAGTCTGCGGACAAGTGGCAGCGCCGTGCCATGGATTGGGATTGCAAATTGTCTGGACCGGCTTAAGCGAGACTTTGATGCTGCTGCGGCTGCTGCGTGGTCGACCTGCTACTGCATTGACGAGGCCTCGATTTTTGATGCTGTCACATGCTATTCGCGGGCTGTAGTTAACACTCTGTTACCTCCATCCCTCCTCGACTTACTCCAATCTTCAGGTTTGATGCATGTCAAGGATGTACTTAGAAAAAGACTCGGGATCTGCGAAAGACAAAGTAGCATCTCAACATTTATCACTGCGGCCGAGGAGCTGGCAACATGTGATGTAGCTAGAGCTGCGCTAACATTGTCTCGCGCGAGTATCGCGCTTGTGCGCCGAGGTTCTTATACTGCTGGTGCCGTACTTGCAAATTATTGCATGGGGTCACCAGGTTCTAATTCAGCTACTGATTCCATTGCGTGTTGCTCCCTAGCATTAGCAATAGGCTGCGAGTCGAATGCAAATAATCATTACAGAGATGTGACCCACGAAGCATCTGCGCTTTCAGGCCTTGAGGGGCTGCAAGATCTACATTCAGTACACGTAGAACATCTGGCGTTAGCGACAGCATCGTTGCGGGATGCATTTGCATCTGTCGAAAACGTCATTTGTGAGATTCGTTCATGTGGTGCACTGGCGAGGCTAGTACCACAGCTGCACAGTGCAATTATCGCGTCGTCTGCGATTGCGGCTCTTCGTAGTGGATCAATAGGGCCGTCTTCTTCGATGTTAGTCACTGTCGGTGGGGACTCTGTTGTAGCACCATTTGAAAATCTATGTTGCTGTGAGGTTGGAACCCCGCCTTACTTCGATGACCGGCATCATTTACTTCGTGTGCAAGGCAAGCCGAGTGGCAACGTAGCTGAAGCACACCTAGCTATTGCGTTGGACGAGGCACTTATCCATATGCAACGGCGAGCAGCTGCAGAAATTGGGCTTGAAATGTTCGCTACACAAATGAATCTTGCAAATATTTCGGGCGCCACAAATGCTCTTGGTTCTCTCGAGATAGTTTCGAGGTTCCCACCTTGCTGGTGTGAACGCAATTTATATGCCATTCGAGATTCTGCACAGTCGAAGGCAATGATCCAGGGTGTACTCTGGCTTCATCTTGCACGGCTCTGGCTTGTTCGGGGATGCAGTGCACGTGCATCCAAATATGTACAGCGTGCAGCTAGTATCAAGCAATGTCACAAATTAAGGCAGGCGGCAAGAGGGCTTGAATTGTGTCTTGCTATCTCCTTGCAGGATTGGGGTGATGCAGCATTGGTTCTAGACCTTGCTAGTCATGATAATAGCATCGACTTTCCTGAGAATATCCGATGTCTTGAGCAGGTTCTTAATGAGGGCGATCTACTTAGGCGCATAGGTAAACTGGAAATTGCAGGTAGGTGCTACAAGTCAGCAAGTAAAGTCCTCAAAGTCATAGATGAATGCCTCACTGAATCGTCACCTTGGCAGGTCGATGCCATCAGTGGCAAACAAAGTCACGCTGGCTTATTGCGGCATTGTCAGCTTCTTATAAGCAGCGGCGCCCGTCTTATCGACATTGGATGTCGCAGGTCTCGGGCAGTGGCCACTTATCGCGAGTCACTGCGCATTCAGTCATCATCCATCATGCTAAGAAGTTCCTGGCTTAGATACCGCCTGGCTCGACAACTTTTCAATGTGGCATCTAGCAACACTGCTGCTGCATCGGAAGTCCTGGATTTGCTTCGTCATGCCTTTAGTTATGCCCGGCGAAAATGCGAGTGGAAACTTGCGGCAAAGAGTGCTCGCGCCCTCACTGTGGCTGCACTTCACTTTGTCCCAGGTGCGGTTTCGTCCCCACTTGTGGCGCTTCTCGCACACTCGTCATTGGGACGTGCACGCCATGCGTTTGCTACTTCCAACGACTCAAATAGCCTCTTGAGCCGAGCAATGGCAGGAGTAGATGATCTCCTTATGGGCTTACTTGAAGTTCCAAATGCAGGAGCTCTAGGCTGGTGCGACACTCTTGAAACACATGATCGGAATGTTCTCGATCGGCTGCTGGCGCCGTTTCCTAAAACGTTTTCCCTTGTTGCAGGTTTCATATCGCCAACAGGGCACCTTGTGATTTCACGGCTTCAGCGTGGTCAACAACCAATCACACTATGCTCAGGCCTCCCAGAAAGCTGGTACGATTCAGATACTTCGACTTCTCCCCTTGGAACGTCTGCTAAGGCTCTGAAGGCCTCTGCTGCTGGTCTTCGCGCAGATGCGTCCTTGCTGCCTAAACGTTCGAAGCTGCTTTTTACCAGCAGGAGCAATCATACTGCTGCGCGCAGAATCTGGTGGTGCCAACGGCACTCTCTCGATTCAGTCCTACATGCTGGGCTTGTTGGCTTTGACAAGTCTTGGCTTGGTGCAATGCGTGCGCTTTTTGCAACGAAGCCTGCGTCCATACTCCGTCCTAAGCAAAGTGCCGAAGTTCCGATTAGTGTTGAATACCAGATCATGCAGCTATGCTTCTGGGCTGCACCCAATATAACTCTACTGGAAGCCAACACGCTTCTCTGTGCCAGTAGGTTTGGGGTTGTTGACATAAGAGGAACCGCTTCCCCCTGCATCATGAAGATGTTGCTTCGTCTGTGGCTCACTCTTCTCTACAAGCTGACGATTTTGGATCTCAAGGCCGCTTTGGATGACCTGAGGCTCAGCAACTTGGGCCTAAAAAGGCCACTGCTTGGTCGGCTCGCTGGTGTGCTTCAAAAGGCGGCCATTACATCACAATGTGTGATGCAACCCCGAAAGGTAGCGAAAGCTCGCCAACCTATGATTTTAGCACTGGACAAGCAGCTCCAATTTTTGCCTTTCGAAGCTCTGTCTGTCCCACGTTCTGCACCAATATCACGCGTGCCTTCTCTCGCATTTGCATTATCACTTGCAACAGGGATGAATCTAAGTGTCTCGGATACCATCAATAATGATATTCCTATGCGTGCCTGCTGCGTTGTCGATCCACAGGCGAACTTGCCCTCTACCCGTCATAAGCTGGCAAAATATCTGGGCGATACTAAGACAAACGCCACGAGTGGTCTTGTGTGGTCATATGCTGCTCTCGGTGATATGCCACCCCGTGATGTCGCAGCACAGCTGACCGCCAAGATGCCGAACTGTGCTGCATTTCTTTTTTGCGGTCACGGCTATGGAGGCGCTTACCTGGAGTCTGCTGTTGCATCTAATTTCATGTCTGCAGTGCTGCTTATGGGCTGTTCCTCGGGTGCTCTCTCGCGAGTAGGTGATTTTGAAGCAAAGGGAATGGCTCTCGAGCTGCTTGCTAGAGGGACTCCGATCGTTGTTGCTATGCTGTGGGACGTCACAGATCGTGATATTGATCGTATCACTTTGTATCTGCTACAGTCAATGGCTAAAAACCCAAGTTGTCCGATACCTGACATTCTAAACGCAGCTAGGAGAGAGACAAAACTAAGAAACCTTAATGGTGCCGCCCCAGTGTGCTATGGT
>JACLAA010000428.1_pt1 | contig 14708 bp, 6 predicted proteins | sample 8027891 | NCBI WGS metagenome assembly JACLAA01 (sample SAMN15724900, study PRJNA655200) | protist metagenome | isolation source: fluorescence activated cell sorting (FACS) single amplified genomes of... | place: Spain: Blaines Bay Microbial Observatory, Mediterranean Sea | collected 2016-01-19 | reverse complement strand
GCGTGACGGTGGAAATCCGATGGTTACAAACCCTCTCGGAAATCCCCGAGGTGTTTGAGGTGGAAAAATTTTCCAACGAAGCCAATCAGTTTTTAGAGAACTATTTGAAGAATTTTTCGCCGAGCGAAGCGATGAAGGTGAAAGAAGTCGAACGCACGACGAATCACGACGTGAAAGCGGTCGAATACGTGATCAAGGACGCATTGAAAGAGAACGCGGAGTTGAAAAAGGCGCTAGAGTTTGTCCATTTCGCGTGCACATCTGAGGATATTAACAACTTGTCGCACGCTATTATGTTGAGAGACGGCGTGGAAGTTTTGTTGCCAGAAATGGATAAAATTGTGGATACTTTGTCTACGATGGCGGTAGAGAATGCTGATGTACCGATGATGTCGAGAACGCACGGTCAACCGGCATCGCCGACGACTTTAGGGAAGGAGCTGGCGAACGTGGCGTACAGATTGGCGAGACAACGCGCTCAGATTCCCAAGGTGCCATTGTACGGCAAGATGGCGGGTGCAGTCGGGAACTACAACGCGCACATGTCCGCGTATCCAAACGTAGATTGGCAAGCCGTCGCAGAAAAGTTTGTGACTGGTTTGGGTTTAACGTTTAACCCCTACGTGACGCAAATCGAGCCTCACGATTATATGGCGGAATTGTTCGGGTCGATTGAGCGATACAACACGATTATTTTGGATTTGGATAGAGATATATGGAGCTACATTAGCATTGGTTATTTTAAACAGAGAACTATCGCTGGTGAAGTTGGATCATCCACTATGCCTCACAAGGTGAATCCGATCGATTTTGAAAACTCAGAAGGGAACGTGGGGATTGCCAACGCATTGTTTGCGCACTTATCGGCAAAATTACCAGTATCCAGGTGGCAAAGAGATTTGACAGATTCTACCGTGTTGCGTAACTTGGGCGTTGGATTTGGCCACTCCTTGTTGGCATATCAAAGTACGTCGAGAGGTTTAGGGAAGTTGGATGTCAACGCGGCGGCGATGGCGGCGGATTTGGACGTCAACTGGGAAGTCCTCGCGGAACCGATCCAAACGGTTATGCGAAGGCACGACGTGGAGAAACCGTACGAGAAGCTGAAAGAGTTGACGAGAGGGAAAAGAGTGAACCAAGAAGGTATGCGGGAGTTTGTGAAGTCGTTGGATATCCCGCAAGATGCGATTGATAGTTTGGCGGCAATGACGCCGGCGACGTATGTCGGTAACGCTTCCGCGCAAGCTAAAAGAATCGTGGAGATGATAAAAAAAATCGAGTAAGGAGGGGTTAACTCCATCATTTCTTCGCGTTATTTATACACTAAAAGGACCAATTGATGGATGACAACTATTCATAATTTGCACACTCTCGATCTATAGCTAATCTTCAAACGTGACGTGCTTATTTTTGGGAGTCGCTTTAAGCGCGCTGAATGTAAGCTTTTCGGATGGCGTCGTCGTATGTCTTTCTTTTTTCACCGCAGCTGCTCGAGGTGTTCGTTCAAACTTTTTTACCGGCTCTATGCCCATCGAGCGCATCTCTTCTTCCATTTTTGTCGCCCGTTTGGCGTCGTATTGTAAGCCGATACTTCCTGTACCTACGTTGACCATTTTACCTAAAACAATCGCTGCGGACGGATTTTTTAATTTATCGACATCACCCCTTATAGCGGCTTCTGTCAAGAACGCCGTCGCCGTCTCGTACGTCATTTTCAAAAATGGAGACGTGGAATCGTTAATACCAACTCGTGAGAACGGTCTGTACCCGCCTTGCTGGCACATGAAGTCTGAAATCAACGACAAGTGTCTGGCGTCGACGCCAATGCCGTATGCACCAAACACCCCTGAAATTTCATCTACGAGTGTTCGTCTCGCGGCTTCGACGCCGAGCGTTAACCGAACTTGCCAAACGTCGTTCGCTTTGACACGATTAACGTCGACTAAATCCTCGTTTGCAAACGCGGCATCGAAGGAGACACCATCGCATTGGACCGCTAAAGTACCGTCGAGCTCGTCGCCGACGACGAAAACGCCGCCAATGCCTTTCGTATATCGAATGTTGGACTTTGCCGCGGCATTATCGAGCAAGTTTTGTAAGAGAAGTAATGGTGTTGCTAAATCAAACTCAAGGATGACCGTAAACGTTTTCGCGCTCGCGTTGACGACGACGGCTTCTTGTATATCGGATAAGTCCTGGCGTAAACCACGGGTCTCTCGTGAAGATGCAGTTTCGTTTTTCGAAGATTTCTTCTTTTTCGAAGCTGCAGTAGCTGGTTCCGCGACTTCCGTTTGATCTGAATCGTCTGAATCTGAATCTGAATCTGACGGACTACCGTCGTCTTTATCCTCGTCGAAAGACTTTGCAGAACCTTTCTTTTTCTTTTTCGCAGAAGAGGACTTCTTTTTAATCTTCCTCGCAATCTGTGCTTCGTCTTCGTCTGAAAATTCACCCGCATTGACTTTGTCGTCGTCGCCGTACGCTTCCTCGTCACGATCAGCTTTTCTCGCATCTGCTTTCGCACCTTCTTCGTCGTCAGAGTTGTCGTCGTCGTCGGAGGCGTCGTTTTCATTTTCGATTCGTTCCTTTGCGTTCAGTTTAGCACTACCTCCTTTTTTCTTCGGTTGGCCTTCGTCGTTGTCGTCTGCCGCATTCTTGCTATCGTCGTTGTCATCATCGTCCATATCACTCGGTTTTCTCGCGGCACCTGTCGCAGATCGTTGCCTTAATTTCACGATCTGAACATCAGCACTTTGCTCTGCTCGTTTCTTGCAATCTTTCTTGATGATTGCATACAGTTCCGCCAAGTAGGTTTCTTTGAAGCACGCTTCCATCTCTTCAAACGTCACGCTTCCTTTTGCTTTTGAAAACTCATCCGGGCATCTCATGGTCACCTTCACTTCGCACACGCGCGCTTTACAGCCATCAGACGGCGCGTCCGCGTACAACCGCGTCTCGCACGAGAGATCTTGCACCAACTCTGCAAAAGTCACTTTGCGCAACCGACTCGCGAGCCTATCCGCGTACTTCTTGGCCATTTTATCTTTGCGCAGAGGCATGGTCATCACCGGTAATGTCGGCTTTCTGCTCGCCGCCATGAGTAGCTCGCGTAGTCGAGGAATACCCATCGTCACGTTTGCTTCACCACGACCGGCAAAGTGAAACGTATTCAAGGTCATCTGCGTGGACGGTTCGCCTACGGATTGCGCGGCGACGACGCCAACGGCTTCGCCCGGGCTCGCCATGGAGGCAATACACTTAAAGTTCATAATCTTTGCAAACTCTTTACGAGTGACTTTGTGTGCTTGTTCAAACTCTTCATCGGAGAGAATGCCATGCGTGACGTTCAAAAACTCGTCCAAATCTTTTGCAAACTTTTCTGGTAAGATACCTAAACTCGTGAACTGGGAATAACGTTTCTCGTGTTCTACAACTGAGGATGCGTTTCGTGGCACGTCTGGAAATGCTCTCGTCTTCTTATCCATGAATGCATCTTCGGGATTGGAATTCTCTTTCTTTGATGAGCTATCGTCAAACTCACTCAGAGCGGATTTGTTTTGTAGTTTTAACGATTCGATGTTTTCCAGCGCAAACGCAAATTCTTTTGCGTAGACTCCTTTGGAGACTTCAATGCCGTCATCGCCGTATAAGAACTGAACAATCGTGCCATCGACGTCACGTACGGTATGATCGTAGTGAACTTTCAATCCTTCCAAATTTTTAACCAAACATCTTTGTAAATATCCAGAACGTGACGTTTTCACCGCCGTGTCGACTAAACCCTCTCTTCCAGCCATGCAGTGGAAATAGTATTCCTGCGGTCGTAAACCAGAATAAAATCGGTCGCTGATGTATCCACCTGCTCGCGGATCACAATCAAACGGTGCAAAACATGGTAACGTTTTCCCACTCGCCATTCTTGGAACGCGACGACCTTCTAATTCTTGTTGCCCGAGCGCGGCGGCGATTTGTGAAAAGTTCACCATCGAGCCTTTCGCTCCAGACATGGTCATTAAGGACAAGCAATTTCTATGAAAGGGTTTCTTCGTGCCACTTGGGAGGCAAACTTTGACAGTAGCCGACGTGACTTGATTGAGCGCTCCAGAAGAGCGAGCATCGAGCGCGGCTTCGGAATCTGGACGTTCGGTGACTCTCGCGGAAACCGCCGAACGCAACGCCATCTCGGGAACATCCTTAACTTGTACAAACGCTTCCGCGGCTGATTTTGCTGCCGCGCCGGCTTTGGCCAACTCCTTCACGCGCAACTCTTCAGATTCTGCGACTAAAACTAAATCATCCATCCCGCATGTGAACCCGTGTTGTTGAAGGAATAGAGTGAGTAATCGAGACAACACCGATAACAACTTCCCGGCAATTTGCTTTCCGTGTAATTCAGCGACGGCGTGTATTAAACCAAACTTACCGAACGCGTTCTTATCGACAACGCCAGTACAGATGTAATTTTGGCGAACGATCAAGTCACCTTCCTCTTTACTTCCCCAAAACGTGTGCGGAGTTTTACACGAGTGTTTCAATGTCACCCCGGGACGTTGATACGCGACGTGGTCTAAAATCGTGCGCATGACATCTTTACCGGTCCATAACCGTCTCGGCTTAAGAATCGTAGGTGGAGGCAACTTAATTGTCAAATTCTCGCGATCACATAAATCCACGAGGGCCGCGAACACGATTTGCGAGAACCCTTCTTTGTTATAAAAGCGGTCTTTGCACGTCAACAATACAGCGGAGCAGATGTGATCTTGAATCAAACCTCTCAGCGGTTTCCCGTCCGTCGGCGCGTAGAATTGCTCCTCGGCTTTGACAATTTCGTATGCTTCCGCTCGCGCTTGATGATCTTGAGGAAAGTGCAAGTTAATTTCGTCTCCATCGAAATCAGCGTTGAACGTCGAACAATTGGCGTAGTGCATGCGAATGGTTCTTTGCCCGGGAAGGACGCGAGCGCAATGGGCTAAAATCCCCGGTTTGTGCAACGTTGGCTGACGATTCGTGAGCATAATGTCGCCGTTGCGTAGATGCCTGTAGACCTTCCTAGCAAGCGGTCGGCCATCGGCATCTTTTGCGGCTGACACCGACAACAAAGTTTTCGCGATGGCTCTTCGTTTTTCTTTGGAAAATCGCGCTAAATTGATAATCCTTCCGCGTTCGTCCTCGACGGCGTTCGCGCCTGGGTGTTCGTCCGCGCCTCGTTCTACGAGCTCACGCATGAGTTCAACGTTATGTGGCGTCACAAGTTCAGGAAACGTTAATGTTTTGGCAAAAACAGGCGGTACGCCAATCTCGCCGGTACCTAAATACGGATCCGGCGAAATCACCGACCTCGCCGCGTAGTTTACTCTTTTCCCCATCATATTCATACGAAACAAACCTTGCTTCTTTTCCAACTGTTGACGAATTCCAATACCAACGCGATCTTTGATCCGATCCGCTTTAGTGGCATCCATCAGTCTATTCACACCACCTTGAATGACCAACCACGCTCGAACGGCTCTCGAAGCGCGCACTTCTGGAGGTTCTGGAACCGTCGGCGGCGTTCGAAAGAGTTCAGTTAACGATAAATTGGCTTGAATTATCGCACACAAGTGCGTATTTTGCGGGTGCTCGAAAACCATATCGCCCATTTTCGAAGGCGGTCGAAGCTTTGGCGGCGGCACAAGAATAGTTTGACAGAAGAATCTGTTCGGATTGGAGTCTTGTCTTTTCGTCGTTAAATCTGAACTTTGATCGCGACCATTCGCGCACCAAACTCTCGCGCACCATTCAAACTCGTTGCCCCACAATCTTCTCAAAATCTCCCTCGCTTCAATTGGTGTCACGTACATCGGTTTCGTCGAGCGCTCTTTAAATCCTCCTTCGTCGTAGTTGTCTTCCTCGCTGTCCGTCGATGAAGACGAGGACGAGCTATCGTCCTCGTCCTCGTCTTCAGAAGAACTGCTACTACTACTACTACTACCATCGCTATTTCTATCCCTACTGTTCTTCTTCGTCTTTTGTTTAATCTTCTTTGATTTACCTTCAGCGACGGTTCCTCCAGTCATTTCCGCCACGGTGCCGGAATCCACTTGCTCGTCCGCCCCTTCCGCGCTCGCCGCTTTCGCCAACTGTTTCATCGAAAAATCCACGTCAATACCGTTCGCTAAGTTGGTCACCAACTGCTTCTTCGGCAACGGTTTTCTGTAAATCTTAGTGGATCCTTCCGTGCTCAAACCAGGACCGAACGCTCTGCAATTCTCGCACCTCGCTTTCGGCACGCTTTTGAAAAACGAATCGATCAACTCTCTCTTCGCCGTCAACGCCGACGTCGTCCACTCCAAAGGCACGTACTGGTTCCCTCTCTTCGTCTTCTTCCTGGTCAAACTATCTAACTTTGGCATTAAATTAACGTCCAAATCCATCATCTCCGGCGCCTCCCCACCTTCTTCCTTCCTCGTGTTCTCTCGATCTTTTCGATTTTCCTCTTCGATTTCGCTCAACTCTCGCATCGTACTCTTCGATAACTTCCACTGACTGACATCCGCTGCACTCTCTAATTCCCCTCTATCGATCAAATCCAATCGTTCTCTGAACATATTCACCCGTTCCGTGTGCATTTTAAACTTGTGACAGTTCAAACACGCGCATCTTAACACCTTCGTCACCGTCGGAAACAACAAAGGGTGATACACGGGAACCACCAAATCGATGTGCCCAAAATGCCCAGGGCAATGGTGTTGCGATAACCCGCACGTCGAGCACACGCCGAATTGTTCGATCGGGCCAAACGCCGGGTCGTACAATCCATCAACGACTGGGTTATTCAGAGCATCGAACAAGACTGGATTGGTGACTCTTTTCACCGAAATCTCTCGCGCTTCTTTCGGGTCGTAAAACGAAAACGACACCGAGGAAATTTCTTTTGACACCAAGTGCGGGTCTTTGACTTCGATTTCTTTCTTCTTCTCGTTGAAGAAATCGACTTCAAAGACGTCGTCTTCTGAATCCTCGTCGTCCACTTCTCTGGTTTTCATGCTGAACAACAACAATAACTTATAGTCGTTGTCGTCGCCTTTCTCTCCTCAAATCTTCGATATTAAAGTTGTTTCTGACGAGAAAAAGCGCCGCCGCAGAGACAAACAAACAAACAAAAAATTGAAAAAAATAACAAAAATCACAAAAAGAACAAAAAGACGAAAAAAACGCATAAGAGTTCAATGCTGGCACTTTTTATTTGCAAACACTTTAGTAACGGTTGCAACTACTTTTGTTGTTGTTGTGTCGGCTTTTAGGAACAACAACAACAACAAGGAAAAAGACGTATTATTAACGAATAACAATGATGAATTCTTTTAAGTATTATGTCTCACAATCTCGCGGCGTTTTCTTTCCCGCACTCCTACTCTTCATCTTCTGTTGTTCTTCTTGTTGTGATGGGCAACAACAACGAAAGATCCTGTGCCTCCACGGCGGAGGCCAAACGGCGAGTTCCTTTGAAAATACGCGCGGTATGCAATCGCTCATCGCAGCTTTGCCAGAAATTGAGTTTGTTTTTCCCACGGGAAGTTACGACGGACCGTTATGGATCCCAGATCCACCGAACGGGAAAGGGGAGCCGACGACGGATCCTGATATCGCCTCGCTTTCGGTGAATGCTTTAGAAGCGGTCGTCGCAGACCAAGGGCCTTTTTACGGCATTTTGGGGTACAGCCAAGGAGGAGCTTTCGTAACGACGTTTCTCTCGCAAACTTCGAGCGCGACGTTCGAGGTGGCGCTCATATTTTGCGGCTATCTCCCGACGACGCATCTCGGACTCGTGAACCGCATCGACGCGGCGGCTCCGTTCGAGAACATCCGCGCTTTGGTGTTTATGGGAACAAACGACAACATCATACCCAACGCTCTTTCGCGGGATGCCGCCGCAAAATATAGTTCAGCGACGCTCGTCTACGACGCGGTCGGTCACGAGGTACCGTGGGAGGCGACGACGAGCTTCCAAACGGTCACAGCATTCACAACATCTCCCGGACAAAAGTCATTCGACCACCGTTTCGTCGGCTTCGCGTGCGCGTTGTGTATATTCGCGTACATTTTTACGACGCACGTCTGATTAAAAATGAAGAATGTTATGCCACGCTTGGCCAGTCTTCGTTGCGTTTCAACGATGAGCTCTTCTTCCGCGGAGTGCTTCCTTTCGCGCTGTTTTAAAAGTAGTAGTAGATTATAGACTAGTAGTAGTAGTATCGCGAAGCGTTTTTAAGAATCATCTTCACATATGTATATAGGTTTTTAGTAATTGTTATTATTGTTTTAATTTGCTAGTATCATCGTTTCCTCGGCGCATCCGCGTCTTCCATCTCCTGATCCCGGTCTCTTCGCTTCGACCGACTTCCTCTTCCTCCTCCGCCGCCGTATTCCTGTTGTTGCCCGTCGTAATCTTCTATAAAATCTCCACCGTATTCCTCTTCTTTCTCCGCGCGTTCCAGCTCTACTTTCAACAACTGACCGTATCCGCCTCTCCCACTATCAAAGTTTGTTCTGTATTCGTCTCTGACTTGACCGCCCGATCGACCTCTGCCGAATTGCCTCCCGTCGACAAACCCCCAGTCGAAATCGATCCGAATTTCCCGGTCGTCCAACTTCGTCCCGTTCAGATGTTTCACCGCTAACTCCGCGTCCCTGCGGTTGTGAAACTCCACGAACGTGAATCCACACGGCGTCATTTTCTGTTTGTCTAATCCCATCGTGATTTTCTTCACCGGGCCACACAAGGTGAATAATTCGTGTATTTGTTCCTCCGTGGTGAAAAAGGAAACGTTCCCGACGTATAACGTCGTCGACGTTCGCAAACGATCTAAATATTCCTCGAGATTACCCTCGAATCTTCGGTCTTTATACTGCGTCAACGGCTCTTGGTCTAAGAATAAACGCGCCATTTTTATGTTATTATTATTATGTTGTTGCTCTTCTTCTTCTTTTCGATCGTACGAGTAATTGCGCAGCTTTTAAATGCAGAACAGATCGTTTAATTAACAAAAACACAAAAACAACACAACACAACAAACGCGGTAAAGTATACAACAGTATGATGCGATGGAATAATTAGATTTCATCACGCTCTCTCCCTCTCTCTCTAAACATATATATACATACAAACAAAACACGCACACGCAATTCTATACGGTTTACTTTCTTCTCCTTTTCTATTTACATGCAGACATAACACACACGCATACGCGCTCGTGAGCTTAATATTATTATGCACTTTTAATTTTTGCTCTTCAGATTATTCTTCTTCTTCGTCGGCGTGGCGGCATCTCGGAACGCGTTTTGACACAAATCGGCGACATCGCACTCGGAACATTTCGGCCGCAACGGCGTACAGTATAACTGTCCAAATCCGACGAGTAATGGGTTGATTTCCACCCACTCGTCTTTGGGTAACCAATTCTCTAAAGCGACTCTGGTGTCCTCGGGCGTTCTTTTACGAGGCGAACCGGCGTTGGTCACCGCGCACGATTCCGAAACCCATCCTAATCTCTCAGTAATTCTGTGTACGTGCACGTCCACACATATCCCGCTCGGTTTTTCCCACCCGACGTTCATGATTAAGTGTCCCATTTTCGGACCAACCCCGGGGAGTTCCACTAACGACTCTAAATCCGGAGGAATATCTCCGCCGTATTTTTCTACGCATATCTTCGCCGCCGCTCGTAAATATTTCGCTTTGTTCCTGTGAAACCCGACTTGGTGGATGATCTCGTCTAAATCATCTTCCGTCGTGTTCAATATCCCTTCCGCGGTGTCTTTATTCAACGCGATGAGCTTATTCATCGTCGCGTGATTGATTTGGTCTTTCGTTTGCGACGAGAGCATGGCGGAGATCAACGTCCGGTATCGCTTCTGTTTTTCGTCGCTCGTCTCGGCGATTTTCTCGCATCCCATGGTATCCACCGGCGCTAACGGTCCATTCTTTCTCATCGCTTTAATCTTCGCTAAACACTCTTCCCAGTTCTTCGGCGGCGCTCGTTCGTGTTTCACGTTGTTCGTTGTTTTATTTGTCTTCTTCTTCTTCGTCGGCGTTTTTAACAACTCATCGTTATCATCGTTGTCGACGGGGTCGTTACTCTTGGCTGCTTGTGCTGCTGAAACAATCGCCGTCAGCGTTTTCTTCTTTCCTCCTCCTCTTTGGCGTTTCTTTTCGTTGGTAAAAGAGTAGTTTGTTTTGGTGTTCGAGAATGATGATTTCGTTCCATCCCGGGAAACCATCGCGCCCATGGAAGAGGAGGAAAAAAATCTCTCGTCTCTCCTCGTCTGAATCGTATGCGCGCTTCGAAGACGACCACGAAAACGAAAGAAGCAGAAGGTGTTCGTAACAGAAGAAGAACAAGAAGGTGTTTTGATAAAAGTAGTAATAAAAGTCTTCGTTGCGAAAAGCGGTGCCAACGAAAGCATGAGAGTAGTATTAATGGGGATTAACAAAAGTCTATAGTTCTAGTCTTCATCACTAAACGCTTGGTCTTCTTCATCTTCTCCTCCTGATCCGTTCTTCATGAACTCTCGTATTGTCGCGATGTGATTCAACAACTCTTTCTTCCCTTCGCCACTATTCGCGCTGGTAAACACGAACGGCGGCAACTCTTCGAACATTTCGCTGATTTCATCGGCGAACATGTCCACGTGTTCCGCCGGCGTCGCGCGTTTCCCGCCCTTGGCTTTCCGTTTTTTATCCGCCTTGGTGAACACGACCGTGGCTGGAATATCGTTCTCGGCTAAGAATTCTAACGCGTCCAGATCTAGTTGTTGGGGTTTGACCGTGCTATCGACTAATAACATCACCGAGATTAAGTTTTTCCTCTCTAACAAGTACTCTCGAGTGAACTTCGCCCACTCCTTCTTGAGATGTTCCGGCGCGTTGGCGAAGCCGTACCCGGGTAAATCGACGAGAAACCACTTCCCGTCGCCGGTGGTGATTTCGTAATGATTAATCGTTTGCGTTTTCCCTGGGTTTTTGGAGACTTTGGCGACATTTTTCCTGTTCGTGAGCATGTTTACTAACGAGCTCTTCCCGACGTTCGAGCGTCCGATGAACGCCACTTCCGGGAGTTTCGTTTGCGGACAGTCTTGGTGTCGAACGACCGAGGAGATGAATTTGACCGATTTTATCGTCGCCGCTTTCGCTTGTTTTGCCAGTTGCAACTCTACGCTTTTGTATTCTAAATCTAAATCTTCTGAATCATTAATATCATCGTCGTAATAATATACTCCTTTTCCTTCTTTATCATCATCGTTCGCATCATCATCGCTTTGAGAAAAAGAAGAAGAATTCAAAGAAGAATTGGAATTAGAAGAAGTGCTGCAACCTAACGAAGAGGTGGCTCTTCTTAATGCATACCTTCTTCGCGAAGAATTCAAAGAAGAATACGAAACGGTAGTATTATTATTAGCAGAAGCAAGAGTAGTAGTAATCGTCGAAGAAATCGCCGTCGTTCGTCGCGCGATGATGTTGAGCATCATCGAACACCGCATCATCTTTTCTCTCAACAAGTTCTTATGGTATGAAGAAGAAGAAGGAGAAGACAAAGAGACAAACAAAACAAGAGAAAAGGAAAAAAATTCAAAAAACAAAAAAAAAAAGATTTTGAGCATCTCATCATCACAAAATTTCTCCTCATTCATCATCTCGTTTTGTACTACTGTGTATTATAGCACACAACAGCACGTTTTATTAAAACAGTACCAGTAGGTATCATCATCATCATCATCATCATCATCATCATCATCATCATCTGCTTTTAATATATTTTTTGTAGGAGAAGAGAGAGAGAAGTTAAAGAAGAACGACAACTCTAACAACGGATTTTGGGGAATTTCCAATCAAACACATCAAATAAAGAAAGAATGCCGCCGAGGAAGAAGAAGAAGAACGACAAAGACGACGGGAAAACAGACGCGCAAAAAGCCGCCATCCTGGAAACGGACGAGGAAATCCTGAGAGAGCGTCAAGTATCCACGAAAATTTATCAGTCCGCGCTGAGCAGCAGAATTGTGTCGTCCGCGTTGCCGTCCACCGCGGAGGTTATTCAAACGAGGAAAAACCAGCTGTTCAAATCGGACGCGAAAGATATCGCGAAGAAAGCGAACACGAGAAAATCGAGACACATGGTGGTATTTCCCGGACAATTCGCGCAGATTAGTTTCATGAACAACAACGCGAGTGGTGGTGGTAATGGTGGTGGAGATAATAATAACACTACTTCTGCTGCTACGAACGCGAACGCGGTGGAGTTTGGAGAACTCGCGGATTTGGATACGCAAAATCCAGTCTGTTACATCAACTTCCCGAACGGCATCGGGAAGATGAAACTGTACGGGACCATAGCGAGGGCGAGAGAGTCGAGGTATTTCACCTTGAATCTCGGCAGCGGAGGCGGCGGATCGTCGAGGAAAGATTCAGGGGCGAATGCAAACGCGAATCTCGAAGATTTCTTCGACGGGGTGTTAATATTCTCCCAATGGGCTTGGATCGGGACGAAAGAGGAGAATCCGGAGGAGAAGCCATTGTTGGAGATTCCCGAGAGCGTTTGGAAGACCATGAATAGCGGGAATAAGAAGACGGCGATTGATTGGGAGAGGAAGAACAGCAGCACATCGGGCAAGAAAAAAGGAGGAGGAAAGAAGGGAGATGAAAACGACGACGCGAACACCGATGCCGCCGACGATAGCGTGATTACGCTCGGCGACTCCGACGAAGAAGAAGGTGAAGGGGGAGGAAAAGATAGTAAATCAAAAGACGCCGCGGGTGGTCGAAGACCGAAACGTCAGGCAGCGGCGAAAGCGGAGAAGAATCTCGCCGATAACGACGGTTTAGGAAACATTGATTTCGATGGAGACGACGACAGCGATTCAGACGACGGGCACATGACGTCGCCGCAAGCGCTCGTGAGAGGGAAAGCGACGATATCAATCATCTCGCCCATCCAGCCGAGCATAGCCGGAAGAGAGGTATCGTTGCGATCACCAGGCGGTGGAGGTAGTGGAAACGCGAAAAAGAAATCATCGACGGACAAAGCTGCCGCCGCGGCTGCCGCGAAGAAAAAGGCGCAACATCAAAGGAAGAAGAAACGCGAGGAGCGAATCGAGCTCTCGGACGCGGACGACTTGGACGACGTCATGGACCTCATATCGTCGGACGAGAGCAGCGAAGACGACGAACCAATCGCGAAGAAGGCGCGACCAGCAAGACGTTCTAGCGCAGCGGCGACGAAATACAAGGAAGATTCAGATTCAGATTCAGATGATGATGATGCTGACGAGGATGGAGACTCTGAGGAGGAGGAAGAGGAAGAAGAAGAGAGCGACTTCGACGACGACTCAGATTTCGAATAATATAATTCTAAAACAAACACGAAAAAAGTAGCGAGAAAACCAATAATAGATTATAACTTTAGATGCGAGTGATACAACACGTAATGATAACAAACAACAGCGACAACGACAACGCGAGGATTACTTCTTCTTACTTAGTGCTCTTTCAAGAACTTCTGTAATCCGAGAACAGCGCTGTTCGATCCCACAAACATCGGCGATTTTTGATGAATACTCATCGGTTTCACTTCCATGACCCGTTCGTCGGCCATTTTCCCTCTCGTCGCCATCCCGTTCGCTTGCTCCGCAATCATAGCAATCGGCGCAACCTCATACAGTAATCTCGCCTTACCTTCCGTCGCCTTCACGTCTGGAGGGTACAACCAAATGCCGCCGTATAACAACGTTCGATGGAAATCACCGATGAGAGCGCCGATGTACCTATACGACCAAGGATCTCCTTTTCTCCCGTCGATTTCGCCCGTTTGTAACTGTTTCACGTACTCTCTTAACTCCGGAGCCCATAATTGCACGTTGCCGTTGTTCCCACTATAAATGCGTTTCATATCTTTGCCGTCTGGAATTTGTAACTTTTCGTGCGACATGACAAACTCGCCGATTTGTTCGTCCAGAGTGAAACCAAACACGCCGTGACCAGTGGTAATCATAAAAACGCACGACGAAGAAAACATGCAATACCCAGCCGCGACTAAGTTCTCCCCGGATTGATTCGCGTTTTCCGTGCAGTTTTTCATGATTTCCTCGGCAGATTGCGTCGGGTCAATGTCGCACTCTCCGGGTGAATAAATGCCAAAAATCGCACCCGTCGTGACGCACGCGTCGATGTTCGAAGACCCATCGATCGGGTCAAACGTCACCACGTAATCTCCATTCCCAACGTTCGTCGCTGATAAAACCGGGTGATCTTCCTCCTCCGTAACAATCACCGAACTTCGTCCGCATTTTTGTATCGCGTTTAAGAAAATATCGTTCGCGATGACGTCCAATTTCTTCTGTTCGTCTCCGCTTTCATTTTTCCCACCTGCTAATCCAATATTCCCTTGCAACGGAGCTGCTTTCACTAAGCTCATGATTTGCTTACACGCGATGGCGATGGAATTGATGACGATGACTAAATCGCCGTCCAAATTCCCGAGTTGTGCCTGGCGAGTCAGCCATATGGAGAGCATTTTTTCCGCAGAACTGTTTGTTGTTTGTTGTTCTTGAGACGCCGAAGAGTAAAATCTTTTTTGTGTTCTTCTTGTTGAACAACTTTTCTTCATCATCATCATCTTTTTCATCATCATCTTCGAAGAAGACAAAGAAGAAGAAGTCATCATCGTCATCGT
>JACLAA010007748.1_pt1 | contig 14716 bp, 10 predicted proteins | sample 8027891 | NCBI WGS metagenome assembly JACLAA01 (sample SAMN15724900, study PRJNA655200) | protist metagenome | isolation source: fluorescence activated cell sorting (FACS) single amplified genomes of... | place: Spain: Blaines Bay Microbial Observatory, Mediterranean Sea | collected 2016-01-19 | reverse complement strand
GCGGTGTCTTCCGACGCGGCGGCGACGCTCGCCACCGGCGACGCGTTTGCCGACGGCGCGGTGCCGCTGGAGATGCAGAAAGCCGTCGGCATGGGCGAGTTCGACGCGTTCGCCGGCGACTACTCGGACGTGGACGCCTCGATCCCCGGGCTGAAGCCCGATGTCGAGACCGAAGCGAAGGCGGAGAGAAAGGCGAAGGCGGAGAAACAGGCTGTGCAGGCGCAGTGGCGCGCGAAGGACGCGGATGTGCGCGACGTGCGCGCGGAGTACGTCAAGTGGATGCGCGCCAACGGCAAGAAGGCGCCCGCGCGCGCGGCGCGGAAGAAGCGTCCCGACGCGAGTCCCGCCGCGAAGGCGCTCTCCGGGAACGCGCTGGCGGAGGCGGAGCAGGACAAGAAGAAGGCGCAGGGCGAGTTTGAGCGCTGGAAGAAGGAGAACAACGTCGCCGGGAACGGCGACGCGGGTCTCGACGAGAGCGACGCGTCCGTCTCCGGGTCGGCGGAGGCGTCGGCGGATTACGGCGCCGTCGCCGCGCCTGCGAAAAACGCCGTCGTGACGTTCGGGACCGACGGCGAGCAGAGCTCGGACTCGGTTCCGGGTGTGAACGGCGGCGGCGTTCCTTTGGTGGACCCCGAGGAGGTTGCCGAGGCTGAGGCGCGCGCGGCGCAGAAGAAGGACCTCGAGCTTTCTTCGCGGGAGGATGCGGACAAGCTCGAGCGCTTCGAGGCGTGGAAGAAGGAGAACGAGAAGCTTGATTACGACGAGGACGTGGTGAATCCCGTGCCCATCTCCGAGGACGGCCGGATCATGACCCCCGAGCAGGCGGAGGAGGAGGCGAAGGCGGCGCTGGAGGAGGAACAGATGAGCGACGAGTACAAACAGTGGGCGGCGACCAATCTGCGACCGCGGAACGCCGAGGGCGAGGCTAAGGCGGCGTACGCGTCGGCGCGCTCTTCTTCTTCGCTCGGGGCCGGGTCCGTCGGGTCCGTCGGCGGCGCCCAGCGGGTCCGCGTCGCGTCCGCGCGCGGCGCGCTCGGGAACGTGGTGCTCGATGACCTGGCCATCTTCGACGCGCCCGAAGGACACCGCCTGGACTTCATGCGCGAGCTCGAGCCGTTCCTCGCGATGCGCGATCGCGTGCGCGCAAACCACGACGCGCTCGCCGAGGAGCTGGACGCCATTCGCGTCGCGACGCCGGATGTGTACGCGCTGATCCAGGAGAACATGGGCGAGTTCAAGGCGTTCATGACCGAGGGGCTGGACGTCGCGGAGATGCAGCAGAGTGGTAAGGGTGCGCCCCTGCCGACCGCGGAGGAGGTGTTCGGGTACCTCGGCGGCATGGACCAGCGCCGGACGCAATAGAAGGGAAGGCGCGCGTCCAGGTCGCGCGCGCGGCGTACGCGAAACGTTTCAACGCTTTTTATCTAAGGCGCATGTGATGAAAAACAGAAAAAGTGAAAATCAGCTTGTACGTAAATCACGCTGTTGCGGTGGTGGATGTGTTTGAACCCCGTGTGCCAACTTCGGCCGGCGCCACTCTCACCCACGCGCGCGCGGCGTTCAGGCACCCACCCATCATGTCCAGCTGCGTCACACCCGGCGGCGTGCGTCGCATCCGCGAGTCCATCGACGGATCCCTGTCGGACGTCTCCGTCCAGGTACGTCCGCACCGCCGCCCGGCGCGGATTCACAAAACGGCAAACAGCATCGAGGCCCGCGAATTTCGAAAAGCCCCGCGCGCTCGCCTCCCGGAGACGCGCGACCGCGAGACGCACGACGGCTTTCGCGCGTCCGAAACACGCCCGGACTGACCTATCGCCCCATCTCCACCGAAACGCAGGTCCTCAACCTCAAGTCCGACGCTGAGCTCGGCTACAGGTGCGCATCTCCGTCCCCGATTGACGCTCGCGAACTGCCTTTCGGTTTTTGAATCCACCCCGAAGGCGGGACTCGAGAAACGACCGTCTACGTGTGCCTCGGTTCCGAGGGTGGTTTTTTTCCGTGCGTTTCCGGTGCCAACAATCGCGTCGTCGCGCTCGCGTCTCTCGACGTCCGAGAAGACGTCGGTGATACGAAGTCCCACGCGCCTGACCCGTTCCCCGCCGCCCGGACGTTCCTTTTCTCGCAGCGCGGAGCTCAACGACGGCGAGACCAAGGTCCCCGCGACGTTCGCCAAGGCGCTGGCGTCCAAGTTCGGCGCGGTGCGCTCCAACGCGGTGCTCAAGCTGACCGACGTGCGGTACGAGGAGAACCAGGCGTTCGTCAACGCGTTCGAGTTCGTGGAGGATGTCGACTCCGAGTTCGTCCACGCGGCGAAGAAGGCCAAGACGGAGGTCGGCGCCGCGCCGGTCTCGGTGTCCCCCACCTCGGGCCGGCGCACGCAGCCCATCTCCAGCTTGAACCCGTACATGGGCGCGTGGTGCGTCAAGGCGAAGCTCGCGTCGAAAGGGAACGTGCGCACGTTCCGCAACGCCAAGGGCGAGGGCAAGGTGATGACCGTGGAGCTCGTGGACGAGGCGGGCACGGCGATCCAGGCCACGGTCTGGAAAGACGCCATCGACAAGTACGACGCCGTGCTGGAGGTTGGCAAGGTGTACTACGTCGCGAAAGGGTCGCTGCGACCCGCGAACAAGCAGTACTCCTCCTGCAACAACGACTACGAGATGAGCCTGGACGGCCGGTGCGAGATCGAGCCGTGCTTGGAGCCTGTTGACCTTACCAAGATGGCGCGCGCGTACGAGCTCGTGAAGATCGACGCGCTCGCGCGCAAGATCGGCACCCGAGGGTCCGTGGACGTGCTGGCGGTGGTCCAGAGCGTCGGCGAACTCGGCGCGGTTCGACGCAAATCCGATAACGAAGAGATTCAGCGCCGCGATGTCGTGCTCGTGGACGACACCAACAAGACGGTCACGCTGACGCTTTGGAACGCGCTCGCGGTGGAGCAAGGCGCGCAGCTCGCGACGATGGCCAACCCGATCGTCGCCGTGCGTGGCCTGCGCGTCACGGACTACAACGGCGTCTCGTTATCCACCGTCGCGCGCTCGGAGCTGTTCGTCGAGCCCGACGCCGCGGACATCGCCGACCGCGTCGAGGCGCTTCGCGCGGCGTACGACCCCGCCGCCGAAACCGTCGCGGCGGGCGCCGGCTTGGCGACCGCGCGCGGCCCCGGCGGCTCGGGGGCTGGCGCCGCGCAGCGCACGGACCTCATGAGCATGCAGCCCGAGCTGCTTCCGCCCTCCACCGCGCCCGCGGCGGTGGGCCTGGTCACGGCCACCGCCTGCCTGATCAAGGCGGACCAGCCCATGTACTACGCGGCGTGCCCCGAGGAGGGCAACAACAAGAAGGTTGTCGAGGAGAACGGCAAGTGGTACTGCGAGGCGACGCAGAAGACCTACGACACCTGCCGCCGCCGGTACATCCTGCGCATGAAGATCCAGGACCACTCCGGCGCGGGCTGGGTCAACGTGTTCCACGAGCAGGCGTGCGAGATGCTCGGCGTGGACGCCGAGGAGCTGCACGCGATGCGCGAGTCGGACCCGGCGGCGTACGAGCGCGCCGTGAAGCGCGCGCAATTCGCCGACTGGCACCTGAAACTCAAGGCGAAGACGGAGGAGTACCAGGGCGAGAGCCGCCGCCGACTCACCGTGCTGCAGTGCGCCAAGCCGGACTACGCCGCGGAGGCGAAGCACCTGCTCGAGCGCATCCGGGCCATTCAGGCGTAGGTACGAGGCGGCGGAGAGGAGAAAATGTCGCGCGACGTACCTCATATCGCGTCGTTACATAAAACATAAAAACCTGACTTGTCTGTCTCGGTATATATCGTCACGCTTCTTCCCTCGTTCGTGAAGATACCAACCGCTCCCCGTAATAAAACATGGTCGTATACTGTAAAGTACGCACACCACCCGCGCTCCCATTTTGAAAAACATCGTGTGCCCCATCCGTCGTCGGTTTCGCGCGTCGGCTTTCGCGCGCGCGAGCGCCGCTTCTCTTTCGTCTACCCATCTACGTTCGTTCGTCGAATCGTCGAATCAGTGCGCGTACTTCGCCTCCAGGAGCTTCTGCTCGTACATGTACGCGGCGTGGTCCCAGCCGAGGTCCTGCTGCATGCCGCGCACGGCGACGCCGACGAAGGCGTCGCGATGCGCCTGGTACGTGTACACCGCCTGCCCGAGGACCCACGCGAACTTGTCCGCCTCGGCGCGCTCGAATTTCCATCCGGTGCCGTCGTTCGCGCCGTCGTAGTGGCGCACGGTGTCCCTCAGGCCGCCCACCTCGTGCACGACCGGGACGGTGCCGTAGTGCATCGCGTACAGCTGGTTCAAGCCGCACGGCTCGAAACGCGAGGGCATCATCAGTATGTCCGCCCCCGCGGTCAGCCTGTGCGCGAACTCGTTGGAAAATCCAATCCAAGCGCGGATCTTGTGGTGGTGCCTCTCCTGCATGCCCATCAGCTGGTCCTGCAGGTCGCCGCGCCCCGAGCCGAGGAACACCACCTGCACGTCCTGGTTCGCGAAGAAGTCCTCGTTCTGCAGAATCAAGTCGACGCCCTTCTGGTGGTCCAGACGGCCGATGAACGCGAGAATCGGCACGTCGTGTCTCTCCGGCAGCCCGAGCTGCCTTTGCAGCGCGGCTTTGCACGCCTGTTTGCCGGTCCACCACCCCTCCTCGCACAAGCCGTACGTCTGGTACCCGTCGCTCTGCAGGTACTTGTCGTGCTGCGGGTCCCACTCGTGGAAGTCGATGCCGTTGACGATCCCGGAGACCTTCCCGGACGCCTCACGCACGGTGTGCGCCAGCCCCCAGCCGCCCTCGTCCGTGCCGATCTCCCAGGCGTACCCCGGGCTCACCGCGATCACCTTGGTGGCGTACTCGATGCCCGCCTTGAGCACGTTCATGCATGCGCCCTCCTGCGGGTCGTCCAAGTAGAACGAGCCGGTGTGGTGGTCGGGCAGGCCGAGCCGCCAGACGTCGTCCGGGCTCGTGCGCCCCTGGTGCGCGATGTTGTGCACGATCAACGCCGAGCGCGCGAACCCCAGCTTCATGTGCTCGTGGTAAAACGCGCGGAGGTACACCGGCAACAGCGCGACGTGCCAGTCGTTGGCGACGTACAACAACGACTCGTCGCCGTACGGAAATCCGCCGCACGGAACGTTGTACACCGCCTCTATGCCGGCTTGGGACAGCAACGCGCCCCTCCACGTCACGTCCATCGTGCTCCCTTGGTAGATGTTCCCCGCCACCTCGTAAAAGCACGGGTGCGAGACGAACACCATGTCGACCCCGTCGCGGTGCGTGTGGAAATAATGAACCTCGGTGTCGGCGCCGCACACGTTCAACGTCGTGTGCCCGCACGCCGTGCCGAGCTCGTCGTAGTGGTGGTACATGGGCATCACCGCCATCACCCTGTGCCCGCGCTGCACCAGCGCCTACGCGAGTAAAGGAATAAAGGAATAAAGACGTTGTTCGTGTGTGTGTGTATCGGGGACGAACGGCGGGACGGGAGCGAGGCGTCAGAGGCGGCGGCGGCGGCGCGCGCGGAAGCGGAAACGCGCGATTTCGACGCGCCGTCCAGAGTGTCGCTCGAGTAGATTGCTGACTGTCGGGGGAACGCCCGCTGAGTTGGCACTTTTGTCGTTGGGGCGAGACGGAGCGAGACGCGCTCTCGCGCGCGTCAGCGCGCGAGGGACGCGCGTCGATGCGGTTCGAGACGGAGAATACTCGGACGCACCTTGGGCAGCGAGGCCATGACGTCTCCGAGGCCGCCGGTCTTGGAGAAGGGCGCGCACTCCGCGCCGACGAACACGACGTTGAGTCGCTCATCGGCGTGGACGGAGAGCGCGCGGCGCCCGCGCGCGGCGGGCGCGCGCGGCGCGGCGGCGCGCGCGGCGCGCCTGAAGGAGGGGAGGACGGCGCGGCGACCGACCGCGGGCGCGGGCGGGCGCGCGGCGAGCGCGTTGGCGGACATGTGGAGGTGGGGTGTGCGGGAGAGCGGAGCGCGTGGGGGAATGACGGAAACGCCGAAAGGAAAAGCTCCACCACCAGCTAACAAAATCCCGATTTTCGGCAGACACTTGTTCGAAAAAGCCTCTCGATCCGCCGAATTTAACGGTCGAATTTTCATTCCAAACCCGCGATTGCATTTTTTTGTGAGTCATAAGCGGTTCTCGAGCTCTCGAGAATTCCCTGAGTAGGTTTTCCCTTTTTTCTCGATCGTGTCCGACGCGCTTTTCGTCTCACTCGCGCGGAAACGAGTCGTGTTTTTCACGGGTGTGCCGTCGTTCGCGCGGAAACGAGTCGTGTTTTTCACGGGTGTGCGTCATCATCCATCCTCCGCCACACCCCCACGCGCCTCCGTGAGAGACGCGTCGGTTTAACCCCGACCGACCGAGCCCGCGCGTAGTCACGCGGCGGCGTTTCCGAACCGATCGACAGCATGGCCGCTCGCCTCGCCGCCTCCCTCGCCCTCTCGCCGCCCGTCGTTCCGCGCGGCGCGCGCCGGTCGCGTCGCCCGATCTCGCGAAAGGACGCGCGGGTCTTGACCCGCGCGGCGGGCAAGTCCTTCCTGTCGGACGTGGAGCAGGCCCCCCCGGACCCCATCCTGGGCGTCTCCGTGGCGTTCCGCGAGTGCCAGAACCCCAACAAGCTCAATCTGGGCGTCGGCGCGTACCGCACAGAGGCGCTCGAGCCGTACGTGCTCGACGTGGTGAAACGCGCGGAGAAGATGATGTTGGACGCCGGCCACGACAAGGAGTACCTGCCGATGCAGGGTTTGGCGGAGTTCAACGCCGCCACCGTGGAGCTGCTGCTCGGCAAAGACAGCGAGGCGGTGCGTGACAACCGAGTCGCCACCGTGCAATCGTTGTCCGGCACGGGCAGTTTGCGCGTCGGCGCGGCGTTCGTCGCGAAGTTCATGCCGGGCGCCAAAGTGTTTTTGCCGTCGCCGACGTGGGGGAACCACAAGAACATCTTCGCCGACGCCGGATGCGAGTGGGCGGAGTACCGATACTACGACTCGAAAACCGTCGGTCTCGATTTGGAAGGCACGCTGGAAGATTTACGCGCCATGCCCGAGGGGTCCGTCGTGATCTTGCACGGCTGCGCGCACAACCCCACGGGCGTGGACCCGACGCGCGACGAGTGGGTTAAAATCGCGGAGGCGTGCGAGACGAACCGGTTGGTTCCGTTCTTCGACGTCGCGTACCAGGGCTTCGCGAGCGGGTCGCTCGAAACGGACGCGTTCGCCGTCCGTCTGTTCGCCGAGCGTGGAATCGAGTTCTTCTGCGCGCAGAGCTACTCCAAGAACCTGGGTCTGTACGCCGAGCGCGTCGGCGCGATCACCGCCGCGCTCGCCGACTCTGGCGCCGCCAAACGCGTCGTCTCGCAGTTAAACCGCGTGGCTCGCGCCATGTACAGCAACCCCCCGGTGCACGGCGCGCGCATCGCCGCGACAGTCATCAACGACCCGGTTTTGTTCGAACGCTGGAACGAGGAGATGCGGGAGATGGCCGGGCGCATCACGACCGTGCGCGGCATGCTGTACGACGAGCTCGTCTCGAGAAACCCGGACAAGGACTGGTCCTTCGTCACGCGGCAGATCGGGATGTTTTCCTTCACCGGCCTGAGCGAAGCGCAGGTGGCGAACATGACGGAAAAGCACGCCGTGTACATGACCAAGGACGGGCGCATCTCCCTCGCGGGTCTGTCGCAGGAGAAGTGCGCGTACCTCGCGAACGCCATCGACGACTCGTTCAGAAACGTCCATCCGTGACGGATGCGCGTTTCTTTAGAAACGCGAAAAAGGCGCGTCGCGCGCCCGAGAGCCCGACAACCGTTTTTTTTTCCGCGCGTTAATACACTACGAACCTACTACGCGAAGAACCGCACTTTATATATACCTAGTCGTCGTCAACCCAAGAAGACGCCCGGGAGCACCCGGGCCATCTCCTCCGGTGTCACCGCGGCGACGACGTGGTCGGGCTCGAACCCGTCGCTCCTCGTTCCCTCTTCCCGCGCCGTCGCCGACGCGACGAGCACCGTCGTCGCGCCCAGCGTCTTGGCCGCCGCTAAGTTCTTCACGGAGTCCTCGAAAAACGCCGTCCTCGCGTAATCGAACCCACCCGCGATTTTCTGGACTTTCCGGAACGCCTCAACGGAGGGCTTGCACGTGTTTCCCATCGCGTCCGCGCCGAATACGCCGTCGAACGCGTCCAGTAACCCGAGCGCCGCGAGACTCTCCTTCGCTTGCTTCTCCGCGCAATTAGTAAAGACGTACTTTTTCAACTTTTTCAACTTTTTCTCCGCGCGCGCCGCGTCCGCGCCGCGCAGCGCTTCGCGCGCCTCGGCGTTCGGCGTCAGGAACAAACTCGGGTCCCCGCGCGTGCGTGTCCAGTACGTCTCCGTGTCGAAGTCGAGCCCCAGACCCGCGCGCAGCGCTTTTAAGGTTTGGTTGTACTTGGCGAACTGCGGGCGCCACGCGTTTTTCGCGGCGTCCGCGTTTTCGAACCCGAGCTCGTCCACCATGAACGAAAACACCCGAGCGCGACACGCGTCTTCGTACCCGTTCTCGATGGCGTACAAAGTGCCGTCCAGGTCTGTGCGAGGCGTCGTTGAAAGAGAGAAGCGGACGACGTGAGGAACGGAGACACGAGTGGTGGGGTCGTGCGCGTTCGGTCAGTCGAGGCGCGCGAAGAACCGCGGTTCGATCGTTCGGCAACACAGGCGTCAGAGGGGGAAAGGAAACGCGGGTCCCCCTCTGGACGCTCATCTTGCCGGTATAGTCCGCCGCGACCGCGAGGCTGAGGCTGAGGCTGAGGCTGAGCGCGCACGCGGCGCGGTGCGCCGGTCGCCGCGCACCTCACGCACCGAATAACAGGGTATCTATGTCATCGCCCGGCTGAGGCGTGGCCATGTCGACGGTCCAGCCGGGCACCGCGGGGGTGAGTCTGTGGGAGGTGCCGTCTCGTCCAAGCTTGTGGCCGCGAGACGACAAGCGCCCGCGGAAAAATGCCTTTTGGTGCAGGCGCGGGAGCGGCTGGCGATGAGTTGGAGAGACAGCGCTCGTAGTCTCGCAAAACCGCGATTCGAAACTCACCGGAGCCAATAGCCGAAATATCTCAAATCGCTTGTGTTCGAAAGCCCAGTCCCCCGCCCTCGGCAGCAACCCGAGGCCACTTCAAACACGCGTCTCGACGTCGTCACCGAAGGTACGTCCGAACGGAACTCGGCGCGCACGGTTTGCAGAGGTGCCCGAACGCTTCCCGTCGCGGCCGCGCCGTGCTCTCGCGGCGATCGCGCCGTAGAAACCGCGCGAGAAACCGCTTCGCGCGGTTTACCGTTTCCAGAAGCGGGGATCGGCGGGGGAGACGCGCGCGGGTCTCGACCGGTTCCGAGCGACCGCGCGCTGAGTCGCGTCGCGCGCCTCGCACCCGGCCGCGACGAGACTCGAAGAGAACCCACGGCGATTAGAAATCGACACACGACTCGCGCACGCGATCGACGCGTCTCGACGCTGACCGAAGATCCCTCCCACGTCCACCACGATGATGCGATGTTGTGTCGTGTTCGTCACGAACGTATCGTGACGTATCGTGACTCGAAAACACACGCGTCTGAAAACACGAAATTCCGCACTCCAGACACCGAAAAGATGGCTTCGTTCAAGTCGTATTTCCCCTCTTCCCTGTACGCCCCCACGGCGACGACGGCGGCGGCGACCGGCGTCCGCCGCGCCGACGCGCCCGGAAGCGCCTTCTCCCACCCCGCGGCGGGTTTCGCCGCCGCGTCTTCGCAGGAGTACGGGCTCGACTACTTCCTGAAGGGCGCGCTCGCCGGCGGTATCTGCTGCTCGGTGACGCACGGCGCGCTGACGCCCGTGGACGTCGTGAAGACGCGCATGCAGCTCGACCCCGTCAAGTACACCGGGATGGTCTCCGGGTTCCAGAAGGTGATCGCCGAGGAGGGCGCGGGCGGTTTGCTCACCGGCCTCGGGCCCACCGCGTTCGGGTACTTCGTGCAGGGCTGGTTCAAGTTCGGCGGCGTGGAGTACTTCAAGATCCAGGCGAGCCAGTCTATGACGCCGCAGCAGACCTGGGACAACAGGAACGCCATCTACCTCGGCTCGTCCGCGGCGGCGGAGTTCATCGCGGACATCTTCCTGTGCCCGCTGGAGGCGACGCGCATCCGCCTCGTGTCCAACCCCACGTACGCGGACGGCATGATTTCGTGCATGACCAAGCTCGCGCGGGAGGAGGGCGTGATCGGCGCCTTCTACTCCGGCTTCGGCCCGATCCTCGCCAAGCAGGTGCCCTACACCATGACCAAGTTCGCCGTGCAGGGCATCGCCGCGGAGAAGATCTACGACTCGCTCGGGAAGACCCCCAAGGAGATGTCCTCGAGCGAGAACATCTCGGTGTCGCTCGCCTCGGGCGTCGTCGCCGGCGTGGCCGCCGCCATCATCTCGCACCCCGCGGACACGCTTCTGTCCAAGATCAACAAGGCGGGCGCGGGCGGCTCGGGCGGGATGTTCTCCAGGCTCGGGAACATCGCCGCGGAGACGGGCCTGTGGAAGCTCTGCACGCAGGGGCTCGGCGCGCGTTGCGTGATGATCGGCACGCTCACCGCCGGCCAGTTCGGTTTGTTCGACATCGTCATGAACGCCACCGGCGCGTCCAAGTTCCACTTCCACAACCCGGAAAGCGACGACCACTGATGTGATCGTTTTGATGATTCGTTGATTGATGTTCATTCGTTGATCGCGTGTGTGCGCTTCCGTGTGCGCGGATCGACGGACGGACGGACGGACGGGCGGACCGTAATCGCGACGCGCGCGGAGACTTTGTGGTGCTTCGTCTCTCAGATTTGTACCGATTGGATGCTTTCCGATGCGAAAAAAACAGCCGCCCTAAACGCTCTACTATACGCGCTTCTCTATCTCCGCCTCTTCTCGAAACCACCGCAATTCGGCGTGTGTGCGTCGACGTCTTCACCGCGTCCGACACGTGACGCACGCGCGATACCCGTCACCACGTCGCGTCCGTCCGTCGCGCCGTCGTTCACGAGATGACGGCGATGACATCCTCCATCGTGATGAACTTCCCCTTGGATCCGTCTCCGAACTCCACGTCCGAGCCGGAGAAGCCGTTCACCAGCACCTTGTCCCCCGCCTTGACGCCCTTCACCTCGGCGCCGATGGACGCGACCTTTCCGGTGATGGACGAGCCGGGGCCGGTGTTGGTCTCCGCGGAGGAGAGAAGGATGCCGCCGGAGGTGGTGGTCTCCGCCTCATCCGCGATGACGAGGACGCGCGTCCCGGTGGGCTTCAGGTCCTTCACGTTCAAAGCGGCGTTCACCGCGACGGAGCGGCGGCCGCGCGTCTGCGCAGAGGTCTTGCGCGCGGCGACCTGTGCGTAACAGTAACAGTAATAGTAATAGTAATGGAAGGTGGTGAGCGTCGTTCGTCGTTCGTCGTTCGTCGTTCGTCGTTCGTCGCGCGCGCGCGTCCTTCGAAGGAGGAAAAAGCGCAGCCGTCTCGGTGGTGGACCTCCAAACCCGGATAAGAGGGTTTGGGTCGCGTCCGGCGTCGCGCGGATCGGGGCGTAGAGGAGGTGCTCCGGTGCCCCACGATGGGGGATGCGGGCGTTTGACCGAACGATTCCCCTCACGCGGACGACGCGCGTCGACCGCGTTCGCGCGAAAGCCGGTCGTCTCGTCCGCTCGCCCCGCTCGCCGGGACGCAGGCGCCACGAAAACTCGGCATCGGAGGCGCCGGCGTTTCTCCCGTCGCGACGGTCCGGCTTCGCGCGCGCGCCGTGAACGCGAGCGAGCGACGTACCTTGACGGAGCCGAGCGCCGCGGAGGAGGAAAGGGTGAAGGCGGACATCTTCGTGGATTATACGTGAACGGTGCGTTCGTGGTGTGCCGCGCACCGCCGCCGACGAGCGTCTCAACACGCTTTCGAGACGCGCACATTCGTTCGTTTCGCCTTTCGCGAGCTTCCTCTTCGATCGACAGTCGAGCGACGACGAGCGATCGACGGTCTAATCCTCGAGTCAAAATGTGGGGCGTTTTTCCGCCCACGCGAGAAAAGCCGTGTCCGTGTCACACAAGACAACACAGGCTGTCAAAGCGCCATTTTCGCGAAAACAACAACGCAAATGCAGTGCTGATACGTATTTGCCTTGGTTGTTTTCGAAAGCCACGTTCGAGCACTGCCGCTCTTCACCAAGCTTCTCGTCATACACAGCTGGACGCGCGTTCCGAGCATCAGACACGCGTCGCGATGGGCGTCTGCCTCAGCAAACGTTCAAAGTCCTCTCCTCGCGTTGACGCGGGAGGAGGCTCGGCCGCGTCGCGGCCGGAGTCTCTGCGCGTCGGGGTGGTTGAAAGCGCTCCGGACGCCAAACCGCTGGCTTCCTCGCTCGAGCCCTCCGTGCTGGTAAAGGTGTGGCGGCGGACGACTACGTCGCCACTAGCGAAGACGAACGAGAGCTCCAGAGGCGCAAGATCGACGCGGACCACTCCGTGGCGATGAATACAGGCGCCTCTGGCTCGAACCCGCCCATGCTCAGCGGAAGGCTCGTCGGGTGAGTCACGCGACACCGCGGCTTCGCGTTTTTTTCCTTTTCCCGCGTTTTTTTTAGGGTTCCCGCTTCTCGGTCTCGGTGACGTTCGTGTTTTCTTCTGACCCTAGTTTTCCGCGTCCGCAGTTTCCCGGACGCGCGCGACGCCGAAGCGGGCGATGCCGCCGCCGCGGTCGCGGACGCCGTCGACCGAGCGGGCGATGCCGCCGAGTTCGTTCTGCCGCAGTGCCCGCAGGTGGACGGCCTGCGCGTTCCGCCGCCGGCGACGGACCTCGATCCCGCCGAGGACTGGAGGCGACCGACCCAGGCATGGGTGGACCAGGAGGTCACCTCCATCGCGGAGCGGTTGGGCGCCACCGAGGAACACGCTCGTGTTTTCCTCAACAAGTTGAGGAACCCGAAGGCTGTCGGGAACGCGCCGCCGAAACTCGTCTACACCTGGGTCTGTGCGCTCGCGAACGCCGTGGCCTCGGGCAAGATGGACTACGGCATGCGGTTCGCGTACGGCGGCTTCAACTTGCGGAGCGCTTTTCCGCTCGCCGCCATGAACACCTGGAGCATCCCGTCCGACTGCAACATGGTCACCGACCCGCGACCGATACTGGATGCTGCCAGGGAACCCGCGGTGGATTCGCAGTTCACGCTGTTCTCGAAGCGCCTGTGCTTGACGAAGGAGTTGGAGAACGTTTTCGTCGCGTCCGTGTTCCACGAGCGCGACATCGACCTCGGCGACGTCGGCGGCGTGTGTCCCGACGGGCATATCTCGTACGACGAGTTCCCGGGGTACAAGGCGGCGGACAAGGCGAAGTACCCCGCGTATTTCAACGGGGACGCGTTCCCGCCGGAGCCGGAGAATTTCGGCGAGTTTCCTCCGGATGCGTCCGCGGGCCCGACGGCGTACGTGCTGCGATCCGCGGCGTACCCGTTGTTTTCGGTGAACGGCGTTGGCCCGAACACACGAACGCTGAACCTGATCAAGCGCTTGGGCGGCAAGTACGAGAAGCTCAGCGATCAGCTCGCGCGCAAGCTCGGGTCGCGTTACGGCCTCAACGGCATCGAGTACGTCCCGGACAAGGAGCACTACGGCATGTATTTCGTGTTCACGCCGAACCAGTCGGAGGCTGACCGGCACCTGATGCTCATCACGCTCAACCCGCAGTTTGGAAGCACGGCGGGGGGCGCGCTCGGAGGTGGCTCGGCCGCGCACGCGGAGCTGCTCAACATCTTGAAGACGCAGGCTGACGTGATTCGCACTCTGAGCGACCGCGACGTTCTGCCCATGGATCGCGCGCACCCGTTGTGGGGAATGGCGGGGGATCTCGGCATGCGCCACGTTTTCCTCGTCGCGAGCGAGATGCGCGCGGCGGACGAACGCGGCGAGCGGTACGCGACGCGGCACGTTCGAAACGGACGCGAAAACGGACGCAAGTACGGTTTCTTCGGGTCGGAGAAGACGGAGAAGCAGCGCGAGCAGGACCTCGCGATGGTTCGCGAAAACGGTCGCGAAAACGGACCCAAGTACGGTTTCTTCGGGTCGGAGAAGACGGAGGAGCAGCGCGAGCAGGACCTCGCGATGGTTCGCGAAAACGGACGCAAGTACGGTTCGCGGGGCGGCGAAGCCTACGTTCTTCGCAACTTCCCAAAGATCACGTGCCCGATCTGCGGAGCGAGCGACGTGCGTCTTACTTGGAAGGTCGTGCGGACGGGCGTGGGGAAATCCGTGAATTACTCGCACGACCGCTTCTGCAGCAAGGATGGCGACACCAACAAGACGAGGTCACGAACCTTCAAGTTCGGCGCCGATGAGTGGGACAAGTTCCTCCTCGGCAAACTTGACGATGCGCAGTTCAAGGACCATAAGAAAGATGTGTTGCGTGAAGTCCAGAGGTTAGACAACACATGCTAGCAAATGACTCCTGTGAAAGAAAAGAGGCGAACGACGCACGCGTGGAAAAAGCAACAACCGCTCCCTTTCCTTTAATCGTGGTCTCCGTCTCCGCGCAGGGTGGTTAGGGCGCGGGCTTCCGACGCGGACGAGACGTGCACCGCCGCCCCGACGTCGCGCGCGTCGCACGTCGCCGCCGACGGCGCCAGCGCGCGTACCAGGTTCAGCACGCCCCACGCCGCTTCTTTGA